>Ga0302324_100023269_pt1 | contig 11992 bp, 18 predicted proteins | sample Palsa_T0_1_FD_201949 | JGI IMG/M metagenome (GOLD analysis project Ga0302324, IMG submission 201949) | Peat permafrost microbial communities from Stordalen Mire near Abisko, Sweden - Palsa_T0_1 | ecosystem: Environmental > Terrestrial > Soil > Palsa > Peat permafrost | place: Sweden: Abisko... | reverse complement strand
GTGTCCGAATCTACTGCATCTACAATGAAGACGCGATAACGGGCGACGCCGCCAATGAAAACAAGTTGGCGTTCGATGCCACCGACGGCGATTGGCACATGTCGCTGCCGTGTCCATCTGACGATCTCGATTGGGTTGCAGGCGCGCTGGCAAAGAAGACGAAGAAAATCACGGCCCGTGATCAAGCTGCGGAAGTCGAGGCCGTTGAGGATTCACCGGCGGCGAAGGCGGCCCCTACCTATGGTGCCACCGCCATCGATATGGAGGCCTTTCTTAAGCCATGAGCGTCTCAGTTTCGGTCAACACATATACCTACTCGGTCACATATCTGGTGGACAACATCTTGCGCAGTCTGCAGGATGTCGTACGGCTGAGCGGTCTCAATCCCGAGAAAATTGCGGATCAATGGGCTAGCATTCAGCGAGCTCTGACTGCGTGGATGGAATCGAAGCACCTCGAAAAAGTCATCCTGGAAGTCTATGACCCGAAGACGCAGAGCCTGGTCATTCGCTGGGATCTGGAAATCGAGTACGGATGGAGCGACGGCAATGGCCGGTTCTGGGTGGACACCGAGCAGTTGAAGAACGCGATCAAGAAGAGCGGAGTCTGGCCGTCCGATTGTATGTACGACATCCTCCTGAACAACAAGAGCGGTCGACCCGATGTCGAGGGCTGGGGCCCCCACCCCTTGCGTTCGACCGACGGATTCATTAAGCAGAGCCTGGGCACAACGATCGAGCACAGCGGCCTTGGTGCCGCCGCAAGCTACTACCGAAAGAGATCCTGATGCTGACCATCGATGAAGCTTTTCGAAAGTTCAAATCTCGCCTGGAACTGAACGACCAGGAACAGAAGAATGCCTCGAGTCGCCACCAGGAGATCCGCGAGCATATGCGGTCTCGCTTCGACATCCAGGATGATTTCCTGAGCGGCTCTTATCGTCGCTATACGAAAACCAAGCCGCTCAAAGATGTCGACATCTTTTGCGTGCTTGGCCAGGAAGAGGCGCATTACCGAAAGCAGCACCCGTCGAAAGTCCTGACAGCTTTTGAGGACGCGCTCGTCGAGAAATATGACGCCAAGGCAGTTACCCGGCAGAGGCGTTCTGCGACGGTAGATTTTGGAGTCTTCGTGGATGTGGACGACAATACCGACTACCGGGTCGTGAGTATGGATGTAATCCCCGCCTTCGAGGTTGGGGGCAACTATGAGATTCCCGACGGGACATCGGGCAAGTGGATCAAAACAAATCCGAAGATCCACGAACAAAAATCGACCGACGCTCACCAGGCTTATAGCAACGAATGGAAGGGATTGGTACGCATGGTGAAATACTGGAACAATCACCTCGGCAAACCGATTAAGCCTTCGTTCCTCCTCGAGGTTATGGCTCTGGAGTGCCTTGCCCCTCCGTTTGGCGGCAGGTTCGATTATGAGTTCCAGTCAATGTTTGCGACCCTTGCGGATCGCATCCATGACACCTGGGACGATCCTGCGGGCCTCGGCCCTCCGGTCAGCGAGATGATGGACGCGAATGAAAAGAAGGATGCCGAAGCCGCGCTCCGACAAGCGGCCCGCCAATGCACTCTGGCCATCGACCTGGCGCGCCAAGGAAAGAACGGAGACGCTCTGAAGGCGTGGCGGAGTCTCTTCGGTCCAAAATTTCCGCTCTCCTGAACTCAACCGGTTTGGATGATCACCGCTTCTTGGTAGCCCCCGGCGATTCTGCGCTCGTAGGCGATTAGTTCCCCAAGAGCGTTCAACCTCTGTCCCACAAACAGCGCTACCGAGGCCGGGCTATACATAATCAAACCGATCCGCTCGGCGCCGGAGCGGATGCGAAGCTGGCGCACGAGTTCCTTCACCTGCACCGCGATCGCGGTCGCCTCGCCTGCGGAGTTTACGGATGTACTGATCGCCCCGGCTGCCGGTCTGACGTCCACCCACAACTTGAATCGCGGGTTTTCGCTCAACAGCCTGCGCACATCATTCGCCGCATCTGCTGTCAGCGAGACAGAAACGAGCAGATCCTTCCCTTCTCCTTCGATCGGAGTTTCGGAAACGGCCAGATCAAATCGAGAAACGGGCGCATCCGATCTCCACAAGTGGGTCTCTCCAGCGGTTGGCTGTTCGACTCGGAGTCGAAAACCACCGGCTTCTGGCAATGCCCGCCCGACAACCAACAATGCCGATAAGGGAAGCTTTCCGCGAAACTCGATAAAGTTTGCGCCCGGGACATCCGCGAGCAGGGCTTTTGCCCGTTTCAATTCCGGGATCAACTCGTCCGTCCAGGCTTGTTGAGTGGGTATGCTGCGCGATTCGATATCGAAGAACCGCGTCCAGTCCAATTCAATGGTGGGCGGGATGTCAAAATATCTGCGGTCCCAACCATGAATAATCAGACTTGCTTTGGGAGTCTCGGTAGGGTCAGCCCGCAGTCCTTTTTCCCCAATTGCCTTTTCCAATTCTAGGCGGCTGATGCGCTTATTGTCTCCGCCGGCCTGGATCCAGCCACGAACAATACTGATCGCCAGATCCTGAGGCACCTTGCCCATTCTGAGACCATAGAGTTTCATGCGCTCGTCTACCCGTTCCGTCAGCTCTCCCATGCCGGCAAAACCGAGACGTAGCCGTAAGGCGCGGCAAAACTCGGCCAATTCCTCCTCCGTAGTCCCCAGTCGTTCCACCCACAATTTTCGAAGCTTCCCCGCATTGCTCTTCGGCCCACCCATGAAGAAATTTTTCGATAGACAAAAGCTTTCAAGCAGGAACTCCCCGAGATCCTCGGTCGATGCCCAGTTGCTGACCAGCCAGATCTCAACGCCTCCCGGTTTCTGTTCCTTTAACATGCGCCAACTATCGAACAGCTTGTGCAGGACCGAGCGCGCTTCCGCGGCGTGGACTTCTACCAGCTTTGATCCGGAATACGCCGCGCTATGATCGACGTGAAATTTTACCTGGACATACTTGGCCGCACGCTGATCGTCCCTTGGGTGCAGAGTGACATCGTCCGCTGCACCCGCATGAGGATGCTCAACATATCCATGGCTGTACGCAGATTCCGGGGACAGCAGTTGAAGCAATTCGAACCAGCTATAGAGATGTTGATAGTCGTCCCCAGCAAGTCGTGCGGCGCTTTGTTCTCCCATAAGGAAAGCCTATGCGATCGTTGAACGAAATGTTCCGTCTCAAAGAAAGCACTATCATTACATTCTGAGCGCGGGCCGGCAGGCGTGGCAACCGCCTGCCACAGAATTCGATGGAGGTAGCGTGGCAACCCTCTTCTTCTCGTACTCCCATGTGGATGAGAATCTTCGCGATCAATTGGAGATACATCTCTCGAGTCTCCGCAGGCAAGGCTTGATCGACTCCTGGCACGATCGTCGCATTACCGCCGGGGAGGAATTCGGAGCGGCCATCGATGGCCACATCGACACGGCGGATGTCATCCTCCTGCTGATTAGCCCGGATTTCATCGCTTCTGATTACTGCTACGAACGCGAAATGAAGCGAGCTCTCGAACGGAATCAGCGCGGAGAGGCAAGGGTGATCCCAGTTATCTTACGGCCCTGCGACTGGCACGATTTACTCTTTGGAAAGCTCCTGGCCACGCCGAAGGATGGACGCCCGATCACGAAGTGGCCCAATATCGATGAGGCATTCCAAGATGTTGTCAGCGCAATCAAAGGAGCCCTGAAACCACGTGCGCAAAATGCAAAGCCATCGACTCCAAGAGTTTCGGACACTCGGAAAACGACTTTTTCGGAGCCAGTTCGATCGAGCAACTTGCGCATTAGAAAGCAATTCACGGACCTGGATAAGGATAGGTTTCGTCATGATGGGTTCGAATACATCGCCAGGTTCTTTGAAAATTCCCTGGAAGAACTCGTTCGGCGAAATCCTGGATTGGAGCAGAGTTTCCGGAGAATAGACGCTAATCGGTTTACGGCTGCGGCGTATCGCGACGGAGAAAAGGTTTGCAGAGGATCAGCTTCGCTCGGCGGAGGCACGATGGGAAGCGAGAGTATTGAATATTCAATGACCGACGAGGCCCGACATGGGGGCATGAACGAAGCTGTCCTGGTTAAGACCGATGATCAGATGATTTATTTCGAAGCTCTCGGTATGCAATCATTTGGGAATAGCCAGGAGAAGCTCACGTTCCAGGGCGCAGCCGAACTCCTCTGGGAAATTTTCATCCGGCCGCTTCAATCGTAATGGCTACGCCAGCCGGTGGCTGCTCCTGATCCGGCGGTCAATCGTCGCACACGACAATGCAGATAAAGGAAGGCGCGGAATTTTATGGATGCAGCACGGATCGTGGAAGCAATTAAGCGGCGGCGAGATCTGTTTTGGGACCGTCAAGTCCTTGGCACAGCATCAGACCCGCTTGTATATTCTGAACCCGAACTCGCTAGAGCTATAGCTGACGAATATGACAGCTTGTTGGCTGAAGTGGGAGTCATCACTCCGCAGCAAGCCAAAGGCGCGTAAGAAGTGCCTTTTATCGATATTTCGGTATCGCACGATGAAGAAGGTGCTGGAAAACCTGAGAGTGGAATCGCAACGGCTGAGAGATCTTCTGCGAGACCGCTGAGCTCTTTCGGCGTCGCGGCCTCGAGAGTGCCCGTACCGCCCGCCGGGGCGATGTGCGGAATCTTCCTTCGGGTTGAGGTCGCTTGCGATTGCCGGGGCATCCGAATCTATTTTCACTTTGCGATGTTATTTTTCAGGCCGCCTAGGGCAAAGCGCGATGAGGGCGTGCGCGAGGCGTTGCTCTTCAACAGCCGCCTCCTGCGCCTCGGCGCGCGCCACAAGCTGACTAAAATTCATTTCCGTTAAACGCGCGTCGCAGGGCGCGACATGAGACAAGGCGCCCCACAGGGCCCGTTTGCCGTGAATTCCTAATACCAGAAATTCAAGGGCTTCGAAAGTCCCCAACCCGTCGCCCGTTCCGTGCTTTAGCTTGAGGCGGCTCGCCTTCTCCGTGAGCCAGGCGCCCCATTCTTTAGGACCACCGGAGGAGCCGCCAAGTCTTTCGTTCAGAGCGGCGAGTGCATCTCGATCCCGCTCGATCTCGGCGAGCAGCCGACCTGCAAACTCCGCAATGGGCTCCTCCCCGTTGTGATCGCGCATGGCTTTGAGCAATTCGATGGCGTGCAATGCGCCGGCAAGGTGATCCTGCAGATATGCCTCTAAGTTATCGCTCATCAATGCCCCCTTTCGGCGGCCAAGCAGCCGCGTGCGATTGGATGCGATCGCCCGGCCGGCCGCTATGCAGTAGGTTTTAACTTCTTTTTAAACGGTCATCCCGACAATGGCATCAGAGTGGGGTGGACGAACCTTTCTCAAGGCAACAGCGGCAGACTCGCATCCTCGTCGTCGACGACAATGCCTTGATGCGCCGCACGCTGACCGCGCTACTGGATGGACAGGAGAATTGGAAGGTCTGCGATGAGGCGCTCGACGGCCGCGAAGCGCTTTCGAAATTCAGCGACGACAAATTCGATGTCGTCGTTTTGGATTTTCAGATGCCCGTAATGGACGGGCTGGAAGCGGCGCGACAGATAACACAGCGCTATCCGGCAACTCCCATACTCATGGTGACAATGCACGCGTCATCGCCCCAGCTGGTGGCGGCCGCGCAGGAAGTCGGCATTCGAGGTGTTTGCGCCAAGACTGACATCAAATGCGTGATCGAAGGACTGGCTGAGGTCCTGGCGAACAGGCCTTATTCCCCGATTTAAAGTTTGGTGGCTCTCCGTTCTGTAAGCAGTCTGAAAGAGCTAGGAACCGGACATTCTCGCGGAACGTCGACGAAATGTACCCGCACTCTTGACCTTACAGCGTCCCTGCTTGTCGTGGCAGCATCTCTCGGCCGGAGGCGGTAGGTGTTTCCCGGAAGATTGAACGATCCGAACTTAGCAAGCAACTGATCCGGGCCAGGGAGAGTCTTAGGTCCTGTGCTCGAACCATTTGTGCGCGAGTCGAATGGCGTCGGGATAATTCAACGAAGGAGTTCGAACATGGCGGACAAGGACGCATTGAAGGACTTGCTGGAAGACGAGATAAAGGACTTATATTCCGCTGAAACCCAGCTGACCAAGGCTATCCCTAAAATGGCAAAAGGCGCGAACGATACCGCGCTTCAGTCGGCATTTCAGGGCCATCTGCAGGAAACCGAAGCGCAAGTGAAGCGGCTGGAAGAGGTCGCCGACATTCTTGAGATCAAGCCCGGCGGTAAGAAGTGCGTGGGCATGGAAGGCTGTATCAAGGAAGGCGCCGAAGCATTGAGCGAAGAGGGCAATGAAACCGTGCTGGATCTTGGCATTATCGGAGCTGGCAGTCGTGTCGAGCACTACGAGATGTCAGGCTACCTGACGGCGATCAGCCTCGCGGAACAGATGGGCGAAAACAAGGTCGTGGCCCTGCTGAAGCAATCCCTCGCGGAAGAACAGGGCGCCGAGGATAAGCTCCGGAAGATAGCCGCGAAGTTGCTGGGCAGTGCGCCCAAACAGGCCGCGGCCTGATTTCCCTTGCCATCAAATGTCGTCATGCCCGCCCCCTTCGAGGGGCGGGCTGTGATCGATTCATGTCACCAAGACAGCGATAAAAGAGGAGTCGTATGCGCATCGGCCTCATACATATTTGTGCGTTCATCCTGGGCATCCTGGCTTTGTTCTCGATGGCATGTAACAACGGTAGCAACACAGATCTGAGCTATAAAGCCGCGATCAACGATCATTTCAAGGCCTATCCGGTTTGCATTTGGTCGCAGCCGAAAAAGTTTCCCGTGCAGGCGGCAACTTCGGACGATGCAAAAACCGAAGGTTATGACGCGTTGACGCAAGAAGGCCTCCTGACGCGGACGACGGCCGAAAAGAAGGTGCTGATCGTCGCGTCGAAACAGGTGAATAACTACGACTTGTCGGAAAAAGGGCGCACGTCCTGGACGCCTGATTCCACGCAGCCGGGGTATGGGAACTTCTGTTACGGAAATCGCGAGGTCACGTCAATAGACAACTCGACTTTGGGAACCAATGGGCAGGGAGCGAAGACCGTCGCCGTTTCGTATCACTACCAGATTGCGAACGTGGCGGGTTGGGCAAATTCGCCCGAAATGAAGACCGCCTATCCTGGCATTTCTTCTGCGCTGGGCTCAAATCCTTCGGACAGCGCAACGCTGGTCATGACGGGGGATCACTGGGCATATAGAAAGCAAAAGATTGCCGGCCCCTGATGCAGCGCGCGCCGGGCGCCGACAATCGCAACCTAACCACCTTGGGCAATATCGGAGGCGAAGGCTCCAACCAGTCCGGCGCCGGAGGAACAACGTGAAGAGATCCACGAAGGCTATTATTGGCGGATTCTGCCTGGGAACTGTTCTTCTTTATAGCTGGCGTTGGTATTACGGGCGCCGTCGAATCCGAAATTTTCACCTCACCACGGACGATCTCAACTATTCGGATCGATCGGCGGAAGAACTCGTTTCTGAACATCTGATCGACTTAAATTCCGCCACCACGGATCAACTGGCCGGTCTGGGACTTTCCGCGGAGACCCGGGAGCATTTGATCGAGAACCGCCCCTATCGTAGCAAGCTCGAACTGGTCTCCCGCATGATTCTGTCGCAGAACGAATACGCCGCAATCAAGGACAGGGTCTCGGTCGCCGAAGCGAATGAACCGGTCAAGATCGCACAAGAGCCCGCTACTTCGGTCGAGTAACCGGGCAGAATACAGGAGAGAGCCGCCATGGTCAGAAAGAAAACCGCAATTACTTCTGGAACGCGCAGCCCCAAAAAGCAATCAGCAGGCATTTCCGAGGCACAAGCGGCCGCCGGAGGCGAACTGCACCAGGTCGCCGGGGGCGAGCACGCGGAACTGACCACCAACCAGGGCGTCGCACTCTCGGACAATCAGAATTCGCTGAAAGCCAACCCGCGCGGCCCGGTGCTTCTCGAAGATTTCATCCTGCGCGAGAAGATCATGCATTTCGATCACGAGCGCATTCCCGAGCGTATTGTTCACGCGCGTGCGACGGGCGTACATGGATATTTCGAGCTGACCTCTTCCCTGAAAAAATACACGACCGCGAGAATCCTCACAGAGATCGGCGAGAAAACGCCGGTTTTCACACGCCTGTCGACGGTTGCGGGCGGCGCCGGTTCGGTGGACACGCCTCGGGATGTGCGCGGATTTGCGGTGAAGTTTTATACGAAAGAAGGAAACTGGGACCTCGTCGGAAACGATATTCCTGTCTTCTTCATTCAGGACGCCATCAAATTCCCGGACCTCATCCATGCGGTAAAGATGGAGCCTGACCGCGGCTTCCCGCAATCCGCAACCGCACATGACACGTTCTGGGATTTCATTTCGCTGACGCCGGAATCGATGCACATGGTGATGTGGATCATGTCTGACCGGACCTTGCCGCGCTCACTGCGGATGATCGAGGGATTTGGCATCCATAGTTTTCGGCTGATCAATAATGCCGGCGAATCGACTTTCGTAAAGTTCCACTGGCGCCCCAAGCTGGGTTTGCAATCGACCATTTGGGACGAGACGGTCAAGATTGCCGGCGCCGACCAAGACTTTCATCGTCGCGACATGTTCGATGCCATTGCAGCGGGTAACTTTCCGGAGTGGGAATTTGCGGTTCAGCTGTTTACGCAAGAGGAAGCGGACGGGTTCCCGTTCGACCACCTGGATGCGACGAAACTGATCCCGGAAGAACTGGTGCCGTTGAAAGTCATCGGTCGCATGGTATTGGATCGCTGGCCGAACAATTTCTTCGCCGAAACCGAGCAGGTGGCGTACTGCCCCTCCCATATCGTGCCCGGCATCGATTTTTCGAACGATCCGTTATTGCAGGGTCGATTGTTCTCCTATCAGGATACGCAGCTCTCGCGTCTGGGGTCGCCGAATTTTCACCAGATTCCGGTCAATGCTCCCAAGTGCCCGTTCTCCAACCAACAACGTGACGGGCACATGCAGATGGAACAACCCGAGGGGCGTGTTTCGTACGAACCTAATTCCCTGTCCGCGAATTCGCCACGCGAGGCCCCGACAAAGGGATTTGGTAGCGCCGCCGTTGGCGAGACGGGAGACAAAGGCCGGGTCCGGCCTGAGAGCTTCGCCGACCACTATAGCCAGGCTCGCCAGTTCTATCTCAGCCAGACGGTATACGAGCAGGCGCACATCGCTTCGGCATTGGTGTTTGAGCTATCGAAGGTCGAGCACCTGCACGTGCGGGAAGCAATGGTCGGTCATCTGCGCAATATAGAAGAGGATCTCGGCCGGCGCGTCGCCGACGGTCTGGGATTGAAGGAAATGCCCCATGCGCCTAAGCCCGCGGCGCCCGTGCAGCAGATGAGGCTGTCGCCCGCATTGCAGATCATCGGCAAAATGAAGCACACCCTGCAGGGGCGCGCCATCGGCATCCTGATTGCCGACGGTTCGGACGGCGTTGCAATTAAGAAGATCAAGCATGCCGCCGTTGAAGCCGGCGCCACTGTAAAGATCGTTGCTCCCAAAGTTGGCGGTGCGAAGCTTGCAGGCGGCTCGATTCTGGCGGCCGATGGGCAACTGGCGGGGATGCCTTCGGTTCTATTCGATGCCGTAGCTATCGTCCTCTCGGAACAGGGTGCCGCAGCTTTAAGCTCGGAAAGCGCCGCTGTTGATTTTGTGCGAGATGCGTTCGGCCATTTGAAGGCGATTGCGGCCGATAAAGGCGCGCAGGCACTTCTGAAGACGGCGGGCATTGGAAAGGACGCCGGCGTTGTTGGCAACAACGACGTGGGCGCATTTATCGCCGCGGCCAAGACGCGGCAATGGAGCCGCGAAAAGTCAGTGCGAAGTTTGGCCTGACAGAGCTCCGAAACGCGTCACCGGCAATTACAAGGCGCTGGCGTTCGTGATGCTATTGGCTTCTCCGTCATGAGCAGCGCCCGAGGGACGTTAAAATCCCGTGGGGAAGTCGGTCTGCTCCGCGATTTTCCGGCTTTCTCACTCACTGACTTGTCTCCTCATAAAAGGTCGCCTTGCAACACTAGGCTAGCCCATGAGCCGGATTTCGGTTAAGCGCGGCACGAAGGGAGCGGGGATCGCGGAGCAACGGGAAGGAAGGCCTGGGAGACTCCTCGGACCGCGCTCGCCAGGAAGCGGTTCTCAGCCCTGCAATAGCCTTCTACATCCGTGTTCTCTTGCGATACACGCTCTGCTGATGGCCGGGCTCGCCTCAGTGGAAGACTCCGAGCATGTACGCTACGAGGAGAATAAGTAGTATGGTTCCCAGCCCTATGCCTGCACCCCCACCATAACCCCAGCGGCTATGACCGTAATAGCCTCCCCCGCCTCCTAAAACCAACACCAGAATAATAATCAGTATCAACATGGTCATTTTCCTTTCATTACGAGAACTAAGCCGGAAATCCGGCAATTGTGAAGCGTGACCCGCCTGACAGTCGTTCCGCTTCGGACGGGTCCAAGCCAGGGAAACGACAAAAACCTGGGCCGCTTCCAATTGCTGTCTGGATTGCCGGTAAAGCTTAAGGATAAAGGCTAGAGTGGTGCGTGCCTGCTCACAATTGCTCACAATCACGCGGGACGCATGCAAGGTTTATGGCGACCGGGAGCCTTAAGCTTGAGCTTTCTTCAGCCACGGCTGATGCACTCTAGTGCGACCGTCGTCATCCCACTTCACGATGGCGTCGTCTTCATTGGAGCGCTCAACCGTGCCGAATTCGGAAGTTGGTTTCCCGAAGTTGCCTAAGCCCTCGACGCGATCACCGGCAGTCAGTTCGGGGTGGGGCACAGATGGCCGATCCAGCGGGGGCCGCCTGGCACGGTCAGAGTCAGGAATTGCACCGGTGTGCGATAAGGGAGGTTGCGGGGATTTGCGCAGTCTAGGTGGAAGTTTCCCGGTGCGTGTCATATATCTCGATTCTCGTTCAACTGGCCTGTTGATTTTCTTGCTTACTAAAGAAGCATAAGCTTCAGAGAACTATCGTGGCTGATCCAAACTGCACAGTCTCGAAAGCCGACGTTGGCAGACTTGGCCGATAGTCAGGACAAGCTTTAGTAAGGAAAAGATTTCAGTTCAGCCGTAATGCGGTCGGGTTAATCCGCCACCACAGCAGCGGGAATACTACCGTGTGAACCCGTGACGTGGTTCACGTAGCACTCCTCGTGGACAGCCTTGCCGTTTTCGTCGGCGGTGAGATCAGCGCTTAAATTTACGGCTTTGTTGCAAATGGCGCAGGGTATTTCTGAGAAGGGATGACCACCCATAGATGCCTCCTTTGGACGGTCACAAGCAGCTTAAGGCTGAGGGCGGAGTCAATGCTGATCAATATTGATCCATTTTGGGAATCTTCCGAACTGCGGGCCGGCGCTGCAGGAAGCCTCGCAACGCATGGGCAACTTGAAGAGCCAGATCGAGAGCTCCGGCTGTTGCATGGATCTTCGACCCTCCTGGTCCGCCGACCGGCGATTCGTTCGACGCGATGAAGCGGATTTTGAGCCGCGCCGCGACAAGGAATTCGCATCGCACGTCTGCGCCAAGCATCCGTGCCGCCTGAAACAAACACCCGACGCCACGTGAAGCCTGCTTTCAGTGAACACAAAATTGGGCGCATATCGGTGATCGACCACCGAATCCTCGTCAACGACAGGCTTTGTGCACGCCCAGACTTCACGGCTCGCCGCAACGAAATGGGGTGGAAATGTACACTTGATGAAAGCCGGATAACGAACGTGCAACAAAAATCTATACCCTCTCGGGCGCAACCTGCTGATCAATCAGCAAGCGGCAAAATCAATGGGCTTACATATTCTCATCATCGACGACAGCCAGGTCGTGAGGAATGGCATCCGCTTCCTTTGTCATCCTGTGACGAATTTGCCATCTGCGGCGAAGCCGGCGAGGGGGCGGAAGGTCTTCTGAAGGCCGCCGAACTGCGGCCCGATGTGATACTGCTCGATCTCAGCCT
>Ga0302324_100023267_pt1 | contig 11992 bp, 5 predicted proteins | sample Palsa_T0_1_FD_201949 | JGI IMG/M metagenome (GOLD analysis project Ga0302324, IMG submission 201949) | Peat permafrost microbial communities from Stordalen Mire near Abisko, Sweden - Palsa_T0_1 | ecosystem: Environmental > Terrestrial > Soil > Palsa > Peat permafrost | place: Sweden: Abisko... | reverse complement strand
AGGAGCCGCGCGTCACTCTCGAGAGGAAGAGCGGCAGCTGCCGCGACATGGCCGTGTTCATGATCGAAGTGGTGCGTGCGCTCGGGCTGGCCGCCCGTTTCGTGTCGGGCTATCTGCACGTCCCGAGCACCGCCAGCGCCGGCGGCCAGGACCGCGGCGGCAACACTCACGCGTGGCTACAGGTCTACCTGCCCGGCTGCGGCTGGGTCGATTTCGATCCGTCGAGCGGCATCATCGGCAATCGCGGACTGGTGCGCGTCGCCGTGGTGCGTGATGCGCGCCAGGCCATACCCTTGCAAGGCGTCTGGAAGGGACGCGCGGGGGACAGCCTGGGAATGAAAGTTGCAGTGCGAGTGACCTCGGCTGACGAAATCGCACGCCTCGGAGCGCATGATGGGGAAGCCAGTGAAAGCGGCAGGCACGCGGCGCGGATGCCCTCGGAAGGTCCCGTGCCGGCCTAGGGCCTGGAATCGCGGCTAGGGGCGGGACGGGATTCATAATAAAGAGCTTGGGGACGGGGCCCGGCTCAAGAAGGTCTATGGGAGGCCTGACGTGAAAATCAAAGTAGGCTACGAGCTCGTCTATGAGTGCCCTCAGCCGGTGCCGATGATGCTGGTGCTGAATGTTCACTATTCGCGCGCATCCGATCTTCTGGTTCCCGATTTCGTCACCACGGATCCTTCCCTACCGATCAGCGTCTATCGCGACAGCTTCGGCAACTGGTGCAGCCGCATCGTCGCCCCGCAGGGACTGACGAAGATCACGAGCACTGCCATCGTCAAGGACTCGGGCGAGCCTGAGCCCGTCGTGCCGGACGCGCAGCAGCATCAGATCGAAGACCTGCCCGAGGAGGCGCTCGTCTTTCTTCTCGGCAGCCGCTACTGCGATATAGAAAACCTCAACCAGATCGCCTGGAACCTCTTCGCGCACACGCCGCCCAGCTGGGCGCGGGTGCAGGCGATCTGCGATTTCGTCCACAACCACATCTCCTTCGGTTATCGGCACGCGCGATCGACGCGCACCGCCTCGGAATCCTTTCATGAGCAGCGCGGGGTGTGCCGCGACTTCGCGCATCTCGCCATCGCCTTCTGCCGCTGTATGAATATTCCGGCGCGCTATTGCACAGGCTACCTGGGGGATTTCGGAGTGCCCGTTTCCGATGACCCGATGGACTTCGCGGCCTGGTTCGAGGTGTATCTCGGCGGTCACTGGTACACCTTCGATGCGCGCAACAACACCCCCCGGATCGGCCGCGTGCTGATGGCGCGCGGGCGGGACGCGATCGATGTCGCGATCACGACGACGTTTGGGGCCAATGCCCTCGTCGGCTTCACGGTATGGAGTGACGAAGTCCAGTAGGCGCTCGTGCGCCGTGCGCCGCCAGCGCCTTTGAAAAGCTCAGCGGCTCGTGGCGGCCGGACTGTGCTTGGCGGGATGGCCCGCGGTAACAGGCGCTTTTTTCACATCCGCGACGGATGACTGCACCTGACTTTGGGCGCTCGGAGCTCGCGGCGGAAAATAGGCCTCGGCGATGCCCTCGTGCACGACGATGAGGTGCAGCTGCAGGCGGTCGAGGAGCTCGTGCAGGCCGGGCTGATCGAGCGTCTCGAGCGCCGCGTCGTCGAGGAAGGCGCGTACGCCGGCGAGCGAGAACAGGACGGCGTCGCTGCGCGGCAGCGCGCGCAGAAATTGCTCCACCTCCTTCAGGCAGAAGAGACAGGCGCGCGGGAAGTGGGCGTCGCGCAGCACGAAGTCGAGAACCGCCGAGCGGCTGACGCGGGTGCGCTGCGACAGGCGATACATCTGGTAGCCGGACAGCGACTTCAAGAGATTCAACCACTGGAGCGTGTCAAAGGTTGCGAATTCCGGCGAGTCCGCGGGCAGGCGCTGCGCGGAGCGCACGTCAATGATGCGGCTCGTCATGTCGGTGCGCTCCAGATTGCGCCCGAGCATCAGCAGGGTGAAGGCATCGCTGCGGCTCATCGTCCCTTCGAGCTCGCCGGTCAGCGTCTGCATGCCGCGGATGATGCGCTGCAGGAATTTGAAGCGTGTGCGTTTGTTGAGACCGCCCGGCAGCTCTTCCTTGATTTGCATGAAGAGCTCATTGAGATGCTCCCAGACCTCGTTCGGCAGCACGTCGCGCAGCGTGCGGGCGTTTTCACGCGCCGAGCGGACGGAGGCGAGGATGGACCCGGGGTTCTCCAGGTCAGCGATCAGGAAATGCACGATGTCACGCTCTTCGGCGCGCTTCTCGGACCTGTCGAAAAGCGCGCGGCTGCCAGTGATATCGATGAGCGGCTGCCAGCCCGTACGATATTCAAGCGGCAAGTCGAGGAGCAGGTTGGTGTTGACGTTGACGAGCCGCGCGGTGTTCTCGGCGCGCTCCAGGTAGCGGGCCAGCCAGTAGACGTTTTCCGCCATGCGCGAAAGCACCGTCAGGCCTCCGTGTCGACGATCCAGGTGTCCTTGCTGCCGCCACCCTGCGAGGAGTTGACGACGAGCGAGCCCTCACGCAGGGCAACACGCGTCAGTCCACCGGTGGTGACGTAGGTCTTCGGACCACTCAGGATGAAGGGGCGCAGATCCACATGCCGGGGCTCGATGCGATCGTCGACGAAGGTCGGCACCGTCGAGAGCTGGATGACCGGTTGTGCGATGAAATTGCGCGGCGCGGCCTTGAGCTGGATTGCGAACTGACTGCGTTCGCGCTGGGTGGAGGCGGGGCCCATCAACATGCCGTAGCCGCCGGAGCCATCGACCGGTTTCACGACCAGCGAGTCGAGGTGCTGCAGCACATGGTCAAGCTCTTTGGGCTCGGAGCAGCGCCACGAGGGTACGTTCGGCAGGATCGGATCCTCCTTGAGGTAGTAGCGGATCATGTCGGGCACGTAGGTGTACACGAGCTTGTCGTCCGCAACTCCCGCGCCCGGCGCGTTCGCCAGGGCGACGTTGCCCTTCGCCCAGGCGCGCATGAGTCCGGGAATACCCAGCGTCGAGTCCGTGCGGAAGGATTCCGGGTCGAGGAAGTCATCGTCGATCCGCCGGTAGATCACATCGACGCGCTTCCAGCCGTGGATCGTCTGCATGAAGACGCAGTCATCCTGGACCGCAAGATCTCGTCCCTCGACGAGCTCGCAGCCCATCTGCCGCGCGAGAAACGAATGCTCGAAGTACGCCGAGTTGTAGATGCCGGGTGTCAGCACCACGATCTCCGGCATTCCCTCGCGCCGCGGCGAGAGCGACTCGAGCATGTCATGCAGCTGGGTAGGATAGTCGTCGACCGCCTGAATCGCGGTGTTCTCAAACAACTCCGGCAGGACGCGCTTCACGACCTGGCGATTCTCGATCATGTAGGAAACGCCGGAGGGCACGCGCAGGTTGTCCTCGAGTACGTAGACCGTGCCGTCCTTGTCGCGCACCAGGTCCGTGCCGCAGATATGCGCCCACACGCCCTGCGGCGGATTGATGCCGACGCAGTGAGGGCGGAAGTTTTTCGAAGACGCGATGATCTCGAGCGGAAACACGCCGTCCTTCACGATGCGCTGCGCGTGATAGACGTCGTTGATAAAATGGTTGAGCGCGGCGACGCGCTGCTTCAATCCTGCCGCAATCCGGTGCCACTCCTTCGACGAGATGATGCGCGGGATGATGTCGAGCGGCCAGGCGCGATCGATCGAGCCTTCCTCCTGGTGGTAAACCGTAAAGGTGACGCCCATCACTTTGATGGCGAGGTCGGCGGCCTGCTGGCGCACACCGATCTCCGCGCAGCCGAGTTCCGACAAATGCCGTATGAGGGCGCGGCCGGCGGCGCGCGCACCTCCGCCCGGGCCAATCAGCTCGTCATGCAGGCCGGACGGGCAATAGCTCATCCAATTGATGCTCATCAGCGCTCTTAGCTGGCGTGGACAGGAACATCTGGCTGTTGTTCAACATACTAGCCACATTTTCTCAGCGCCAGCGACATTTTTCGGTCTTTGCGGATGGTCTCCGCAGGCCAGGATTTTGGCTGCTGGAGGTTGCGGCCGTGCGCCAACGAGGGGTGCAGACAAGATGGCCTCCTGTCAGCTGCAACCGGCCGAAAAAAAAGCACGCCGGCGCGGGCGGCGCCGACGTGCTTTTTGAATGCTCGAGCGGGTCTATGGTTTGAAGTAGTCAGCGAAGGCTTGGCCGTTGGGTGTTCCCACGCCCGTTACGTCATCCCAACCCTTCGTAGTCGTCAGACCCGAATCGGTGCCAAACGTAACCACGTAGGTCGTGTCCTGAGTGAGCGGATACGCCCACAGCCCACTGTAGAACTTAGTTGTGTTTTCCAGAGGTGCGGCCAATTGCGCGGCACTGTAGGTGTCGGTAACGGTAGCCGATTCCTTGTAGGTTGCTGTGACGTCGGTCGGAGAGCCGATGGGCAGCACGTCGGTGACCGCATAGTCAGGCATTGAATACACATACTGGGAGGCTTGACCGAGCAGTGCGCCGGCCTCTTGATTGGCGATGGCCCAAAGGGCTGAAAACATCGGGCAGGCAAGGCTCGTGCCGCCGTATACCGTGTAGATTTGCCGGGGATATTGAAACCCTTCGCTGATCACGATCACGCCGCCGGTGAACGGGTCTGCAAGCCATGAAATATCGGGCAGCAGCCGCTGTGTGCCCTTCAAGCTGGCTTGGTAGGCCGGTTTCGCGAACACCGCGCTGGGACCTCCGCCAGAACCAAAGTTGAAGAAGCCATCGGTCGGTGGGTCGGATACGAAGCCCGACGATCGGATCGGGTTGATATTGGTGCCCCAACCGGTTTGCCAGGCGATCGTATTGTTGGTGTGCAATGCAAGGCTCACCCCGCCCACCCCCGTTGCGTACGGGGAATCGGCCGGGGCGCTGACACTGGCAGGAAGAAACTGCGGTTCGTCAAAGGTAAAGTCGCCATAGTCGCCGGTGGAGAAGTTGGCGGAAATCCCCTGTACCGCCGCGATTTCGTTGATCAGACTTTCCGTCTGTAATTCCGCCGGAGCATCGTAGATCTCCTCGCTCCCATAACTTCCCGAGATCACACTGCCTAAGCCATTGATGATGGCGAAGTACTCGGCAGTATCGACGTCCGCGAAGCTCGCGCTCGGCGGTACCACCAAGTCAATGTTGGCGCCCGGCGCAATGGCGTGCGCCCACTCCACGTCAATGTTGATCTCCGGGTCCGTAGCTCCGCAGGTGGGCGGAGTGGATGAATTGATAATCTTGAAGTTGCTCGCAGTCAGCGCCGGCAAGCCGTACGCCGATGAGAAGGTATTGGCATCCCCCCTGATGGTCGGCGACCCACACCAGTCGATGATGACAATCGTTTGACCCGTGCCGTCAAATCCCTCGTTGTAAAGCTCGGTCAAATGGTAGGCAGTTTGAATCTCGGGCGGCGTATAGCCACAGCCCCCCGGTCCGGCGGTGGCGGCATAGCCGTTGCCTGTCAAGGTAACGAGTGGAAATGTGCCGCCGTTGTTGAACGAGAGCGTCTCCGGCCCTGAGAAGCAATCTGCACTGATGGCAGGAGGGGTTTGCGGTGCAACAGGGGATTGGGCGCCGCTTTTCGTCGGCGACTGCGTTACATAGGGGTGGGCGTATTGCAGATTGTTGAGCCCGGAAACGGCTGCGGTCAGCGCGACCACTGCGCTCGCTGCGGAGGGAGCGGTCGCATTCGCGAAATACGTTTGGCCCTGGAGTTGGAAGTTATTGAGCTGGACCGTAAACGCTTTGTTGACCTGAGCGACGGTTCCCCGCGCCCGGACATACATATTCTTGGGCCCCACTGCGACGATTGACAAGCCGTTCGATGTGAAGAATTGCTCAACGGTCGTGGCATTCTGTGCGGTCGGCGCATAGGTAGCTGCGAAGGCGCTCGGTGTGAGCCATTTGTGGTAGCTGCCCGAGGAGGGGTTGTATAAATCGGCAACCAGCGCATCGAGCCCGGCCTGGTTGCGAATTTTCAGCCAGAGGACGACGTCGATGGTCTGCGTGGTGTCGGTGACGCCCACATTCGTGGCGACCTTCACCAACCCCGGCACGTTGTTGCTGATTGCCTGACTCGTTGCAGCGGCGTCCGGTGCTGCGAGCAATCCTGAGATTGCCAGCACCGCGGCGGCGGCTGCAGTCACGCTTCTGAATACTTGTTTTGCGGCCATGATAGCTCCCCGATTAAATTGCTTGAACTGTGTCGAATCTGTCGCTGCCAGAGGCGAACCCCGGGCACAGAGAATCCCCTGTGTAAGAATTATTTTGCTGAAGAGTACTCTGTCGCATGGGCCAGACCAAGGGTCGTAACGTCTAATTTTTTGAGATTCCCGCGCCTGCGGGCGAAGCTTGCGAAGTTGCTGGCAGAGAAAGTTTTCTTGTTTGGCCGCTGCGGCTGATATGGATTCATCAGCCGCGTTACTTTGCCGCGCAGAATCCGTAGCGCGATGAAGGCACTACACGTGACAGCTGCAGCTGTTCCGTGCTACGCCGCGCCGGTACTGGGCCGTCATCGTCGTAATCGGTTGCATCACCGGGACGGTGCACGGCCTGTCAGTGAGATTTCCCCGCTCGCCCGAAATCGGCATACCGCATGAGCCGTTTTGGTGCCAGCCGGGCCAAAATAGTGCAGCCGCGCTTCACGCGGCGTCCCGATATCCGGCGGCATCCGTATAATCCCGACCCGTGTCGATCCATGTTGCGCTGAACCACGTTACGGATTACCGCTACGACCGCCTCGTGGCCCTAAGCCCGCATGTGGTGCGGCTGCGCCCGGCCCCACATTCACGCACCCGCATCCTGTCCTACTCGATGCGCATCGAGCCCGCCCGGCACTTCATCAACTGGCAGCAGGACCCGCAGTCAAACTATCTCGCGCGGGTGGTATTCCCTGATAAGACACGGCAGTTGCGCATCGAAGTGGATCTCGTCGCCGAGATGGCGGTGTTGAATCCGTTCGACTTCTTTCTCGAGCCGCACGCGACGCAGTTTCCATTTGCCTACACGGCCGAGGAACAAAGCGAGCTCGCCGCGTACCTCGTGAAGCGGCGCGCGGGGCCGCTGCTCACGGCCTATCTCGCCTCCGTTCCCCGCGAGAGCGTGGGCACCGCGAACTTTCTCGTCGATCTCAACAGCCGCCTGTCCCGGGACGTGCGCTACCTGATCCGGCTCGAGCCTGGGGTGCAGACGCCGGAAGAGACGCTCACGAACGCCTCAGGATCCTGCCGCGATACGGGTTGGCTTCTGGTGCAGCTGCTGCGGCACCTGGGTCTCGCCGCCCGCTTCGCCTCCGGCTACCTGATTCAGCTGGCCGCGGACGTGAAGTCCCTCGACGGGCCTTCGGGGCCGAGCAGCGATTTTGCAGACCTGCATGCCTGGTGCGAGGTCTACCTGCCGGGCGCAGGCTGGATTGGCCTTGATCCGACCTCGGGCCTCCTCGCCGGCGAAGGCCACATCCCGCTTGCCTGCACTCCGGAGCCCTCCGCCGCCGCGCCCGTGTCGGGTTCGGTCGACGATTGCGAAGTCGAGTTCGTGCATACGCTGCGCGTGGATCGAGTCTGGGAGGCGCCCCGCGTTACCAAGCCGTACACGCAAGAGCAGTGGAGCGAGATCGAGATCCTGGGTGTTGCGATCGATGCGGACCTTGAGGCGCTCGACGTGCGCCTCACCATGGGCGGCGAGCCCACCTTCGTGTCGGCCGACGATCCGGATGGCGCGGAATGGAATACCGCGGCACTCGGGGAGAACAAGCGCACTCTCGCCGTCGAGCTCTTCGAGCGTCTGCGCCAGCGCTATGCCCCCGATGGCCTTGCGCACTTCGGACAGGGCAAGTGGTATCCGGGCGAACAGCTGCCACGCTGGTCGCTCAACTGTTTCTGGCGCCGCGATGGCGAGGCGATCTGGCGCAATCATGCGCTCATGGCCCACGAGGCGAAGGGTCGCGATGCCACCGCGCAAGCCGCACAAGAGTTTCTGGCAATTTTCGCCGAGCAGCTGGGACTTGCGCGCGAGTGCGTCTTTGCAGCCTACGAGGATCCTTTCTACTACGAGTGGCGTGAGCAGCGCCTGCCCGCCAATGTCGACGGCAAGGATGCGCGGCTCGACGATGCGCAGGAGGGCGCGCGCTTGGCGCGCCTCTTCGACAAGGGATTTGAACGCGTCGCCGGCTACGTATTACCGATCGCGCGCGATGCGGCCGACGCGCATTGGCAAACCGGCGCCTGGTTCCTGCGCCGCGAGCGCTGCTTCCTTTTGCCCGGCGACTCGCCGCTGGGCATGCGGTTGCCGCTCGACTCCCTGCCATGGGCGAAACCCGAGGATCGCCCGCAGCTGCATGCGCCGGATCCCACGCAGGCGTTTGCACCCCTGCCGCCGTACGAGGCGATCCGGGCGCGGCTCGGTGCATCCGGAGCGCGCGGTTCGGATGCCTCACGGCGACCGAAGCGCCACGAGTCGGCGAAATGGATCGTGCGGACCGCAATCTGTGCCGAGCCGCGCGCCGGCGTGCTCTATATCTTCATGCCGCCCACCGGTCGCGTGGAGGATTATCTCGAGCTCATCGCCGCCTGCGAAGCCGCGGCGGGGATCCTGTCGCAGCCCGTGATCATCGAAGGCTACGAGCCGCCACGCGATCCGCGCCTCAATAGTTTTCGTGTGACACCAGATCCGGGTGTCATCGAGGTCAATATTCATCCGTCCGCGCGCTGGCAGGAGCTGGTGGACCGGACCACTCATCTGTATGGCGCGGCGCGCGCAACGCGGCTCACCTCCGAGAAATTCATGCTCGACGGACGCCACACCGGCACCGGTGGTGGCAACCACTTCGTACTGGGCGGCGCGACCACCGTGGATTCGCCGTTCCTGCGCCGACCGGACCTGTTGAAGAGCCTGCTTGCGTATTGGCACAATCATCCGTCGCTGTCGTATTTGTTCTCCGGTCTGTTCATCGGTCCGACGTCGCAGGCACCGCGCGTCGACGAAGCGCGTAATGACTCATTGAATGAGCTGGAGATCGCCTTTCGCCAGGTGCCGCCGCCGGGCGCCGAGTGCCCGCCGTGGCTCGTCGATCGGCTGTTTCGCAATCTCCTCATCGACGTGACCGGCAACACCCACCGCGCGGAGTTCTGCATCGACAAGCTCTACTCGCCTGATGGCCCGACCGGACGGCTGGGGTTGCTTGAGCTGCGCGCGTTTGAGATGCCTCCGCACGAGCGCATGAGTCTCGCGCAGCAGCTCCTCCTGCGTTCGCTGGTGGCGCGTTTCTGGCGCGAGCCTTATGCCCCCGCGCGGCTCGCGCGCTGGGGCACCGAGCTGCACGACCGCTTCATGCTGCCGCACTTCGTCGCGCAGGATTTTGCCGATGTCATCGCAGAGCAGAACGCCGCCGGCTTTGCGCTCAAGACCGAGTGGTTCGCGGCGCATCTGGAGTTTCGCTTTCCCAAGTACGGCGACTTTGCGGTGCGCGGCGCCACCGTGGAGCTGCGCCAGGCGCTCGAGCCCTGGCATGTCATGGGTGAGGAGGGCGTCGCGGGCGCGGCGACGCGCTTCGTCGACTCATCGCTCGAGCGCATCCAGGTGAAAGCGACGGGGCTCGCGCCGGACCGGTACGTCGTGGCATGCAACGGCCGTCCCGTTCCGCTGCAACCGACGGGGACGGTGGGGGAGTTCGTCGGCGGTGTGCGCTACCGAGCCTGGCAGCCCTCATCCGCCCTGCATCCGACGATCGGCGTGCACTCGCCTTTGACCTTCGATCTCTTTGACACTTGGATGAGCCGCTCGCTCGGCGGCTGCGAGTACCACGTCATGCACCCGGGCGGCCGCAACTACACGACCTTTCCGGTGAATGCCTTCGAGTCCGAGAGCCGGCGGCTGGCGCGCTTCTTCCGCACCGGCCACACGCCGGGCCAGTATTCGCTCCTGCCTGCGCTGCCAAGTCCGGATCTGCCGTTCACGCTCGACCTGCGCCGTTCATGAAGAGTGAAGCGATGACCGACAAGCGAATCCTCGTGCCCGGCGCCCGCGGTGACGTGAGCTTCGCGACCTATGATGCCGACGAGCGCCGCTACGATGAGCTCCTGGATGGCGACGGCCTGTTGCGCGCGCACTGGCAGGGCCTCATTCAGCGTTTGACCGCCGACAAGGCGCACGACATCGCGCGCCGCGCGCTCGAGCTGACGCGGCGCCTGATCGTCGAGAATGGCGTCGCCTACAACGTCTACGCCGATCCGCAGGGCGCAGACCGGCCCTGGGCGCTTGACCCGCTGCCGCTCGTCATTTCTCAGGAGGAGTGGCGCGGGATCGAGACGGGCGTCGTGCAGCGCGCGCGCGTGCTCGAGGCATTGCTCGCGGATCTCTACGGGCCGCAGCGCCTGCTCGCCGAAGGACTGGTGCCGCCCGAGCTGCCCTTCGGGCACCCGAATTTCCTCTGGCCCTGTCATGGCTTGGTGCCGCACGGCGCGAGCTGGCTGCACGTCTACGCGGCCGATCTTGCGCGCGCGCCCGACGGCCGCTGGTGGCTGCTCGCGGATCGCACCCAGGCGCCCTCGGGCGCGGGCTACGCGCTCGAGAATCGCGACATCGTCGAGCAGGTGCTGCCGGAGGCCATCCGCGATCTCGGCGTGCGCCGCGTGAGCGATTTCTTCGGTGAGATGCGCGAGAGCCTGCGCAGCCTCTACGATGACAGCGCCAATCCGCTGGTCGTCATCCTGACTCCGGGTCCCTTCAACGAGACCTACTTCGAGCACGCCTACATGGCGCGCCAGCTGGGTCTGCCGCTCGTCGAGGGACAGGATCTGACGGTGCGCAACGAGACCGTGTACCTGAAGACGCTTGGCGGACTGAAGCGCGTGCATACCATCGTGCGCCGGCTCGACGACGATTTTTGCGATCCGGTGGAATTGCGCAGCGACTCGGCGCTGGGCGTGCCCGGACTCATCAGTGCCTTGCGCGCCAAGAAGGTCGTGGTCACCAATGCGCTCGGCACCGGCGTGCTCGAATCCGCCGCGTGGCTCGGGTTCCTGCCCGGGGTCGCACAGCGCTTTCTCGGCGAGCGCCTGCAGATACCCTCGGTCGCCACCTGGTGGTGCGGCGAGAAGCCGGCGCTCGACTACGTGCTCGCCAATCTCGGCCGGCTCGTCATCAAGCCTGCCTATCCCAATCAGCACTTCGAGCCCGTCTTCGGCAGCAGTCTGGGGGCCGAGGAACGTGCGGCGCTTACGAGCCGGCTCATGAAGCGTCCCTATGCCTATGTCGCGCAGGAGCACGTCGCGCTCTCGCAAGCGCCGGTGTGGCGCTCGAGCGGCACGCCTAATTTCGCAGCGCGCGCCTTCACCATCCGCGTGTACGCCATTGCGACCCCCGGTGGATTTCGCGTGCTGCCCGGGGGACTTGCGCGCGTCGCCTCCGACAGTGCGACCGACGTCGTATCGACGCAGCGCGGCGGTGGCAGCAAGGATATCTGGGTGCTCTCGGACGGGGAGGACAAGCCCGCGGCGCCGCCGGCGCGGCGGCCGCAGGTGTCGATTCGGCCAGACGATGTGCCCTCGCGGATGGTTGAGAATCTTTTCTGGCTCGGACGCTACACGGTTCGCTGTGCCGACAACGCGCGGCTCCTGCGCAGCACGGTGCGGGTGCGTGTCGACAGGGGCGTGTGGATTCATGCGGTGCGCATCTGCCGCGCGGTCGGGATCATCGGCAAGGATGGCGAAACCCCCGCCAGCCTGCGCAACGATCCGGATCCCTACGGCATCGCCGCGGACATCAAGCGGATCGCCTGGTGTGCCTCCCAGGTGCGCAGCCGCCTCTCGGCGCGCTACTGGCGCGCGGTGGTGGGACTGCAGCGGCAGGTCCAGGAGGCGAGCGCTTCGCGCGAGGAGCCGCGCGAGGCGCTCGAGCGCCTCGCGCTGTCGCTCGCCGCATTGAGCGGCTACGCCTCGGAGGACATGACACACGATGAAGGCTGGCGGCTCTTGCGCATCGGCCGGCGTCTCGAGCGGCTGCAGTTCAT
>Ga0302324_100023263_pt1 | contig 11994 bp, 10 predicted proteins | sample Palsa_T0_1_FD_201949 | JGI IMG/M metagenome (GOLD analysis project Ga0302324, IMG submission 201949) | Peat permafrost microbial communities from Stordalen Mire near Abisko, Sweden - Palsa_T0_1 | ecosystem: Environmental > Terrestrial > Soil > Palsa > Peat permafrost | place: Sweden: Abisko... | reverse complement strand
CCGCAGCCAACCGGCGCCACTGCTGGTATGTCGTTGATTTAAAAAGGGAGCTTTGCCGGCAGTTGAATTCCTGAGCGGCGCCGTCATCTAAGCGATGAAGGGCTTAAGCGCCCCGCAACGCGGTTACGCCCACGGTCTGCAACCTTATAAGGAACCCTTTCGGTAATAGCCATGAAGCGCATATTTCTCTTCGTCGTCACGAATCTCGCGATCGTCCTGGTTCTGTCCATCGTCGCCCAGGTCACCGGGCTCGATGCGTGGCTGACCCAGCAGGGCGGCAGCCTCGAAGGCCTGCTGGTATTTGCGGCGCTATTTGGGTTCGGCGGCTCGTTGATCTCGCTGGCGATCTCCAAATGGATGGCGGTGCGCGCCATGGGCGTGCAGATCATCGAGCAGCCCAGGTCGGCCGACGAGCAATGGCTACTCGATACCGTAGGTGCGCTGGCGCATAAGGCCGGTGTCGGCATGCCCCAGGTCGGTATCTTCGACTCGCCCCAACCGAACGCCTTTGCCACCGGCCCCCGGCGCGACAGCGCGCTGGTCGCGGTCAGCACCGGGCTGCTCGCATCGATGGACCGCAACGAGGTCGAAGCGGTACTGGGCCATGAACTCACCCACGTGGCCAACGGCGATATGGTGACGCTGACGCTGATCCAGGGCGTGGTCAACACTTTCGTCATTTTCCTGTCGCGCATCGTCGGCAACATCGTCGATCGATCCATGTCGCGCGACAGCGAGGGGCGCGGCCCCGCCTATTTCGTCACCGTACTGGTTTCGCAGCTGGTACTGGGCATTCTCGCCACGATCATCGTCATGTGGTTTTCGCGGCAGCGTGAATTCCGCGCCGATGCGGGCGGTGCCCGGCTCGCGGGCCGTGATCGGATGATCGCAGCACTGGAGCGGCTCAAAGTCGCCCACGACCAGCCGCTGCCTGCGCAACTGAACGCCTTCGGCATCTCCGGTGGCGAGGGCAGCGGACTGCAGCGTCTGTTCATGAGTCATCCGCCGCTCGAGGAGCGCATCGCAGCGCTGCGCCGGCAGTCCTCAAATTAACTTCAGAAACATCAAGTTGCGGCTTATTGTACGCACGGCATGAAGGATAACGATGCCCTGCGCGCGGAGCTGCGCGGCCTGCTCGGCGCCGACTGCGTGCTCACGGCAGACGCCGACACCGCGCCCTTTCTGGTGGACCACCGGCAGCTGTATCGTGGCCGCGCGCTGGCAGTCGCATTGCCTCGCACCGTCGAGCAGGTCGCGCTTATCGTGGGCTGGTGCAACCAGCAGCGGCTGGGCCTGGTTCCCCAGGGCGGCAACACCGGCTACTGTGGCGGGGCGACACCGGATGAGTCCGGCCGGCAGCTGCTGCTGTCGTTGCGCCGACTCAATCGGATCCGCGCGATCGACGCGGATAATTTTTCGATCACCGCCGAGGCCGGCTGCGTACTCGCGAGCGTGCAGCAGGCTGCGGATGGCGTCGAGCGCTTTTTCCCTCTGAGCCTGGGCTCCGAAGGCAGCTGCCAGATCGGCGGCAACCTTGCCACCAACGCCGGTGGGCTCAATGTCGTGCGCTACGGCATGGCGCGCGAGCTGGTGCTGGGCATCGAGGCGGTGCTGCCCGAGGGTCAGGTGTTCGATGGCCTGAAGTCGCTGCGCAAGGACAACACCGGCTACGACCTGAAGTCGCTGCTGGTCGGATCCGAAGGCACGCTCGGCGTGATCACGGCGGCGACGCTCAAGCTGTGGCCGAAGATGCGCAGCAGCGCGACCGCCTTCGTCGCACTGGCAACGCCTGAGGCTACGGTCAAGCTGCTCGCGCTGCTGCGTGCCCAAGCCGGCGAGCGCCTGAGCTCGTTCGAGCTGCTGCCGCGTATCGCCGTCGAGCTCACGACGCGTTACATCAGCGGTGTCACCGATCCGCTGACGACGGCGTATCCCTGGTACATCCTGTGCGAGCTGACCGCGGCGGCGGACGAGCCGCTATCGGAGCTGCTGCAGGAGACGCTGGCCGATGCCGCCGAACGCTCGTTGCTGCTCGATGCGGCGCTCGCGACCAGCGAGCGCGTGCGCGCCGCCTTCTGGCGGCTGCGCGAGAGCGTGCCGGAGGCGCAGCGCCACGCGGGTGCGAGCCTCAAGCACGATATCAGCGTACCCGTAGCCTCGCTGCCGCAGTTTATCAATGAGGCTTCGCTCTGGGTGCAGACACACGTGCACGATGGCGTGCTGGTGTGCTACGGACATGCCGGCGACGGCAATCTGCATTTCAATATCAACTGCATCGAGCGCGAGCGATCGGAGGCGTTCCTGGCGCAGGAACCGCACATCCGGCGTGCCATACACGACCTGGTGGCGAAGTTTGCCGGCAGCATCAGCGCCGAGCACGGCATCGGCCGCCTCAAACGCGAGGAACTGCAGCGCTATGCCTCGCCGGTGGCGTTGGGCGCGATGCGGGCGATCAAGCAGGCGCTCGATCCGAACGCCATCATGAACCCTGGCAAGCTGCTTTGACCTGATCGCGCAGGATGCCGGCCAGCCGCTGCGCACCCGGACCGGCATAGTCGCGATCGGCATAGACCAGATAGAGCTCGGCAAACATCTCACCGCCTTCCCGCAGCGGCAGGGGCTTGAGCAGTCCCTGCTCGAGCTCGGCGCGGATCGTGTCCTGTGCGAACCAGGCGAAACCCAGCCCCATGCCGGCGGCGTGGATCTGCGTCGCCTTGTGGCTCACGGTCCAGCGCTGCCCGGTCGTAAGCCACGGCGCGCTGCGGCTGCGTTGGCTGCCGGAATCGCGGATCACGAGCTGGCGGTACCGGCGCAGGTCCTGCGCGGTGAGCTCTCGTTTGAGCTTATGCAGCGCATGGTCGGGATGCGCTGCGGCGATGAATCGCATCGGCATCAGCGCATCGCCCATGAATCCCGGGGGCACCAGCGAGCAGATCGCCAGATCGACGCGCCGTTGCATCAGCGCCTCGTCGGTGCCACTGAGCACGCTCTCGTACAGCTCGATGCGCGTCTCGGGCCGCTCCTGCGCGAACAGTGCGAAGCAGCGCAACAGCAGCCAGGTCGGAAAGATGATCTCGACTGCCAGCCTGAGCTCACTCTCCCAGCCTTGCGCGAACTGCCGCCCGGCGCCTTCAAGCGACTCGGCCTCCTCGAGCAGACCCTTGGCGCGTCGGTAGAGCACCTCGCCGCTGCCGGTGAGCCGCGCCTTGCGGCCGCTGAGCTCGAAGATCTTCAGCTTCAGCAGCGCCTCGATTTTCTGCACCGCGTAGGTGATGGCCGACTGGCTCTTGTGCAGCTTCGCGGCGGCCTGGGCATAGCCGCCGGCGTCGACCACGGCCTGCAGTGCGCGCCATTGCTCGAGGGATATCCGCGGTGCCGAGGGCATAAGCTATCAGTTAATTCGATCAAATCGAGCCAATTATTCTACTTTTTTATCTGTTGAGCAAATGTTTAACTACGGATCGTGCAAGCAAGCCATTCACCGAGGATCCGATCATGAGCACACTGCTGCAGATCAATGCCAGCATCCACGCCGACCACGGCCAGTCGAGTCAGCTAGCAAGCCGCTTCGTGCAGGCCTTCATGCGCGCGCGGCCGGATTGGCGCATCGTGCTGCGCGATCTGGCGGGCGACACGGTGCCGCATCTGAGCGCCGAGCGCTTCGCGGCCTTTGTGAGCACGCCGCAGCAGCGCACCGCCGCGCAGGGCGAAGTGATTGCGTATTCCGATGCGCTGATCGCCGAGCTCAAGCAGGCCGACGTGATCGTCCTCGGACTGCCGATGTACAACTTCGGCGTGCCGTCCCAGCTCAAGGCTTACTTCGACCACATTGCCCGCGCCGGCGAGACCTTCCGCTATACCGCGAACGGTCCGGTGGGACTGTTGCAGGGCAAGCAGGCCTATGTGTTCGCCGCACGCGGGGGCTTGTACGCCGGCACTGCGCTTGATACACAGACCAACTACGTGCGCGACTTCCTGCGCTTCGTGGGTATTGGAGACATCGAGTTTGTTTACGCGGAAGGGCTGGCGATCAGTCCGGAGAGCAAGGCCTCGGGCCTGGCAGCGGCCGCAGCGGCGATCGAACGCCTGGCGGCCTAGGAGCACCATGCGCTCGCTCACGCAAGTCATTCCGTCGATTCCGACCGCGGACGGCGCCGGCGTCAAATTGCGCCGCAGCATCGGCAGCCAGCGCGGCCTGCAGGTCGATCCGTTCCTGATGCTCGATGAATTCTATTCGGACGATCCGCAGGACTACATCGCCGGTTTCCCGGCGCACCCACATCGCGGTTTCGAGACCGTCACCTACATGCTCGACGGACATCTGCGGCACGAGGACCACCTCGGCAACCGCGGCGATCTCAAGCCCGGCGACGTGCAGTGGATGACGGCCGCACGCGGCATCATTCATTCGGAGATGCCGCAGCAGAGCGAAGGGCGCATGCGCGGCTTTCAGCTGTGGATCAACCTGCCGGCGAAGGAGAAGATGAAACCAGCGCATTATCGGGACATTCCGGCGCAGCAGATTCCGAGCGTGCAACTGACCTCAGGCGCGAGCGCCAAGGTGATTGCCGGAATGCTGCGCTGGGACGGCGGCAGCGCGAGCGGTCCGGTCAACGGGACGGTTGAGCGGCTGAGCACCGATCCGCTCTACCTGGATCTGAGCCTGCCCGCGGGCGCGGACATCGTGGTGCCGGTGACCCGCGGTCACAACGCGTTTGTCTATGTCTATGAAGGCGAGGCACGCATAGGAGCAGCGCCGGATGAACAGAGCCTGCCGCAGCGCGCCGCCGGCGTACTGTCGGACGGGGAACAGGTGCGCATTGCCGGTGGCGCCCCCGGAGCGCGGGTGCTGTTGCTGGCCGCGCGCCCGCTCAACGAGCCGGTGGTGCAATACGGCCCCTTCGTCATGAATACGCGCCAGGAGATCGAGCAGGCGGTGGAGGATTATCGCAGCGGGCGCTTCGCCGCGTAGCGCTGCATCGACTAGCCGGGCGCCGGGCCGCTCAAACGCACCAGGCCCTCCTGTGCGGTATTCGCCACGAGGCGGCCATCGCGGCTGAATATGCTGCCGCGGCAGAAGCCACGCGAGCCCGCGGCGCTCGGGCTGTCGTACGAGCACAGATACCACTCGTCGACGCGCATCGGCCAGTGCAGCCACATCGCGTGATCGATGCTCGCCAGAAAGCGCTTGCCGCTCATCAGCTGCTCGACATGCGGCAGCGTTGCGGTCGTAAGCAGGTAGAAATCGGACACATAGGCCAGCAGGCAACGATGCAATACATCGTCGTCCGGCAGCCGATCGATCGCGCGCATCCATATATGCTGCAGCGGCGGGGCGTTCTTCGGGTGCCTCGGATCGCGCGGCTCCACCATCCGAAATTCAAACGGTCGCGCCGAGGTGTAGAGCCGGCGGGTCTTTTCCGGCATCGCCTCGAGCGCGGCTTTCGGCACCGGCTCGGATTCCGTCAGGGCTTCCGGCGGCGGCACGTCCGGCATGGCGATCTGATGCTCGACACCCGGCTGGTCCACCTGGAACGACGCCGACATATGAAGGATCTGCTCGCCGTGCTGGATCGCGGTGACGCGCCGGCTGGTGAAGCTCGCGCCGTCGCGACTGCGGTCGACGAAGTAGACGATCGGCGCGTTGAAGTCGCCACGCCGCAGGAAGTAGGCATGCAGCGAATGCGCAATGCGCCCGCGTTCCACGGTGCCGTAGGCGGCCCGCAGCCCCTGTCCCAGTACCTGGCCGCCGAATACCTGCGGACTGCCGATGTCGCGGCTCACGCCGCGGAACAGATTGATCTCGAGCTGTTCGAGTTCGAGCACACGGAGCAGCTCGGCGAGCCCTGGCTGCATCAGGCGGTCGCGACGCCCAGGCGTTTCTGCATGGCTGGACTGGTGGTGGTGTACTGCAGGAACTGCTTCTTGGCCGGATACAGGTAGTGCTGAATCGCGAATGACGCCAGCGCTGCCTCGTGGAAGCCCGAGAGAATCAGTTTCTTCTTGCCCGGGTAGGTGTTGATGTCGCCGATCGCGAACACGCCCGGGATATTCGACTCGAATTTCTCCGTGTCCACCTTGATGGCACGCTTATCGATGTCGAGCCCCCAGTCGGCGATCGGTCCGAGTTTCGGCGCCAGTCCGAAGAACACCAGCAGATGCTCGGCATCGAGCCGATGCAGCTCACCCGCGGCATCCTTCACGTGCACGCCCTGGAGCTGATCGGCCTCGCTGTGTACCGACTGTGCCAGGCCCTCGATGAAGCGCAGCTTGCCGGAGGCTTCCAGCGCGCGCAGTTGCGCGACCGAGGCGGGTGCGCCGCGAAACTCGGCCCGGCGATGCACCAGCGCGATACTGGAGGCTTTAGGGGCCAGCGCCAGCGTCCAGTCGAGCGCCGAATCCCCGCCGCCAAAGATGACCAGCTTGCGGCCGTGGAAATCGGTGACGTCCTTGACCCGGTAGTGAATCTGCTTGCCCTCGAAGCTCTCGACCCCCTCGACGGCCAGGCGGCGCGGCTGAAACGAGCCGACGCCCGCGGCGATCACCACGGCGCCGGCGTCGAATACCGTGCCGGCGGCGGTGACGACGCGGAACCGGCCGTTGTCCTGCTTCTTAAGCTGCACCGCTTCCTCACCCAGGTGCAGCTGGGCGCCAAAGGGCTTGATCTGCTGTATCAGGCGGTCCACCAGCTCCTGTGCACCGCAGATCGGCAGCGCCGGTATGTCGTAGATCGGCTTGTCCGGGTACAGCTCGGTGCATTGGCCGCCGGCCTGCTTCAGCGAGTCGACCACGTGCGACTTGATGCCGAGTAAACCGAGTTCAAATACCTGGAACAGGCCGGCAGGACCGGCGCCGATGATGACCACTTCCGTGGTGATGTCGTTGTCGCTCAATGGGATACGCTCACAGATTTGATGAGGCCGCGGAATTCTAGCGATGCGGCTGGGGCCAGGGCAATCAAAAACCGGTTCAGGGTCGCCGGCCTTGGGCTTATAGTCTGCCAAACTGGAGGAGATCCTGATATGGGCAGCAATACCGATCTGCATCGGCGCCGCGGCCTCGCGGTGCCACGCGGCGTTTCCACCTCGCTCGGCGTCTACGTCGATCACGCCAAGAATGCGGAGCTGTGGGACGTCGAGGGGCGGCGCTATATCGATTTCGCCAGCGGCATCTCCGTGCTCAATGTCGGGCACCTGCATCCGCGCGTCGTGGCCGCCGTGCAGCAGCAGCTGCAGCAGGTGTCGCATGCCTGCTTTCAGGTGACCCCCTATGAGGGCTATGTCGCGCTGGCCGAGCGGCTCAATGCGCTGGCACCCGGCCCGACGCCGAAGAAGTCGATCCTGTTTTCAACCGGCGCGGAGGCGGTGGAAAACGCACTGAAGATCGCGCGCTATCACACGCGCCGTTCGGCCGTCATCGCCTTCAGCGGCGGTTTTCATGGCCGCACGCTCGCCACGATGAGCCTGACCGGCAAAGTGCAGCCCTATAAGGCCGGCTTTGGCCCGCTGCTGCCGGAAGTGTTTCACGTGCCGTTTCCCATGGCCTACCACGGGGTGACGCCACAGCTGTGCCTGGCCGCGGTCGAGCAGCTGTTCAAGGCCGATGTGGAACCCACGCGCGTCGCCGCGATCATCATCGAGCCGGTGCTCGGTGAAGGCGGCTTCTACGTGGCGCCGCCGGAATTCCTGCGCAGCCTGCGTGCGCTGTGCGATCGCCATGGCATCGTGCTGATCGCCGATGAAATCCAGTCCGGCATTGCGCGCACCGGGCGCATGTTCGCGTTCGAACACGCCGGTGTCGAACCGGATCTGATGACCGTCGCCAAGAGCATCGCGGGCGGATTGCCGCTGGCCGCGGTGGTCGGCAAGGCCGAGATCATGGATGCGCCGCCGGCCGGCGGACTCGGCGGCACCTTCGCGGGCTCGCCGCTGGCCTGCGCGGCGGCCTTGGCGGTGCTCGACGTGATCGCCGAGGAGCGCCTGATCGAACGCGCGCAGCAACTCGGGACCAAGCTCACCGCGCGTCTGAAAATGCTGCAGGCCAAGTACAGTGTGATCGGCGAGGTGCGGGGCCTCGGCGCCATGGTGGCGATCGAGCTGGTGAAGAATGGCAGCGCCGAGCAGCCCGATGCCGACCTGACGCGTGCCCTGGTGCAGGCCGCGGCGCGTCAGGGGCTGATCATTCTGTCGTGCGGCATTTATGGCAACGTGATTCGTTTCCTCACCGCACTGACGATCAGCGACGCGCTGCTGAGCGAAGGCTTTGATCGGCTCGAGGCGGCGCTGAGCGAAGTCACGCGGGCGCCGATCGCCGCCACCGCCACGGCCTGAACCAAAAGGCAGAGCCGCCTGATCGCCGCAACCTCAAGACGTTGTTAGACCCTGTGCGCTTTTTTCGTAATGAAAAAAACACACAGGCTCTAACAGCGCCATGCGTGATTTCCGATCAGCGGCTGTGTCTCTAGGCTCTGCCGGCGTTGGCATCGGTCGGTGCGTGAAAGTACTCGCTCTCCGCCGCCAGCTGGTCGATCAGGCGTTTGAGTTCCCCCATGCGCGCCTCGGCGGTGCTGATCGGCACACAGTCCTCGCAGCGCGGATCCCCACAGGGCTGGCGTGAATACAGCCAGTACTGGACCGCGCCGGCCAGCAGGCCGTCGGCGATGTCCCAAAGATCTGCTTCCTTGTCCTTGCCCGCGAGTCGGTTGCCCAGATCTACCGCTTTGGAGAACGCGGCATCGAAGGTATCAGCGGCTTCTTCCATAAGTGGCGCTATTGTACCGCGTCCACACGTCAGCGATAGCCGCGCGCCTGCAGGGCGAACAGTTGAGCATAATGCCCGGCGTCGGCCATGAGCTGCTCGTGGCTGCCCTTCTCGATGATGCGGCCGCGATCGAGCACCGCGATCTGATCGGCCATGCGCACCGTGGAAAAACGGTGCGATATCAGAATGGTGATGCGATCGCGCGCCAGCGTACGGAAATGTTCGAAAACCTCCGCCTCGGCGCGCGCGTCCATGGCCGCGGTCGGCTCATCGAGCACCAGAATATCTGCGTCAGTTCGCATGAATGCACGCGCCAGCGCGATCTTCTGCCACTGGCCGCCGGACAGTTCCTGGCCGTTCTGGAACCATTTGCCCAGTTGCGTCTGATAGCGTCGCGGTAGCTGCTCGATGAAGTCCGCGGCGCGGCCCTTCCCGGCCGCCTCCTGCCAGCGTTGCTCGTCTTCGAAATAGCGCTCGTCGCCCGCGCCGACGTTCTCGCCGACCAGCATCTGATAGCGCGTGAAGTCCTGAAAGATCACGCCGATGCGCGCCCGCAGCGCATCCTCGCTCCACTCCGTCAGCGGCAGTCCATCGATCAGCACGCGGCCCGAATCCGGACTATAGAGCCGCGTCAGCAGCTTGATCAGCGTGGTCTTGCCCGAACCGTTCTCACCCACCAGCGCGAGACTGCTGCCGGGCAGCAGATGCAGATCGATATCGATCAGCGCCGGCTCGGCCGCACCGGGATATGTAAAACTCACATGCTCGAACCGCACACCATCGGATGGAAGCGGCCCGCGCGGCGCGTTGCCGCCCGATGGGGCCACCGGCGTCTCCAGGTATTCGTACAACGTCGACAGATACAGGTTGTCTTCATACATGCCGCCGACTGCGGAGAGAATGGCCGACACGGCGCTCTGCCCCTGACGAAACAGCAGCAGATACATCGTCATCTGCCCGAGCGTTATGCTGGCGCGGATGGTCGACACCGCGATCCAGGCGTAGGCGCCGTACAACGTTGAGGTTGCAAGCAGGCTCAATCCGAAACCCCAGCTGTCGCGCCGGATCGACAGCGCACGATCCTCGCGGTACAGGCGGGTGAAAATGTCGCGATAGCGTTGCAGCAGCCTCGGGCCCAGCCCGAACAGCTTGACCTCCTTGGCATGATCCTCGCGCGCCAGCACCGTCTCCAGGTACGTCTGCATGCGCGTTTCGGGCGAGCGCCAGCGGAACAGCCGGAACGCATCCCCCGAGAACTTCGCCTCCGCGACGAAGGCGGGCAGTCCCGCGACCAGCAGCACCAGCATGGTCCAGGGCGAGAAGCGCACCAGCAGCGCGGCATAGCTCAACAGCGATATCGCGTTCTGCGTCAGACCGAAGGTGCGCACCACCAGGCTCAAGGGGCGACTCGAGGCCTCGCGCCGCGCGCGCGTGAGTTTGTCGTAGAACTCGGAATCCTCGAAATGCCGCAGCTCGAGCGTGAGCGCCTTCTCGAGGATCATCACATTCACGCGCTGACCGAGTTGAGCGCGCAGCAGCGCCTGACATAGCGAAAGACCGCGCTGCGCGCCGGTGACGCCCGCCACCAGGCAGCCTTCCAGCAGTACCAGTCGCAGTACCCGCGCGGCGCTATGATCGGCGGCGTTGCGCGCCGAGACCACGGCGTCGACGATCTGTGCCCCGATCCAGGCGACGCCGGCCGGCAGCAGGCCGGCGGCCAGTGTCAGCAAAGCCATCGCCAGCAGCAATGCGCGATTGGTGTCCCAGACCAGCTGGACCGCGCGCCGGCTATAGCGAAACACACCGAAGAAACCGAGCAGCACGTCGCGATTGGCCGGCGGCGGCGCCGCGGCGCTGGTGGCCCGCGAACCGTGTGGGTTCATGCCGTCAGCAGCACCACTGCTTCGGGTTCATAGCCGAGATTGGGTGCGAGCCAGCGCTCCACCGCTTCCACGCTCAAGGCCTTGCGCAGCGCGTAATTCTCGACCTGGTCGCGGTCGATGCGCCCGACCGCAAGATAGCGCGATTGCGGATGGGAGAAATACCAGCCGCTGACCGCCGCGGTCGGATACATGGCATACGACTCGGTCAGCGCTATGCCGGCGTTGCGACCGACATCCAGCAGCCGCCAGAGCGTCGCCTTCTCGGTGTGATCCGGGCAGGCCGGATAGCCGGGCGCCGGCCGGATGCCCCGGTATTCCTCGCGGATCAGCTGCTCGTTGCCGAGCTTCTCCTCCGGCGCGTAGCCCCAGAACTCCCGTCGCACGCGCTCGTGCAGGCGCTCGGCGAATGCTTCTGCCAGGCGGTCGGCAAGCACCTTGAGCATGATGCTCGAGTAGTCGTCGTGGGCGGCCTCGAAGCGCTGCAGGTGCGGCTCGATACCGATACCGGCGGTGAGCGCGAAGGCGCCGAAATAATCGCGCACACCGCTGCCCTTGGGCGCGATGAAATCGGCCAGCGCACCGTGCGGCTTGCCTTCCGGCAGGTCTTTCTGCTGGCGCAGGAAGTGCACGCGAGCCAGCGGCTGCGCGCGCGCGTCGTCCGCATACAGCTCGACGTCCTCGTCGATCGAGTTCGCCGGAAACAGGCCGATCACGGCCCGTGCCTGCAGCCACTGTTCCCGAATCACCGTGCGCAGCATCTTGCGGGCGTCGGCATACAGACTGCTGGCCTGCTCGCCGAACTGCGCATCGGTGAGAATATCCGGAAACTTGCCGCGCAATTCCCAGGCCTGGAAGAATGGTGTCCAATCGATGTAGCGCGCGAGCTCCTCGATCGAATACTGCTCGAAGCTGCGCACGCCGAGCATGCGCGGCACCGGTGGCGCATACGCCTGCCAGTCGATGCGCGTGCGGTTGATGCGCGCCTGCGCCAGCGTGAACTGCGGCGACTTGGTGCGTCGCGCCCCATGCTGGGTGCGCCGCAGTCCATGTTCCGACTTGATGCGCGCGGTGTAGGCTTCACGGGTTGCGGGCGTGACCAGCTGCTGGCACACGCCGACCGAGCGCGAGGCATCCTTGACGTAGACCACCGGACCTTCGTACTGCGGGTCGATGCGCACCGAGGTGTGCGCCGGTGAAGTGGTGGCTCCGCCGATCAGCAGCGGCAGCGTGAAGCCCTGCCGCTGCATTTCGCGCGCGACATGCACCATCTCATCGAGCGAGGGTGTTATCAGTCCCGACAATCCGATCATGTCGGCACCCTTCTCACGCGCGGTGGTGAGGATCTTCTCGC
>Ga0302324_100023261_pt1 | contig 11994 bp, 11 predicted proteins | sample Palsa_T0_1_FD_201949 | JGI IMG/M metagenome (GOLD analysis project Ga0302324, IMG submission 201949) | Peat permafrost microbial communities from Stordalen Mire near Abisko, Sweden - Palsa_T0_1 | ecosystem: Environmental > Terrestrial > Soil > Palsa > Peat permafrost | place: Sweden: Abisko... | reverse complement strand
GCCGGCCGCCTCTATGAAGTGGACATGCGCCTGCGGCCGAACGGCAAGGGCGGATTCCTCATGACGGGCATCGATGCGTTCGAGCGCTACCAGCGCCAGGACGCCTGGACTTGGGAGCACCAGGCGCTGCTGCGCGCGCGGCCGGTGGCCGGAGATGCGAACCTGCGCAGCGCCTTCGAGGCCGCCCGGCGCCGCGTGCTCACGGCCGCCGTGCACCGCGACACCCTGCGCGCCGACGTGGTGGAGATGCGAGTGCGCATGCGGCGCGAGCTGTCCAAGGCCGGCTCGGGACAGTTCGACATCAAACAGGATGCGGGCGGCATCGCCGACATCGAGTTTCTCGTACAATACTGGGTACTGGCCGCGGCGGATGGACATCCGGAGCTGTTGACCTACACGGACAATATTCGGCAGCTGGAAGGATTGGCGGCGGTGGGTGTGCTGCCGCCGGCGACCGCGCAGTGGCTGACGGATGCCTACATCGGCTACCGCACGGTGCTGCACCACATCTCGCTGGAAGGCCAGGGGGAGCGAGTGGTGGAGGCGGCCCCATACGCCGAGACGCGGGCCCGCGTGACGGAAATTTGGCGCGATACCTTTGAACGCACGACAGACGAGAGCGAGACGTGATGACCAGCGAAGCGACGATAAGCGGAGTGAAGACAATGCCGGCGATGGTACAAGACGATTCCAGGCATCAATTGATTCAGCCGAATGCGCTGCATCAGTACAATGTGACCGAGGCGGATCTGCCCCTGTCATGCCCCATGCCGGGCATGTTCCTCTGGAATTCGCATCCCAAAGTGTATCTGGCCATCGAGGGCACCGGCTGGGCGAAATGTGCCTACTGTGGGGCCGAGTACACGTTGCGTTAGTGCCTCGGCGCCAAGGGCACTCCCTCTCGCAGTGATGTATCGCGGCCCAGTGCGCAAGGTCAGGGGGGATAAGGAGTGGGAAGCCAACTGATCCGGCCCGTTGGCTTCCCACTCCTTATCCCCCCTGACCCTGTGAACCGGGTCAACATCATCACCGCGCAGAGGTATTAGCTCGCCTTGTAGTCGCGGTACGATTTCTCTTCGACGATGGCCGAGCCGAGAGCGGTATTGATGCGCCGCTTGATGGCGGCGCGCTCGTCGTTTTCGAAGTAGACGGCTCGTGCCAGGCGGATGAATTCCGCATCGAAGGCTTGCACGCGTTCCTTGTCGCGGATGTCGTCTTCGATCACCCACAGGCGCTCGTTGACGCGGAGCAGGGCGCTCACGTCGGCTTCGATGTCGATTTTTGCGTAGGCAGAGCCGCTCCAGGTTTCCTCGAGCGAGCGCAGTTCGAGACGCACGTTGGAGAGCTTGGCGGGGTCGCTCATCCGCTCAGACTTGATGCGCAGGATGGTGATTTTGTCGAGCAGCTCGCCCGGGGAGATGGGGATCTTGATTTCGTTCATCGGCGCATTTTAGCCCGAGTTGCCATCAGCGCGTCGAGCTTGGCCGTCACATCGCTCACGGTGATCAGGTCCATGACGCCGATGGGCTCGATCTTGGTGGTCCAGGGGATTTGCGCGGCGGGCTTGCCAAAATACTTTTGCGCGGCCGCGTCGTATTTGTCGATGCACCATTCCCGGCTGTAGTACGGCCCGGCGCGCACCGGATTGGTGGCGGCGTAGAGGCCGATCACCGGTAGCGCCACCATCGTCGCCATGTGGGCGGGGCCCGAATCCGGCGACAACAGCACGGTGCTTCTCGACAGCAGTCCCAGGAGCTGCGGCAGCGTGTCCTTGCCTATTTGATTGATGAGGGGGGTACGCGCCGCGGCGGCGATGGCTGTGCCCATCTCGAGCTCGATGGCGCTGCGGCCTCCGACCAGCACCACCCGCATCCGGTGGACGGCGGCGGCGTGGTCGGCGACGGCGGCATAGCGATCGGCCAGCCAATTGCGCGCCGTATGGCTGGAGCAGGGGCTGATCAGCAGCGTGGGCCGCGCGTCGGTGACGATGCTGTCGGCATACTGGAGCGCCTCCGTGGGCAGCGCCAAGTTCCACAAGGGCTTGCCCGGCTCGATGCCGCAGGCGCGCACGAATCCCATGAAGGAATCCAGCACGTGCTCCTTGAGCGCGGGTGCGATGCGCGCGTTGGTGAACAACCATTGCAGTTCGCGCGCGCGCGCGCGATCGAAGCCGAGCTTGATCGGAGCGTCGATCAAGGTGCTGACCAGGCTGGCGCGAAACGACAACTGCAGGTCGAGCAGCAGGTCGAAGCGCCGCCCGCGCAAGCTCGCGCGCAGCCTGCGCAAATCCCCGAGCATTGCGCCTTTATCGAAGGTGATAAACTCGATTCCGGGCAGAATGGCCGCCATCAGCTTGGCTTCTAGTTTGCCGATGACCCAGGTGAACCGGGTATGCGGCCACGCCGCCTGCAAGGCTCTCAGGGCCGCTGCCGCATGGCAGACATCGCCGATGGCCGACAGACGCAGCAGACAGACATGTTGCGGCGGTGATTTGAAATTGAGGGTCATCGTTATAAGTCAAACAGGGAAAAAGGGCGGGCGCATCGCCACCGCAACAGGCGCCATGCTGTCTGATCCGGCCTGCCTTGGCAATCTGCCGCCGGACGCCGTGGAATCGATATTCGACCCGCAGTTCTGGCGGGCACGGGGTGAACTGACCGCGGTGACCGCGGGCCGCGGATCGGCATGGTTCATAGGCCGGCAATGGGTGCTGCGGCATTACCGCCGCGGAGGCTTCATCGCGCGATTGTCGCGGGATGGGTATGTGTGGGCTGGAGAAGATAGGGTGCGGGCCTTCGCTGAGTGGCGGCTGCTCGACATCATGCGGCAGCGGGGCTTGCCAGTGCCGCGACCGGTCGCCGCCCGCTATCAGCGCGAGGGCCTATGCTACCGCTGCGATTTGATCACGGAGCGTATCGTCGATGCGGAGCCTTTGAGTTCGGTGCTCGCGGGAGGAGCGCTTGCTGAATCGGCGTGGCGGGCCGTGGGCGCGGCGGTCGCCCAGCTGCATCAGGCGGGCGTCGAGCATGCGGATCTGAACGCGCACAATCTATTGCTCGACGCCCATGGCGCCGTCAGCGTGATCGATTTCGACCGCGGCCGTCTGCGCGCGCCGGGTATTTGGGTGAATCGGAACTTGAGGCGGCTGCAGCGCTCGCTTGCCAAAATATCGCGCGGCTTGCCGGCTGGCCGATATTCGGCGCGGGACTGGGAGTGGTTGATGGCGGGATATCGGGCCGCCGCAGGCCGCGAGGCTGCATGATGCGCCGCCTGTACACCCTGCTGATTTACTGTGCGGTGCCGTTCGCCTTTGCGGCGGTGCTGTGGCGTGGCTTGCGCGAGCGTGCGTACTGGCAGGGTTTGGGCGAGCGCTTCGGATGGGGCCGCCGCTTGAGCGGCGCGCCGAGCATTTGGCTGCACGCGGTGAGCCTGGGCGAGATGTCGGCGGCCGCGCCGCTGGTGCGTGCGCTGCGCCTCAGGTATCCGGATTATCCGGTGGTGTTGACCACGGCCACTCTGACCGGACGGGCGCGTGCCCGAAGCGCGTTCGACGCTGCGGTGGACGTGCGCTTTCTGCCCTACGATACGCCGGGCGCGGTCGCGAGATTCCTGAACCGCGTCGGGCCGCGGCTCGCGATCATCATGGAAACCGAACTGTGGCCCAATCTATTCGCGGAGTGCGAACGCCGCGGCGTGCCGCTGATGCTCGCCAGTGCGCGGTTGTCGGCGAAGTCGGTTTCGCGCTACCGGCGCTTCGGCAACCTCTTTCGGGGGATGTTCTCCGCCAGTTCGCTCATCGCTGCTCAGACCGTCGAGGATGCGCAGCGCTTCGTCGCCATCGGGGCTGAGAGTGCCAGGACCCGCGTGGTCGGCAATATCAAGTTCGACCTGGAGCTGGGTGCCGAGGTGGCCAAGCGGGGACATGCGCTGCGCGCATCGTTCGGGAGCGAACGGCCGACGTGGATTGCCGGCAGCACGCACGCGGGTGAAGAGGAGCAGGTGCTGGCGGCCCACGAGGAATTGCTGGCCGGCCGGCCGGACGCCCTGTTGCTGTTGGTGCCGCGGAACCCGGAGCGGTTCGAGGCTGTGGCCGAATTATTGAGCCGCCGAGGATGGCGCTTCGCGCGGCGCAGTGTCGGCAGGGCGCCGGACCCCGGCACCCAGGTCATGCTGGTGGATACCGTGGGGGAACTCGCGGCGCTGTATGCATCGGCCGATGCGGCCTTCGTCGGCGGCAGCCTGGTGCCCATCGGCGGCCATAATCTGCTGGAGCCCGCGGCGCTGGGGATTCCGGTGCTGACCGGACCGTATGATGCGAACGGCAGGGATATTGCGCGGCTGCTGCTGCAGCAAGGCGCCGCCTTGCAGGTGGCGGATGCGCGCCAGCTGGCGGCTGCCTTGATGCAATGGCTGGCCGATCCGGCCGAGCGCCGGCGGGTCGGAGCCATCGGGCGGCGCATCGTCGAGTCGAACCGGGGCAGCGTCGAGCGACTGCTCGAACTCATTGAACCTTGGTTGCAGGGTCCTCGGCCGAGCCCGGCGGCGACGGCGGCGAGTCGCGCAGCAGGGTGTTGATCTTCTCCAAGCTCTGCTGCGACAGAGTGCCCGCCGCCTGCTGCAGCTTGATGACATTCAGCATGTAGTCGTAGCGGCTGCGGGAATAGTCGGTCTGCGCTTGAACCCACAGCTGCCGTGATTGCAGAACGTCCACGGCGGTGCGTGTTCCCGCTTCATAACCGGACTCGGTTGCGCGCAGCGACGTCGCATTCGACTCCACGGCACGGCGCAGTGCCCTGACCCGCGATATCTCGGATAACACGCCGAGATAGGAGTCGCGCGCATCATGCTCGGTCTGGCGCGCCACGCGTTCCACGCGCTCCTTGGCGGCGCGATGCTGGTAGACGGCCTGGCGCACCTGCGAGGAGACCATGCCGCCCGAGTAGAGGGGGAAAGTCAGCTGGATGCCGATGCTCCTCTGATTCTCATTCAGGGTGGTGCCGCCGGCAGAGCTGCCATTGGTGAAGGTATCGGTGCCGTTTTGGTTTTCCCTGTAGCGGCTGCCCACGAGGTCGAGAGAGGGGTAGTGGCCGCCGCGCGCGGAGCTGACGTTCTCGCGCGCAATGTCGGCCGCCAGCCGGCTCGACACCAGCGATAGATTCTGCTGCAGGGCCATTTCGACCCAGCGGTCTTCGCTGGCGGGGTCGGGAGTTGCCAGCTCGAAGGGCTCGATGGGACGCGCCAGGTAGTCGAAGCCTTCGCCGGTGATCTCGCGCAACAGTTCCCAGGTGGAGGCCAGGGTGCGTTTGGCTGCGATCACCGTCGCGGCCCCGCTGTCGTGGGCGGCGCGTGCTTCTTCCACATCGGTGACGGCGATCAGGCCGATCTTGAAGCGCGACTCGGCCTGGTCGAGCTGGCGCTGGATCGACGTCAATGCGACCTGCTGCGCCTCGAGGTCATCCTGGGCGGAAAGAACGTCGAAGTAGCGCTGCGACACGCGCTCCATCAGATCTTGCTGGGCGGCCTGGTAGTCCGCTTCGGCTTGCGCCACTTGGGAGTCAGCGGCTTTCAGGGCCACCCAATTTTGCCAGCGAAAGATGTTCTGCTTCAGATCGACGCCGTAGCGCTGTGTCGTGGTGTTGATTTGCCCATTGAAGGGAAAGCTCTCCAGCACTATGGGAGTCCCGGGGGCACTGACGGGCTCCGTGGTGTTGGACGAACCGGTATCTTTCTCGCGGGTCGCGACGCCGCTTCCCGCGAGCTGCGGCAGCAGGGCGGCGAGCGCCTGCGGCTTGGCTTCCAGGGCAGCCAGACGAGTCGCTTCGGCTTCGCGCAGCTGCGGATCGTTCTGCAGTGCCCGCTGATACACCGCGAGGAGATCAGCCGCGGGCGCAGGACACGCGCTTACACACAGGGCAATGAGGGTCAGCAATCGCTTCATGGCTTATCCATTCGCCTTTGTCCGGTCATATAGTGTTATATATAACCATATCACCAGGCGAGTCAAGCCCCGCCTCAGAGGGTCAATACTGCGGTATTCGCGGGTCCAAGTCTCGCGACCAGGCCAGAATGCCGCCGGCCAGATTGGACACCGATGCAAAGCCTTGGGCGGCGAGGAAGTGCGCCACTTGCATGCTCCGGCCGCCGGAGCGGCAAATCACCACGGTTTCCCGCCGGGGGTCGAGTTCTCCGAGGCGATCCGGGATCTGGCCCATGGGAATGTGCACGATATCGGTGGGTACCGGTGCCAGCGCCGTTTCCCAGTCCTCGCGAACGTCCAGAAGGGTCATTTCGGCACCGCCTGAGCGCCGTTCCAGGAACTCACTGGGTGTCATTTCCTGCGGGGGCATGCCGTTAGCCATCAGAACACGAATTTCTGTGCGGCGGTGGCGTTGATCAGCGGCTCGATGACGGTTTCGAACAGGCTTTCGCGGGTCCATTCGTTGGTATCGACGCGGCGCACGAGGACGGCATCCATCACGGGCGGCGTACCCACGATGGCGAATAAACGGCCTCCGATGCGCAGCGACTGTTCGAAGCGCTTGTCATAAACCGGCAGTGAGCCGGTGACGGCGACGACGTCGTACTCGCCCAGTGCGGCGGAGTCGAAGGCATCGCGGAGCTCGAATTGCACCTTGGCCTGGGGGACGGCGCGCAGATTCGCCTTGCTCAGGTCGACGAGGCCGGCGTGAATGTCGATCGAGCGCGTCGCCGCGCCCAGCAAGCTCAAGCAGGCCGAAAGATAGCCGCTGCCGCTGCCGATCTCCAAGATGCTGTCGGTGGCATTGACGCCGAGCGCTTGCAAGATGCGCCCCTGCAGCTTGGGAGCCAGCATGGATTGGCCGAAGCCGATCGGAATCGGCGCATCGGCGAATGCCAGCTCGCGATACGCCTGAGGCACGAAGGCTTCGCGCGGTACCGCCGCCAGCGCGTCGAGGACGCGCGGGTCGAGCACTTCCCACGTGCGTATCTGCTGATCCACCATTTGCTGACGAGCGGCCAACGTGTCCATGGGATTTCCCAGAAGTAATTTAAGGCTGTTGATTATGGTCAATTTCGACAGGCTATGCCATGCCTGTGCGCTATTCTTCGGGTCACGATGATTCGCGACGCAACCGCCCCGCCATGGGTTCCAATATCAAGCGTCGTTTTGACTCATTGTCATCGAGGTCCGAGTTGATCTTGTCTTCCGACGTCATGTGGATTTTAGCGCTTGCCATTCCCGTGGCAGGCGTGGCTGTGCTCTTTGTGTGGAAGCGCCGGCAGGAGCGCGCCGTCCATGAATTCGCGCAGCAAGTGTGGCAGCTCACGCGCGAAGCGGGCGCACCCGGGCGTATCGGGCTCGAGGGCCAGCCCGGCGGCCTGAGCCAGCTGGGCTCGGCCGTCAACCAGCTGCTGGAGAACCTGGAACAGCGGGGCGCGCGGCTGCTCGATCGCGAACAGCTGTTTCAGCGGCTGGTCGAGACGGTGCACGACGCGGTTCTCTTGCATCGCGACCGCATTCTATTCGCCAACTCGCGTTTCCTCGGACTGCTCAACTTGAGCGCTGCGGAGGTCGTCGGCCGCTCGCTGAGCGAGTTCGTCGCGCCGGAATATGTCGAGCTGGTACAGAACAACCTGCGGCGGCGGCTGCAGGGCGAACCCTCGGCAGTGCGCTTCGAGGTCGAACTGGTCGGTGCCCAGGCTCAGGTGACGCGCGTGGAACTGTCGAGCACCGTGATCGACAGTTCCGGCGAAGCGGCGCTGCTGCTCACCGCCCTGGAAATGCTGCCGGAAAGCGAACCGGCCGCGGTGCCGTCGAGGCCGCGCGCGATGGTGACTCTGGACGCCATGGCCGAAAGCGTCATCACGGTCGACGCCGAGGGCCGCATCGATTACATCAATCATGCGGCGGAGACCTTGCTCAATCAGCGCTTCGATCAGGTCATGGGCAAATCCTTCGCCGAGGTCGCCTCGCTGGTCGATGAGACGGACCGGCGCTCGCTCGGAGATCCGGTTCGCAAGGCGTTGACCACCGGAGGCCGGGTGACCATGGGGCGGCGCGCGGTGCTGGTGCCGGGCAACGCGGGCCCGGAACGGTCGGTGGAAATCAGCGTCACGCCGCTGCGCTTCGACGGCAAGGACATTGTGGGCTTGGTGCTCGTGCTGCACGATACCAGCGAGCTGCGCGGGCTGACGCGGCAAATGACCTATCAGGCCAGCCACGACGCCCTGACGGGTCTGGTGAATCGACGTGAGTTCGAGCGGCGGCTGCAGGAGGCGGTGGACTCGGCGCAGACCGGGAACCTGGGGCACGCCCTGTGCTACCTGGACCTCGACCGCTTCAAAGTGGTGAACGACACCTGCGGCCATACCGCCGGCGACAATATGCTGCGCGAAGTCGCCTCGCTCATCAAAGACGCGGTGCGCGATTCGGATACGGTGGGACGCATCGGCGGCGATGAATTCGCGCTGCTTCTGGTCGGCTGCCCGCTGGAGAAAGCGCGGCAAATCGCCGACGACGTGGTGCGCTCGGTCAACGACTATCGGTTCGTCTGGAAGGACAAGATTTTCAACGTCGGAGTCAGCATCGGCCTGGTGGAGATCGGCCGCGGCGGCGGCGCCATCGAAGACATCATGAATTCCGCCGACTCAGCCTGCTATGTCGCGAAGAAACAGGGCGGTTTGCACGTCCACGTGTACTCGGCGCGCGAGGAAGCGAGCGCGCGGCACAGCGGCGAGATTCACTGGCTGCAGAAGCTGCAGGGCGCGCTGCGCGACAACAAGTTCGAACTCTACTACCAGCCCATCGTGCATGCCCGCGTCGACGGCGTGCGCGGTCCGGCCCTCGAGGTGTTCGTACGCCTGCAGGCCGAGAACGGCCAGCCGGGCGCGCCGCCCGCGGAATTCATCCGCGCGGCCGAGCGCTACCGGCTGATGCCGCACGTCGATCGCTGGGTGGTGCAGGCGGTGCTGTCGGCGCTCGGGCGCGGCGGCATGAAATTGCCGCCGGGCCGCAGCGTCGCGATCAACATCGCCGGACAGACACTCGGCGATTCGGATTTCCTGGAGTTCGTGGTCGACTGCTTCGATCATACGGGGGCGAATCCCGGAGACATTTGCTTCGAAGTCACCGAGAGCTCGGTGGTCGCGAACCTGGATCACGCGCAGCGCTTCATCGCCGTGCTGCACGGCATGGGCTGCGAGTTCGCCCTGGATAATTTCGGCAGCGGCGTGAGCTCGTTTTCGACGCTGCGCACCCTGCCCATGGACTATTTGAAGATCGACGGCACCTTCATCAATAACCTGGCCGGAGACACCGTGAATCGGGCCATGGTGGCGGCAATGATCGAATTGTCGCGCAGCATGCATTTCCGAGTCGTCGCGGAACAAGTCGAGGACCAGCTCGCGCTCGATACCGTGACCGACATGGGCATCGACTTCGCGCAGGGCTTCGTGTTCGGCCGGCCGCAGCCGCTGTCGATGGTGCCGAACCCCTTATAACCGCCCGGCAGGGCCTCATTACAACTTTCTATGGCGTTTCCGACGCGCTTAGGAGGAAAATCGGGCATTAGCCAACGAGGTGCCCTATGCCTGTTTATGAGGACAACACGAAGTCCATCGGCCGCACGCCGCTGGTCCGGATCAACCGCCTGAATGCGGGCGGCGGCGCGACCATTCTCGCCAAGATCGAGGGACGCAATCCCGCTTATTCGGTGAAGTGCCGCATCGGCGCCGCCATGGTGTGGGATGCCGAAGAGCGGGGCACGCTGAAGCCGGGCATGTCCATCGTGGAGGCCACCAGCGGCAATACGGGAATCGCGCTGGCCTACGCCGCCGCCGCGCGCGGTTACGGATGCGTTCTGACGATGCCGGAGACCATGAGCATGGAGCGGCGCAAGGTGCTGATCGCGTTCGGCGCCAAGCTCGTTCTGACTCCCGGCGCCAAGGGCATGAAGGGCGCCATCGCCAAAGCCGAGGAACTGGCCGCCGCAGAGCCCGGCAAGTACCTGCTGATGAAGCAATTCGAGAATCCAGCCAATCCGGCCATCCACGAAAAGACCACGGGACCGGAAATCTGGGAAGATACCGAGGGCAAGATCGATGTCTTCGTGAGCGGAGTCGGCACCGGCGGCACGCTCACCGGCGTGTCGCGCTACATCAAGGGCACGCGCGGCAAGAAGATACTCACGGTGGCCGTGGAGCCCGTTAATTCGCCGGTCATCACCCAGACTCTGGCGAACGAGCCGCTGGCGCCGACGCCGCACAAGATCCAGGGCATCGGCGCGGGATTCATCCCGAAAAACCTGGACCTGTCGCAGATCGACCGGGTCGAGCGGGTCACCAACGAAGAGTCCATTGAGACGGCGCGCCGCCTGGCGCGCGAAGAAGGCTTGTTGAGCGGCATTTCGTGCGGCGCGGCAATGTCCGTGGCGCTGCGCCTGGGGCGCGAGCCCGCACTGAAGGGCAAGGTCATCGTCGCGGTGCTGCCGGATGCGGGCGAACGCTACCTGTCGGGTGCGCTATTCGAAGGGCTGTTCGAGGAAGTGGAGAAGATGCAGGCTGTATGAAAGCCGTCGCACGCCCGCCGTCAGGCATGACCGTGATCGAGGATCTCACCGAGGAGTTCCTCGACAGCTACCGGGGCGATACGCGCGCCCGCCGGATTTCGCAGCGCTACCTGCCCTCGCGCGAGGCCATCGTCGAGATCCTCGAAGCGGTGCTCGATCTGATGTACCCGGGCTATTTCGGCCGCCGCGATTTGAACAGCGAGAATCTCGGCGCGCATGTGGCGCAGTCGGTGGCGGCGCTGGCGCCCAAGCTCGAGAGCGAGATGGAACACTGTCTGTGCTATGGGCGGGAGCGGGACGCGCAGCGCGAGCTGGATTTGGGAAGGGCTGAATTCGGCGAGTGTGCGCCGCGCGCGCACGAATTGGCGGAGATTTTTCTCGGCCGCCTGCCCGAGATACGCAGCTTGCTGATACGAGACGTGCAGGCCGCTTTCGACGGCGACCCGGCGGCGACCAACCTGGATGAGGTGATCCTGGCTTATCCCGGAGTGCTGGCGGTCAGCGTGTATCGCATCGCGCATGCCCTGTACGATTTGGGCGTGCCCATGATGGCGCGCATCATGACCGAGTGGGCGCATTCCAAGACGGGCGCTGACATTCATCCGGGAGCCAATATCGGCGCGGCGTTCTTCATCGATCACGCCACGGGGGTGGTGATCGGCGAGACCACCGATATCGGCGACGGGGTGAAGCTCTACCAGGGTGTCACCTTGGGCGCACTGTCGTTTCCGCGGGATGCCAGCGGCCAGATTATCCGCGGCAAGAAGCGCCATCCCACCGTGGAGAGCGGCTCGACGCTGTATGCCAATGCGACGGTGCTCGGTGGCCAGACCGTGGTGGGCGCCGGCAGCGTCATTGGCGGCTCGGTGTTTCTGACGCGCAGCGTGCCGCCGCGCTCGCGCGTGTCGCTCAAGGAGCCGGAACTGCGGGTGGCTTCGCGGGACGGGGCGGCGGAGCCGGACGCCATCTACTTCGACATCTGAGTCACTACGTCGGCACGGTGATATCGACCGATTCACAGGGTCAGGGGGGATAAGAAGCTGGACGCCAACGAAAGGCAACAGTTGGCGTCCAGCTTCTTATCCCCCCTGACCTTGCGCATTGGGGCGACGAATATCACCACGCAGACGGAGTAGCTCGGGTTGGCGTGGTGATGTTGACCGGTATGAGAGTTCGCGCGGGAGGCTAAGTCTTGGAGCGGCAACTGCTCCCCGTTGCCGCTCCAAGACTTAGCCTCCCGCGCAAAGCCACACTAACCGTTCAACATCACGGCGCCGGCGACCGGCTTACATCATTTTGCCGAGCAGCGGCACCAAGAGAAGCGCGACGATGTTGATGATCTTGATGAGCGGGTTGATGGCGGGACCCGCGGTGTCCTTGTAGGGGTCGCCGACGGTGTCGCCGGTCACTGCGGCTTTGTGGGCATCGGAGCCCTTGCCGCCGTAGT
>Ga0302324_100023259_pt1 | contig 11995 bp, 10 predicted proteins | sample Palsa_T0_1_FD_201949 | JGI IMG/M metagenome (GOLD analysis project Ga0302324, IMG submission 201949) | Peat permafrost microbial communities from Stordalen Mire near Abisko, Sweden - Palsa_T0_1 | ecosystem: Environmental > Terrestrial > Soil > Palsa > Peat permafrost | place: Sweden: Abisko... | reverse complement strand
CGGGCCGAACCGTTTGCCGAGGATTGCCTATCCGGCGATTCCACTCGTGCTCATCGCACTTGGGTTTTTGACCTGGGCGCTTGCGCGAACGACGATCGCAACGCCGTCGACGTCGCCCACGTCGACGCTGGGCCCCGTGGGTACGGCCGGCGTCTTCGGTTCGGTCGCCGATTTCGGCACCGCACTGTTCACCACGTACTTGCTTCCCTTTGAAATCACCGCGCTGATCCTGATGGTCGCGGTTATCGGTGTCGTGCTGCTCGCGGGTGATGAGACCCCCTACCAGGCGAGCAAAAAGCGAGCAGAAGAAGTGCGGCGTGAGATGCGCGAGGCGATCCTGCGCGGAGGCGATCAATGAATGCAATGACCGTGCCGTTGGCAAACTATATCGCGCTCTCGGCAGTGATCTTTTTCATCGGTGTCGCCGGCGTGATCGTGCGGCGCAATCCGCTGATCATGCTGATGTCGATCGAGCTGATGTTCAATGCGGCGAACCTGCTCTTTGCCGCGTTTGCGCGAGCATGGCTGCAAAACGCCGGGCATATTTTCGTGTTTCTCGTGATCACGGTAGCCGCCGCCGAGGCCGCGATCGGCCTTGCGATCGTAGTGACTGTGTTCCGTACTGCCAAGACTGTCGACGTCGACGACGTCGCGTTTCTGAAAGGGTAACCGCAGCGCATGGTGCACCACGTGATGGGTGTCGAAGGATATTATCCGACCCTAATTGCGCTCTGGCTCTTGCCGCTCGCGGGTGCGATCGTCAATTGGACGTTTGGCCCACAGCTGCGGCGTACGGCAGGTCCGCTGGCCTCGGCGGTGATGCTCGCCTCCTTCATCGGGACGGTCATGCTGTGGGGCGTGGCAACACAACATCAATCGAGCGGCGGAGTCGATTTGGTCGGCGCGCATCAGACGCTCATGAGTTGGATCCCAGGCTTCGATTTCGGTTTGCTGCTCGATCCGCTTGCGCTGCTGTGGACACTGATCATCACCGGGGTCGGCTTGTTGATCCACGTGTACTCGATCGGCTACATGGATGGCGACAACGCTTTCGCGCGTTTCTTTGCCTACATGAATTTCTTCGTCTTTGCGATGCTGACGCTGGTGCTCTCCGACAACTTCGTGGGACTACTCGTGGGTTGGGGGCTCGTGGGCCTCGCGTCGTATTTCCTCATCGGCTTTTGGTTCTTCAAACCGTCGGCGGTTGCGGCGGCGCGCAAAGCCTTCGTGATCAACGTCGCCGGCGACGTTGGGATCATGTTCGCGATCTTCGCGATCTTTGCGTCGGTCCACTCGCTTTCGTTCGCCGATGCGTTTGCGTACGCAGGCTCATATAGCACGACCTGGCTGTTCATTATTTGCCTGTGTCTCTTCATCGGAGCTGCCGCAAAGTCGGCGCAGATTCCGCTACACACTTGGCTTCCCGACGCGATGGAAGGCCCAACGCCGGTTTCGGCTTTGATCCACGCGGCGACGATGGTGACGGCTGGTGTTTATCTTGTCGCGCGCTGTGCGCCGTTGTGGAGCCAGAACCAAGATGCGCAGGTGCTGGTCGGGACGATCGGCGGACTCACCGCGTTGCTCGGCGCGATCCTGGGCTGCGCGCAATGGGATATCAAACGCATTCTCGCCTATTCGACGATGTCGCAGATCGGCTACATGATCATGGGCGTCGGGGTCGGCGCCTATGAAGGCGGCGTGGCGCATTTCTTCACGCACGCCTTCTTTAAAGCGCAGCTCTTCCTGGCTTCGGGTATCATCATTCACGCGCTCCACGACGAGCAGGACGTGCGCAGGATGGGGGGCCTGCTCAAGAAACTGCCGTTCGCGTTCGTCGCAATCGCGACCGGCGTACTTGCAATCAGCGGTATCCCCGGGTTCAGCGGTTTCTTCAGCAAAGATCAAGTGATCTACGGCGCGCTCGCCCACGGTTACCCGTGGCTCTACGCGCTCGGCATCCTAACTGCCGGCATCACCGCGTACTATATGTGCCGGTTGCTCTTCGTCACGTTCTTGGGCTCGTATCGCGGACAGATCGATCCCTCGAACCTCGGTATTCGCCACCCCGAATTCGCCGGCACGCCGCATCCCGCGAGCGCCGGAGGCCATCCTTCGACAAGCTCAGGACAGGCTCACTTAGCTCACTTAGATGAAGAGCACAACGCGAACGCCGAGTGGTTCATGATCGTGCCGGTGGCGATCTTGATTCCGTTCACGGTATTGATTGGATGGATCATGTTCGGTGGAGAAAATTCGCCCTGGGCGCGATTCTTTGCCGAGCAATTTCCACATCCGGCACTTCTCGCCACGTCAATAAGCGAAGGGATGACGGGACTGATCACGTTTGTGGTCGTCCTCGCCGGTATCGGTGTCGCATACCTGCGTTACGCAACGGCGAGCGCCCAATCGAATGCCGTGGCGCGGTTGCGCAACGAGTCGATCCGCATGCCGGGCATCCTCAGCAATGCGTTTTATTTCGATGCCGCGCTCGATCTGCTCTTCGTTCGCTCGTCGGAACTGCTCGGAAGGTTCTTCGGCCGGTATCTCGATCCGCACGTGCTCGACGGCGCCGTGCGCGAGACCGCGATTTCGGCGCAGTGGCTAGGCACGCTGACGCGCTCGTTCCAGACCGGCCTCGTGCGCGCGTACGCATTCATCCTGGTATTCGGTGCGGCGTGCTTCGTTGCATACTACGCGATTGTCGCTGGAGGGATCCACTAGTGATCGGTGTGCTGATCCTTTTTCCGATCGCGGTCGGCCTCGGGATGCTGATCGTTCGCGCGGAGCATCCGTACGTCACCAAAGCCATCGGCGCGGCGGTTGCGGCACTGACGTTCATCGCCGCGATCGATCTGCAGGGCAGCGAGGAAAGCTTCCGCTGGCTCGCGCGGCCGTTCGAATCGTCGTTCCACTTTGGCGATTCGGGCATCTCATTCTGGCTCGTGCTGCTACTCGCGCTCTGCACCTTCTGCGCGATTCTAGCCAGCAACACCGGTCGTCAGCGGCAATTCATCGGCCAGATGCTGCTGCTCCAAGGCACGATGATGGGACTGTTCCTCGCGCGCGACCTGCTCGTCTTCGCGCTGTTTTGGGACCTGATGCTGTTGCCGGTCTTCTTCGTGCTGGTCGGTTGGGGACAGCATCACGCAACGGCGTGGCGCTATCTGCTCTATAACTTCGCCGGAGGCTTGACGCTGCTGCTCGCAACCGCCGCGTTCGGCGTTCTCTACGGCTCGACCGACGTGATCGGGCGCAGCGGCGTGCATCTCGTCGGTTCGTGGGTTCCCTGGATCTTTGCCGGCTTTGCGTTCGCCTTCTTGGTGAAGACGCCGGTATGGCCGCTACACACCTGGATGCCGCTCACCTATGCGGACATGCCGGGACCGATGGTCGCGGTCGTGAGCGCGGTGCAATCCAAAGCCGGTCTGTACGGCTTGATCGCGATCGGCATGGCGTTCATGCCCGACTATCTGCGCGCATCGGCGCTCCTGTTCGTGGTGCTCGGCGCGATTTCGTTGCTCTACGGTGCGTTCACGGCGCTCGTGCAGAGCGACACCAAGCGCGTCGTGGCCTACTCATCGCTCTCGCATCTCGGGTTGATCGTGATCGGCATTGCCTCGTTCAATCCGATCGCGTTGCAAGGCGCCTTGATTTACATGATCGGGCATGGGCTGTTTTCGGCTGCGATGTTCATGATTCTGGGCTACGTCGAATCGCGTGAGGAGACGCGTTCGCTTACGCGTCTGGGGGGTTTAGGCGCGCAGAATCCTCGCCTCGCCGGTGCGCTGTGCATCGCGGCGCTCGCCATGCTGGGTCTGCCCGGACTCGCCGGCTTTGTTGGAGAGATCCTGATCCTCACCGGCGTGTTCCAAGCCGGCTGGACCTGGGCTGTGGTCGTTGCGCTCGTGTCGATCGTCCTTGCTTCAGCCTACATGCTGCGCCTGTACCAGGGCATCATGAACGGACCCCAGGTTGCCGATCTTCCGGTTCGACCCGATCTCACGTGGATGGAAGGTCTTGCGCTCGCGCCGTTGGTGCTCGCGCTCGTGCTCATCGGCATCAATCCGCATGCACTGACGACCTTTAATACGAGCGCTTATAATGCCGCCGCTTCGATCGCGCAAGGAACGCCGCAATGATCATTCCGGTTACGAGCGCCGACTGGTATGCGGTCGCTCCGCTGACGATCGTCGCAGTCACGGCGCTCGTCGTGCTGCTTGCGGACTTGCTTGCACCCAAGAACGTCAACCGCTACGTTCCGATCGGCATCGCGCTAGCCGGTTTGATCGTCGCGGCGATCGATTGCGCGGCCGCGTACGGGCACGATTATGCCGCCTTCGGAGGAGCCTTCATCGTCGGCGGCTTTAGTGTCGTTTTTCAAGAGATCATCCTGATCAGCGCGGTGGGATCGGTCGTACTCTACGGCGCGATCGGCGTCGGCGCGCGCACTCCCGGTGCGATCGCGTTGCTGCTGTGGTCGACGTGCGGTGCCATGCTGATGGCGGGCGCGGGCAACCTCATGACGATTTTCCTCGGGCTCGAGTTGCTCTCGCTTGCGCTCTACTGTCTGTGCGGACTCGCAGAGCGGCGGACGGCGCGCGAGGCAGCGCTCAAATACCTAATCCTCAGCTCCACGGCATCGGCCTTTCTGCTCTACGGCATGGCGTTGCTCTTTGGGGCAAGCGGAAGTGTCGCGCTCGCCGCTTTAGTGTCGCCGGCGCTCGCGAGCAACCCGTTGCTCTGGCTCGGCGCGGGGCTGTTCCTGATCGGCATCGCGTTCAAGCTCAGTCTGGTGCCGTTTCACACTTGGTCGCCCGACGTTTACGAGGGCGCACCGTTGCCCATCACCGCGTTCATGAGCGTGGCAACCAAGGCCGGGACGCTCGCCGTCTTTGCACGTTTCATCTACGCGGCGTTGCCGCCCGGTGTCGATGAGCGTCTGTTGCTTCCCGTGTGGATTATCGCGGCAATCTCGATGATTGCCGGCAACGTCGGCATGCTCGCGCAGCGCGATCTCAAGCGACTGATCGCGTATTCCGGTATCGCGCAGGTCGGCTATATCTTAACCGCGCTGGCCGGAGGGACGGCGCTTGGCCTACGCTATGCGATTTTCTATCTCGCGGCGTATGCGTTCATGAACCTCGGAGCGTTTGCGGTCGCCGCGCTCCTTTCCGATGATGGCGAGCAAGGTTCGGTGCTGGCCAACTATCGGGGGCTGGGATATCGTCGCCCGATCGCGGCCGCGCTGATGACGTTCTTCTTGCTGGCAATGGCAGGGCTGCCGCCGACCGCGGGCTTTCTTGGAAAGATTCTCATCCTTTCAACCAGCGTAAACACCGGCTACGCTTGGCTTGGAGGCTTCCTCATCGCCGGCACCGCGATCTCGCTGTATGCGTACGCCAAGGTTATCTACGCAATGTACACGCGCGATGCGCACGGCCACGCGCACGATGTGCATCCCTTCGTGCCGCTGGCTTGGATCAGCGCCGTCGCCTGCTTCGTGCTCGTGTTGGTGATGACGTTCTATCCACTTACGCCGAGTAACGTGCTTCCGCTCGTGCGATGAACCCGAAGAGCGACGTCTTTCGCGCTTTGGGCAATGCGGTTCGAACACTTCGCGCACGCGTCGATCGCACGTTGCAAAATTCGGGTTTACGCCTCGGACAATATCAAGTGCTGCGGCACCTCTGGGAGGAGGACGGGCTCACCCCGCGCGAGATTGCTGACCGTCTCGGCGTGGAGATGCCGACCGTCACGCGCACGGTACAGCGCATGGTGCGCGACGGCTTGGTTGCGCGCCGGGCGCATCCCGAGGACGCCCGTTCGGTTCGCATCTACCTCACCAAGCGCGGCCTTGACCTGCGCCCCGCTCTTGCCGAAATTATCGCCGAGCAAACCGAGCGTGCATTGCGCGGCTTCTCGCCTGGCGAGCGAGCCGAGTTCGCGGAGATGCTCGACCGCATCGCCGAGAATTGCAAAGAAGATTAACTGGTGTCACACGAGCGTCACCCTACGCGTGAATTAGGAGTAGAATAGGGGCACTATCAGGAGGGCCGGGATGAACCACCGTGCTGTCGCGTTCGGTATCGCGCTCGTCCTCGCGGGTGCGTGTGCCGGCGCGCCTTTGCTCGTGTCTGCGGCAGATCAGAACGGGCCGACGATATACTACGGCCCGGCAATCACCAATGGGGAGGGCATCCTCAACGGATTTCCTTCCGATCCCGAGGGTGCGATTCGTGCAACGCGCGAGCTGATTGCGGCGGGTGATATGTCCGGCGCAATCGAGCATCTGGCCCGGTACACCGCCCTCCACCCCGGCGAGATCGCTCCACGCCGCTTTCTCGGGGACCTCTACTTTCGCACGGGACAGATCCGGCGCGCTCAACTCGCCTACGAAGAGATCTTGAAGATAGCACCCTCCGACAAAGAGACGCATAACCGTCTTGGCACCGTCTATGCTGAAGAGAATCGCGTCGACGACGCAATCGCGCAGTTCGATGCTGCGCTGCCGGGCACCGACTCGGTCGACGATTTGGTCGATCTGCACCTTCGTAAGGGCGATCTCGCCACGTACGAGGTCACGATTCAGAAGTTAGCGCTTGAGAATCCAAATGATCCCGCGATTCAAGGCGAACTCGGACAAGTGCTCTACGCGATTCACCAGCCCGCGCAAGCCGAGGTGTACTACAAGCGTGCGCTGGATCAGGATCCCCGCGACCTCACGGCGCTCAACGGGCTCGGCCTCGCATTATTCGACCTTCACCGCTATGACGAGGCCGTTCTCACGTTCAAGACGTGCCTAGGGATCATGCCCTCGTCATATCAATGCGAGGACAACATGGGGGCGACGTATCTCGTCTCGCAGCGGCTGGGGTTGGCGAAGCAAACCCTCGATCTCGCGTACAAGCTCGCGCCCGAACGTGCTGAAACGTTTGTCAATTATGGCTATCTCGCCGACGTGCAGGACGATTGGCAACACGCCGTGGCGCAGTACGCGAGGGCGATCGAGCTGTATCCCTACTTGCGCGAAGCCTACATCGATCTGGCTTTGGACTACCAACGGCATCAGCTGTACGTGCTCGAGCAAGCGGTGCTGATCAAGGGCATTGCATCGGTGCACGACGACGGACGCTTACATGTGCTGTTGGGTGATGCTTACGAGGCGCAGGGCGATCGATCCGACGCGCTCACGCAGTTTGAATTGGGCCAGAAGGGCAGCGATCCCGATGCGGTCAGCATTGCAACACAGCGGGTGAGTCTGCTCAGTGCATCGGCTACATCGGCGCCGCGTGACCGCTGACCGCGTTAAGCAGGTCGCTGATCAAAAACGGCTTGGGAAGCGTCGCGTCCCACCCATCGGCCAGCGCCGAACCCACGCCGATGATGCGCACCGGAACCTGACTTAGCGCATCGCGCGTTTCGCTTGCGCCGGCACACTGCGCGTCCACGACGATCACGTCACCCGCCCGAGCATCTTTTGCGGCCTCAGCGGGTGCGCTCACTTCGCGCACGCGAAACCCGCGCGCACGCAACTCGAACGCGGTGAAGCGTGAGAGCCGGCGATCGAGCGTGACGATCGCAACGCGGCCGGGCCCGTCTCCCTGCGCACGCTCGATCGCCGGTAAACTAACGTTGAACGTGCTCCCGCTCCCGATGGCGCTTTGCACCCCGACGCTGCCGCCGTGGCGCTCGACGATGGTTTTGACGATGAAGAGCCCGACGCCCGTCCCGACGATTTTTGCCTTGCGCGCATTGGAAGCGCGCGCGAAACGATTGAAGAGCTTGCTCACCTCGTCCGGCGGAATGCCGATGCCCTGATCTTGCACGGTGATAGAAAAACCGGTCCCCTGTTCGCTCACATGCACCCGCACGGCCCCGCCTCCGGGCGAGAATTTGATCGCGTTCTTCACGAGGTTATCGAAGACTTGGCGTAAGCGTTCGGCGTCGCCGCGTACGAGCGCTTTTTCAACATCGATTACGAGTTCGATCGCGCGCTCGGCCGCAACCGACTCGACAGTCGAACGCAGAATGTCGACCAGATCGACGCGATCGTCGGCAATCTCGAGCTCGCCGTGTTCGACGCGGGAAAGAGCGAGCATATCGTTGGCGAGCGTAGCGAGCCGTTGCGCGTTGGAGCGAATCGTGCGCGCAGCATCGGTGGCCTCGTCGCCCTCGAGAAAACCCTCTTCGAGTAACTCGGCAAAGCCGATGATCGAGGTGAGCGGTCCTTTGATGTCGTGCGCGAGCGTGGCTACGAGATCGTGTTTGAGCTGGCTAATCTGCATGACGGCGGAGCGCTGCAATTCGAGTTCGTCGAGCGCGGCAGCAAGCGATCCACGCAGCCACGCGCGATCCGCCGCGGCGAAAATCGTCCGGGCGAGCGATTCGTCGTCGCCGACAACGACGAGCGGCACGGGTGCGAGCGCGCGCGCAAGCTGTGCGAGGCGCTCCGTTCCGCCGTCCACCCCACGCCGATCGGCGACGACCACGTCAGCCGAGACCGGTCCGGCAAGCACGTCGTCGAGCGAGCTCGCCGTCTCCACGTGCAGCACGTCACCCTCGGGTAGGTTACGCAGGCCGCTTGCAACGCTGTCGCTTCCGATGACCAGCACGCGCAGCGGCGTCATACAGCCAAACCTGCGGCTTCGCGTTGTAGGATTGCCCACGCTGCTTCGACGTCGCTGCGCGTCGTACGCAGGTTGCCGATGGCTAATCGCAGCGCGTAGCGTTCGTCCAACTTCGTGTGGGAGATAAACATCTCGCCCGTCGCATTGACGGCTTCGAGAAGCTGCGCATTGATGCGTTCGAGTTGGGCTTCGTCATTGACGCCGGCAGGATGATAGCGAAAACAGACCAGCGAGAGTGGGTGCGGGGCCATCGACTCCCAGTGCGGATCCTCGTCGACCCACTGGGCGAACCGCTGTGCGAGCGCGATATGCCCGCGCAGGCGTTCGCGAATCTGTGCCGCGCCCATGTGGCGGAGCACGAACCAGAGTTTGAGCGCGCGAAAACGCCGCCCAAGTTGAATACCGTAGTCCATGTAGTTGCGCACGTCGCCATCCGTGGTTGTGAGAAATTCGGGCACGAGAGTAAAGGCGCGGCGAACCGTTGCTTCGTCGCGCAAGAACAAGACCGAGAGATCCATCGGGATGAAAAGCCATTTGTGCGGATTGACGACCAATGAATCGGCGCGCGCCACGCCGTCCATCAGGTACGCGAATTCTGGAAGAATTGACGCCACGCCCGCATAGGCTGCGTCGACGTGAAGCCAAATTCGCTCACGCTGGGCGATCTCGGCGATGGCTGGGACTGGATCTATCGCCGTCGTTGAGGTCGTGCCGACGGTCGCGACAATCGCCATTGGCTGTCTGCCGGCGCGGCGATCCTCATCGATCGCGCGCTGCAACGCCATGGGGTCCATACGGTACGCCTCATCACAAGGCACCGCGACGACGTTGCGCTGACCGATTCCTAGCGCAATTGCAGCCTTTTCGATGTGCGAGTGCGTCTGGGTCGTGGCATAAATGCGTAGCGGCGGAAGATCGCGCCCGCTCATGCCGTCTTCGCGAATGTGCAGACCGAGCGACTCGCGGGCGGCGCCTAGCGCGGTGAATCCGGCGACCGAAGCCGTGTCATAAATGACTCCGGTCCAGGTTTCGGGCACGCCCATGAGGCGGCCGAGCCAGCGCATGACGACCGACTCCAGCTCAGCCGCCGAGGGAGACGTACGCCAGAGCATGACCTTGACGTCGAGCGTCGCGGCGAGCGCTTCGGCGGCGATCGCCGCCGGCGCCGCGCTGGTCGCGAAGTAGGCAAAGAAGCGGGGGTGATTCCAATGCGTGATTCCGGGGATGATGATCCGCTCGAAATCCGCCATGATTCGTTCGAACGGCTCGCCCTCTTCCGGAGCGTGATCCGGCAGGGCTGCGGCGACCTCGCCGGGTCTAATTGCCGGGAGCACCGGATAGCGGCTGGGCTCGCTTAGATACTCTTCGATCCAGCGCCCTACCCGCGCAAAGTCTTCTTCAAAAGTGCGCTCTCCAACCACAATGGTGAGGGTTGGCGCCGGGCCCCAGAGAAGCCCGCTTACTATGAAATATCGTTCGTACCCCAACTCGGACGTCACGGTAAGTGAGGTCGGGTTCGGAATGTGGACCACCTCGACCGGATGGTGGGGCGAAAAGACCGACGAAGAGGCGGTGCGCATGCTGCATGAAGCGCGCGATCTCGGCGTCACCTTTTTCGATGCTGCCGACACCTATGGCAATGGTCGCAGCGAAGAACAATTAGCGAAAGCCTTTTCGGGACGGCGCGGCGAGGTTGTTATCGCAACGAAGTTCGGCTACGACATCTCGGCGCAGACCGAGCGGCGCGGACAAGTGGAGTTACCGCAAGACGTATCCCCTCACTTCATTCGTAAAGCGCTCGACGCATCGCTGCACCGGCTTCAGACCGACTATATCGATATCTATCAGCTGCACAACGCCAAAATAGAACACGTCGACGACGCCGAGATGTGGGCGACGCTCGAAGAGCTCAAAGCCGCCGGGAAGATTCGGATGTACGGTATCGCACTCGGGCCTGCGATCGGCTTTCTGTACGAGGGCGTCGACGCCATCGAGAAGCACAACGTCGCGTCGCTGCAGATCATTTGGAATATGCTCGAGCAGTATCCAGGCACGCCCCAGATCAAGGCTGCGTATGAGAGCGCAGCCGATACGGGATTCATGATTCGCGTGCCGCACGCCAGCGGAATGCTGGAAGGGCACTACACCGAGGAGACGGTCTTTCCCGAGAACGATCATCGGCGCCACCGTCCGCGCTCGTGGCTGATCAACGGCATCAAGAAAGTCGATCAGCTGCGCTTTCTCGAACAGCCTGGTCGCACGCTAGGCCAAGCGGCGATACAGTGGCTGCTGCACGAGCCGCGTGTGATGACGGTGCTCCCGAATATCTACGATGGCGAGCAGTTGCGCGAATTCGCGGCGGCGACGGAGTCTCCCGCGCTCACCGCTGCCGAGCTTGCGAAGATCGATGAGCTGTATCGTGGCAACTTCGGGCTCGAGGAAGAGCCGATGAAGTTCAAAGGTACGATGACGCGCGAATCGGTCTCCGCCTAATGGCTCACCAAAGCATTGCGAGCGACGCGGCGCCCGCGCCGATCGGGCCATATAGCCAAGCCGTTCGCAGCGGCAAGACGATTTATTGCTCGGGCCAGATCGCGCTCGATCCCGGCAGCGGCACCCTCGTCGACGGCGACGTTTCCGCACAAGCCGAGCAAGTGATGAAGAATCTCGGTGCGGTCCTCGCCGCAGCGAACTGCGACTACGGCGATGTCGTCAAAACGACGATTTTTCTCGTCGACATGAATGATTTCGCCGCCGTCAACGCGGTCTACGGCCGCTACTTCGATGCGACCAAACCCGCCCGCTCTACCGTCGCCGTCGCCGGCCTTCCCCGCGGCGCGCGCGTCGAAATCGACTGCATCGCTAGAAAATAGTTAGTACAGTTTCAAGTACGCCTTGTGTTCCCACGGGTGGACGGCGCGGCGGTAACTTTCGTATTCGGCGAGTTTCGCATCGCGGAATGCGTGATACAAATGATCGCCGAGCGCGGCGCGCACGATTGCGTCTTTGTCGAGTTCGGTGATCGCTTGACGCAGCGACTTCGGAAGCGTGCCGATCCCGCGTTCGTGTCGTTGACGTTCTCCCAGATCGTAGGTTGAACCGGCCAGCGCGCTGCCGGGGAGCACGCTACGCGAGATGCCGTCGGTCGCGGCGCCGAGCAATACGGCGAGCGCGAGGTAGGGATTGCATGCGGGATCCGGACTGCGCATTTCGATATGCCGCGGGCGGCTCGCGGGCGGCACGCGCACCAACGCGTTGACGCTGCGCTCGGACCAGACCGTGTAGATCGGTGCGTCCCACGCCGCCACCAATCGTTTGTAGGAATTGACCGTGGAATTACAGATGGCCGTCGTCGCTGCCGCATGTTC
>Ga0302324_100023258_pt1 | contig 11995 bp, 8 predicted proteins | sample Palsa_T0_1_FD_201949 | JGI IMG/M metagenome (GOLD analysis project Ga0302324, IMG submission 201949) | Peat permafrost microbial communities from Stordalen Mire near Abisko, Sweden - Palsa_T0_1 | ecosystem: Environmental > Terrestrial > Soil > Palsa > Peat permafrost | place: Sweden: Abisko... | reverse complement strand
CAGTGAGCAAGCAATGAACGATCAAAGTGCCCCCCTCCCCCGCACCTTCGCCGACCGGTTGCGGGCAGGCCTCTTTCTCATGACCGCGGAGGTCGCTCCGCCGGTTTCATGCGACCCGCGGGACCTCCTGCGCAAGGCGACCCCGTTGCGCGGTCTCGCCGACGCCGTGAACGTCACCGATGGCGCCGGTGCCCGCGCCCATATGGGCGCGCTGGCCGCCGCCACGATCCTTCTGGGAGCGGGCATCGAACCGATCCTGCAAATCACCTGCCGTGACAAAAACCGCATCGCGTTGCAGAGCGAACTCATGGGCGCGGCCGCGCTTGGTATCCGCAACGTCATGGTGCTCACCGGCGACGACCCGAAAGCGGGCGATCAACCCGACACCAAGCCGGTGTTCGACATCGACTCCAAAACATTGATCGAGACGGCGCGCCAGCTGCGCGATGAGGGCACGCTTCCGACCGGGCGTGAAGTTGCGGGCAAGGCCGCGTTCTTCCTCGGCGCTGCCGACATGCCGATCGATCCGCCGCCCGAGTGGCAGCCGAAGGCGCTCCTCGCCAAGCTCGCCGCCGGCGCGGAGTTCGTGCAGACGCAGTTCTGCATGGATGCGGCTCTGGTACGCCGCTATGCCGGAGCGCTCGGGCAGGCCGGGGTCACGCAGAAGCTCGCCGTCCTCGTCGGCATCAATCCGCTGCGCTCGGCCAAGTCGGCGCAGTGGATGAAAAGCCACCTGTTCGGGACCATCATCCCCGATGCGCTGATCGCGCGCATGGAGAAGGCCGCGGACCCGGCGCGCGAGGGCATCCGCATCTGCGTCGATCTGATCGAAGAGCTTGCGACGATACCCGGCATCGCCGGCGTCCACATCATGGCGCCCGGTAACGACGCCGCCATTCCGGAAGTCATCGCCGAAGCGAGGAGCCGGGTGCAGAAAGCCGCGGCGATCTAGACAGCCGGCTCCTCCACCGTGCGGATGTCGACTTCAGATTTCAGGGTTCGGTGGACCGGGCACTTGTCGGCGATTTCCATGAGGCGGGCACGCTGCTCGGCATCGAGCTCGCCTTCAAGCGCGATCACCCGCTCGATGCGGTCGATCATCCCCTCCCTAGTTTCACACTCGGCGCAGTCGGTGGCGTAAATCCTGGCGTGGCGAAGCCGGACTTGCACTCGCGTCAGCGGCAGCTTCTTGCGATCGGCATAGAGCCGCAGCGTCATCGACGTGCAGGCGCCAAGCGCCGCGAGCAGGAGATCATAGGGACCCGGCCCGCTGTCCAGTCCGCCCACATTCACCGGCTCGTCCGCGATGAGATGATGCCTGCCGGAAATGATGTCCTGCTGGAACGTCCCGCGCCGTGTTTCGCGGACGATGACGGTACCCGGCACCGCGGCGTCGGTATTGCCAGGATTGGTGCGCTCAGCTGCCATTGCCCTACCTCCCCAACTCCCGCATCGCCGCGTCGAGACCTTCAAGCGTCAACGGATACATCCGCCCGCCGAGGAGCTGGCGCATCATGCGGATGGATTCGGTGAAGTCCCATTCGCGTTCGGGCACCGGATTGAGCCATACACAGGACTGATACGTGGAGGCGACGCGCTCCAGCCACACGCTGCCGGCTTCTTCGTTGTAATGCTCGACCGAGCCGCCCGGAGCTGCGATCTCGTAGGGCGACATCGACGCATCGCCGACGAAGATCACTTTGTAGTCGTGCGGATAGGTGTGGAGCACGTCCCAGGTCGGCGTCGTCGCCGACCAGCGCCGCGCGTTCTCCTTCCACACTTTCTCGTAGAGGCAATTGTGGAAGTAGAGATGCACCATGTGTTTGAATTCGGTCTTGGCGGCGGAGAACAATTCCTCGGTCGCCTTGACGTGCCAGTCCATCGAGCCGCCGATGTCGAAGAACAGCAGCACCTTGATGGTGTTGTGCCGCTCCGGGCGCATCAGGATGTCGAGATAGCCCTTGTGCGCGGTGCCTTTGATGGTGCCGTCGAGATCGAGCTCGTCCGGCGCCCCGGTGCGCGCGAATTTGCGCAGGCGGCGTAGCGCGAGCTTGATGTTGCGCGTGCCGAGCTCGACGTCGCCGGCGAGATCCTTGAACTCGCGTTTGTCCCAGACCTTGACGGCGCGAAAATTGCGATTGCCGTCCTGACCGATGCGCACGCCTTCGGGATTGTAGCCGTGGGCGCCGAACGGCGAGGTTCCCGCCGTGCCGATCCACTTTTTGCCGCCCTGGTGACGGCCCTTCTGCTCGGCGAGCCGTTGCCGCAGTGTTTCGAGGAGCTTGTCGAGCCCGCCGAGCGCCTCGATCTGTTTCTTTTCCTCCTCGGTGAGGTGCTTTTCCGTCAGCTTCTTGAGCCACTCGATCGGGATTTCCGCGGTCAGCGCCTCCCCGATGAAATCGAGGCCCTTGAACACGTGGCCGAAGACACGATCGAAGCGGTCGAGATTGCGCTCGTCCTTCACCAGCGCTGCGCGCGAGAGATAGTAGAAATCCTCGATGCGCCGGCCGGCGAGGTCCTTGTCCATCGCCTCCATCAGCGTGAGGTATTCGCGCAGCGTCACCGGCACGCCGGCCTGCTTCAATTCCTGAAAGAAACTCGAGAACATGGCTTTTTCCATTCGGCGCGAAGCGCCCGGCTGGCCTGCGAGGGCCCTCGCGCCAATCGTGGCAATGATGGAGCGCCCAACCGAGCCGCGCAACAATCCCTCAACATCGCCAAAAGATATATCTTGCGCTACATCTCCTAGTGAGCTATCTAAAGATATATCTTAATGCACAGGGAGAACGAAAATGCATGGATATTGTGAATCCCGTGGGGAAAAATGGGGCGCCGGCCGCCATCGGCGCGGTCGCTTCGGCGCCTTCGGTTTCGGCGGTGGGCGCCACGGCATAGGCGGCGGGATGGGTCCCGACGACATGCGAGCCGGGCGCATGCTGGCGCAAGGCGATCTCCGCCTCATCGCGCTGGCGCTGATCGCCGAAGAGCCGCGCCACGGCTACGAAATCATCAAGCTCGTCGAGGAGAAGACCGGCGATTGGTACAGCCCGAGCCCCGGCATCGTCTATCCGACGCTGACCTATCTCGAGGAAGCGGGCTACGTCACCGCCTCGACCGAAGGCTCAAAGAAGCTCTACGCCATCACCGAAGAAGGCAGCGCTTACCTCAAAGCCAACCGGGATATCGTCGACGCCGTACTCGATCGGCTGACCGCGCTTGGCGAGCGCGTCAACCGCTGGCGGCGGGCTTCCCGTGGCGAACGCGACAATCGCAGCAGCCTGCCGCCGCTGGTCGAGGCGGCTTTCAACCATTTGCGCGAGATTGTCGGCAAGCGGCTGGAGAACGACGCCGATACTGAAGCGGCCATCGCCGAAGTTCTTGCCGGCGCCGCAGCCGATTTGCAGCGGAAGTAGAGGCTAGCACCTAATAGAGGCTTGGACGGTCAGACCGGCACACGGACACTTGCCCGCAACCCACCGAGCGGCGAATCGCCAAGCGTGATGTCGCCGCCGTGGGCGCGGGCAATGTCGCGTGCAATGGCCAGCCCGAGGCCGGTGCCGCCCTCGTCCTGATTGCGCGCATCGTCGAGGCGCAGGAACGGCTTGAACACGTCTTCGCGCAGCGGCGAGGGAATGCCCGGCCCGTCGTCGTCGACCGTCACCGTGAGCCAGCGGTGATCGCGATGGCCCGTGATCGCGACCGTCGATGCAAACCGCGCCGCGTTGGAAACGAGATTGGCGAGGCAGCGCTTGAACGCCGCCGGCCGTACCGTGACTTCCGTCGGCCCGTGAAAAACGACGGTCGCCCGATGCCCGTGGCGCTCGGTGTCGACTTTCAGCTCATCGAGCATGGCCGCCATGTCGGTCGGAGCCGGCTGCTCGCCCAAATCTCCCCGCGCAAAGGCGAGATAGGCTTCGAGCATGCCCGCCATCTCATCGACGTCCTTCTTGATCGCGTCCACTTCCGGACTTTCGCCGAGCAAAGCCAGTTCAAGCTTGAAACGCGTGAGGATGGTGCGCAGGTCGTGCGACACGCCGGCCAGCATGGTCGTGCGCTGCTCGATCGCGCGCTCGATCCGAATTTTCATTTCCAGGAACGCCGCCGCCGCGCGCCGCACTTCGCGCGCGCCGCGCGGGCGGAAATTCGCGACCTCGCGGCCCTTGCCAAACGCCTCGGCAGCGTCGGCGAGCCGCACGATCGGCCGGATCTGATTGCGCAGGAACAAGATGGCGATGGTGAGCACCACCAGAGACGTCATGACCATCCACAGAAAGAATATCCACGAATTGAAACTGTAGGCGTCGGCGCGCCGCGCAAACACGCGCATGATCGTGTCGTCAAGCTTGATGCGAATCTCCACAATCGAGGATCGGCCGACCGTGTCGATCCAGAATGGCAGCCCGACCTGTTTGCGGATCTCGTCGGACAGCGTCGCGTCAAGCTGCGAAAAAAAAGGCTTCGGACCGGGCGGCGGCAATTGTGTCTCGGGAAGAAAATCGACAACGAGGCCGAGCCGATCCTGCGCGATGCGGCGGAGCTGGGCGCGGTCGGCACCCTGCGGATAGGTTTTGTAGACGTCGATGAGGGTCGCGATCTCTCGCGTCACCGCCGAAGAGAGATAATAATTGACCACGCTCCACTGTCGATCGACGAACATGAATGCGACGACCGATTGCAGCACGACCATCGGCCCGATGATGATGAGGAGCGCGCGGGCATAAAGACCCTTCGGCAGCATCAACTTGAGCCAGAGGGTGAAGCGGCCCCACGGGCCGGCAATGGGAGCCGCGATCGAGCCGGCGGCGGCGGCGGCAGTGTTCGCAGCGGTCATCAGATGGCTGGCGGCGCTGCGCAGGCGTACGACGCCGTCGTCAAAGCTCGTCATGACGCCACTCACGGCACCGCAACCAGCCGATAACCAACGCCGCGCACCGTCTGAACAACGAGCGGATTGGCCGGATCGTGCTCGATCTTGCGGCGCAGCCGGTTGACCTGAACGTCCACGGTGCGTTCGCTGACGCTTTCGCCGTTGCCGGCAAGCGCCTGGCGCGGGACGGTCTCGCCCATGCTTGTGGCGAGCACGCGCAGCATCTCGCGCTCGCGGTCGGTGAGGCGGATTGTCTCGTCGCCGCGGCGCAGCTCCCCGCGGGCGAGGTGGAACACGAAATGACCGAAGCGCACGGATTCGGCGGGCGGCGCGATCGGCGGCCGCGCGCGGCGCAGGATGCTGGCGATGCGCAGCGAGAGTTCACGCGGCTCAAAAGGTTTCGCCAGGTAGTCGTCCGCTCCGATTTCGAGACCCTTGATGCGGCTCTCTTTCTCGTCGCGCGCCGTAAGCATGAGGATCGGCATGGCAGAGCCGGTGCGGATGGCGCGGGCAAAATCGAAGCCGTTCTCGCCCGGCATCATCACGTCGAGGATGAGGAGATCGAAGTTGAGGCTTTCGAGCTTGGCTCGCGCCTCCCGCGAACTCTCTGCGGTGGTGACGCGGTAGCCCTCGCTGAGAAGGAAGCGCAACAGCAGCGCGCGGATGCGCCGGTCGTCATCGACGACGAGAAGATGAGGGGCGTCATCGGCCGGATTCGCCGCGGGCGCCGCCATCTGACTTAGTCTCGGCCGTTCGACCGCGCGCGGTCGGCGCGCGCGATGAGGCGAAGGACGCTCTCGCGATCCTCCGCGCCGATCATGCCGGCAAGAAAGCGCCGGGCGGTGTCGCGGCCGGCCGGGCCGAGTTCGTCAAGCACGCGTCCGATGCGCGCGGTCTGCATTCCTGCAAGCTTCAACGCCAGCGCCTCGCCGGCGGAGCTGACATAGAGAAGCCGCTGGCGCCGATCGGTGCCCTCTTTCTGTAAAACGTAGCCTTCGTCGATGAGCTGCTTGAGCACGCGGCCGAGGGATTGCTTGGTGATTTTCAGAACGTCGAGCAGTTCGGCGACCTTCATTCCGGGATTGCGGTGGACGAAATGCAGTACGCGGTGGTGGGCGCGGCCGAAGCCGAGTTTATCCAGCACCTGGTCCGGATCGCCGACAAAGTCGCGATAGGCGAAGAACAGAAGCTCGATGAGGTCCCAGTACGGCTCGCGCACCTCGGCGGCTGCGGCCGACACGGCGGCGGAACGGCTCTTACCTGGCGTTGTCAGACTGATGTCGGCCATTATGTCAGCTATATTGACATATTTCGGTTTGGTTGTTACCCCCAAAAGCGCAATGTCACTGCAACGGCATGCTTTGCGTGCCAGCACGAGGTTGCAGGGGCGCCGCAAGGCGCTCTCATAGGGCTCACGCGACCTTACCGGGAGTCTTCTCCCAACGCAAAAAGCCCGCGGCCAAGCGCAAAAGGCCCACGATTGCGCGGCGAAAATCCGGCACGGACGGGCCATCCGTGCCCAGGGAGGCAATGCCATGGCAGTGCCCTTCGACCAGCGTACCGACCTGGTCTGGTTTGACGGCAGGCTCATCCCCACCGCCGACTGCAAGATCAACGTGCTCACGCACGGCCTGCACTACGCCAGCGCCGTGTTCGAGGGCGAGCGCGCCTATGGCGGCGAGATTTTCAAAAGCGTCGAGCATTCCGAACGCCTCAGGCGCTCGGCGCAGCTGATGGATTTCGAAGTCCCCTACAGCGTCGCCGAGATCGAGGCCGCCAAGCGGCTCGTTCTCGAAAAGAACAACCAGAAAGACGCCTATGTGCGGCCGATCGCGTGGCGTGGCTCGGACCAACTCGGCGTTTCCGCCCAGAACAACAAGATCCATCTCGCCATCGCTACCTGGGAATGGCCGAGCTATTTCGATCCGGCGCAGCGATTGAAGGGCGTTCGGCTCGATCTCGCCGAGTACCGCCGTCCCGATCCGAAAACGGCGCCGACGCTATCGAAGGCCTCCTGCCTCTACGCGATTTGCACCATCTCCAAGCATCGCGCCGAGCGCCGCGGCTTCGCCGACGCGATGATGCTCGACTGGCAGGGCCGCGTCGCCGAATGCACAGGCGCCAACATCTTCTTCGTCAAGGACGGTACGATCCACACGCCGATTGCCGATTGCTTCCTGTCCGGCATCACGCGGGCCACGGCGATCGCGCTGGCGCGGCGGCATAACATCGAAGTGATCGAGCGGCGCATCACGCCGGAGGAGCTTGCCGGCTTCTCCGAGTGCTTCATCACCGGCACCGCCGCCGAGGTGACCGCCGTCTCGCAAATCGCCGACTGGAATTTTACGCCGGGCCGCATCACCCACCAACTGATGGCCGACTACACGGCCGAGGTTCAGCCGAAGGGGAAAGCCGCAGCGGCGTAGCTCGCCTGACCGGGGGCGCCATTCGCCGCTGGCTCGGTCCGGCGTTGTTTGCAGCGGCCGGAACGCGGTAAGGTGGGCTCGAAATGAATCAGACCGTTCGCCCCCGCCTCGCCGCTTCGGCCTGTCCGCACGACTGTCCGTCGACCTGCGCGCTCGAGGTTGAGGTTTTTGCCGACCACACGATCGGCCGGGTGCGCGGCGCCGAGGACAACGCTTACACCGCCGGCGTGATTTGCGCCAAGGTCGCACGCTATGCCGAGCGCGTGCATCATCCCGACCGATTGAAGCATCCACTCCGCCGGACGGGCGCAAAGGGAAGCGGCGAATTCGCCCCGATTTCGTGGGACGACGCGCTCGATCTCGTTGCCGAGCAATTTGTGCGCGCCGAACAGGCGCACGGCTCCGAAGCGGTCTGGCCGTACTTGTACGCCGGCACGATGGGCTACGTCATGCGCGACGGCATCCACCGCCTGCGGCATGCCAAGAAATATTCCGGCTTCTTCTCGACCATCTGCGTCAATCCGGCCTGGACCGGTTTCATCGCCGGCACCGGCCTCCTTGCCGGCGCCGATCCGAGAGAGATGGCGAAGTCCGATCTGGTCGTGATCTGGGGCACCAATGCGGTGAACACCCAGGTCAACGTGATGACCCACGCGACCCGCGCCCGCAAAGAGCGCGGCGGCAAGATCGTCGCCGTCGATGTTTATATGAACGGGACGATGCGGCAGGCAGACCTGCCGGTGCTGATCCGGCCCGGCACCGACGGCGCGCTCGCGTGCGCGGTAATGCATTGCCTGTTCCGCGACGACAAGGCCGACTGGGATTATCTCGAGCGTTACACCGACGCGCCGCGCGAGCTCGCCGAGCATTTACTCTCCCGCGACCCGAAATGGGCGTCGGCGATTACCGGCACGCCGGTGGAAACGATCGAGGCTTTTGCCCGGCTCGTCGGGGAGAACAAACGCACTTACTTCCGGCTCGGTTACGGATTTGCACGCTCGCGCAACGGCGCGATCAACATGCACGCAGCGAGCTGCATCGCGGCGGTGACCGGCGCATGGCGCTATGAAGGGGGCGGCGCCTTCCACAACAACGGCGCGATCTTCCACCTTGACTCCGGTTTGATCGAGGGCAGCGAGCTGCGCGATCCTTCAATCCGCATGCTCGACCAGTCGCGCATCGGCGCGATCCTGACCGGCGACGAAGACGCGTTGCGGGGCGGCCCGCCGGTCACCGCCATGCTGATCCAGAACACCAATCCGGTTTCGGTCGCGCCCGATCAGGAGACGGTAAAGCGCGGGTTTGCCCGCGACGATCTGTTCGTCTGCGTGCACGAACAGTTCATGACCGACACGGCGAAGATGGCGGACGTGGTCCTGCCCGCCACCATGTTCGTCGAGCACGACGACTTCTACTCGGCCGGCGGCAGCCAATACCTTCTGCTGGGGCCGAAGCTGATCGAGCCGCCCGGCGAATGCCGGTCGAACCACGACGTGATCTGCGGTCTTGCCAAACGGCTGGGCGCCGAGCACCGGGGCTTCCACATGACGCCGCGCGAATTGATCGACGCAACTCTGCAAAAATCCGGCTGGGGCACGCTCGCGGAGCTGGAGGCCAAGCGCTGGATCGATTGCCAGCCCGATTTCGCCACGGCGCATTATCTCAACGGCTTCGCCTACCCTGACGGCAAGTTTCGCTTCAAACCGGACTGGCCGGAAGTACCGTTCAAGCGCTGGCACAGAACCCACGCCCCGCCCTCGATTCCGTCGCTGCCGGATCACTGGGACGTCATCGAGGAAGCGGACACCGAGCACCCGTTCCGCTTGGCGACGTCGCCGTCTCGCGGCTTCCTCAATTCGAGCTTTACGGAAACGCCGACCTCGCTCGCGCGGGAGCGGCGGCCGGAGGTGATGATCCATCCGGAGGACGCCGCGGCCCTCGCGGTGACAAGCGGCGAAGAAGTCAGGCTCGGCAACCGGCGCGGCGCGGTCCGGATCCACGCCAAGCTGTTCGAGGGCGTGCGCCGTGGCGTGTTGATCGCGGAGTCGGTATGGCCCAATTCCGCATACGCCGACGGTCGCGGCATCAACACGCTGACCGGGGCCGATCCTGTGGCGCCGTTCGGCGGCGCGGCCTTTCATGACAACAAGGTTTGGCTGAGAAAACTCGGATAGCGGTTTATTCGGCAACCGCGTGAGGTTGGCGCCGGCGAACCAAAGCAGTTGTCGAAGTCTGAGTCAGCGATTGACCCGACATAGAAAAGAACCCCAAGCAGAGAAACCGCTTGGGGTTCTTGAGTTGTTGTTTCAACTCAGGTTCATCGGCCGGGCGGCGGGGTGTCGGGGGATGGGGACCGCCGGGTCAATATAACGACACTAAGGGCGCCGGATCGATTGCTCCACTGTACGTTGGTAGGAGAGCAATACCGAATGAGATCGGAAAACTAATACTTAGGTTTAGGCATCCGTTCGACGCCGCTGGTGGCCGGTCGGCGGGCGGCGTTTCGGCCACGCTGTCACCCTCAAATCCGGCCGTGCGGCGCGCCGGATCATCACACAACCCGCTTGCAGCGCCACCGGCAAGATGCGTAATCTCGTCGGAGAGACGGGTCGGGGCCTCCTCTCATTTGCATTGCCCGCTGCCTCGTACACTTCGATAACGGACACTCCAACCCGATGATCCGGTTGGCACACGTTACGATCACTGACGGTCGCGATGGAGCGACGGCGGGTGATCGGAGAGGTGGTGCCGATGACCGATGAGACCTATGCCGAAAGAACGGCGACGACCGGCCGCGCCACTGCGGCATCGCTCGAAGAACTTCTGACATTTGAGCGTCTTCTGGCCGATCTCTCCGCCAGCTTCGCCAACGTTTCCGGCGACCAGCTCGAGACCGAAATCGAGAGTTCGCTAAGGCAACTTCAAGCTTTTCTCGGCTTCGATCGCAGCAACTTCGTCGAATTCACCGCCGACGGCTCGGCCACTGTTTTATGTTCGGTAGCCGCCCAAGGAGTGGAACGATATCAGCCCGGCCCGGCGCCGGCGTTCCTGAGTTGGTATCTTGGCCAGGTTCGCGCTGGAAAAATCATGAAGGTACGGTCGCTCGACGATCTTCCTCCTGAAGCGATCGAGCAAATGGAATACCGTCGGCGGTCCGGTATTCGCTCGAGTCTCGGAATCCCGCTCCGCGTCGGCGGCCGCGTTGTCGGCCTGATCAATTTTTCCGCGTTCCGCTCCACGCGAGATTGGCCGGACGACCTCATCGCGCGGCTAAAGATCGTCGGGGAAGTCATGGCCCAGGCGCTCGTGCGCAGGCGCTCCGCGACATCGCTCGACGAGCTTCTGACATTTGAGCGACTTCTGGCCGATCTTTCCGCCAGCTTCGCCAACGTTTCCGGCGACCAACTCGAGGCCGAAATCGAGAGCGCGCTAAGGCAATTGCAGACGTTTCTCGGCTTCGATCGCAGCAACTTCTTCGAATTCACCGCGGATGGCTGGGCCACCATTTTGTGTTCGGTGTCCAGAGACGGCGTTGAGGGATACTCGACCGGCCCGGCGCCGGACTTCCTGAGATGGTATCTCGCCCAGGTGCGTTCGGGAAAAGTGATGCAATTGCGATCGCTCGATGATCTGCCTCCCGATGCGACCGAAGCCATCGAATATCGCCGCCGCTCCGGTATCCGCTCCAGCCTTGGAATCCCGCTCCGCGTTGGCGGCCGAATTGTCGGGTTTATCAATTTTTCCGCGTTCCGCTCCACGCGTGAATGGCCGGACGACCTCATCTCACGCCTCAAGATCGTTGGAGAGGTGATGGCCCAGGCGCTCGTGCGTAAGCGCTCCGATGCTGCGCTTCAGGCAAGCGAAGAGCTATGGCGCTCGATGTTCGAGGCGTCGAATCTGGGCATCGCCGTACTTGATCAACGCCTGCATTACGTGGCGACAAATTCGGCATTTCAAACCATGCTTGGCTTTGCCGGCGACGAATTGCAGAAGCTCACGCCTTTGGACCTCATCGTGGAGGATGACCGCGAAGCAGCCGCGATGCGGATCGCCGAGCTCCAGCAGGGCGAGCGGCATCACCATGACGATATAAAACAATACCGCCGCAAGGACGGCACGGTGGTATGGGGTCACGGTTACCTGTCAGCGGTGCGGGACGCGGGGTCCAGACCGAAGATGCTCATCGGAACCGTCATCGACGTGACCGATAGCAAGCGTGCGCAGGATGCGTTGCGGGAAGCGCAATCGACCCTGGCACGCGTCACGCGGCTGACGACGATGCACGAGGTAACGGCTTCAATCGCTCACGAAGTCAACCAGCCGTTGGCCGCGATCGTGGCGAACGGCAATGCCGCCGTGCGCTGGCTTCGAAGAACTCCGCCCGATGTTGCGGAGGCTGCGGAGAACGTCAACCAGATCATCAGCGATGGTCATCGGGCGAGTCGAATAGTGGCCAGCATACGGGGAATGTTCAACAAGGATGAACGGGCCAAGGTTTCCCTTGATGTCAATGAAATCATTCAAGAGGTCGTTGAGCTCTTGCACGGCGAGCTGAACGGCAGGCGAGTTTCAGTTCGTACCGAGCTCAGTCGAGATCTTCCGCAGATTTCGGCTGATCGGGTGCAGTTGCAGCAAGTCATTCTTAATCTGGTCATGAACGCCGGCGAGGCCATGACCACCACGCCAGATGGCGCGCGCGCTC
>Ga0302324_100023257_pt1 | contig 11995 bp, 11 predicted proteins | sample Palsa_T0_1_FD_201949 | JGI IMG/M metagenome (GOLD analysis project Ga0302324, IMG submission 201949) | Peat permafrost microbial communities from Stordalen Mire near Abisko, Sweden - Palsa_T0_1 | ecosystem: Environmental > Terrestrial > Soil > Palsa > Peat permafrost | place: Sweden: Abisko... | reverse complement strand
GGTTTGCGAGGAGAAACCCAGGTCTCAAAAGCGAGACCTGGGCCACCCACTCAAAGTCTGCGGGTTGCAGCTTCTACGGTTTGAGTTTGCTGAAGACCTGGAGTTTGGAAATGTCGTTGAACATGACGAAGGCGGCGAAGATCAGCAGCACGACGAAGGCTGCCTGGTAGATCCGCTCTTTGAACTCCTGGTTCAAATCGCGGCGCATGATGCCTTCGATCAGCAGCAGAACGATCACCCCACCATCCAGGATTGGAATGGGCAGCAGGTTGAAGATCCCCAGGTTCAGGCTGATGATCGACATCAAGCCGATAATCGGTTGCCATCCAGGTTGCTCGACGGCCAAGCCTGTTTGCTTGGCGATCCCAATCGGCCCACTCAGATCCTGCACGGCGAAGCGGCGGGTGACCATGCGGTGTAGGACTTCCAGGATCAGACCGGAATAGCGCAGGTTGAAATGGACCGATTGCTTCAAGGCCTCAGGCAGCGGAAGCTGCTGGATCTTGAACGGCGGCAGGTTCGGCGCAAAACCGATGCGGTAAAGTTTGCGCCCATTGCCTGCGTCCGCCATGATGGGCTGCAAGGTAATTTGAAAGGTCTTGCCATCGCGTAGGGCGGTCAGTTGAATGGGCCGGCCACTGCCCTGCTGGAGAAAGGCAAGCATGGCATCCACGGAGTGGAGCTTCATGCCATCGACGGAGAGAATCTGATCGCCGGCCTGCAGACCCGCTTTTGCTGCCGGCATGCCCGCCTCGATCTGGCGGACGCGGATAGGATCCTCCTGCATGCGGGGCACAAAGCCGATGGTGTCAAAGTCAAAATCGTCCGACCCGGCAGGATTGGGAACCACCAATTGCATGCTGACCGTCTTCCCATCGCGCTCGACGTCGACCGGAATCATTTGCCCAACGTTCATTGCCGAGCGGATGGACACTTGCTCCCAGGTGGGGTTGTTGACGTTGTCGAAGCGGGTAATCACGTCGCCCGGCTTGAGCCCGGCGTTGGCGGCGGCCGTGTGGTCGGACACAAAGTCGATGTTAGCCGCCTGCGAGCGGAAGGCTTCAACCTCGTTGTGCATCATGTAGAAGCCAGTCATGAGCAGCAGGGCCAGCAGGAAGTTCGATACCGGACCCGCCAGGCCGATGAGAACACGCTGCCATCGTGGATGGGCGTTAAATTCCGCCGGGTCGCCGGTCGACGCTTCGCCGGGAGTTTCGCCGGACATTTTCACGTAGCCGCCGAGAGGCAGAAGGCTGAGCCGGTAATCTGTGTCTCCGCGGCGGAAGCCGAAAAGGCGCTTGCCGAAACCGATGGAAAACACTTCCACCCGCACGCCGCACAACTTGGCGACCGCGAAGTGGCCAAACTCGTGCACCAGTACCATGATGCCGAGCACAACAAGCATGGAAACTGTGCTGGTTAAGAAAAAAGACATAGAAATTCGCTCATTTACCTCTCTCGGCCGGTTCCAGCCTGGCGAGCATTCGATATTGACTGGTAAGAACCGCCTACGGTGAGCACCGTTCTTTCAACGCAGAGCAGGCGAAAAACCAGAAACCACCCTGTGAGCCATCCGCCGCGCTTCCTCGTCCAGCTGAAGCACTTCCTGGATGGTCTCAGGATGCCTCGACGGCGTAACCTCAAGAACAGCCTCAATTGTACGCGGGATGCTGGTAAAGGGAATGGTGCCTTCGAGGAATGCCTCAACTGCGACTTCATCTGCTGCATTGAGGGCAATGCAAGCGGCCCCACCCGCTTCGGCTGCCTGGTAAGCCAGGCGAAGACAGGGAAAACGGGCGAAATCCGGCGGCTCAAAGTTTAACTGGCCGAGAGTGGACAGATCGAAGGTCAGGTCGCTCGGGACCCGCTCGGGAAAACTCATCGCATACAGGATCGGCAACCGCATGTCGGTGACGGAGATCTGCGCCAGGATGCTGCCGTCGACAAACTCGACCAGCGAATGCACCGCGGATTGCGGGTGCACGGTCACACGTACGGCGGAGGGCGGCAGGTCAAATAGCCGGCAGGCTTCGATGATCTCCAGGCCCTTGTTGAGCAGGGTGGCGGAATCGATCGTGACCCGGCGTCCCATGACCCAGGTCGGGTGGCGCAGGGCCTGCTCCACGGTGACGTGCGGAAACTGATCCGCTGGCAGCTGGCGGAAGGGGCCGCCAGAGGCAGTCAGCCAGATGTGGCGAACTTCTGCTGGGGATCCCCCGCGCAGGCATTGGTGAATCGCGTTGTGCTCCGAATCAATGGGCAGCAGGGGGACCTTACGCTCGCGCGCCAGCCGGGTGAGGATTTCCCCGGCAGCCACCATGGCTTCCTTGTTGGCTAATCCCACCTGCTTCCCCGCCGCCACGGCGGCATGGGTCGCTTCCAGACCGGCCAGCCCGACGATGGCCGAGACCACGAAATCCACCCCGGGCAGAGTGGCGGCACGGACGGTGCCTGCGGTGCCGTAAACCACCTCAGTATGCGTCAGGCCGGCAGCCTTGAGCCGGGATGACAACGCGCCGGCGAGCTGCTCGGTAGCGACGGAGATCAATTGGGGGCGCCATTGCCGGCACTGAGCAAAAGCCAGATCCAGATTGCGGCCGGCTGCCAGCGAAGCGACGGCAAATCGGTCGGGGTAACGTTCAACAACGGAGAGGGTGCTGGTCCCGATGGAACCGGTCGAACCGAGGATGCATAAGTGCTTCAATGCAATATCCAATGAGCGTACCACAGGGCGGGGGCGGCCAGCAGCAGGGCGTCGATGCGATCGAGTATGCCTCCGTGGCCGGGCAGCATGACGCCGGAATCCTTTACCCCGGCGCCCCGTTTGATTGCGGATTCGACCAGATCGCCGGCTTGGGCGAAGAGATTGAGCACTACGGCTAAGCCGAGCCAGTAGGGTAACGGGGCCGGGTAACGGAGGACGCCGGGGATGTTAGCCGCCAAGGCTACGAGTGCGACGGCGATCAGGAGGCTTCCCGCCAGGGAGGCAGCAGTTCCCTCCCAGGTTTTGTTGGGGCTGATGCGCGGCGATAGCTTGTGGCGGCCGAAGTTACGGCCGATATAGAGGGCGGCGATGTCGCCGGTCCAGACCACGCAAAAGAGGAGGATGACCAGCGAAGGACCGTCCGGCTGCACCCAAACCATGGGCACAGTAGCCAGGGCCAGGCCGCAGTAGATGAGGCCGAAGAGTGAAAAGGCGGTGTCCGGCAGAACCCGCTCCAGTGGAGACCAAAAGCCGCAGACCAGCAGCAGAACCAGGCTGCACAGACCGATCGCCGGCAGAATGAGTGAGAAGTTGCGGAAGGTGGCGGCGAAGAGGATGGCGACCCCGGACAGGAGCAGGAAGCGCGGTAAACGCGATCCGTGAGCGTCGGCCATGGACGCGTATTCCCAGGCAGCTAGTTCGGCGGCTAGTGCGGTAGCAACCACCACCATCAGGAAGGAGCCCTTGAGCAGGATCAGCAGAACCAAGGGGATGAGGACCGCCGCCGTGATGACCCGTTTCATAACTTCACGAGGATACACGGCAGCTTTTTGCCGAGCGGGAAGGTAGCCGGCATCAGGGCTAAACTCGGTTTTGTATAAGGGCACGACTTATGCTGCGGAAAACTCTTCCCAAAGTCCCAAAGGGACGTCTGAACTTAGCCCAGGACGTCAGTCCTGGGTAAACCGGGTCCAAAAGATCTAGTCCCGTTAGGGACGGCTGAAATCCGGTGCTCGCGTGTTCAGCCGTCCCTGGCGGGACTGTTCAGCTCGCTGATTTCTTATCCCAGGACTGACGTCCTAGGCCTCGAGTTTCTACATTTCAAAGCGGCCCAGGACACTGGATCTCACTAGGAACAGTCCCGCAGGGACGACTGAGAGTAGCCCAGGACGAAGTCCTGGGGGCCCAGGACACTGGATCTCACTAGGAACAGTCCCGCAGGGACGACTGAGAGTAGCCCAGGACGCAGTCCTGGGATCCGGGTCTCAACCCAGAAACGAGTCCCGTTAGGGACGACCGAGAATAACCCAGGACGAAGTCCTGGGCATCCCAGGACTGACGTCCTGGGCTAAGTTCAGCCGTCCCCTCGGAACTCCCGTGGAGTTTTTCTCGCAGCCAGTTTAGCAGTCAGCGGCACTGGAGGGTCTGTGATTAAAGTTGGTGCACTCGAGGCAAAGAATAAGCTGAGCGCTTTGCTCGACCGAGTCGAACTCGGAGAAGTCATCGTCATTACGCGGCACGGGAAACCGATTGCAAGGTTAGTACCTGATACAGGCGAATTCGACCGATCGCAGGCGTCTGCGGCAAACCAACGCATTCGGGCGCAAGCTCTGGAGATCAAGAGTGGCCGGCTCGATTGGAACGCACTTAAGGACGATCGCTACGGCGGCCGGCCCTGAGCGGCCTCAACGAATCTTCAGGGCCGCCGCCTGTACTTGCGACAAGAGGTGGTCAAGATCGTTCCTGGAAAAGTATCTACCGGCAAGCACTACACTCTCGATCTTGCGCGCGTTGTGAATATCTACCGTAGGATCGGCGTCCAACAGGACCAGATCGGCAAGCTTCCCCGGGGCCACGGAACCCATCGTCGCTTCCCTGCCCAGGAAACGGGCGGGATTGCTGGTAGCCGTCTGCAACGCTTCCATCGGCGTAAGGCCGGCTTGGACAAATAATTCCATCTCTTCATGCAGACTGAAGCCGGGCACGACGTAGACACCCGCAGCGGTGTCAGTCCCGGCCAACAAGGGAACGCCGGCTTTGTGCATCGCCAGGGTCATCTCCATCTCCATTTGCACGTACCGTTCCCGGTAGAAGAGAGGATCGGTATCCAGGGTGGCCAGAATGCTGGAGACAAATTTCGGATACGTCGTCTGCTTCCAATAGACCGGAACGTATTTGTCCAGCGGTTGGTGCTTCAGGTCGGTTTTATCGATCAGCCACTGTCCGCGTTCCCAAACCAGCGTCGGCACCTGCCAGGTCTGATCTTTGGCAAAGAGGGCAATCAAACCGTTGGCCCGCGCTTGATCGAAGGTTTCGACCGACTTGCGCGGCCCCCTGGGGCCCACCAGCAGCTGGTCCTCGATGGTGGAACAGCCTTCGAACACGCCGGTATAGTGCTCAATGCTTTTTTGGCCGACCTGCGCCGCTTCACTGGCTCGTACCGCATCGGGCACGTGGCCGGCGAAGACGATTCCCTGCTTGCGGGCCTCGGATGCTGCGGCAAAGTATGCGTCGCGCGGAATCAGCGACTGAATCTTGATGAAGTCCACGCCCTGAGCCTTGAGGCTATCCACGGCATGCACAGCATCCGCAGGGCTTGCGATCTGTACAGATGCAGGAAAGTTGGGCTTGGGCCCATCCAGCATCGGACCCGACGAAACCATTCTCGGCCCCAGCAATTTTCCCTGCGCAATCGCATCTCTCCACTGCAGGATGGTTGGCAGCTCATCGCCCATGGTTCTGATTCCGGTGACCCCGTTGGCAACGAACAGCGGCAGTGTCACTTCGGTCGCCCCCGGCATCCAGTCGCCCATGAGGGTGTGGACGTGCATGTCCCATAATCCGGGAATCAGATACTTGCCCGTACCATCGATGATGCGTGCGTTGGGGGCGGACAACTGCCCTGCCTGCGCGACGGCCTGGATTTTTCCGCCCGCGAGCAGAACCGAGGTAGCAGGAGTGACAGAATTTTTTCCAGGATCAATGACAGTTACGTTTTGGATCAGGATGGACGGTTCTGGCGTACGGCACGCAGTCAGAAGGGCTGCGGCGAGGCACAAAAAAGCGGCGGCCAGCTTTTGCGGACGGAGCTTGCCGGGATAACAGTTCAGGTTTGGATTACTCCGGGAGTGAATTTTTCGACCACGGGGTTGAGAGCGACTGCCTCAAGAGCGGTTACCAACACTTCTCTGGTTTTTGCCGGATCGATGATGGCGTCCACCCACAGGCGGGCAGCAGCGTAGCGGCTATCGGTCTGCTCGTCATAGCTGGCCTTGATGGAGGCGAAGAGCTGGCTCTTCTCTGGGTCGCTCAGTTGTTTGCCGCCGCGTTCCAATTGGCGGATTTTGATTTCTACCAGGGTGCTGGCCGCAGACGCGCCGCTCATCACGGCATAGCGGGCAGTCGGCCAGGCAAAGAGAAAACGCGGGTCGTAGGCCTTGCCGCACATGGCATAGTGGCCGGCACCAAAGGAACCTCCCAGAATGACTGTGATTTTGGGCACAGTGGAATTGGCCACCGCGGAAACCATCTGCGCACCGGCGCGGATAATGCCGCTCCACTCCGCATCGCGACCCACCATGAAGCCGTTGACGTCGTGCAGGAAGATGAGGGGAATCAGATTCTGATTGCAGTCCATGATGAAGCGCGCCGCCTTTTGCGCGCTCTCGGCATAAATTACGCCCCCGAACTCGACCCTCTTTTCCCCCGTCTGGCTGGTATGCGTTTGATGGGTCTTTTGATTGGCAACAATCCCAACCGCGAAGCCGCCGATCCGCCCATAGCCGCACACCACCGTCTTGCCGTAATCCTGCTTATATTCGTCGAATTGCGAGCGGTCGACCAGCCGCGCAAGGAGCTCGTGGATGTCGTAACTGTGCCCTGCCCCTTTGACCGGGTCCGGATCAAGCAATGCATAAAGCTCCTGGGGGGCGAACCTGGGCGCATCTTGCTGGGGGTCAAAGGGCCCGCGGTCAAAGGGCGCAGACGGACCATGCCCTAGCCTCGAAACCAACGATCGTAGCCGGGCCAGGCATAGGTGATCGTTCGGCTCTTTGAAATCCACGGTGCCCGAGATTTCGGCGTGCATGGTGGCTCCGCCCAGTTCTTCGGCCGTATACTTCTGCCCGATGGCGGCCTGGACCAGTGCCGGTCCGGCCAGAAAGAGCCCACTGCCTTCGGTCATCAAGATATGGTCGGTCATGACCGGAAGATAGGCTCCGCCGGCCACGCACATGCCCATAATGGCCGTGATCTGCGGGATTCCCCGCGCGCTCATCACCGCGTTGTTGCGGAAAATGCGCCCGAAATCGTCCTGGTCGGGAAATACATCTTCCTGCAAAGGCAGGAAAACGCCTGAGGAATCGACCAGGTAGATGGTCGGAATTCGATTTTCGAGCGCGATTGCCTGGGCACGCAGGACCTTCTTCGCCGTCATGGGGAAAAAGGCGCCGGCTTTGACCGTGGCGTCGTTGGCGATGACCATCACCAGCCGGCCTGCTATCCGGCCCAAACCAGTCACCACGCCGGCAGACGGGGCGCCGCCCCACTCCTCATACATGCCGTACGCCGCGAACAGGCCCAACTCCAGGAATTGCTCCCCGGGATCGAGCAATAAGTCCAATCGTTCCCGAGCGGTAAGCCGTTTCTTTTCGTGCTGCGCTTGGATGGCCTGGGCGCCGCCTCCCTGGCGGATGGTATCCTCCTGCTGCCGCAGGGCCAGTAGCAGCGCCTCCATTCCGGCGCGATTGGCCCGGCTTTTTTTAGCTTCCGGGTCTAACTTCGAGGCGAGCAGGTTGGAGAATCGGATGGCCGGTTCGGCCGCCGGCAGGGTAACGGGTTGGTCTGAGTTTGGGCCGGGCATAGGAAACTCGTCAGCATAGCATCTCCGCCCCTAACCTGCCGGACAACGGCAAATCAGGGTAACGGAAAGAGGGTCACGCCAGTGGGGGTACACAACACATTTTCCCTCTTTGCAACATCCCCCGAACGTGACATACTGCTCTCGATTATCTTTTGGCCAAACCCGGTGGCTGAAAGATTTCCGGTCGAAAGAGTTAGATATGGCTAGTTTGCTTTGGAAATTGACGCCGTCCCATTCCTGGCCCATCGCGGAGGCAACCGTCGACTCCTGCGAGTGGGTGCGCCTTCACGATCACCTGGGAGGTATCGCTGGCCACTACCAGGTAAAGTTCAGCTATCTGGCAGGCGAAGGGGTCCATCACGGAACGTTTTGTCATCATGGAGCCCAACACCTTGCGCCTTACTCGGTAGGCGAACGGTTGACCATCCAATATGACCCGAAGAAGCCCGCGCGCTATCACTTCAGCGGCGCCGAGTCCTCGAACTACGAAAAGCTGGAAGCAATTTTGGTAATGACGGTGTTTGCTTTGCTTGCCGGCTACATGCTCTATACCTTCTAGCTCTTTCCTCCCCGACTCCCTCGGTTCACCGGGTATTCCAAGCTCGCTTTACGCCAGAGCTGGGATATTCGCGTTTTCGATATTTCCCAACCGCGCCAGAGCAGTTTCGCAATGGTGTAGACCGAAGCGACAGGCCCTGTCGTGGTTTCCTCTCAAGGAAAACCACTCCTCGCGATCTTTGCCAGACACAGTAATGCGAAACTGCTCTAGAGAAGAGCACGCAAATTGTGGGTACCTCCAAAGTTGCAGGTACATTAGGATGGAGTCGGAACATGCCATCCCATCGCAGTCTTTGCCTGGCCTTGTTGCTCTGCTCGAGCGCGCTCGCCCTCAGCCAGTCCCAGGTCCCACCGCGAGAGAGTGTCTCCTCTGACGACATCAGCGTGGCAGACGGTCTCCAGCTCCCCACCTACGGCCACGTTTGGGCGCTCGATACCTGGAAGGGTATGCATGAGCTGGTACGGTTACGGCCTCCGGACAGCATGTCCGATGAACCTGCCTTTAGTCTGAAGTTGCGAAAGAATATTGAATTCAAGGGCGAGGCGGCGATGGTCCGTATGCACGATTCAGCGCCGCTATTTTTTCTGCGTGGAGTTTCCGGCGTAGACGGCGGCCGCTGCGACCTGGTGGTGGTGCGGCTGAATATTGAAGGGCAGCGGCGCGAGGTGCCCAAAGATGCTTTGGCCAAAATGAAGGAACAGGCGAAGCATACGGATGCGCAGTATCCGGGTCTGATTGGATTGAAACAACAACGCATAGGAACAACCGACTGGTATCGGCTCACCGCGCAGCAAGTACTGGCCACGGGGGAGTATGCCCTGATCCCTCTGCCCGCCAGCCCAGGGTTTGCCGATGGAGAAGTTTTCGACTTTGCCATCGATCCGGACGCACCGGAAAACTCCGATCCGCTGCGCTCGGAGCAATATCGCGGCGCGCAATGAATCAGACACGCCAATAACACGAATGTGTTAGCCATGCACTCTTACATTTTTTCTCTATCCCCCGCGACACCCGGTAAAAATATTCATAGCGGCATTACCTGCGGACAGGCCTTGCTGCGCGGCGTTGGTTGCGCTACAGAGTGTCGGCCAGTAAGGAATTGTTTCCCGCGTGCGGCCACCGCTCAGCGATGAACAACGAAGTGCGTCCCTCTCAAAACAGAACAATCATAGTTACCATATGCTCGCGAATTTCTCCGGCGCCGACGGGGAAAGACAAAACCGCTGGACCGGGACCAACGGATTCATCCAACCCGAGCCGAAGCAGCTTAGAGCAAAGGGGGAGAAGGCGCTACCCCGGCGAGGCCGAGGGCCGCAGCGTGGTTGCGCATGGCGGCAATGCAAAAGCCGATGTGAGCCTCCAGATCAAGCCCTAGTTCGTGCGCTCCCTGAATGATGTCCTCGCGATGCACACCTCGTGCGAAAGCCTTATCTTTCATCTTCTTACGCACACTTTGGACGTCCACATAGAAGATCGATTTAGTAGGTTTTACGAGCGCCACAGCGGTCAAAAAACCGGCTAGTTCATCACAGGCAAAGAGGGCTTTGGCGAGGTGGGTTGTGCGCGCCACACCGGAGTATTGCGCATGCCCCATAATGGCTTCGCGAATCTCTTCCGGCCATCCCTGATCGGCCAAAATTTTGTTTCCCACGAAGGGATGTTCCTCCGCGCTGGGATATTTTTCGTAGTCAAAATCGTGTAGCAAACCGGTGATGCGGTAGGTGTCGCGCAGCGCGTGGGCCTGGTCTTCACTGAGCCCGCGAGTGGCTGCCTGTTGCTCTCCGTAGGCGCTCATGCAGGCCTCCACAGCGAGTGCGTGCTTTAGCAATCCGGGCGATTGCGTGTATTGATTGAGGACACTCCAGGCTTCGGTTCGCGTGTATCTTATGCCGGCCATTTAGTACCTTTTTGCACAGACAACCGGGACACTCCGTGTTTTTTAGGCTTTCTTCCGAAATTCGTACCACGTTTTCCGCTTTGACCCTACTTTTTAACTTGACATTGAGAATACCCTGCATCACTGTAATCATGAATCAGGTAGGGAACCGTCGTTAAACGGATACTTGGCACGGAAGCGTGCAGGTGATCTAAAAAGCGGAGCTTCTTACCGGGACCGCCTTGCTCTGGCGCTCCGTTACAGAAAATTATGGCTACTACCTTAGCAACCATCGAAGCGCGTGAGGTTCTACGGTGTGAACGCTGCACCCTGGTTCAGTTTCGCACTGCGAACTCTTTATGCAGGCGCTGCCACAAACCGCTTGAAGTCGAGGAACCGGAACGGCTCGTTCCGCAATTCGCCGGCGAGCCGGAAGAGGCCGTGGCCGAAGACAACGGCCTTCAGGTGGCGCGCGCGGTGCGTGATCTTCGCAAAGGCCGCAATCTGAGCCAACGGCAATTGGCCGGCCGCATGCAGGTTCCACGTACCTATATCTCTAAAATCGAAAACGGCAAGGCGATGCCCACCTTGTCTTCCCTGGCCCGGCTTGCTGCTGCGCTGGAGATCGATATCTGTAACCTGCTGCGGGACGCGCGCAGCCGCAAGCATGAAGAGACAGCATCGATTCTCGGCGATCCATTTCTGGCCGAGCTTGCGCCCTACATTTCACAGATGGATACGTTGCAGCGCTCGATGTTCCTCAACCAGGTGCGCGACCTGGCGATGGGCCGCCGCCGAAGCGCATAAGCTGCGTGATTCCCTTTTGAAGCGCCGGTGCTGACCCTGCTGTGGCTAGCGCCGAGCGGTTTTGCGGGGGAGCGGAGCATGTGCTACGGTCGTATGGAAAGGCAATCGTTTTGCGATTCCTGCCAACGAGCCGCGTACACGAATTATCTCCCGAAGAGCAGGCCATCTATCGCCAACTGGATCCGGCTCGCCTGCCACAGCACGTCGCCATTATCATGGATGGCAACGGCCGCTGGGCAGGCAAGCGCAGTCTGAAGCGCTTCCTGGGGCACCAGCAGGGCGCCGAATCGGTTCAGTTTGTGGTCGAGACGGCCTCGCGCATCAACCTACCCTGGCTCACGCTGTACGCCTTCTCGCTCGAGAACAATTTGCGGCGTCCTAAAACCGAAGTCAATTTTCTCATGCGGTTGCTGCGCTCCTACCTGGTGGACAACGTGGAACGCATGAACGATAACAACGTGCGCATCGCGTATATTGGCCGCACCCATGAGCTACCTTCCGAAGTGCAGGAAAAAATGCAATGGGCCGCCGAAGCCACGGCACACAACAATGGCACGGTCTTGACGCTGGCGCTCAATTATGGGGCACGTTCGGAGTTGGTAGATGCGGTGCAGGCGCTGGCCCGCGAGGCCGCGGCCAAAGGGGCAACACTCGAAAACATCACGGAAGGGGACATTAGCCGGCACTTGTACACCGGACACATGCCTGATCCGGACTTGGTCGTGCGTACCAGCGGTGAATTTCGTGTGTCTAATTTTTTGTTGTGGCAAATGGCGTATTCCGAGATTTACGTGACGGAGCGCTTCTGGCCGGATTTTCGCGGCCTTCATCTGCTCGAGGCGATTGCCGATTATCAGCGGCGTGAGCGCCGTTACGGTGGATTGAACAAGCGTCAGGAATCGGATGAAGCGCCCATTCCGGATGGCTTTCTTGTGCCTCGGTAATTGCTTCCTCTTCCTCCCAAAACATTTTCATGAGTGGGCCGGCTGCACCGCAGGTCCCTCCACTGCGCTGTCGAAAAACATTTCCAAGAATGGACCGCCGAACCGCAGGTCCCTCCACTGCGCTGCGCTCCGGTCGGGATGACAAGGGGGAGGGATGACGCTTCCAGAGAACAAGAACCGTTTTTCATCAGCTTCCGCTCCGCAACTACTCTCCCTGGAAGCGCCACCTCTCCCTTTGTCATCT
>Ga0302324_100023254_pt1 | contig 11996 bp, 20 predicted proteins | sample Palsa_T0_1_FD_201949 | JGI IMG/M metagenome (GOLD analysis project Ga0302324, IMG submission 201949) | Peat permafrost microbial communities from Stordalen Mire near Abisko, Sweden - Palsa_T0_1 | ecosystem: Environmental > Terrestrial > Soil > Palsa > Peat permafrost | place: Sweden: Abisko... | reverse complement strand
CTTTGCGCGGTGTGGTGTGGGTGCCTGTCGAAACCGTGAAACCGCCAGAGGGAGCCGTGGGCAAGTCACCAAATGCAGCGCCGTGGTATCCGTCCGCGGTGCCGAATTGGTGAACTTTGGGCTTGCGTCCAGGCTCTCGGGGTGCCGTGCTCTTGAATATGAGCAAACCAGCCGAGATGAATGGATGCACGTGGCTCGTTTTCAGCTGTATCGGCCTGTTTCTGCTAGCCGGCGTGATGAATCAGTGTGAAGGAGGCGGGTCTAGCAGTTCGTCGAATGATGGAGTGCTGAAAAGTGCTGAGGAGAAAGTCGATAAGGGACTCCCGCTTAACGACAAAGAGGCAAAGCGGCTTGACGAAGCGCTTGACGCGAGCGGAAAAAGAGAGAGCGATGAAATTGAGCGACGCAATGGGGAAAAATGAAATGACGACAAAAATATGCAATCACCGCCGATTAATAATCAAGGAGAGGGAAACCACTGGGACTTTCAGGTTGAGCCGGTGCATACGTGTGATCTCGTCACGTTCCTGCGTGGGCACTTGGAGAGATTCGACGTGCGAATTGCGTTTACGGTGATCGGCGACAATCACGACTTTGATTTGTTCGTCGTCCTAGACGAGATCAGCGAGGAGGCGTTGGGCGGACTGCTCGATCAGTTCTTTGGTCCTCTTCCTGGTCCAGAGGGATAAGGTAGTACGGCGTCGCTAGAGCGAGTGTTGCATCTCGTTATGCCTCCAAGCATTTCGAGCGTGCACGGATGATGCCGCTTCGCGGCAGGGCGTCAAGTTGAAAGCGCCAACCTAAAATTTTCATAAAAAACTATATGTCATATTAAATCGGCGGGTGTTGGTCGGGATTGAATGTATGGAATGAGGGTACCGCGGCTAGTTGTCCCACCCTTAGCAGCCCTTAATGGGTATCAATAGGGCTTAAATCGGCGCGCGGGGCTGATGAATACAGGGGTTCCAGGGCGGCGGCTGCTTTTGGCGGTTCCTGACCGGTTTGTCCCGAAAACACGTGTGCGGCGTAGTTGTCCCGATTCACGTGTGCGGAACTTAATGAGGTTTAGGATCGATTTTACTCTGGAAAGTCCCGAAGCCGCACACGTAAATCGGGACAAGTCGCGTGCGGACGCCACGTGTGCGGTGTGCGGCCTAATCTTCTAGAGGCTATAACAAAAACCCCATCAACGGCCTTGCAAGCCGCCTGCCGGCGCCAGGCAGAGCCGTCCCCTACTCGTCCGATCCGGGCGCGGGAGGAACCGTCTCGCCGGTGTCCGTGTAGTAAAATTCCATGTCGCTCTCAAGATTTGGGTCGCCGCCAGGCACCGGGCGAATCCCCAGGAAGCAAAGACGCTCCCGCGAAATATTTGGCGGGATGGCTGGCGCCCCAGATCGTCCGGTCCGTTCGTTTTCAAGCATGGCCGGGAGGCTGTCGAACCATTGCTGCGGATGATCTACCCACGGACCATCGCCGACTATGTCGCCGCCCAGGCGGCCCCACATGATTGCGGCCTCCTGCTCGGCGTCGGCCGGCGACACGCCGCCCGCGACCAGGATACGCACGGAAGCGGCCTCATCGGGCGCGGCGCAGGCTTTTTCCAAGAGCGGGCTCATGGCAACGCTGAGGGCTCTCCGGTGGCCGGATTCGGGCGCTTCAGCCGAGCTAGGCGCACGCATTTCAGCGTGCAGTCCGGGTCGAAATTCTCAGCGAATGCCTGTTCCAATCGTGCCAGCTCGTCCGGGCTGAGCGGCTTCGCCGCTGTCCATTTTCCGTTTTTCGGGTCGTAGCTATCGCGGGTGGGTTCCACCGGAATGAGGATAGATAAGGCACCAAAATCTAATCGCGCTCGAATTCCTGGACGATCGATTCCGCGCCCTTGACCGTCGTGTACTTGAATGTCCCTTTCAGCGTCGCGCGGAAGTGGACGTGCTGCCCTCCAAAAATGTCCTTAACGCCATTGCCGCTGACGAGCACGATGCCCACTGCCTTGTGGACGCCGAAGCTCGGGTCTGATTCGCAGTGGACGAGGATGCCATCCTCCATTTTCTGAATGACCGTGCCGTTAATGACTTGCTCCCTTGGCTCTTGGGCGAGACAAGCCGCGAACGCGAGAAGGAACACAACCCCGGAGAGCATCAGCGCTTTCATGGACGGCATCCTAATGCAAAAAGGTAGAGTGGAGGCAAGAAAAAGCGCCGGCCGCCAATGAGAATGACAGCCGGCGCGGCGGGGTTTGACACAAGCTCACCGGTGCCGCTGGGCCTTGCGGGGTTTGCGTTTCGTCTTCACGCCTGGCGGAGCGGTGCGGGGCGCGGCTTCGGCGTAGAAGTCGAGGCCATGGCGTAGCTCGACGAGCTGCTCTCGCGCGGCTTCCGGCCCCTGCTCTTCCAGGGCGAGCAAGATGGAATTCACGCGGCCCTGGATCATGCTCACGTCGATGAGTTTCACCGCTTTGCCCTCGCTTTCGGGGGTGCCAGCTCAACGACGAGCACCTTCTCTGCGGCTGCCTTGCACGCTTCCCAGTCATATGCGCCGCATTCGCCAGATTGGGCCATGGCCATCGTGTATGCCCGAAGAAGGATGAGGGCTTCTCTCTCGAGCGGAATCATGTCCTGGAATGAGCGAAACAGGAGAACGTCAACGACCGTGTAGTCGTCGGGCGAAACACCTTCGATGGCCGTTGCCTTCGCGGCGAGCGCCCGAAAACCCATGCCGAATCTGTTCACCGCGGCGGCCGTCTTGGCCGCCCACCAGTGCGCCGCGCGCTTCAGTTGCTTCTTTCGACTTTCCACCCAGCGGATGCGCGGACAGGGGCCGTTCGGGCCAACCAATAACCCGCACACCCCGGATCTGGCCATTTCCAGGTGAATGAAGGCTTTTAGATTGGGGCCGCTCTTTAAGAATTCCATGCGACGGAAGGTGCGAATGGTTTTCAACCTGGCGACGATCGCCTCGGGGACGCTCGCCTTCGGGTCGAATACGCACTCGTCCCAGGGGGGCGCCGCAGGCTCTTCCTTTTCGATATTCGCCTCGGGAGTCGCGGCACGATGAACACGCGGCGCTCGCCGGGTGCTTGTGGATTGTTGATTTGACCGGCGCGGGCGACTATCTTTTGCGCCGGCCCTTGTTTTGCTTTGCTTCATCTCTTGGCTTTGCTCGGGCCTTTCGCGCCGGCTGTGGTAACGACACAGCCGGCGTCTTTTTTTGGTTGGCTTCGGATGCTGTGACCCATTCCAGCAATCGAAGCGTGGTTTCGCCTCCGGGCTCTTGAGCGCCCGAAAGCCACCGGTGGACGTGCTGACGCGGCACTCCCAGGAATTCTGCCAAGCGCCTCTGCGCGCCACGTTCCGCGGTTGCGGCACGAGCGCGTTTCAGCAAGTCGGCGAGTCTTGAAGTGTGCGGGGGCACGTGCGCAATAGGAATCGTTTCAGGTGACAATGCAAGCGTTTCTTTTTGCCACTCGTCAAGGAGCATCGTGAACCTCAAAAGCATTTCGCGGCGCTGTCGCAGTTGGACATCCTTCATTTTCTCGGGGCCAAAATCAAGCCGTTGCGCGGCAGCGAACGCTGAAAGAATCTTCGCGCGGATCGGCTGTGTTTGACGGTAGCCGGGATCGCCTGCTGCCTGGAGCCAGCGATGGTGTTTGAGAAGCACTGAACTGAAGATCGCGCGGCCGGGCTCGTCGCCCGGAAGATCACCTAAATCAAGCACCGATGCGGTTTCCGGGCCTTTGCCCGCCAACAGCCAAATAGGATTCAACCTGTATCTGGAAAACAGCTTCATAAACACCGACCACCGCAACGGAACGCGGGCGGCTTCATAACTTTCGAGCCGCTGCTCCGTCTCGTGAATCTCACGCGCGAGAGCCGCGCGCGTCAGGCCGGCAGAGACACGCCAGTTCTTGAGACGGTGCGAGATTTCGAGTTCACCGGGAGGCAGCGGTTTGAGCACCCCGGCATTTTATCAGGGAAAAGAATTTAATGGACATTTTGGTGTTCACCATTATCAAGGTGTTCAAGAGAGCAAGAAATCTCGCGCAACACTCCATGATAGGCACAACTCGAATCTACCCGGTCCAAAGGCGACAGATCGGCGTTCGCCTCCGGGCCTACTACAATCGTCTAGAAACCAGCGCCCGGCGGTTTGCGGCGAGGCTCGGAATCCCCGCGGCGACCCTCTCATACATCGTGGCGGGCCGCGACGAGCTGCGGGCCGAAACCTTCCGGCGCGCCTACGCGCACTACAGGCTCTCTGCCCTTTGGTTGGCGACTGGCGAGGGAGCCGAGGAAGATCGTTTTTTGATTCTTCGAGACGATGCGTTCGCAAATGTGGAGGACGGCTGCTCGTTTGCCACGGCCAGGGGCGCGGAACAGCTCGGCAGTATCGACCTTTCCGGGATCGGCTCCGCGATCGCCGATGCCGTCTCCGGCTTCCAGGACAAAATAGACGATCTGTAAGACCAGATCGACAGCCTCGGCAACTCATGAGCGCTGAAGTTTTCACCGCCCACGAAATCGCGCTCGCACTCGGCAAGACGCGGCGGGCGGTCCGCAGGCTGCTTGCGTGCGTCGCTCCAGATGGCGCGAAAATTGTTCGCGGGAATTCCGCCTCGGCGTGGTCACTCGACGCGCTGCCCGCCGCGATCCGCGCCGAGCTGCGGGAGATTGCCGGGCGCAAGGTTTACCGCAGCGAGGCGGATGTTTTGCGGAATCCGCCGGAGCGGTACGAGTCCCCCACCCCGCTGGCGGACATCGACCCCGGCGAACTCGTGAAGGCGCAGAAACTCCAACGAGCGCTCGCCGCGGCCTTGGCCCTCCCTGGCCACGTTCCACCGGCAGAGCAGGCTGCAAGGGCCATGCAAGGCTACCGCAGCGAATTTGGCCACGGCGCGAGCGACCGCACGGTCAGCGACCATCTCAAGCGCGTGATAAACCGGGACGGGGGATTGCGGGAGTTTCACCGCATCGAGCTGTACATCGCCGAAGAGCCGGCGCTTAAACGCACGCCGGAGCGGAGAGCCGAGAGAACTAAAGCGCGCTTGTCTTGGGAGAGTCGGAGGTTGGGCATAATTCGGTTTGACTGACTGATAATCTACGCATATATTCAAATCTGTCAAAGAAAATCTATGTATTTTTTCAAATGAAGAGCAAAAAAGAATCGCACCGTGGCGGAAAGCGTGAAGGCGCTGGCCGACCATCAGAGGGAAAAAGGCCCTACACCGTCACGCTTACCGCTGAAAATGTGCAGAGTGCCAAGGCTTCCGAAGACAATTTTTCTGGACTCCTAGACCGTTTACTATCCGACTGGCTTGGCAACCGCCGAGCCGGGGTGTAACCGTACGCCGTGCCACTGCCAACACCCGACGAAATCAAAACTTTTCCAGCCTACACGCTGGCGGATGTCGCCCGCTATGTCGGTGCAAGCGAGCCGACTATCCGGGCCTGGTTCCGCGGTCGCCCGGCGGCGTCGTCCAAAAAGGGGGCATTCAGACGCGCTGCCGTAAAACCTATTTTGCCAACTGGCGCAGGCCCAAGAGAGATGCTGTCTTTTTTGGATTTGATCGAAGCGCACATGCTCTTCGCACTCCGCAAGGCGTATAATTTTCCGTTGGGTAGGGTCAGAAAGGCTGCTGAATATGTGGCTAGCCTAGAAGGCAGTCTGATGCTTTTGGCGCACAAGGATTTTATTCACGATCACCGCGACCTTTTTCTTGGCGAAAATCAACGACTGCTCTCGCTAACGGAAGGAGGGCAACTCGCTGACAAAACAATTTTGGAGAAAGGTCTGCATCAGGTCACGTTCGGAAGCGACGGCTATGTCGAAAAATTCTTTCCGAACAGCAAAGGCAAGCCTCAACAGGATTTCATGGTTAACCCTTCCGTCAACTTCGGCCGTCTTTCCGTCGCTAGAATCAATGTCGGTGCTGATGCGCTCTTTCAGCGCGTGGATGCGGGTGAGAAAATTGAGGACATCGCAGAGGATTATGGGGCAACTCAAGCTGAGATAGTGGAAGCGATCAGATGGCATGAGCGACTTGCCGCATAGGCCAACGCTCTTTTTGGATCGAAATTCCGGGGGAAAGAAATATCGGGATTTCATCTCCAAGCAAGGACCGAGGGTCGTCTTGCACGACGAGATTTTCCCACAAAATACACCGGATCACGTTTGGCTAAAGAGCGTCGCACGGAGAGGCTGGATTATGATCACGTCGGATGTTGCGACATTGAAAAGCATGTTATTTTTGGCGGCGGTGCAAAAATACCGCGCCAGGGTCTTCATTCTAGAAGCCCTCAACGGAGCAACCCCAGAGCGAAAGGCAGAACTAATCGTGGAAGCATTCGACACAATGGTAAAAATCTGCCGTGAACGGCCAGCGCCATTGGTTTGGAGGTTCAATGAACACAACAAGCCCGTCGCAGTGGATTTCAAAAACAAGCTCGGCCTTTTGCGTCGTCAGGCAAAAACCAATTGGGGAATGACTTAACGCTTGGCGCGCTTCTTCGCCTCGCGCAACTGCTTCGCCAGCCGTGGCGGCAACAGGTCCTCGCCACGCACCGGCCCGGAATCCGTGGCCGCGTTCACGAGCGCGCCAGCCGTTTGGATGGGGTCGAGCTTGGGCTTGGGTTTTCGGGTTGCCATGCCGCACTATTGGCGATTGGATGCCGAACCGCAAGAGTCATACAGAACGATTTATGGCCGAAGAATCCGATGAAGAGCTTTTGCTGCGGTTGCTGAAGCGATGCGCTGCGATTGGCGAGCACGTTCCGGCGCACTTTGCAAAAACCCCGGAAGAGCACGAGAAGATAAACAGGGAATTGGACATGATGCAGCGCATGATCCGAGAAGGATTTGCTGAGGGGTCCATGAACGACACGCGGATTTCTACGCCGACCGGCGTGATGGGCGGGCGATCCGGTGGACTGACCAAGGTTCTACCCAAGGGATTAAAACTGCTGGCTCCGTATATCCCGGCTGCGGAAAAGCAAATCCAAGGTATGGCCGACGATCAAATTGACGCGGAGTTGAGTAGGGGGCGAGAAAATGACCTGTGGCACGATCTTTTGCGCGCTGAGAAAAGCAAAAGGGACGGCGAGAAGGCGCGGATTGAAAATGCGGAAAAACAAAAGGTTGAAGCGGAATCGAAACGCCGCCACGCAGAGCAGATTCTATGGGCTAAAATCGGCGTTGGGGTGGCAGTAGCAATCGCTTTAGGGTCAGCCATTCCGTGGGCTCTCCGGCAATTTTCCGCCACTCCTCGGCCCGTTCCAATTCCAGCAGCGCCGCCAGCAACGCCAACACAAACGCCAATCGCCACAACGCCATCGCCGACCACTGGCAGCACCAAAGCCAGCGAGCCGTCAACACCAGTCCCAGCAACACCGGTAGCGCCGCCGTTGCCACAGCCAAAATCAGGGGATTAGGGCTCACCTATAATCTCCATAGTCCGAAAACCGACCATCACCAATCGGCGGGTAGTGGGTCAGATGCATTCTAGTTTTTAGAGTTCTCCCCGTCCTCGAACGGCTTCAGGTACCAAGGGGTCTTTGGCGGCACTGGCGCGTAGGTCTTCGGCATCGTCCGCGCTGGAGTGTATTTCGCGGCGAACGCGGCCTCAAACTCGGCATTCAGTTTCTCGGCAAAGTATTCATCCATCATCTCGACCACGTCTTCAAGCGTCCATTGGTCGCCCGCCAATCCCGCCGCCTGCGCGGGCGTCTTCTTCAGGGTCATGTGCTTGCGGCAGAAATTGTAGTTCATGTGGTGGATCGCCAGCATGTGGCAGTGATTGGCGATTTTCTTGCTGAAGGCATTCGTGAGCCGCGTAAAGCGACGGTTGCCCATTCTGAGGGTAAGATTTGAACGCTCCACGTAGCTTGTGCTCACAAGGTCAATGTCGGGCGTCCCAAACACCGGCTGGCGCACGATCCCCGTCACAATGTCCAAGCCGTCTTCGTCCTTGCCGTAGATTTTAATGAGTTGCGCGTAGTGCGTGCGGTCCAGGTCAAACGCGCTCCCGACGGCCATCCTGTAGGCCGGATGACCGTCGCTCGTGATTTGAAGCTCACCGTTGAATCGCTTGGCCAGATCGTGGCAGAAATCCATCGCCGTGCGCGCTCCACGGTCGCCCACGCGCCAAGCCGGAATCAATTTCGTCTCCGCGCAAATCACCGTCCACGTCCACACGTCCCCCGGATGCTGGCCAAGGGCTTTCTTCTTCGCCTTTTCCTTGCACCCGACGAAGCTCCAAACCTCGTCCAGTTGGAGCACCCGGCACGGCAGGTCCACCATCACCCTGGACTGATACGCCGAGCACGCCTCCCCAACCTTTTCGAGAAAATCAATGATCGTGTTTTCGCCGCTCCGGTGATTCGGCTCGTGGCCCGAATCGAAACGCCTTCGATCAGACACTTGAGAATTGCAGCGCGCTTGGAGACGGGTAACGTTTGCATGAGGATCACTATAGCTCCTTGCAAGCAAGCAGTCAACATATTTTTTCAATAAATGTGTTGATCTCCTTGCTAAGCTGTGGCAAACTGCGTGGCAAATGAACGATCAAAACGAACTCCCACTAGGAGAAGAATCAATACAAAGGCGCGGAGGACTGGCCCGAGCAAAGTCCCTCACCGCAGCACAGCGAAAGGCAATTTCCGCAAAGGCATCAACCGCCCGGTGGAATCTGCCAAAGGCAAAATGGGGCACCCCGGACAAGAAACTAACCTTCGGGGACCGTGAACTTGAATGCTACGTCTTGGAAGATGGAACGCGCGTGCTCTCAGGTCGCGGAATGCAAGAGGCTTTGGGCCTCGGACAAACCCATGGTGGCATTTTGAACGAGTTTCTCTCTCACGAAAACATTAAATCGTTCATTGAAAGCGATTTAGCCATGGAGCTTTCAAACCCGCTGCGATTTATCCGACCGGGCCGGGGTGGTATTCCTGCCGTGGCCCACGAGGCAACGATCTTGCCGCGCCTCTGCGATGCCGTGTTGGAGGCGAGAAAGCGCAATCCGAAACTCACGAAGCGCCAGAGGGATGTTGCAGAGCAGTGCGAGGTGATTACGCGTGTTCTATCGAAAGTCGGCATCATCGCACTCGTTGACGAGATAACGGGGTACCAGTCCGACCGCGCCAGGGACGCGCTGGCGAAGATTTTGGAAGAGTTCATCGCGAAGGAATTGCAGCCGTGGACGCGCGCATTCCCCTTGGAGTTCTACAAGCAGATTTTCCGATTGAGAGAATGGCCATTTGATCCTGCCACCATGCAAAGCCCGCGCGTTTTGGGGAAGTACACGAACAATATTGTTTATGCGCGGCTCGCTCCCGGTGTCCTCGATGAGCTTCGCAAAAAAAGCCCGTCCATCGACGGGCGCAGAAAGCACAAGCTCTACAGATGGCTCACGGGAGACGTGGGACACCCCAAGCTCTTGGCCCATCTCGAAGGAGTGAAAATCATCATGCGAGAGAGCAAATCGTGGGAGGAGTTCCTTCGGAAACTCGACTACCATTATCCGGTCATCGAAACCACGGAACTAGGCTTCGACGTGGAGCTGTCGAGCACCTAACGCTTTTTCGCCGCCTTCGGATCAGCCTTTTCCAGAATCTTCGCGAACGTGCGGTTTGCTGACGCAACCCCCTCCTCTGCGGGAGATTCGCGCTTGCGGTGACTGCTAGGAGGATTTTCCGACGCGGATTTCACCTCCGAATTCAGCGTCATATCCGAGAAATTCAAAGAAATCAAAGTCACCATTGGGTTGGGGCCTCGCGCAGTAAGATTTGCGACCATTTCCCTGACAGCCCCGAACAGAAGTCCGGCGCCATTAACAGCAGCTATTTTGTCGCGCTTTTCAGGCGGTATGGTGCGGCTAATACGGAAAAAGCCATGAATGACGATTTCGCCAGTGTAATATGGGACTTTTCCGGTATCGTCTGGTAACAGGCGCACGGTTAAAGTTACGCGATAATGTGGTACGAAAAGCTTCAGAAGCTGGGGATCGGTAGGAGGTATCGCTTTTCTCGCATCCACTTTGGCAGACAATTGATTTACGGCCGAAGGATCAGCGTCCCCTTGCGCCTCAATTACCACCTTCGTAAAAAAATACCGATCAAGGCCGAGTGGAGAGCGCTTCATTTTTTTCGCTGATTGGATGAAATTCCACTGACGTTTGAAACTGCCATTCCCACCGGTATCCAGGTTCTATTGCCGCTGGCTGAATCGCCGAAATAACCGGTTTTTCGTGCAGGAATTCGATCCATCCTGAGGTCGTGCCGTACGGTTGGAAATAGCCGTGGTAATTACATCCAAGCCGACGCCCGACTTTTACAAGCGTTTCCAGCGTGAAATTGTTGTTGCCGCGCATCAATTTTGTGACGAATGCCGGGCTTCTTCCGAGCCGATTTGCCAATTCACTTTTGGAAACTCCATGTCGTTCCATCAGGTCGGAAATTCGCTCGGTGATGTCGAGGATTTCGCTCTCCACCCAAAAGGAGTCCGTCTCCTTTGCCCGTGTCAGCATGTCGTTGATGTCGATTGCCATACTTTACTCCTTTGCGTCTTCAATCAATATCGGCCCTTTCTTCCGTTCCACTAAATAATTTTTGAGCACCTTCTTCGCCGCTTTGATTTCGGCATTCTGGACCTTCCCCTGAGGTTTATGGAAGCCATGCGTACAAACGATCATCTGGCCCTTGTCGTAGAAGTAGCAGATTCGAGTGCCCTTTGATTTGAATTCAAAGAGGTCGTCGCCTAGTGGGCGAGACTTTTCCTTGTTCTGCGGGGGACCATGTTCAGCGCACCGTTCGAGGAACGCCATGAGGCTAGTCCACTCGCGTTTATCCAAGTGCTCAACATCAGCGAGGAATTCCTCCATTTTGCACGTTCCGTCGAGTGCCAGGGCGTAGATGTTGAATTTGGAGCCATTGAGGAGAGGGCGAAGGGTGTGCTTCACGGTTTAACCTATGGGTGAAATTCGTCAAGGGGAATTTCACTCATCACCTCAACGCCGCAGATTACTCCGCCACGCTATCCAATCCAAACGGATTCGTAAATTTCACTCCCGCAGCAATTTCCGAGCCATAATTTCCATAGCCAGACTGACCCACTACCGTTCGGCCCGCAGTACAATATCTGTCCAGCCCACTGCGCGGAATCGTCACCAACCATGGCCAGCCGGTGCCACACGCATCAATCAATCAAACAGTTTCAGAAGAAGGGTCGGGCGAAACGCGGAAAACCACGATGACAGATATTCACGGACAATTCTATCTTCCGGCGATAAATCGATTCGTCATTGTTCAGCCCATGTTCGAATCCGCTGTCCACGAAGAGATCACTTTAGGATATCAGGGGCGCAGGTACGAATTGTTCGAATTTGGCAAGCACGGTTACGAGAAATTCGGCGAATACGACCTATACAAGTTTTACACGGATAATCGGTGGATGAACGGAAATTCGTTGGCCGGAAGGTTGAGTAAACGAGACGGGGATCTTTTTCTGCAAAGTGAATTGTCCCACTGTCCGCTGGTACCGAGGAATTCTGCACTAAGTGGGTGGAACTCCATCCGAAATTAAATTGGTGGAACGCATTGTTGAACCAGCGAAGCGCAATGAGTCTTTCCGAGCTCGACCGTAAAGCTGAACCCATTACTGCGGCAAATGTCGCGTCCTTCCAGTCTCCCCATGAAAATCATCCTCTTTTCGCTGCTTCTCGGTGCGTCGGTCGTAATCGGCCGGGCGGAGACGCCGCGGCTTTTTCGTCAACACTCGTTCAATGCCGCGCTCCTGGCCGAGGCCGTCAATCACTTCGTGGCCGAGGGTGAGGCTGCCGCCGTTCGTGAACTGATGGCGCTGGCTCCGGAAGACGGCTACTGGTGGAACGGCGAGGAGAGCTTCTCCAATTTCCTCCAGGGAGGCCATATTGATAAGGCCGAGCGCATCGGTTGGGTGTGTCAGATCCTTTTTCAGCCGAAGGGCCGGGAGCAACTCTGGCCCATGTG
>Ga0302324_100023252_pt1 | contig 11997 bp, 10 predicted proteins | sample Palsa_T0_1_FD_201949 | JGI IMG/M metagenome (GOLD analysis project Ga0302324, IMG submission 201949) | Peat permafrost microbial communities from Stordalen Mire near Abisko, Sweden - Palsa_T0_1 | ecosystem: Environmental > Terrestrial > Soil > Palsa > Peat permafrost | place: Sweden: Abisko... | reverse complement strand
CATTACAAACGGTCGAAGTTTCTGGCCGAACAGGAAGCGATCAAGGCGGCTCAGGGCGGGCAGCAGGTGATGATCCTGAATCCGACGACGCCGATTGGGCCGAACGACGCCAAGCCCACGCCGACCGGGCGGATCTTTGTGGACTTTCTGAATGGCAAGTTTCCGGCATACATGGATACCGGCCTGAACCTGGTGGATGTGGCCGAAGTCGCCCGCACTCACGTCGCCGCACTAACCGTCGGCAAGCCGGGGAAACGCTATATTCTCGGCGGGGAAAACCTGACACTGAAGCAGATTCTCGACAAGATGTCGGCGATTACGGGGATTCCGTCGCCAACGGTGAAGATCCCGTTTGCGGTTGCGGCCACGTATGCGTTCTTCGAGGAGTGGATCACGGGGCGGATTCGCGGCAAAGAGCCGCGCGCCACGCTCGAAGAGGTGCGCATGGGGCGGAAGAAGATGTTCGCCTCAAGCGCGCACGCGCAACAGGAACTCGAGTTCAGGATTGTGCCGGTGTATCCGGCTATGCGAGCGGCGATTGAGTGGTTTAGGTCGAATGGGTATGCGCCGCAGGGTCGCGTATGACGCGGGTGGCGATTGTTGCCGCGATGGCAGGGGAGCTAAAGCCGCTGGTGCGGGGGTGGACGCATGAGCGGCGTGGGAACGTGGAGCTTTGGCGCTGGAAGTTCGATGCGGGGGAGTGGATTGCGGCCTGCGGCGGGGCGGGAGTGGATGCGGCGACGCGGGCCTTTGCGGAGATTGAGAAGGATAGGGCTCCGGATCTGGTGATTTCGGTGGGATGGGCGGGGGCACTGACACCGGCTCTTATGAACGGGAGTGGCTATTGGGTTTCAGGTGTGATTGATGCGCGGACGGGGGAGCGATTCCGGGTCGCAGTTTGGTCGGGCGAGCGTTGGCTCGTGACCAGTCCCATCGTCGCCAACGAGGCAGAAAAACAGCGTCTCGCCTCTGCCTACCAGGCTGACCTGGTCGATATGGAAGCGGCCGCTATCGCGCGGCTGGCTCAGATGCGCGGCATCCCGTTTTATTGCTTCAAGGGCGTGAGCGATGGATTTTCCGACAAGCTGCCGGATTTCAACAGGTTTATTCGCCCGGATGGCCAGTTCAACATGGCCCGGATGGTTCTTTTTTCGATTCTGAGGCCGTGGTACTGGCCCAGCCTCGTGCGGATGGGCGAGAATAGTAAGAAGGCTTCCCTAAGCATCCGGGAAGCCCTGCTCGATTTCCTCGACGAAAGGGCATACATAAGACAGCGCAATGGCTACCCAGACCACAAACCTTGAAGACCGGGCGGAGTTCGCCAATCAGCCAGGCAAGACGCCTGCAACCATGCGTGCCGTGGTGTATCGCGGCGTGAACGACATGCGGGTCGAGACGGTACCGGTGCCGAAGATCGGGTCGGGCGAGTTGCTGATCAAAGTGGCCACGTGCGGCATTTGCGGGACGGATCTCAAAAAGATTCATACCGGGTCGCACTCAGCGCCGCGCATTTTCGGGCACGAGATGTCGGGAACGATTGTCGAGACAGGCGAGGGCGTTACGCGCTATGCGGTGGGCGAGCGGGTGGTAGTGCACCATCACGTGCCGTGCGGCGAGTGCTACTACTGCCGCAAGCAGACGCCGACGCAGTGCCCGCTTTACAAACGCGTAGGTGTGACGGCGGGGTTTGAGCCCTCGGGCGGTGGGTTCGCGGAGTATATCCGCGTGATGGATTGGATCGTGGACGGGCGCGGGGTGGTGAAGATTCCCGACGGCGTGCCGTTTGAGCAGGCGGCGTTTGTGGAGCCGGTGAATACGGTGCTCAAGGGCGTGAAACTGCTGAACCTGGCCGACGACGATACGGTGCTGGTGATTGGGCAGGGGCCGATTGGGCTGATGCATGCATCGTTGGCCGCGCGGACGGGGGCGCGGGTGCTGACTTCGGATCTTTATCCCGAGCGCCATGCGATTGCGGCACGGTTTGGGCTCAAGGATCCGATTGAAGCGGGCCGCGAGAACGTGGTGGAGCGGGTGATTGCGGAGACCGACGGGCGCGGCGCGGACGCGGTGATTCTGGCAGTGGGTGGCAATGCGCTGATCAAGACGGCAATGGACGCAGTGCGGCCCGGCGGACGGGTGATGCTGTTTGCGCAGACGCAGCATGGGGAAGTTACGATTGACCCCGGCGCGGTTTGCATGGACGAAAAGATGCTGATGGGTTCATACTCATCCTCGTTCGAAATTCTCGATGAAGTAACCGACCTGGTATTTGGCGGCTACCGCAACGGTTTCGATTTGACACAACTGATCTCGCACCGTTTCCCACTGGAGCAGGCAGTGGAGGCGATCGAGGTGGCATCGCACCCCAAGGCGGACTCGATGAAGATTATGCTTGAGCCTTTGTTTGGCGCGGGAGCATGGGCTGGCGCGGAGTCAGCGTAGGAGGTACTGAGTGGCGACAACCATGAAGGCCGCAGTCCTCCACGGTCGGGAAGATATACGCATTGAGCGTGTACCGGTGCCTGAAGCGTTGCCGGGAGAGTTGATTGTGCAGGTGGGCGCGGCTCTCACCTGCGGGACCGACCTGAAGGTGTTTCGGCGCGGCTATCATGCGCGCATGATTGTGCCTCCGGCGCTGTTTGGCCATGAACTGGCTGGGACGGTGGTGCAGGCCGGCGAGGGTGTCACCGAATTTACCGCGGGCGACCGCGTGGTGGCGCTGAACTCTGCACCCTGCGGGCATTGCTACTTCTGTGAGCGCGGACAGGAAAACCTCTGCGATGACCTGCTGTTCAATAATGGCGCGTACGCCGAATTCATACGGATTCCGGCGCGCATTGTGGCTAAGAACACTCTCCATGTCCCGAACCACGTGCCGCTGGAGCACGCCGCGCTGACGGAACCGCTGGCCTGCGCGGTGCATGGGTTTGAGGATTCGCGGCCGCGGCCCGGCGATACGGTTGCGGTGATTGGCGGCGGTCCGCTGGGTTTGATGATTCTGCATGTGGCGGCGCTGGCCGGCTATCGCGCGATTGCCATTGTGAAGCACGATGGGCAGGTGGAGGCGGCCAGGCAACTGGGCGCGGCGCACGTGGTGCAAACGGCCAGTATTCGCAAGGCGATCCGCGAGACGCGCGCGCTTACTCCGAAGAACCGCGGCGTGGATATTGCGATTGAAGCGGTGGGCGTTCCAGATGCGTGGCAGGAAGCAGTGGAACTGGTGCGCAAGGGCGGGTGCGTAAACTTCTTTGGCGGATGTGCAGTGGGGACGCACGTGACGCTCGACACCAATCGCATTCACTACAGCGACATCACGCTGCGGGCAACCTTTCACCACACGCCGGCCATTTGCCGCAAAGCGCTGGATCTGATTGCCGCTGGGAAATTCCAGGCGCAGGCGTTTATTACCGGGCACGCGCACCTTTACGAACTCAACCGCGTTTTTGAGAAGCTGATGAACCGCAGCAGCGAGATCAAGACGGCCATTGTTCCCTGAGGCGATGCGATGAACTTGGCGACGGAACAACCATCCAGGGATGTGTCGGCGCAGGACGAAGAAGCGCTGCAAACCGAGCCCGTGGTTGAAGAGGAATTGAGCAAAGAAGAACTGCTGGCTCGCGGCTGGGCGGCGCTGCCGGAGGGTTATCGCATTCCGGATGCGGCGCCAACCCTGGAAGAAGCGCGGGCTTACTGTCAGCGGCTGGCGGAAACGCACTACGAGAATTTTCATGTGGCTACGTGGTTCCTGCCCAAGGCGCTGCGACCGCATTTTCACGCGATTTACGCCTACTGCCGAATCTCTGATGATCTTGGCGACGAGGTGGGCTCGGCGGCGGAAGCGCTGGCGCTGCTCGATCTATGGGGCGAAGAACTTGATGCTTGCTATGCGGGACAGGCGCGGCATCCGGTATTCGTGGCGCTGGCGGAAACCATTCGCGAGTGCTCGATCCCGAAAGAACCGTTTGCGGATCTGCTGACAGCGTTCCGGCGGGACCAGACGGTGACGCGTTACGCGACCATGGAAGACGTGCTTCAGTATTGCCGGTATTCGGCAAATCCGGTGGGGCGGCTGGTGCTTTACGCGTGCGGCGAAGCGAATCACAATCAAGAAGAGAAATTCCGGCTCTCGGACGCCACCTGCTCGGCCTTGCAACTGGCCAACTTCTGGCAGGATGTGCGCGAAGACTGGGCGCGCGGGCGCGTGTATCTGCCGCAGAAGGACATGGAGTTTTTCCGGGTGAGCGATACGATCATCGCGGAGGGTATTGCCACGCCGGAGTTTCGCGCGCTGATGCATTGCGAAGTGAATTACGCGCGCGATTTATTCGAACAGGGACTGCCGCTGATCGGCATGGTTCATCGCGATCTGGCGCTCGATCTGGATCTGTTCAGCCGCGGCGGACTGGAGATTCTGCGCGCCATTGAGCAACGAGATTACGATGTGCTGAGCGCGCGGCCTGCGATCTCGAAGGCGACCAAGGCGACGCTGGCGCTGCGGGCCACTGCAGCCAAGCTGCTGCCGTTCCTGAGTCTCGGCAAGAGTGCGCGTCGCGTTGAGCGAGCGGATTGAGCCCGGGATTCCAAGTGAGCGCAGGCACGGCGGATGCGGTGAAGCTTGAGGCGGCCTACGCTGAGTGCCGTGCGATTGCGAAACGCGAGGCGAAGAATTTCTACTACGCTTTTGTTGCACTGCCAAAACCAAAACGAAATGCGATCTGCGCAATTTATGCATTCATGCGGTGGGCTGACGACCTGGCCGACGATGAGAGCGTGCCGAGGGACGAGCGGCGCGCGCGCCTGGATGCCTGGATAGCGGATTGGCGAGCGGCGAGCGCGGGCGGCGAAACAACCAATCCGGTGTTTGTGGCGGTTCGCGACGCGACCGTGCGGTACAGGATTCCACTTGCGCTACTGGATGAACTGGTGGCCGGCGTGACGATGGACCTGGACGCGGCACGCGGCGACGCGCCGGATACTTACGCAACCTTTACTGATTTGTATCGATACTGCTACCTGGTGGCTTCAGTGGTGGGTCTGGTGTGCATTCGCATCTTCGGCTATAGCGATCAGCGGGCCGAGAAGCTGGCGGAGGAGACGGGGATTGCATTTCAGCTAACGAACATTCTCCGCGATGTTGCGGAGGATGCGGAGCGCAACAGAGTATATCTGCCGCTGGAAGATTTGAAGGCGCATGGAGTTGAACTGGAAGGACTGTTGAAGCGGCGGAAAGGCTCCGGACCTGCTTCAAGTGAGCGTGCGGCGCTCAAGGAGATTGGGCTGCGTGCGGAGAGATTCTACGCATCCGCGCAGGCGCTGATGCCGCTGATCGACAAGGAGAGCCGGCCTGCGCTGGGCGTGCTGGTAGAGATTTATCACGCGCTGCTCAAGCGGATCGAAAAAGCAGATTACGACGTTTTCACGCAGCGGGCGAGCGTGCCGACGGTGGAGAAACTCAGAATTCTGGCGGTGGGGATGGCCAGGATGGGCTGGGCAAGGATGGCAGGTTGAGCGTAACTGCAGAGCATGCCGCGAAAACAATCACCGTTATCGGCGGCGGCGTGGCGGGGATGAGCGCGGCCTGCGCGCTGGCGGAGGCCGGCTTTCAAGCGCGACTGGTGGAGCAGCGCGGCTACCTGGGCGGACGGGCTTCTTCGTATCTGCATCCGGGCGTGGGCGAGATCATCGACAACTGCGAGCATGTGCTATTTGGCTGCTGCACCAATCTGCAGGGGTTCTACCGGCGCATCGGGGTCGCGGAGCGGATTCATTGGACAAGCGAAATGACCATGATCGAGCCGGGCGGGCGGAGGTCTGTGCTTGGACCCTCGTTCTTGCCGGCGCCGTTGCATGGGCTTCCGAAGCTGCTGTTGGCGCACGCGTTTTCGTTGGCCGATAAGATTGCGCTGGGCCGGGCGTTCTCTGCATTGATGATGCCGGTGCCTGCCGATTCGACGGAAAGCCTGGGCGAATGGCTCAAGCGGAACAAGCAGACGCGCGGCGCGGTAGACCGATTCTGGCGGCTGGTGATTGCCAGCGCGCTGAATGCGGAGATCGACGAGATTGCGCTGCCGTATGCGGCGAAGGTGATTCGCGAGCTGTTCATGAATTCAGCATTCGCGGGCTCGATGGGCATGAGCACGGTTCCGCTGAGCGAACTTTATGCGCGCGTGACGCCCTATTTGGAAGAGCGCGGCGGAAGTGTGCTGTTGAATACAAGCGTCGATGGCGCGGACTGGGACGAGGAAACGATGCAGTGGACGGTGCGGACGCGGACGGGCGAAATGCTCTCGGATTTTGTGGTGGTGGCGCTGCCGTTTGAGGGGATGGCGAAGCTGCTGCCAAATCTGCCACCGGCGGGGGGGGCTGATCCACTTGCGGGGCAGATTGAGCGGCTTGAGCACTGGCCGATTTGCAGCGTGCATCTTTGGTTCGATCGCCCGATTACGGAACTGGAACATGCGGTGCTGCTGGATCGCGAAATCCATTGGTTATATAACCAATCGGTATTGCAGGCACGTGGCGGGAATTACATTGAGCTTGTGGTAAGCGCGACGCGAGCGTTTGCGGCGCTGCCGCGGGACCAGGCGATTGCGCAGGCGCTAAGGGAGTTGGCGGAGTTTTTCCCGATCGTGAAAGAAGCGAAGGTGGAAAAGGTCGCGCTGGTGAAAGAGGTGCGGGCTACGTTTGGCGTTCCTCCGGGAATTGATGCGGCGCGACCCGGGGCGGTTTCTCCATGGCCGAATCTGTTCATCGCGGGAGACTGGGCGCGGACGGGATGGCCTTCGACGATGGAGAGCGCGGCGCGGAGCGGACACCTGGCGGCGGAGGCGGTGTGCTCGGCGATCTTGACGCCGCGGAGTTTTCTTGTTGCGGATTTGAAGCCGCGGGGCCTGATGCGGTGGATTGGTTGACCGCAGAAATGGGGTCTGCGGTTTCCCACCCATTCGCCAGAAAGAAGGCGAATGGATGGGGCACGGAGCCTGGTGCGCGCGACCGGCTTTCCGATCCCCGATTTCTGATCGCTAATGGCTGAGCGTCAGTGCGCGAGGAAATAGACGCCGATGCAGACCAGGATTGCGGCGGTCCAACGGCGGCTGTCTACGTTTTCCTTGAGAAAGATTTTGCCGGCGATGGCGTTGGTGACTAAGGTCAGCGATGCGGAGGCGGGTGCGACCAGGCTGAGATTGAGGTGGTTGAGTGCGAAGAGCAACGCAAAAAAAGCGAGGGCGAGAAAGCTGACGCCGGCGAAGAAGAGTGGGCAGGTGACGACGGCGCGAATGGCGCCTTTAATGCCGGAGTGGGCGCGGATGTCGTCGAGGTCGCCGATGGATTTCATGGCGGCGGCGGTGAGGACTTCACCGACCGTGGACGAGAGGACGACGCAGGCGATCATGGCCGTGGCGGCCCATATGCTGGGAGTTGTCATCGCGGCTGGGCCTCCTCGACTTCGGCGGCGGGGAGTGAGGCCGCGGCAGGTGAGGGTCGCTCGGTGAGCGATGGCCCTTGCGCAACGAAGCCTACGCCGACGGTAATGAGCGCTATTCCTGCCCAGCGTTCGAGCGAGATGGCTTCGTGGAGCCAGAAGCGGGCGAAGAGAGCGACGATGACGTTGCCGAACGCAGTAGCCGGAAGCACGAAGGTGAGATCGGCCCAGGAGAGTGCGGTGAGATAGCTGGCGAAAAAGCCGATGAGCAGGGCGATGCCAAGGGCGATCCACGGAGTGAAGACGGCGGCGATGAGGGCGCCGGGATGTGTGAGGGAGATGGCCGGCAGGGTGGTCATGCCGCGAGAGAGGCAGGAATCTCCGAGCGGGGCGCAGAGAGCCACCAGGCCCAGGATCATGTATTGCCGCGGCGATAGGTTGTGATGGATCATTCGTGTAGGAATGGGGTGACGGTTAGACGGTTTGGGTTCGAGGTTCCCCCCCCTTGCCGCGATAAAACTGCGCCAAGGATGGGGCACCCAGCAATGCTCCTTAAGGAGATCCCTTCAGGGGCTAAAGCCCACTTGCATTTTGCAATACATTCGGCACGACTGAAGTCGTGCCCTGACACTTCTTGCTCCCCCCTCGGATCCTTAGATGAAACTCAGCTCAAACTTATCGGCCGAAAAGAAAGAGGGCGGTCGCTGTTGCGCCGCCCTCAGTGGATGCTTTCGCGGTGCGATGTTATGCACCGGCTTTTGCGGGGGTGGGTGTTTCTGCCTGGCGGGCGCGCGTGGCTTTGACCATCTTGTTGCGTTGCGAGCGAAGCTTGAGGAATGCCTTGGCTTCGACGTAGAGGCGGGGCACATCGCGGTTCATGACGGCCTTCCAGACTACGCGGAAGGCGGCCTTGGGGCGGAAGTAATACTCATCGTAGAAGCGGTGCACCATCTCCATGACGTAGTCGGTGGGCAGGCCGGGATACTCGATGTGGGCCATCTGGTGGCCGCCTTCGTCGCTCATGGCTTGGGTGTTGACGATGAAGCCGTTGGCCTTGGCGTAGTCGTAGAATTCGGTGCCGGGATAAGCGTGGGCGATGGAGACCTGGATGGTCTCGCAGTCCAGCGACTTGGCGAAGTTGATGGTATTGCGGATCGATTCCTTGGTCTCGCCGGGCAGGCCGAGGATGAAGTCGGCGTGGATGGTGAGGCCGAGCGAATGGCAGTCTTTGGCGAACTGGCGGGCGCGCTCGACGGTTGCGCCCTTTTTGACGTTCTTGAGGATTTGCGGGTCGCCGGACTCGAAGCCGACGATGAGCAGGCGGCAACCGGATTCGCGCATGGCCTTCAGCGTGTCGTAATCGGTGGTGACGCGCGAGGTGCAGCTCCAGGTGAGGTTCAGGGGCTTGAGCTTCTCGCACAACTCGATCGTGCGAACCTTCTGGATGTTGAACGTGTCGTCGTCGAAGAAGAATTCCTTGACCTCGGGGAAGTTCTCCTTGGCCCACTTCAGCTCGGCGGCAACATCGTCTGTAGACCGCTTGCGCCAGGCGTGCCCGCTCAGGGTCTGCGGCCACAGGCAGAAGGTGCACTGCGCGGGGCAGCCGCGGGTGGAGTAGAGCGCGATGTAGGGATGCAGCAGGAAGGGGACGTTGTACTTGGTCACGTCCATGTCGCGCTTGTAGATTTTGGTGGCCCAGGGCATGGCGTCCAGGTCTTCTGCCTGCGGGCGGTCGGCGTTGTGGACCACTTTTCCGTCGAGCTTGTAGCTGATGCCGAGGATCTCGCTGAGGGGCTTGCCCTGGGCAAACTCAACGACAGAGTAATCGAACTCGCGGCGGCAGATGAAGTCGAGCGCCGAACACTCGTTGAGGGCTTTGTCCGGCGAGGTGGTGACCGGCGGGCCGACAAAGGCGATTTTGATGGCGGGGTTGGCCGCCTTGATGGCCTCGGCGAGGCGCTGATCGCCCTCCCAGCCGACGGTGGAGGTGAAGAGGACCAGGAAGTCATAATCCTTGCAGATCTTGATGGTCTCGTCGGCGGAGACGTGGTGGGGGTTGGCATCGAGCAGACGCGAACCCTCCAGCATTCCAGCGGGGTAGGCCAGCCAGACGGGGTACCAGTAAGACTCAATCTCGCGCGTGGCAGGCCAGCGCGAACTCGCGCCGCCGTCAAAGTTCTCGAACGAGGGCGGATTCAGGAAAAGCGATTTCAGGGGCATAGGCATCCCTTCAATTCTATCATCGCGGCTGTTTGAACAGACGTTTTCCGAGCGTTTTTGTATGGATTGTGGCGGTTGCAGCAACAGACATCAATGAGGCTCAACAAGCCCTTTCGTTTCATAGACTCACGAACCAACTTATTCCGCCGTGGTTCTCTATCGAGTGTTTGATGTTTCGCAGGTTAGGTGTGGATTCACTGTTTCACAGGGGAATTTCACCCCGCTGCGCTCGTTCAGTTGGGCCTGGCTCAGTTCGTCATTTCCGACACTTGAATCATCCTCTGCCGGGGGACGGTTCAGGGATGGGCGCCCCGGTGTCATTTGCCGATTCAGGTGCCTTGGATTGTTCCCTAAGCCCCGAGGAAAATGCGGTAGTCTGAGCGAAGGCTTGCAGGGCGAGGGACTTGGGGGTAGAGAGGATGAGCGAGAGTGCAGGCGTGGGCGTGGCGGATCTGGGGACCCGGCCAGGAGTTCAAGGGGGCGGGCCCTCACTTTTGCTGAAGGGCGTGCGCAAGGCATTTGCCGATGTGCAGGCGGTGGATGGGCTTGATCTGGAAGTGGCGCGGGGCGAGTGTTTTGGGCTGCTGGGGCCGAATGGGGCGGGGAAGACGACGACGATCGAAATCTGCGAGGGGCTGACGGAGCCCGATGAGGGAACGGTGGAGGTGCTGGGGCTCAACTGGCGCGCGGGGGCCGGCGAGTTGCGGCAGCGGATCGGGATTCAACTGCAGGAGACGCAGTTCCCTGACAAACTGACGGTGGAAGAAACGCTGCGGATGTTTCGCAGTTTTTTCAAGCGCGGAATCTCGGTGGACGAGTCGATCAGGACGGCGCAACTGGAAGAGAAGCGCCGTGCGCGCGTGGGGGTATTGTCGGGGGGGCAAAAGCAGCGGCTGGGTTTGGCCTGCGCGCTGGTGGGCGACCCGGAGTTGCTGTTTCTGGATGAGCCGACGACGGGGCTTGATCCGCAGGCGCGGCGGCATTTGTGGGACCTGGTGGACGAGCTGAAGCAAGCGGGGCGCACGATCATTTTGACGACGCACTACATGGATGAGGCCGAGCGGCTGTGCGACCGCGTGGCAATCATGGATCACGGGAAGGTGATCGCGCTGGGAACTCCGCATCAGTTGATTGGGACCGTGGGCGGGGAAGACATTGTGGAATTTGCGGTGAGCGCTGGGGACCCCGGTGCAAGGGAACGCGAACACGGAGTGGTCGATGTGGCACAGCTCGAGGCAATTGGAGGCGTGCACTCGCATCGTGTGGATGCGGGGCTGCATCAGCTTTCAGTGAGCGAGCTGCACCTGGCGGTGCCGCGCATTTTTGCCTCGCTGAGCGAGCAAGGGCTGCATTTGAGCGAGTTTCGCACGCACTCCGCGACGCTGGAAGATGTGTTTGTGCGCCTGACGGGGAGGAATTTGCGCGATGAGTAATTTGGAATCCAGCAGCCTTTATCAACTGACGATGGTGCGGTTCCGGCTGTTTTTGCGCGAGCCGGAGGCGATTTTCTGGATTTTCTTCTTCCCCATTTTGCTGGCGGTGGGGCTGGGGATTGCGTTCCGCAACCGGCCTGCAGACGTGCTGCAAGTGGGCGCGACGACTGCGCAACTTTCCCACGCCCTGTCTGCGGACAAGGGGCTGACTTCGGCGACGATGAACGAGGCCGAGGGAACACAGGAGCTTGCCACCGGGCAGATTTTGCTGCTGGCGATTCAACGCACGGAGGGCGTTGCGTACAAATACGACGACACCAATCCTGATGCGCGAACGGCGCGGCTGCTGGCGGACCGCGCGATTCAGACGGCAGCCGGGCGTCGCGATGCAGTGCTCGAAGGGAACGAACTGGTGCATGAGAAAGGCGCACGCTACATCGACTTTGTGGTGCCGGGCCTGCTGGGCATGAACCTGATGGGCTCGGCGATCTGGGGGATGGTTTTTCCGGTTGTGGAGGCACGGCAAAAGAAGTTGCTGAAGCGGCTGGTGGCTTCGCCCATGCCGAAATGGCAGTACCTTGCGTCGTACCTGTTATCGAGGCTGGGGATGCTGGTGATTGAGGTCGCGGCGTTTCTGGGGTTTGCGCGCGTGGTGTTCGGCGTGCCATTTCGCGGATCGATTTGGCAACTGGGGTTGCTGTGCCTGATTACTTCGCTGGCGTTTTCCGCGCTGGGCTTGTTGATCTCGTCGCGCGCCAAGACGATGGAGGCGGCGTCTGGGTTGATGAACCTGGTGATGCTGCCGATGTGGATTCTCTCCGGCGTGTTCTTTTCCGCTACGCGCTTCCCGGCGGTGATTCAGCCGATTGTGCGCGCACTGCCGCTGACCGCGGCGATTGAGGGCATGCGTGGCAACATGCT
>Ga0302324_100023251_pt1 | contig 11997 bp, 7 predicted proteins | sample Palsa_T0_1_FD_201949 | JGI IMG/M metagenome (GOLD analysis project Ga0302324, IMG submission 201949) | Peat permafrost microbial communities from Stordalen Mire near Abisko, Sweden - Palsa_T0_1 | ecosystem: Environmental > Terrestrial > Soil > Palsa > Peat permafrost | place: Sweden: Abisko... | reverse complement strand
GAGGGGCAGGACGCGGTCGCCAAGCGTCCAGGGCTCATCCCGCCTCCTTTGCTATCTGCTCCATCGCCTGTGATCCAAACTGTCGCCATTCCTAGACTACAACCAAACTGAATGTCGGAGAGTGAGTCACCTATCATCACGCAGTTCTCGGCTGTAATGTCGGAGAAATCGGAAGCGGCCTGTGCGAACATTCCTGGAAGTGGTTTACGACAATTGCAGGAGCATCTCTCATGGGGGCAGAAATAAAATGCGTCAATGTGAGCATTTGAAAAGCTCAGTCGACGTTGAACTTCCTGATGGATGTTTTCAACATCCGAACCAGTGTAGAGTCCAAGCGCGACTCCTCGCTGATTAGTCGCTACTAATACACGAATTCCAGCTTGGTTCAATCTGGCGATCGCCCTGGGTACTCCAGGCAAAATGCGTAGGTCAGTAGCGGAGCATAAATACATTCCCTCGGGCATCTTCTCCACGATCACCCCATCACGATCCAGAAACACCGTCTGGAGCCCCTGGAACAGGAATCCTGAATGATGAATTTGCACGAATTCATCATAGCAACACGATGAAGATGTTCGGTTATAATTGGCGCGGAACGCTAGAGGACGTGGAAAACATGCACCTGAGAAGATTCTCCGCGGTTTTTGCCGCCCTGCTTGTCATGGCATTTGCCGGGCCGGCTCAGAGTCTGCTGCCGGGGGTGCAGATGGTCACCTCCATTGAAGGGGCACGGAGTACTCCTTTCCCAACGGGCTGCAGGTGCTGCTGTTTCCAGATGACTCCAAGCCCAAGATCACGGTGAACGTGGTCTAGCGGGTGGGTTCGGCGGGCTTCTCGATTCCGACCAATGACGATGCGGCCAGGCTCGTGGGAAATGCCATTGCGTCGCCGCAGAACATGCCCGAAGTGGAGGCTGACCTCAACGAGGAACTAGCCCACACGGTGAAGGTTGGGTTTACCGCCGACGAGGTTGAGAAGGCCAAGAAGACGTGGCTGGACCAACGATCCGTGCCGCGAACCGAAGACGGGCAGATTGCCTACACGCTGATGAGCCGCGAGCGTTGGGGCCGGACTTTGCAATGGGACGCGAAACTGGAGGCCGCAGTGGCCGCACTGACGCTCGAACAGGTGAACGCGGCGTTCAAGCGGCACGTCAATCCGGCGGCCATCTCCTTCGTCAAGGGTGGGGATTTCAAGAAAGGCGCGCGTACCGGTAGGAGCTTTCGCTGGATTGAATTCCGCAGTTGCGAACTCTATCCGGCAGCGTCGTAATTCAGATTTTGTCCGAGCCATCGTTCGACTTCGGCCACTGTCATTCCCTTGCGGTCCGCATAGTCGACGACCTGGTCGCGACCGATTTTGCCAAGCGAGAAATAGCGCGACTCGGGATGCGCGAAGTAAAGACCGCTCACGCTCGACCCCGGCCACATGGCGAATGACTCCGTGATCTGCATGCCGGTGTTCGACTCAACGTTGAGCAAGCGCCAAAGTGTGCCTTTCTCTGTGTGATCAGGGCATGCCGGATAGCCCGCGGCAGGGCGGATGCCGCGATACTTTTCGTGGATCAGGTCGTCGGTGCTCAAGGCTTCCGCGCGGCCATAACCCCACTCGTCGCGCACGCGCTTGTGTAGGCATTCGGCGAAGGCTTCAGCAAGTCGATCGGCAATGGCTTCGGCCATGATGGCGTTGTAGTCGTCGTGTTTGGCGCGGAACCCATCGCACAATTCCTTCAGCCCAATTCCGCTGGTCACCGCGAATGCGCCGATGTGATCGCGCAGGCCCGTTTCTTTGGGAGCGATGAAGTCAGCCAGCGAACGGCAGGGCTCATTTGCGTCTTTCTGCGTTTGCTGACGGAGGAAGTGGAATTCGTCAAGCACGGATTCGCGTGTTCCGCTTGCGTAGAGTTCTACATCGTCCCCGACGGCACTTGCCGGAAACAGGCCGTAGACACCGCGCGCGGTGATGAGGTTTTCCGCAATGATGCGATCAAGAAGAGCGTTGGCTTCGGTAAAGATCTGGCGTGCCTGCTCGCCTTGGCGTTCATCGTCGAGGATGCGCGGGTAAACGCCTTTTAACTCCCAGGTGTGAAAGAAGGGCGTCCAGTCGATGAACTCGCGCAGCGTGGCCAGAGGGAAGTTGTCAAGCACGCGCAGGCCGGTGAACTCGGGAGCAGGCACATCTTCAGCGCGCCACTCAATGGAAGTGCGCCGTTGGCGCGCAGTCTCAATGGAAACGAGCTTGGGACGCGGGGAAGCATGTGCCTTGCGGAGCGCCTCGTAGCCGGCGCGATGCTGCGCGACGAACTCCGCCTTGCCGTCGTCGCTGAGCAGGCTGGTGGTTACAGGCACAGCGCGGCTGGCGTCGAGCACATGCACCACGGGTTCGCTGTAGTGCGGCGCAATTTTCACAGCGGTGTGCGCGCGGCTCGTGGTTGCCCCGCCGATGAGCAGCGGCAGCTTAAAGCCCTGGCGCTCCATCTCGCGGGCCACGTGCACCATCTCGTCGAGCGACGGCGTAATCAGGCCGCTGAGGCCGATCAGGTCCGCATTTTCCGCCTTGGCGCGCTCAAGAATTTTCTCGCACGGGACCATCACGCCCAGGTCGATGACCTCGTAGTTGTTGCAGGCCAGAACCACGCCGACAATGTTCTTGCCGATGTCGTGCACATCGCCCTTGACGGTCGCGAGCAGAATTTTACCCTGCGCTTTCACCGCATGGCCGGCCGCGGCCATCGTTGCTTTTTCGGCTTCCATGAAGGGCGTCAGATGCGCCACCGCTTTCTTCATCACGCGTGCGGACTTGACCACCTGGGGCAGAAACATTTTGCCCGCGCCAAATAGATCGCCTACCACGCTCATGCCGTCCATCAGCGGGCCTTCAATCACCAGCAGCGGGCGGCCAAGCTTGACGCGTGCTTCCTCGGCGTCGATCTCGATGTAGGTGTCGATGCCCTTGACCAGCGCATGAGAAAGCCGCTCCTCAACCGTGCCGCTGCGCCACTCTTCGGCCTTCTTCTCGCTCACAACCGCGCCCGCGCCCTTGAGCTTTTCGCCAAACTCGACAAGCCGCTCCGTTGCGTCGGGCCGGCGATTGAGCAGCACGTCTTCGACCAGCACTTTCAGCTCCGGATCAATCTCTTCGTAGACTTCAAGCATGCCCGCATTCACGATGCCCATGTCCATGCCGGCGGCAATCGCGTGATAAAGAAATGCCGAGTGCATGGCCTCGCGCACCTTGTTGTTGCCGCGAAAACTGAAGGAAATGTTCGAGACGCCGCCCGAGACCTTGGCGTGCGGAAGGTTGGCCTTGATCCAGCGAGTGGCATTGATGAAGTCGACCGCGTAGTTGTTGTGCTCTTCCAGTCCCGTTCCAACGGTCAGGATGTTGGGGTCGAAGATGATGTCTTCAGGCGGGAAACCAACTTCGTCAACCAGCATGCGATAGGCGCGCTCGCAGATGCGGATTTTTTCTTCGTAAGTTGCGGCCTGGCCCTGTTCATCGAAGGCCATGACCACCGTGGCTGCACCATATTTGAGAATGGCCGCTGCATTCGATCGAAACTTCTCTTCGCCTTCCTTCAGTGAAATCGAGTTGACGATACCCTTGCCCTGCAGGCATTTCAGGCCGGCTTCAATGACTTCCCACTTCGAGGAGTCCACCATGAATGGAACTTTGGCGACCTCGGGCTCGCTGCCCAGCAACTGCAGAAAGCGCGTCATGGCCGCGACGCCGTCGATCATGCCCTCGTCCATGCAGATGTCGATGACGTTGGCGCCATTCTCCACCTGCTGTCGCGCCACGCTAACCGCTTCTTCGAATTTGCCTTCCTTCACCAGCCTGGCGAATTTGGGCGAGCCGGCGACATTCGTGCGTTCGCCGATCATGATGTAGACACCGGGCTGCTGCGTGAATGGCTGCGATCCGGACAGGCGAAGAGGCTTCGGTTCCCGCACCACGGTTGCGGCTCTGCTCACGCGGCGACCTCGATCCGGCCAAACTTGCGCGGAGGCTGCCCTTCGAGCGCTTTGGCGATGGCCGCGATGTGTTCCGGCGTATTGCCGCAGCAGCCGCCGGCAATATTGATCAGTCCTCCGCGCGCAAAGTCGCCCAGATAGCGAGCCATGTCCGCCGGTCCCAGGTCGAATCCCGTTTCCGACAGCGGATTCGGCAGCCCCGCATTCGGATAGCAGGAGATGGCCACGTCCGCCTTCTCTGAAAGCTCCTCAAGAAACGGATACATCAAATCCGGACCGAGAGAACAGTTGAGGCCAATCGAAAGCGGCCTGGCGTGCTCAACCGCGTTCCAGAACGCCGCGACGGTCTGCGCCGAGATCATCGTCTCGCCGCCGCGGCCGACTGCGGCGGAGATCATGACCGGTAGTTCGCTGTTCTTCGCCGCGAGGCCATCTTCATCGAACACTTCACGGATAGCGACCAACGCGGCCTTGGCGTTGAGCGAGTCGAAGATGGTCTCAACCAGGAGCAGATCGACGCCGCCGGCGATAAGGGCGCGCACCTCATGGGCGTAGGCGGCCTTCACCTGATCGAAGGTGACCACGCGGAAACCGGCATCGTCAGCGTCCGGCGAATTCGACAGCGAGACGGTCAAAGGCCCGATGGCTCCGGCAACGAAGCGCTGTCGTCCGGTCTCGTTGGCGACACGATCAGCCCACTCACGGCACTGTCGCGCCGACTGCTCGTTGATCTCCCAGGCAAGGTTGTTGAGAAACGGGTCGTCGATGACCTTCTGATAGAAGGCGGGATCCTTGCGGCCGCCGCGCTCGCGCGGATCTTCAACGAAAAACTCGCTCTGTGTGATGCTGGTGGCGCCGAAGGTGTTGGTCTCGATGATGTCCGCACCGGCCTCAAGAAAGCGGCGATGGATGTCGCAGATCATCTGCGGCTGCGTCAGGGAGAAGAGGTCGCCGTTGTTCTTCAGGTCCTTGGTCGAGTTCCTGAAGCGCACCCCGCGGATGTCCGCTTCCGTCATTCCATACGTGCGAATTGTCGTGCCCATCGCTCCGTCGATGATGGCGATGCGGCTTTCGAGAATCTTTTCAAGAGGATGCTGGCGGGTTCTGGTCATGTTTTCCTGGCGGCCCTGAGCACAGTCATGCGGCCAATTGCGGGCGTAACATTCAGCAGGCCTCATTTGATTATAGCTAGACAGCGAAAGTGTCGGAAAAAGTGGCTAGATTCTCTATCGAGTGACCTGGGGCGAGCGAGGCTGTAAATCCAATGGCTCGAAGTGTTAGGCTGGCGGCGTGCGGAATTCCAGCGTCGCGAAGACGGAGTAGACTTTTGCAGACACCGAAGGGCGAAATCACGCTACTTTTGGCAAAGTGGAAGGACGGCGAGCCGTCGGCCTTCGAGGAGTTGATGCCGCTGGTCTATCCTCACCTTCGCCAGGTGGCTGCGGCCTACGTCCGCCGCGAGCGCAACCCCGATGTGCTGCAAGGGACGGCCCTGGTGCACGAGCTCTATCTCCGGCTCCTGAATCAGAAGAAGGCTGGCTGGGAAGACCGCCGGCATTTCTACACATTTTCAGCGCGCGTGATGCGGTTGATCCTGATCGACCACGCGCGCGAGGCGCAGGCCCAGGCGCGGGGCGGCAGGCACGAGCGCGTTCCGCTCAGCGACGACCTTGCCTTTGTGGACATCGGCAGCGCCGAGATGCTCGACCTGAACCGCGCCCTGGATGAGCTGGCCGTACTCGACGCCGAAAAGGTCCAAATGGTGGAGCTGCGCTACTTTCTCGGGTGCACGGCGGAAGAGACCGCCGCGCTGATGCAGGTGTCGAAAGCGACCGTGGACCGCGAATTGCGGTTCGTCAAGAGCTGGCTTTATCGCCGCATCGGGCCCGGCGGTGGTGAGGATGCTGCAAAGCAATAAGAAGATCAAACGCGCGCGATTCAGTTTTGCTTGAGTTACCGCAGTCTGCAATGAGGTTCATACGCCGTTGACTGGGTTGTGTAAGCAATGAAGCACACCACGGAAACCTTCCTGCGCATCGAGGCCATCTTCAACGATGCATTGGCGGCGCCCAAGGCCGCACGTGCTGAACTGATTGAAGCTCAAGCGAACGGGGACGCCGAGCTGGCAGCCGAAGTGTGGTCGCTGCTCGAAGCCTGCGAAGCGGCCGAGCGCGCTACGGAATTGCGGCAACTCGATCCCGAAACAGGCCGGGAGACGGCAAGCGAACCAAGGCGCATCGGCCCCTACCTGTTGGATCGGCTCCTGGGCCGCGGCGGCATGGGCGCCGTCTATCTTGCACATCGCTCCGATGGACAGTTCGAACAGGACGTGGCCATCAAGCTGATCGATCTGCCCCTCGGCACCGATCTCTTCCGGGAGAGATTTCGCCAGGAGCGGCAGATTCTCGCCGGCTTGCAACATCCCTTCATCGCGCGCCTACTCGACGGCGGAGTGACCCAAGAGGGCGACCCGTACCTGGTGATGGAGTACGTGGATGGAGTGCCCATCCACCGCTTCTGCGAGAAGAAGCAACTGGCGCTGCGCCAGCGCATCGCGCTGTTCCTGCGGGTCTGCGAAGCAGTACAGTTTGCCCACCAGAACCTGGTGGTCCACCGCGACCTGAAGCCGGACAACATCCTGGTTGCGGAAGACTCCACCCCGCGCCTGCTGGACTTCGGCACCGCCAAGCTGTTGTCCCCGGCCCTTGGCCAGCCTGGCAGCGAGATGACGCGCCAGGGCTATCACTCGTTTACGCCCCAGTACGCGAGCCCCGAACAAATCCTTGGCAATCCCATCACCACCGCATCGGACACTTATTCGCTGGGTGTGTTGCTGTACCTGCTGCTCACCGGCGCGCTGCCCTATGAGCTGAAGGAACTCACCATGGCGGAGATGCTGCGCGTGGTCTGCGAGCAGCCTCCGCGCCGGCCTTCTGAGCCGGCCGGCTCCGCCAAGCGGCTGGACCCCGACCTTGAATCCATCCTGCTGAAAGCTTTGCGCAAGGAGCCGCAGGAGCGTTATCTCACCGCTGAACAACTGGCCGCCGATGTGCGCGCGTGGCTCGACGGGCTGCCGGTGGGTGCGCGCCGCGGAACGCTGCGCTATCGGGCGCAGAAGTTCGCCCGCCGCCATCGGCTGGGTTTGGCAGGCGCTGCGGTACTGGCGGCAACGCTGCTCGCCGGAATTGCGGGCGTGCTGTGGCAAGCCCGGGTGGCCAATCAAGAGCGTAAACGGGCTGAAGCGCGCTCCGCCGACTTGCGGCAACTGAGCAACAGCCTGCTGTCTGAATTGGATGAGGCCATCAAGGACCTTCCCGGTTCCACCGGCGTGCAAAAGCTGCTGGTGACGCGGGTGCTCGAACATCTTGACCGCATGGCCAAAGACGCGCAGGGCGACCGCCAATCGCAGCTCGACCTGGTGGACGCGTACACGCGCCTGGGAAACATTCAGGGCAATCCATACGACCAGAATCTTGGAGATCCCGCCGGGGCTTTGGCCAGTATCGGCAAGGCGCTTGTACTGGCTGAGCCGCTGGTCCAGTCCAATCCGCGGGACCGCGATGCGTTGCGCGCTCTGGCCACCGCGCAGGAAGACCGCGGCGAAGTATTGAGCGAGACCGGTAACCCGCAAGACGCTGTGGCCTCGATGCAGGCGTCCGTCCAGTCGTATGACCGGCTCATAGCGCTGCCCGGCGCGGATATTGCATGGTTCCTGGAAGCGAGCCGGGTGAATGACACTCTGGGCGATGTAGTGGGAGAGGACATCGGGCTTGCGGATGTTGCAGCCGCGATCGCAGCGTACAGAAAGTCCATTGATCTGGACAATCGCGTCGTTCAACTCGATCCGAAGGATATACGCGCGCTGCGTGGCCTGTCCCACATGCAGTTCAAAATTGGCAACGCGGAACTCGATACCGACCCGGCACAGGCTCTCAATGACCTGCGCGTTGCACTGCAAAATACCGATGCCCTTCCTGAGATCGAGCGGGCCAAGCTTTCGACCGTGCGCCAGCGGGCCCTGATTGTTCGCAAGGAGGCGGTCGCTCTTTCCGAACTGGGAGAATTCTCGCAGGCAAATCCGCTCTTCGAAGATGCGCTCAAGACCTTTCAGCGGATTGCCGCCTCAGACAGCGCGACTGTCAAGGACGTTCGAGCTCTTGGCGACTTGAAGCGAATGCTGGCAGACATGGCTCTCAGCTATGAGAACGCTGCCGATCCTGTGCTGGCAGAAGTTTCCGGCGACCGCCGTCGAAATCTGCTCCTTGCGCGACAGCTCTTAGAGCAGGAGGCAGCCACGATCCAACAAATCCTGAAGCAGGATACTTCGCATCCAGACTGGAAAGCTGAGTTGGCCAGCGTCCAGGTGCAAATCGCAAGTATCCGGACTGCGTTGCATGATCGGGCCGATGCGGGTCCGCTTTCGAATGCGCCACTGGCGCTTCTGCGATCCTTCGCCATCAAGGACCACGCATCGGTAAGAATGATCGGACTTTACATTGCCGCGCTGCTCAGTGATCCGCCCTCGCTGCTGCGCGACCAGCAATTCGCAGTAGCGCGCGCCGAACGCGCGGTAGCCTTGACGCATCGCAAGGACACGGAATCCTTGCTCTGGCTGGCTCAGGTCTATCGCACCACCGGCCAGGCCGGCAAGAGCCGTGCCGCGGCCAACGAGGGGTTGGCGTTGCTGCCGCCCGTGCAGCCGGGAAGAGCAAAGCCGAACATGCGCAAGCTTCTGGAGATTCAAGCGCAGACGGCTCGATGATTTTCAGGCCGGCCTTACAAGACCGAGGGGTGCCCAATCGGGGCACCCGGGCACCCTCTAGGTCGCGATCACGGGTATTTGCTTTTGCGTCAAAGGTGGGAGACGACAGAAGCGCATTCGAACGTAAACACAGAGGCAGAAAATGTTCTAATGCCCTGTGCGTTCGGAACTATTGACAAGTTCGCCGGCGAGATCCGCGTGCAAGTTGGTCAGACCTTTACCGGACTTCACAGAGCCTTCCCGGGACTCGCTGCTTGCGAGGACCGTGGCGGCAGTTTGGGCAAGAATGTTGTGGCCATGGGTGGTGGGGTGCAGACCGTCCCAAAACAGATAGGTGTCCGGATCGACGGCGATGCCCTGGGAACTGTCCGTCACGTTCACCAGCGAATAATCCGATGGCGTGGCGACGATCCTGTAGAACAGGTCAAAAACGTCGAGCTGCGACAGGTTGAGGTTTTTGTCGAGATTGAAGCCCTGCAGAACCCCGATACCTCCGGCCAAAACTTCGTTATAAAGCGCGGTGGCCTCCGTGGCAGGAACCGACGTGATGGGAGAGCCGTTGAGCCGGGGGACCAATCCCAGCGGAGGTAAGTTGGGAACGATGAACTGCGTGGCTCCGGCATCGATGAGCCGCTGGATGTTGAGCATCTGATTGATGCCCGCGTCGATCACCTCGTCCTCATTGGTGGCGTTGAGAAGGTCGTTGGCCCCGCCCCAGACCACGAAGAGCGTCTTATCGGTGATTTTGGGGTTCGTGGCAAGATAGTCGGAAATCTGCAGGCCAATGTTGTTGACGTTGACTGCATACGGGCCGAAGGAGAAGACCGATGTGCCGCTACCGGTGAAGGCGAAGCCGTAGGCGTAGTCGGTTCCGCCGTCGAGCGAGGCCTTGACCTGGGGCTTCGAAGGGAAGGTCGCCGCGAGTTGCTCGATCCACACGCCAAAGTAGCCTTCCGCGGGGGGCTCGGTGTCGGCGCCGTCGGTGAAGCGGCCGTCCGTGTAGTCGAAAAGGGGACCTGGAAATCTGAAACCGTACTTGGCTTCCGCGAGATCCGCTACATTGCCCACGTCGGAGAGCGAGTCGCCAAAAATGACGATTGACGTATAGTCGGTCGCTTGCTTTTGGTTGGCTGTTTTTGCCTCCTGGCCACGGGCCAGGACCGGGCTGAAGACAAGCAGAAGCGCCGAGAAGAGAAAGAGGAGGATAGGTGGCCGGTGTGCTGGCGATCTCGTCGGCCTGGCAGGCGCCAGAGGATCGCAGGGAAAAGCTTTGCTGGCAACGGGGACAAACTGACTGAATCGAGTTACTCGCATCGGGGAACCTCTCAATTGGATTGATTTGAACATCAATGTTGAAAAAGCAGGGCAACGAGTATTCAAGTGCGCGCCTCCAGGCACGGATCATCTTGTGCTGCGTTCACTCGACGGGGAGACACCCCCGCGGCTTGTTGCTCCGCAAGGGACGCCGTGCAGGAAACATAATCCCTTGATAGCGAATCCGCAAGGATTTGTTGATTGGCGTCTGCATTTTTCTCCTCCTCTTAAACCCACCCTCCAGGCCGTGATTGGACGAAGGTCTGCCGAAGGTTCCCAACAGTCGCGCCGTTCCGATCTTGCAAGGGCGAAACGCAGGTCTTGCCTTGAAAGAACGTTGTAACGGCCACATTTCATTACGTTCAAAAGAGCGTCAGAGCAAAGACTTCATGGATTCCTAACGCGCTTGGGGCGCCGCGCAGGGACCGTAATCCCTGGTAAGCCTCTCGACAAGAAATTGTTGCGGGTCGCTGGTTTTCTGCTTCTCTTTTTTTCCGGAAACGCGTATCCGGTCGCCCGGCTTGACGGCAGCTACAACCCCAATCAGCGCATACGTCTGCTGATCGCCCTGGCTCTGCAACTGGATTCCATTGGCGCCGGCGACAGTGCAGCCGGTGATCGAGTGGCCATGGTGAAAGGCGAAATAAACGCCGATTCCAATCGCCGCGCTCCCGCCCGCGATACCTGCCAGGATTCCGACGACCTCGTTTTTGCAGACGCCAATGCAAGGTGACTCCGCAATGACCTGGCTTCTTGCCGTCAAGGCAGTGAATAAAAGCAGAACCCAAACGGCCAGCTTGGGGAGCGCGTCTGAAAATTGTCTCTTCATAACCGCCTCGCTATCGTGCTGAGCGTTTCGCCGGCCCGTTAGGTGAAGGAAGTGAGAAAGACCGGGTAAGCTCGCCAACTTTCGCGCACACGGCGACTACAGGCAATTGTCTGGATACCACTTCGAGATGATTTTTGAATGACTTTGTAAGTGATTGAAAACCAGCGATATAGTAGGATCATCTGCACCCGGCTTTTCCCCGATCTTTCCCATGCTGGAGTCTCAGATGCCTGACTTGGTTCAATTCGGACCCTTCGAGCTCGACATCGAAGCTGCGGAATTGCGGACCAACGGTCGTCGTGTCCGCCTGCCGGAGCAGCAATTCCAGATTCTGCACATGCTGCTCGCCGAACAAGGGGGTGTGGTCTCCCGCGAAGAGATTCGCAAGCGCCTCTGGCCCAATGACACGGTGGTGGAGTTCGATCGCAGCATCAATGCCGCCATCATGAAGCTCCGCCTGGCTTTGGGCGATACGGGAGACCAGCCCCGGTATATCGAAACGCTGGTGCGCCGCGGCTACCGGCTCATGGTTCCCGTCGAGCGGAAGCTGAGAAAATCGATCGATCCCGACGTTCCTGAAATCAGGCACACTTCAATGGTTGGCCTTAAAGTGTCGCACTATCGCGTGCTGGGGGTGCTGGGCGGCGGCGGCATGGGCCTGGTCTACAAGGGCGAGGATTTGAAGCTCAATCGCCCCGTGGCGCTCAAGTTTCTTCCCGATGAATTGACCTCGGACCCGCTTACCGTGCAGCGCTTTGAACGCGAGGCCCGCACCGCTTCTTCGTTGAACCACCCCAACATATGCACCATTTTTGAGGTGGAGGAATACGAGGGCCAGCCTTTCATTGTGATGGAGCTCCTGGAAGGCGAAACGCTGCGGGAGCTGATTTCAAGAGATTCAAAGTTGGCTCGCGATGGACCGCGCGGCGTACCCCTTGAGCACTTGCTCGACATCGCGGTTCAGATGGCCGAAGGGTTAAATGCCGCCCACGAGAAGGGCATCATTCATCGCGACATCAAGCCCGCCAACATCTTCATCACCCCGGCTGGGAGGGTCAAAATCCTGGACTTCGGCCTGGCCAAGGCGGGCGCGGAACCCCTGACCGATCTGCAGCAGG
>Ga0302324_100023248_pt1 | contig 11998 bp, 13 predicted proteins | sample Palsa_T0_1_FD_201949 | JGI IMG/M metagenome (GOLD analysis project Ga0302324, IMG submission 201949) | Peat permafrost microbial communities from Stordalen Mire near Abisko, Sweden - Palsa_T0_1 | ecosystem: Environmental > Terrestrial > Soil > Palsa > Peat permafrost | place: Sweden: Abisko... | reverse complement strand
TACTGGAGGAGGGTGTAGTGGCGGTGCTTCAGGACGATCGCCGCGCGCGCGACGGAATGGTATTCGCCGAGGCCGCCGGCGCACATAATCCAAAAGGCCAACTGGCGCCGCCGACATTTGTGGTCACCGCAGAGCATTACAATCGCATCGCGCGCCTGCTCGGCGATAAGACCGGCGACAAGACCGGCGACAAGACAAAAGTTGAGCTGGAAGTGAACCTGAAAGCACGCGTGTCGGAAGCTGCGGTGGATGGTTACAACGTGATTGCCGAGATCCCCGGCGGGAGCAAGAAAGACGAAGTCGTGATGGTGGGCGCGCACTACGATTCCTGGCACAGTGGCACCGGCGCTACCGACAATGGCGCAGGCAGCGCAGTAATGATCGAAGTGGTGCGCATTTTGAAAGCGCTGGATCTGAAAATGGATCGAACGGTCCGCATCGGGCTATGGAGCGGCGAAGAGCAGGGCTTGTACGGATCGAAAGCTTATGTCAAGGAGCATTTCGGCGATCCCAAGACCATGAAGGTGACGTCGGCGCACGCCACGCTTTCCGGCTATTTCAACTTGGATAACGGTAGCGGCAAGATCCGCGGAGTTTATCTGCAGAACCACGACGCCATGCGGCCGCTATTTGAAGAATGGCTGGCGCCGTTTCGCGATCTTGGTGTTTCGACTATCAGCATCCGCAATACCGGAGGGACCGATCACCTGTCGTTCGATGCGGTGGGGTTGCCGGGATTCCAGTTCATCCAGGATCCGCTGGATTATTCCACTGTGACGCACCATTCGAGCATGGATACTTACGATCATGCCGTGGCGGCCGATTTGATGCAGGCTGCCGCGGTGATCGCGTCGGTCGTTTATGACGCAGCCACGCGGAAAGAGATGCTGCCGAGGAAGTCGCTGCCGAAGGCGGAGGAAGCTAGCCCGGCGGCGACGAAGTAACATTGACAGTGGCCTGGGAACGCGTCTATACGGGACCTCTGGAATTGATGGTTTGAAGCACGCCATCAGGGAGAAACATCCAGAGAGATTTATTGTCCTACTCGCTCACTTGGAAAGTACCGACGAATGAGCCGCGATTGCCGCTGTATTTCCAGACCGTGCCGAGACCGGTTCCGCCGAAATCGTTGGACACCGTGTAGGCGGCCATGGCGTGCTCTACCGGAGTGAGCGGCTGATACCAGACTGACTCGTTGTGGCAGACCTGATCGGCATCCGTCATGGCGCGCGTTTCCAGCTTCACCATTTTCCCGGCGGTCATAACGGCTTGGCGGGTGTGGACGTTGTTGTCCGCCGCCGCGAACTCGATGGGCTGATATTCCACATGCACTACGTCCGCGAAAAGCTGGCCGCCCATTTTGTGGGCGAATGCTTTCAGGGCCAGCCGCTGTTCCGCGTTGGCGCGCTCATCGATAATCAGTACGGCTTTCACCGGATAAACGGTATCGATCACGTTGCCGAGCGTGTTCGAGGCGCGAACCGCGCCCATTACCGAGAGGCCATCCAGGTTGACGCCATCGTAGCTGCCTTGTTCGATCTTCCAGCCCATCACCGCCAAATCGCCGGTGAGCCCGACTTCGGCATTCGCGAAGCAGGGACCCGTATAGACGTCGGCTGTTCGAGCTTCAATATACTCGCCGCGGACGTGGTTGGATGGAAGGCTCGCGCTAAGGGCAAGCGAAGCAGAGATGCACAGTGCACCTACTGCACAGAGGATGGTTCTCATGTTGCACTCTCCAGATTGCATTCTTCTTTAGTGTAGCACCGGCTCTTACCTTGGCCATTACGAGCTTCTGGATGAGATCGGGAAAGGTGGGATGAGTGGTGTAACCTGTCAGAACGATCAGGTCTTTGAGACGATCCGCAGTAGGGCTGCGTATGGAGAGAGTGCATGGCGACCTATCTGTTTCTGCCCAAAAACGCTGCGCCACCTTACCAGACGTCGGTCTATCATCCAGGAGGCGATGCGTTACTAAGCCAGTCCGCATTGCGAACTCGAAAAAGTCAGACCGACGCCCAGATTGTCACCTTACCAACGTCACGTGGATTCGCGCGGCATCCCGGCCGAACGCGATGCGGCCCGGGCGGACATCGATCACCAGCGTATTGCGTTTTACGGACTGAGCTGGGGCGCGAACCGACCGCTTCAAGACGTGTGTGTTGCTGGGGGCCCGGAGTCGTCCGAGGAGCAGGCGCGCCCGGCTGCCTCTGGGGCGCCCCGGAGCAGGACAAACGAATCGTGCTCTACGAAGCCAGCCATCTTCCCGCGAACTTGCAGGGACTTGATCCGCGAGATACTCGATTGGCTGGATCGGCCGGTGGCTATCGCTGGGATGCGATAGGAGCTCAATATTCCACTGAAATGAGAAATAACCCGCGCGCCGGGGCGGTGGGACCGGGTGCAATGGCGCAACCGGGCAGCAGACGGGCCAGCACGCCGGGGCGGTCCACGTTTCCTTTGCCGGTTTCGAGCAGGACTCCCACAATGTTTCGCACCATGTGTTTTAGAAATCCGCTGCCTGTTACGCGGTAGATCAGCCGGCCGCTGTCTTCGGCCAGGCGCGAGCAGAAGATGGAGCGGACTTTGGAAGCGCCCAAAGGGTCGCGCACATCGGAGGCGGCGAATGCCGTGAAGTCGTGCTCGCCTTCAAGCAGCGGCGCCACGGCGATCATTTCTTCGACGCGCAACGGATAGGGGTGATGGTAGACATAGCGACGCTCGAAGGGCGGGCAGATCTCGCCGCGCAAGATGCGGTACTCGTAGGTTTTCGCTTTCGCCTGGAACCGGGGATGGAAATCGGGCTGAGCCTGTTCGGCTCCGGTCACGCGGATGTCGCGCGGGAGCAGACGATTCATCGCGCGAGCGAGATTATCTACAGGAATCGGATTTTCGAGGGTGAAGGCAGCCACTTGCGCCAACGCGTGAACACCGGCATCGGTCCGGCCGGATCCTGCCACGGGCACTGGCTTGCCTTCGATGCCTGAGACCACTTCTTCCAAGACCCCTTGGATGGTTCGGAGGCCGGGTTGGACCTGCCAGCCGTGATAATCGGTGCCGTCGTAAGAGAGCTGGATCTTAATTCGCCGCATGGACGGGCCGCGATCCAGGTTTGATCACCGGACTGCCGGCGCGGCACAACGGGCAATCCTCGGGCGGGTAGGCGACTACCTCCAGCGTCTTGAGCGCGACACGCGGAACTCCCAGATCCACAGCGCCGCCGCTGCGATCGATGATGGAACCGCCGGCCACCACACGAGCGCCGGATTCTTTGAGTATCTCTACCACTTCACGCAAGCTTCCACCCGTGGTAATGACATCTTCCACCACCACGGCGGTCTCACCTGGTTCCATGCGGAAGCCGCGCCGCAAAACCATTTTGCCGGACGCATCGCGCTCGGTGAAGATGAAGCGCGCGCCCAGCGCCCGAGCCGCTTCATGACCGATGATCAGACCGCCGATGGCGGGCGACGCCACGATCGCGATGTTGTGCGCAGGTTCCAGGCGGCGGAATTCGGCGGCCAGCAAGCGTCCGAATTGTTCGGCATGCCGCGGATGTTGGAGCACCAGAGCGCATTGCAGGTATTCCGGGCTGTGCAATCCGCTGGTGAGCCGGAAATGCCCGCGCAGGTACGCGCCGGTATCATCGAACGCGCTTAGGATAGGATCGGATTCGGACGACACAAGGTCAATATAGCAATCTGTTCAGGATTGCGAGTAATCCCGTTTTGCACGGGATCACGTTCCGTTCTGGTAATTTTTGCTGCCGTGTCCCCGTCATACACCCTGGAAATGGGGGTTTTTCGCTTTGGAAGTGATCTTGCATTGCATGAGGCTGATGAAATCAAGCAGAGCTCAGGGAGCCAGGGTCGAACCCGCTGACTATCCGCGTTTCAATCTCCAATCTGTTACTTCTAAACAATCTTCCCAACCCCTCACCCACCCGACCGGCTCCTTGAGCTTACAGCTCGATTCATTTCGCGGATATCCTGCGTGACGGCCGATTGACACTCGACCAAATCCTGCCACAATCCAGACTACATTAGAGAGATGGTCCGTATCGTCTCGCTGATCGCGAGCGCCACCGAGATCGTGCATGCGCTTGGCTTAGGCTCTTATCAAGTGGGGCGGAGCCATGAGTGTGATTTTCCGGACGAAGTTCGCAGGCTTCCAGTGTGCACCACACCGAGTTTTCCGGTCACCGGAGACAGCGCCGAAATCGATCGGCGTGTGAAGGAACGGCTGGCGAACGCTCTCTCGGTCTACGAAGTCTTCCAGGACGTACTGGAGCGCTTGCAGCCCACGCACATCGTTACCCAGACGCAATGCCGCGTTTGCGCTGTCACGCTGGAGGATGTTGAGCGTGCGTTAGCCGGCTCCATCTCCAGCCGTCCCAGATTGATAGCGTTGGAACCGAATGCGCTGGATGATATTTGGACAGGGATACGGCAGGTCGCCTCGGCCTGCGGGATAGCAGCGAGAGGCGAAGAAGTTGTGGCGACCCTTCGTCACCGGATGACCCTGATTTCCACGCGTGCCTGCGGCGCTCGAAGCCGGCCGAGCGTGGCCTGTATTGAGTGGCACGAACCACTGATGGCTGCCGGCAATTGGGTTCCCGAGCTGGTGGAACTGGCGAACGGGGAGAACTTGTTCGGCCAGGCTGGCATGCACTCGCCTTGGATGGTGTGGGACGAACTGGTTGCCGCCGATCCGGATGTGATCATTAGCCTGCCTTGTGGCTTCGATCTGGAGCGAACGCGTCAGGAGATGTACTGGCTCACCGGCAGGCCGGGTTGGCGGGAACTGCGTGCGGTGCGGAGCGGGGAAGTGTACCTGGCGGATGGGAATCAGTTTATGAATCGGCCGGGGCCGCGGATTGTGGAGTCGCTGCAGATTCTGGCTGAGATTTTGCATCCGGATATTTTTGAGGCGCGGTGGGAGGGGTCGGGGTGGGTACGTTGGTTGGCAGAATGAGACACTAGCTATTTCATACCAATGAGCAAGAAGCCGATCAAGAAGGCGTGGAGAGTTGGTCGCAACAAGACCAGGAAGAACGCCGCGGCTGTAGCGCTGTCCGAAGACGCCCACCGTCGCCAGTTAGATATTCTCTCCCTGTTCGGTACGATTGATTATGATCCCAACTACGATTACAAAGCGGAGCGTAGGGTGAAACGATAGGTTCTTCGGCGTTAAATGGTGAGGTATTTTTTGCGAGCCAAAGTTATGACGTTCCCGGCAACGATCAATGCGTGGGCGACCCAAAACCTGCTGGTCCTGAAGATCTGCGGCCAAGTGGGATCACCGGACCAAACCAATCGCAAGATGATCAAACAGCCCACCCAAACGAATGGACTCGCAATCAAGTCTGCGGTCTTTGCGTAAATCGTCACCGCACTTGCAATGACAACACCCACGGAAATCCCGGTCAGGTATAGACGAGGTGTATTCACGAGTTCACTAGCTGAAAATTCTACCAAGGCTCAGACCGGAATCCATGCTTCTGTTTAGCTCTTTGGTCTTTCTGGCGGCGACCGCCGCTGGATTTATCGGCTCCTTGACCGGCCTGGGCGGCGGCGTTGTCATTACGCCGGTGCTGGCGCTGCTTTTTCACGTTGACCTGCGCTATGCCATGGGAGCTTCGCTGGTCTCGGTGATCGCAACATCGTCGGGAGCGGCATCCGCGTACGTGCGCGAAGGTTTTTCCAACGTGCGCATCGGATTGTTTCTCGAAATCGCTACCACGTGCGGCGCAATTGTCGGGGCCATTGTCGCAGCCCATACTCCCACAGCAGCGCTCTCTATCATCCTGGGGCTGGTCCTGCTGTTCTCGGCTTATTCTTCTACCCGTCCACACCCGGACCATCTGGCTAAGAGTGCAGACCCACTGGCGCGGCGCTTTCGTTTGAAAGGCGAATACCCGTCTGAGAACGGCGTGAAAAAGTACGAGGTGCAAGGCGTGAAAGGCGGATTTTCGCTGATGTTCGGCGCCGGCGTTACTTCGGGATTGCTCGGAATTGGATCGGGCGCATTAAAGGTGATCGCGATGGACCGGTTGATGCGAATCCCGTTCAAGGTTTCTACCGCGACCAGCAATTTCATGATCGGGGTGACGGCCGCGGCCAGCGCCGGTATTTATCTGCGGCGCGGATGGATTGTTCCCGACGTGACCATGCCGGTGATGCTGGGTGTTCTCCTGGGTTCGTTAATTGGCGCTCGGTTGTTATCAGGTGCGCCGGTGAAGACCCTGCGGTTCATGTTTGCGGCGGTGGTGGGAATTCTCGGAATCGAAATGATTTATGGAGGGATCACGGGACGCCTATGACGATGAGTGACGAACGGCTGGATAGAATTGTGGGCGTCGTGCTCCGGACTGGCGTCATCTTAGCGGCAGCGCTAGTGCTGGTGGGCGGCGTCGCGTTCCTCGCGAGCCACCATCAGCAGGTTCCCGATTACCAGAAGTTTCATCGGGAAGCCACGCCGCTCACCAGCATCGGCGGAGTTTGGCACGGTGTGTTTACTTTGGACCCCCGTTACTTGATTCAGCTTGGACTTCTCGTTTTGATCGCGACACCGGTGGTGCGTGTGATCACCTGCGTGGCCGGATTCGCGCTGGAGCGGGACTGGATGTACGCTGCGGTTTCGCTAATCGTTCTGGTGTTGCTGCTTGCCAGTCTCGCGGGCTCGGGGTAGCCATTAACCCTTCGTTTAAGACGTTGGTCGGTGATTGAAAAACAACGGCACCGACTCCCTCACGGTCGCGGCTCGGCAAGGGGGAACCTCATTCCGAGCCGCGAGCGTAAGCGACCGGTGATTTGGTTTTTCAAGCGTCTTAAAGGGAGCGTGACGTCAACGTGATCTGATACGCGCCTTTTTGCTAACATCGATTAGATTTCCTCCAAAGGCAGGTGACCGGTGAGTCTGAAAAAAGATCCCGAGAAACGCAAACGTAAATCCAATTTTTCCCGCCGTGGTTTTCTGCAGGGTGTCGGAGTCACCAGCGGCGTTCTGACAACCGGCGTTCTTGAAACAGAAGCCGAGGCACAAAGCGCCAAGCTGCTTGGACCCGGCGAAGTTCCCATAACGCTACAGATCAACGGCAAACCGTACAAGACCAGCGTTGAGCCGCGTAGCACGCTGCTCGACACCCTGCGGCATCGGCTGGATATTACCGCCGCCAAGCGCGTGTGCGACCGCGGAACTTGCGGAGCTTGCACCGTCAGCGTGGATGGCAAGGCAATGTATAGCTGCACAGTGCTGGCTATCGATGCGCAAGGCCGGCAGATTCAAACGCTGGAAGGCCTTTCGCAAAACGGGAAGCCACATCCGGTTTCGAAAGCTTTCGTCGCCAATGACGCGCAGCAGTGCGGATATTGCACGCCCGGCTTCGTGATGGCAGCCAAGACTTTCCTGGACCATAATCCGAATCCGACGCATGAAGAAGTGAAAGCGGGATTGGGCGGGAACCTCTGCCGCTGCGGAACCTACATGGGTATTCGCCAAGCTGTTCTGGACGCCGCCAAAGAAATGAAGGGAACCAAAAATGCCTAACGCAACCGATTATCATTGGCCGCCGATGGACAAACGGCGCGTGATGGGAAAGCGCCTGGACCGGTTGGACGGCATCGCGAAATCCACCGGCGCCGCCAAGTACAATTCGGACATAAAGCCCGAGGGAATGCTCTTTGGCGCACTGCTGACTTCTCCCCACGCCCACGCCAAGGTGAAGAGCATTGATACCAGCGCGGCCGAAAAACTGGCCGGCGTCACCGCGGTGCGAGCCATCGTTGCAGCGGGCGATGAAATCCAGTGGGCCGGCCAGGAGATCGCTTTTTTAGCCGCGACCACGGAAGAAGTCGCGAACGACGCGGTTCGCCTGATCAAAGTGGATTACGAAGTGATGCCGCACTTGGTGCTGGAAGAAGATTTGTCCAAAGTGGGCAATCGCGCCCGGCCATCGGGTGAGCAAGTAACCGGCGATACCGAGAAAGCGTTTCAGGAAGCCGACGCGACCGCCGAGGATACCTATGGCATTCCGGTTCTCACGCACTGCTGCCTGGAGCCGCATGGGCAAACCATCGCCATTAAGGGCGACCGCGCGGAATATTTCCCATCCACGCAGAACGTGTATGGCATCGCGAGCGATATCGGACGCGCGCTGAATATTCCCATCGCCAACGTTCACGTCCACATGGATTACATGGGCGGCGGATTCGGCAGCAAGTTTCCGGCGGACCGCTGGGGTTTGGAGTCCGCCGAGCTTTCGAAATCGAGCGGCGGCAGACCCGTCAAGCTGTTTCTGGATCGCGCGACCGAACTCACCATCGCCGGCAATCGTCCCTCGGTTTTCGCCAAGGTGAAAACGGGTGCGAAGAAGGACGGGACCATTACTGCCTGGCAGTCCGAGACCTGGTCGACGGGCGGGATCGGCGGCGGCAATTTGAATGCGGCGTTATTTCCGTATGTCTTCACCCAGGTTCCCAACCGGCGAATTAGTCACACGGCGGTTTCGGTCAACGCGGGCGGAGCACGGGCCTGGCGCGCGCCCAGCCATCCACAAGTCTGTTTCATCACCTGTTCTGCTTTTGAGGATCTGGCGGCCAAGATCAACATGGATCCGCTCGACATGTTCCTTAAGAACCTGAACTACACTTCTCGCGCCGAGCTTTACAAATTCCAATTTGCGAAGGCAGCCGAGCTGATGGATTGGAAGAAAAACTGGCATCCCCGCGGCGATTCCGGCAGTGGTCATGTGAAGCGCGGTCTGGGCTTGGCGCTCGGAACGTGGGGCGGGGCAGGGCACGCCAGCACCTGCAAAACCACCATCCATCCGGATGCTTCGGTGGAAGTGGAACTGGCCACGCAGGATCTCGGCACCGGAACCCGCACCATGGTGGCGATGATCGCGGCGGAAACTTTTGGACTGCCGATTACAGCAATTAAGGTGAAGCTGGGCGACAATTCGTATCCCAACTCGGGCGGGTCCGGAGGTTCCACCACGATCGGCGGCGTGACCTCGTCCACGCGCAAATCCAGCGTCAATGCTTTAGCGAAGCTGTTCGAGGTGGTAGCCAAGTCGCTGGATGTGAGCCAGGACGATCTGGAGGCCGTAGATCAACGGATTCGCGTGAAAGGGAATCCGGACAAAGGCATGAGCTTTGTGCAGGCGTGTCAGAAGCTGGGAGTGAACAGCATTTCGGAAATGGGCGCGAACGAACCGGCCAAAGCTCCCCAGGAGGGTCTGAATACCGGAGGGGTGGGCGGCGTGCAGATGGCCGATGTTTCGGTGGATATAGAAACGGGCATCGTGCGAATGAATCGCCTGGTAGCCGTGCAGGATTGCGGGCTGGTGGTGAATCCGAAAACGGCGGAGAGCCAGGTGTACGGAGCCTGCATCATGAGCATCTGCGGCGCGCTATATGAAGAGCGCATCATGGATGAACAGACCGGCCGGGTGCTGAATCCCGACATGGAGTTTTATAAGCTGGCGGGAATCGGCGACATCGGCGAGATCATCGTTCACATGGATATCCGCGAGGAAATGGACAAACGCGGCGTAGTGGGATTGGGCGAGCCCTGCGCCATCGGCGGCGTTGCGGCCATCGCGAATGCGGTCGCCAATGCCATTGGAGTAAGGGCGCCGCGCGTGCCGCTCACGCCGGCGCGAGTGCTGGCAGCGCTCGATAGGAGGATCGCGTAATGCAGGCCTTCGAATATGCAAATCCGGCGACGTTGCATGAAGCGCTGACGCTGCTTGGCTCCCAGTGGGGCCAAGCGGATGTGCTGGCGGGAGGTACGGACCAGATCAGCCTGATGAAGGATTTCATCCACACGCCCAAACGTGTGGTAAATATCAAGGGCATTAAGGAACTGGGCGGCATCCAGCATTCGGCGCAAGGATTGCGAATCGGCGCCACGGCTACGTTGGATGAACTGGCTTCGAACCCGGCTGTGCGGGCCGAATATCCGTCACTGCATAGCGCCGTGCTGGGCGTGGCGAGTCCGCAGATCCGCAATATGGGAACGGCGGGCGGCGATCTGTGCCAGCGCCCGCGCTGCTGGTATTACCGGCGCGGCTTCGGACTGTTGGCCATGCAGGATGGCAAGAGCCTGGTGCCGAATGGCGACAACCGTTACCACGCGATCTTCGGCGGCGGCCCGGCGTATTTTGTTAGCGCGTCCAGCCTGGGCCCGGCTCTGATTGCGTTGGGCGCGAAGGTGAAGCTGGTATCGGCTTCCGGACAGCGGGTGATTTCAGCAGAGAAATTTTTCGTGAGCCCGCAGAACGAATCGGCGCGCGAGATCGCGCTGTTGCCGAATGAAATCCTGACAGAAATTCAGGTGCCTCCGGCGCATGGCGTGAAGAACGCTACTTACGAAATCCGCCAGAAGGAAGCGCTGGATTGGCCGCTGGTGACAGCCTCGGTGGCAATCCATATGCAAGGCTCCACGGTCGGGAAATCTGTCATTTTGTTGGGACACGTAGCTCCCACACCTTGGCCGGCAACCAAAGCCAGCCAGGCGTTAGACGGGAAAGCTCTCACTCCGCAGACCATCGCCCAGGCCGCCGAATCTGCGGCGGATGGCGCAGCGCCGCTCAGCGGCAACGATTACAAAGTGAAACTGGCGAAAGTGGCGGTGCGGCGAGCGCTGCTGGAAGCTTCCGGAAAGGCCTAGTATGGGCGGCGAGCGTTCTTCGTTGACACAACTCGACGACGACCGTTGCGATCTGCTGCGCTGGAAAGGCCTGTACATCGAGGCGGAATGGGACCCCACCGTTCCGCATTCAGGCGATCGCCTGTTCTGGTGCCACAAGACCCAGCAGTGCATCGGCCCGGACGGCAAACTGGTGGACGATTACGAGTGCAATCCGGCCAGGAAGTGCTACAAACCTTTCTGAAGTCAAAAGGCACCCGCTCCCTCACGGTCGGGGTTCGGTAACCTCCTTCCGAACCGCGACCGTAAGGGAGTCGGTGCCTTTGTGCTAGACTCCGGGAACCATGCACCGCAGAAACCTTTTTCGCCTGGCAGCCGGGAGCGCACTGGTTGCATTTCAAAATAACGCGATAGAACGCGTAGCAGCGGCCACGCGCTCCATCAGCGACAAAACGCCACAAGAAGCAGCAGCGGATGAAGACTACTGGGCCGAGATTCGCAGCGCTTTCACGGTGGACCGCAACATCATCAATCTCAATAATGGGTACGTGAGCCCCGCGCCGCGCGCAGTGCAGGATTCCATGCGGCGCTTGCTGGAATATAGCGACATGGGGCCGGTGCACACCATGGTCCACGTCTTGTACCGGCAAGTGGAGATGGTGCGCCGCCGGATCGCCGAAACAGCGGGCTGCGATCCGGAGGAGATTGCCATCACGCGCAACGCCAGCGAGTCGCTGGAAAACGCGCAATACGGAATCGATCTGAAAGCGGGCGACGAGGTGCTGACCACCAATCAGGATTATCCCCGCATGCTGACCACGTTCCGCCAGCGGGAACGGCGCGAAGGGATTGTGCTCAAGACCATCTCATTTCCCGTGCCGCCTCCCAGCATGGACGATCTGTACCAGCGTTTTGCCAATGCGGTAACGCCCAAGACCAAGCTCATCTTGGTATGCCACATCACCAATCGCACCGGACAAATCTTCCCGATCAAGCGGATCTCGGAAATGGCGCACGCGCGCGGCATCCCGGTGATCGTGGACGGCGCGCACGCGTTCAATCATTTTCCGTTCAAGATTTCCGATCTGGATTGCGATTATTACGGAACCAGCCTGCACAAGTGGACCTGCGCTCCCATCGGCAGCGGTTTCTTGTATGTCCGGAAATCGCGGATTGCGAGCACGTGGCCGATGATGGCGGCCTCGGATACGCAAGGGAACGATATTCGCAAGTTCGAAGAAATTGGGACGCATCCGGCGGCCAATTACAACGCCATCAGCGACGCTCTGCTCTTCAATGAGAACATCGGCATCCATCGCAAGGCGGCGCGGCTGCGCTATCTGCG
>Ga0302324_100023247_pt1 | contig 11998 bp, 10 predicted proteins | sample Palsa_T0_1_FD_201949 | JGI IMG/M metagenome (GOLD analysis project Ga0302324, IMG submission 201949) | Peat permafrost microbial communities from Stordalen Mire near Abisko, Sweden - Palsa_T0_1 | ecosystem: Environmental > Terrestrial > Soil > Palsa > Peat permafrost | place: Sweden: Abisko... | reverse complement strand
CTTGATGCCGGTTTCTCCGCGATCGAAGCGGGCGATGTGATCGGGCACGTTTGCGCCGAGTGGGGAAAAGACGCCGAGGCCGGTGATGAAGACGCGGCGGGGATTTCCCTCAGGGGCTAAAGCCCCGGTTGCTTTGGTGACTTCAATGTACGGGCTGAAGCCCGTACCCTTCACCGAGGCGAATTCTTCCGCTCGTTCAGCGGCATCAATCAGCCGGCTGAAGCCCGTGCCCTTTGCCGACGCGAGTTCTTCCGCAGGGGCTGAAGCCCGAATCGATTGGGGAGCCTCTTCGGCACGACTGAAGTCGTGCCCTGACACTTCTTGCCTCTTCAAAGCAACTTCTTCTGAAGCCGCAATTTCAGCGCGACTGAAATTGTGCAGCGATTCCTCTTCAAAAGGAGGTTCTCCGGAGCCTCCAAATTCGGCACGACTGAAGTCGTGCGCTTTCAAAGCACCGGAAATAGCCTTTGGCTCCCAGCGCTTGAAGACCAGCGTGCCGTTCTGGCCGCCGAAGCCGAATGAATTGGACAGGCCGATGCGGGCGTCGGCTTGGCGCGCGGCCCACGGGATGTAATCGAGATCGCACTCCGGGTCGGGGTGGTCGAGATTAATGGTGGGCGGCAGCAGGCCGTGCTCGAGCGCCAGCACGGTCAGCGTGGCCTCAATGGCTCCGGCCGCGCACAGCAGGTGGCCGAGCTGCGACTTGGTCGAGCTCACCGCGAGCCGGTCGGCATGCGCGCCAAACGCGCGGCGAATCGCCAGCGACTCCGTGCGATCGTTGAGCGGCGTAGCGGTGCCGTGTGCATTGATGTAATCGACGTCTTCCGGCGCAATGCGCGCGTCGCGCAGCGCGGCATTCATGCACAGCACCGCGCCGTCGCCCTCAGGGTGCATGTCAGTGAAGCGGTACGCATCGAGCGAAGAGCCGTAGCCGATGACTTCCGCGTAAATGGTCGCGCCGCGCGCCAGCGCGTGTTCCAGATCCTCCAGCACCAATATCGACGCGCCCTCGGCCAGCACAAATCCATCGCGCGTGCGATCGAAGGGACGCGAGGCGCGCGCCGGCTCAGACCAGTTTTGCGAGAGGCTGCCGAGCAGCGAGAAACCGGTAACGCACATCATCGACAGCATGGAGTCCGCGCCGCCGGCCAGCAGCACGCGCGCCTGACCCGAGCGAAGCGCGTGAAAGGCAAACCCCAGCGCCTGCGTGGCCGAGGTGCATGCGGCCTGCGCGGTAAGCGAGAGCGCGCGCAGGCCGAATCGGTCCGCGATGAGCGATGCAATAGCAGCCGCATCGCTTTGCACCAGCAGGCGCGGATTTTCGCGGCACAGGCGCGCGTAGCGGACCGGGTCCCAGGCATTGCCGTCGAGCAGGTCGCCGATGTGCGCGATGCGGTCTTCAATGATTGGGAAGGTGGAAGCGCCGATGGAGACGCCGGCCACCGCGCCGTCGGGCGGTGCGTGGTCAAAGCCTGCGTGGCTCCATGCGCGCAATGCGGCCAGCAGTCCAAAGCGCGCGGCGCGGCCCAACGACTCTGGCTCGACGCCGCTCGATGGCGAGAGCAGGGTGGAGGCGGGCGGAAGCGCGTCCAGATCCACCTGGCCGGCGATGTGGCGGGGCGGCGTGGTCTCGCCATATTGGCGGATGGGCCGGATGCCGCTCTGGCCTGTGACGACGGCGTTCCATACCGCATCCAGGTCCGAGCCGAGCGAGGTCACGGCCCCCATGCCGGTGACCACCACGCGCCGGCCATGATGGGCAAATCTCATGCCGGCGCGCCTGTGGTGGTCTCGCGCGCGGCCGCGGGAGTGAGTCCGAGTTCGGCGCCGATGCGCACCAGGTCCGCCATCATCAGCTCTTCGCCGCTGGGCAGATCGATGGACGCGCCGCACTCGGCACAGACCAGCTCCATGGGCGAGTCGGGCACCGGGGCCGGCATGCCGCCGCAGAGCCGGCAGCGCAGAGCCGCCTTGGCCGCCAGGCATCGCAGCACAATGCGCGCGAACGACTCAACGGTGACCAGCTGGCGCAGCTCCTGGATGCGCATGTTTTGGTGAAACGCCTCGGCCCGCACTTCAGGCATCGATCGGCGCATCAGCTCAAGGCCGACCGGCGTGATCACGCCATTCACCACCACCGTGTCCGCGCCAAATAAATTGCTTGTCCGCTGGAAGAGATTGAGCCTGGGCAGGCGGATGACAAATGCGCGCTCCAGGCTGTAGACGATGTCCAGCATGTCGAGAGACTCCGCGCCCAGCTCGCCCCACAGGCTGGAGTTCATGCTGAGCGAGGCCGGCTTGCAGTCCAGGCAGCGAACAATGATCTCGAGGACGCGCGCGCGTACGGCCGCGGGGTCGATGGGTGGTTGAACGGGTGTGTGTGCCGGCGTGGTTTGCATATGCTCCTGCGGGGCAGTTCAGGGTTGCAGTCCGAGCCCCCCGGACACGTTGAGAACTGCGCCAGTGATGTATGAAGCCATGGGAGAGACAAGAAATGCAGCGGCTTGCGCCACCTCCTGCGATGTGCCGAAGCGTTTCATGGGAATGCGCCGCAGCAACTCATCATGAGCCAGGTCGCGTACAGGCTGGGTCATGTCGGTCTCGATGAGGCCGGGCGCAAGCGCATTGACGCGGATGTTCTTGGGCGCGAGTTCGATGGCCAGCGAACGGGTGATGGCGAGCAGCCCGGCCTTGGATGCCGCATAGTTGCACTGGCCGCGGCCTCCTGTTTCAGCGTTGACCGAGGAGATGGTGAGAATATTGCCGCTGCGCGCTTCCATCATGGCAGGGATCACTTCGCGGATGGAGAGAAACGCGCCGCGCAGGTTCACTTGCAGCACATGGTCGAAATCAGCGACGGGCATCAGCGCCGCAAGATGATCGCGCACGATGCCTGCATTCACCACCAGCGTGTCTATGCGGCCGTGGAGCTTGAGGACCGCGGCGATGAGCGCGCGGACCTGGGCCTCATCGCTCACATCGGCCTGGAATGCGTGCGCCGAACCGCCTGCGACTGAGATGGCGTCGACAGTCTGCTGCGCGGCCTCGGCGTTCGACTTGTAGTTCACGGCAACGGTCGCGCCCAGCGCGGCAAAATGACGCGCAATGGCTGCGCCGATGCCGCGGGAGGCACCGGTGACGAGCGCGATCTGGCCGTTAAGCAAAGACATTTGCAGTTATCCGAGACCCAGTGAAAAGCCGCCATCGGCGACCAGGGTTTGACCGCGAATCCAGTCCGCGTCCTGCGTACACAAGAAGGAGAGAACGGCGGCGATGTCTTCCGGCTTCCCGACGCGTCCGGCCGGCGTGCGCGCGGCAATGGCTGCGGAAATTTGCGCCACGTCAGGATGCAGCCGGGTGCTTTCAGTATCCACGAAGCCGCCGCAGACAGCGTTAACGTTGATGTTGCGCGGCGCGAGCTCGACGGCAAGATAGCGCACCAGCGACTCGAGCGCGGCCTTGGCTGCGCCAAGCGCGCCGTAGTCGCGGGTGTAAAAGCGGCTGCCCAGGCTGCTCAGGGCCAGGATGCGTCCCCCGCCCGGCATCAGCGCGGCGGCATGCTGCGAGCCAAGCAGAAAGGCGCGGGCGTTGAGGTCCATCATGCGCTGCCAGGCGCGCGGCGACACCTGAAGCAGCGGGCCGAAGGAAGCGCGCGCGGCGTTGCCGATGAAGACATCCAGCGTGGGACAGATGCGGGCTACCTGCTCAAATAGCTCGGCCAGCGCGTCGTCGCGGCTCACGTCGGCGCAGTGTGCCGAGGCGGCCACTCCCAAGGCCTCGATCTCGGCCACGGCGCTGCGCGCGGCGTCGTGATCGAGCACGTAGCCGATGGCAACGTGCGCTGGCCGGTGCGCGGCGAGGCGCAGCGCGGTGGCGCGGCCAATGCCACGCGAGCCGCCGGTGATCAGCACGTTGCGATTTTCAAGCCACAAAGGCGGTTTCTCCGAGGTTGATGGCGCGCGGTTGAGAGAGTCAGGCCGCCCGTGAGCGGGATGCGGGCGGGAGAAGCTGGAGCATTGCCTGGGCCTGGGCAAGCGCGTTGAAGTGCTGTTGAAGGTGGGCCGGGCCGCGGTCGGCAAGAAGCTGGCGCAGGGGCAGGTCGGCGGCGAGGGCGACGATCGCATCGGCCCACTTTTCCGGACTGGCCGAGGGTGGCAGCAGCACGCCGCAGTCCGGGCGCAGCATTTCGCTCAGGCCGCCGGTGCCGGCTGCGATAACCGGCGTGCCCGCGCGCAGGGCCTCGAGCGCTGCCAGGCCAAAGGGCTCGTAGCGGCTTGGGACCAGCACCATGGCTGCATCTGCAACGGCTTGCTGAAGGTCGTTATGCGGAAGCCAGCCCGGTGTGCGGATGCGGCCGCGGCTGCAAGCGGCGGCGGACTCGATCAGGTGCGCGCAGTCGGGGTCGCCGTGGCCGCCGGCGAGCAGAGCCGTCCAGCCGGGCAGGCGGGCGAGGGCGAGTTCGATGGCTTCGGCTGCGATGTCCGCCCCCTTGTTGCGGCAGAAGCGGCCGGAAAAGACGATGAACGGCTGGCGGTTTGTCGCTGGAATGACCGGATGCGCGGATGGCTCCATGCCGTGCGCCAGCACGCTGCTGCGGGCGCGCAGGCCGAGGTTGAGCGCGGTGGCCTGCTCACGCTCGGAGTGATTGAGGAAGCGCACATGATCGGCCGTGCGGAAGAGCCGGTTCTGCGCGTCGCGCCATCCTGCTGCCTGATCCGGGAGTTCGCTTCCGAGCAGCATGTGCGCGGTGTAGAGCAGCGGAATTTGCCAGCGTCGAGCGCATTCGGTGGCGAGGTCAGCCAGTGCCAGCGAGTGGAGATGGATGCGGTCGAAGCGCGGGAGATCCTGCGGAAAATGATTGCGGGGAAGGTGACGGACGGTGACGCCTTCCCAATCCGACTTGGTCGGTGCTTCGCTCCCAGGTCTCAAAGGCGAGACCTGGGGCACCCATGCCCGTTCATCTCGCTCAGCGGATGTCGTGTCGCTCCCCGGTCTCAAAATCGAGACCTGGGGCACCCATATTTCTTGATCGGCCGAGACGGACGGGCTGGCTCCCAGTATCGTGACTGCGTGGCTCAGTCTGGCCAGCGCGCGCGCCTCGTTCTCCACCGCGATGCCTATGCCGGACCAGTGCGCGGGTGGCAGATCGGCCGTCAAAATGAGCACGCGCAGAGGCCCGTTTGGAGCTGTGACAGCGGCCGCCGGGGAGAGGCTTTCAGTGGGCTGCAGACGCATGGCGTTTGTTCCGTGGGAGAGGCTGAATTCTTTGTACCGGTCAGGGCCATACTCTAGCCTGTGCAGAAAGTCATGTCAACCCGGCAAAATAACCGGCAAGAAATATTTCCGAAGGCAGCGCGAATGTGCAAGAAACCCCGCAATTTCGCCTTCCGGCCCACTTGAACCGGTCCCGGTCCGCCCGCGCGCGCTAAAACCGACTGGACATTTGCGCGGTTCTTTGAGACAAAGAGCTACGGGACACCCCTCAGGAGGAATCGCTCATGCGCGAAAGCGAGATTGAACAGCAGGCGCCGATCGACCCCAATCTGCCCATCAGTTCCCTGCCCGCCAGCACCGTGCCCCCGTGGTACGAGCCGGATGGGCAGGTGGTGCAGCAGCCGTGGCTCACCAGTTCCACCGATCTGCTGATCGCGTGGCACCCGGAGCCGGTGGTGCCGGGCGCTCCGCAGGCTACGGATTGGGACAAGTACTTTCATCCCGCCGCCATGGCTGTCGAGATGACCCGCGACGAGGTCCAGACCACCGAGACGTGGAACCAGGACGCGGCCGCCATCGCAGTGGACTGCCTCTACCGTCTCGTCCGGTCACTGGAAGCTCTGAACGTGGATGCGGCCATCGCGTGCGTGTCGCGCGGCTATCACGCCATTGACAACGACCGCGAGATCGACCGCGACGGGCTGCGCCTGAAGCTGGATGGAATGGTGGACACGTGGCGCGCCGATCGGCTGCACATCGCGCTGACGGAGATTCCCGACCCCGTGTTCAGCCCCTCGGGAATCCTGGTGCACGCCACGCTTCAGGTAGATCACACGGACGTGACCACCGGCGAGCTCAAGACCACGCTGCTGCCCTATGTGTTCTGGTTCACTGAGGATCGGGCGGGCGAGTGGCTGATCCGGTCGATGCTGCCGGCGGCCATGCCGGTGCGGAGGCTCAACTGATATGGCCAGCGACGCGGCATCGCCGGTAAAGCGCGAAGGCACGAGCGGCCTGATGCTGCCCGTGCTGCTGCTCAAGAACTATCTTCACTACCTTTCGCGGCGGCCCATCAGCGCCAGCAACGTGCACTTCAAGACCGGCCGCATCGCCAGCCTGCAGAGTCTTGCCCCGCTGCTGCTGGAGGCAGACGATGCCGATGTGCGCCGCGCCGCCCGTATGCTGCGCACGCTCACGCCGGAGAGCATGACGCGCCTCGCGCCGGAGATTCAGCGCATGATCCACCCCTGGAAGGAGCAGGCGCTGCCGCGCTGGGTGGTGGTCACCGGTGACGGGCCTGACGATGAGTTCTTCCACGGCATCAGGAACGCGCTGATGGTGCTGGGACAGGGCATCGGCATCGGCGACGAGATCATGACGTTTCCACTGGCCGGCTGCCTGCGCCGCCGCATGGACCCGGATGCGCACCTGCATGTGCTGTCGTCGTACCGCGAGCTGTGGCGCGACGTGGAGGGCGTGGACAGCGACGGGCTTTACGGCGGGCTCCTCGAGGTGGTTGAAACCATCCGTTCGGGCCAGTACGACATGGTTGCGGTAGTGGACTTTGAGCGGCCCGGCCTGGCCAGCGCTATGTGCCTCGAATCCGGCGCCAGCCGCTATGTGGAGATGGCGATGGGCTCGCGGGAGATGTCGGCGCTCGACGGGCGGCGCGGCTGGCAGGGGCAGCTCGCCCAGCCCAAGGCCTACTTCACCAATCTCTATCACAATATGCAGCGCATCCGGCGGTGGTTTGGCGACGAAGGCACCGGCACCGGGCTGCGACGCGCGGCGGGTTCCGCTCCGGCCGCCAGTGATCCAAGTGATCCATTGGACGCGCTGGATTCCGTGGATCGCCGTGGCCGCGAACTCACCATTTACGTGAGCCCGTTCACTTCGAAAGAAGACCCGTCGGAGCGCTACTGGAGCCAACTACTGCACGGCATGTTGCCCGAGGAACTGGGCCCCGGCGAGCGCGTGAAGCTGTGGATCGACTCGGGCGCCAACCCGGCCACGCGCGCCTTTGCGCAGAGCCTGGCCGGCACCGTGCAGGGCCTCGTTTATGACGGCGTGACCTGTGAGCCGGTGGCGTCGCTGGGCCTGGGCGGCAGCCTGCTCAGCCTGGCCGACGCCATGCGCCGCATTGAACAGGCCGACATGGTGGTGACCGCGGATTCGTTTCCCGCGCACGCCGGGCAGCTCTACGGCAAGCTCACGTTTGTGCTGGCCCGCGACGGCGTGGAGAACTGGCGGTCGCCGGCGCGCGGCAATTTCTACGTCCGCGCAAGCGCGCCGCTGGAGCGGATCGGCGCGCAACTGCGCATGCTGCTGCACGACTTGACCGGTGTGGGCAACGACTCCGCACAGGCTCCCGGCAAGGCGCGCTGCGATGCAGACATCCTGGCACTGGCCCACGCGGCGGCGCGGCTCACCGATGCCATTGCGGCGTTTGATGGCGAGGCGGCGGACGCCGCTGGCCCGGGAGCCGCGCAGGCGTGGGCCGATTGCCGCGCCTGCCTGCTGGCGGCGCTTGACGGCGCACCGGAGTGGCCCGAAGGACAGGACGTGCTGCTCATCGACCACGACTATCGCGCGCTGATGCCGGAGGTGAGCGGCGCCAGCATCGATCTCACTGGCTATCGCGAACACATGGCCTGCCGCTGGGCCGAATGCGAGAACAGCAATCTGCTTAAATATGCGTACTGGCGGCGAAAAGCTGCACTGAATGCGATCCGGCACGCGGCCGAACCCGCAGTGCAAACCGAGAACGCTGCCGAAATTCAGGAGCCGCAACTGGCCGCCGAGGGAGTGCCGGCATGAGCATCACTGCCGCCGAGCTCCGCGCGCCCGATGCCACGCAGCGTCTGCAACACTGCCTGTCGCAGACGCTGCGATGGCTCTATCGCCAGCAGCTCATCACCGGCGAGATGCCGGCTTACCGGCGCATCCGCCAGGGCGAGACTTTCTGCTATCCGTCGCCGCTGGTGTCGGCGTTGGCGTTTGAGGCGCTGGCCTGCGCCGACCCTCGCTCGACGTCCTTCTCGCGGCGGCTTTATGACGTGCTGCCGATGGCCGAGCGCAAGCCGCTCACCTGCGGCGTGGTCACGGCGCGCTGGCGGCTGCGCTGCTACGTGGCTTCGCAGGAGTTCGCAGCGGGACAGTGGCGTCTCTACGGCCGCGAGGCCAGCGGCGATGCCGAGCCGGCTACCTCCTCCATCGGCGCGGCCATGCTGTGGCAGGACCAGGGCGCCAACGTGCAGCGCGGCATTGAGACGGCCGACCGCATGTTCGCGCTGGCCGGCGGCAGCGCCTTTGCGCAGGCCGCGGCGCTGCGCCTCAAGGCAATCTCCAGTGAAGACGTTAGCGAGCAGGGTGGGCGACTTATCGACGCGCTTGAATGCGGACCGATTGAGCGCGCCGCCGTGGTTTGGATGCTGACCGACGCATGGCGCTTTGCGCGTGACCCCGATGACACCGCATGGACGGCGCGCCTGCTGGACGAATCGCTCGCGGTCTATGAATCCGCATGCGCAGAGAGCCGCCTGTGCGCCGTGTTCGTCACGCTCACGCTGCTCAAGCTCAATTATCGCGGCGACGAAGTGGAGCAGATGCTCGGCCGCATGTTGGCCGACAGCGAGCCGCCCTGGCGCTGGCCGCAGGAGCCCATTTACCGCGACCTGAGCTCGCCGGCGCTCACTGCCGCGCTCACCGTTGCAGCCCTGGCCGCAGCTCTCGACGCATGGAGAAGCATAAGTTGACGGCGGAAACGGAAACCGAATTGCAATCCGCGCTGGCCGAGCTGCGCGCTGAGGCGTCCGCAGCGGCTGCCGAGCTTGAGAGCCGCCACGGCGCGGCTCTGCGCAGCCTGGAGCGCTGTGTGCAGGCTGCACTGCTGGACGCGCTCAAGACATTTCGCGAGCGCGTGGCAGAGACCACTGCCCAAAGCCGATTCTGCACGCGCATCGCGACGATTGCGAGTGATTACATCGAGTGGATGCAGTGGGCGCTGGGCGACCTGCCCGCCATCGCGCTGGCCAGCCGCGTGAGCGAGGACGAGCTGAGCCAGCGCCTGGGCGGCTGCATGCTGGTCTACTTTGCCGGCCGCATTCTGGACGACTATCTCGACCGCCATCATCTCTATCGCGGGCGGCGCAATACGCTGCTGGCCGCGGTGACCGAGGATCACGGCGCGGGCGGCGAGGCGGAGGCCATCACGGTGCTGGTGGCGCTACTCATCACCATGGAGGGCCTGAGCCAGCTACCGGCCGATGCGGGCGAAGCGTCGCGGGCGGTCATCGCGTCGCTGCGCCGCCTCGTGACCGGCATCCTGCTCGACCGCAGCGGCCCCGAAGTGTGGAGCGAGAGCTTTTACGAGCGGCTTGTGGAGCTCAAGAATGTGGACTACTGGCGCATTCTCTACGCGGCCGTCGACGCGCCCGGCGCGCTTCCGCTTTACAAATTCTGGTCCGGCTATTACCGCCTGGGCCAGGAGCTCAACGACCTGCAGGACTACGTGCGCGACGAGGCGCAGGGCCGTCCGAACCTGGTGTCGATCCTGCGCAACAAGCTGGCCGCCGAAGGCGCTGAGCTTGGACCCGGCATCAGTCTCAGAAACGGCGAGCTCCTGGCCGCTGTGGGTAGCCATCTGGGAAATCGCCTGCTCGGCCTGCGCCAGGAGGCGCTGCTCCACGGCGAGCTCGAGCGCACCGTCACGCTGACCAAGCTGGGCCAGATGCTGGAGGCCATCGGCAAGCAGGGCGTGCTGGAGCCGCCGCGCGCCGAGGTGGTGGAGCTGGGCGCGCGGCGCATGGCGCTGGCCTGGCACGCCGCGGCCGACGAGTTCCTGCAGCGCTTTGGCATTGACGCCCTCGAACACACGCCCTGCCCGGTCTGCGGATCGAACGATGCCGCGCCCATGTTTCGCAAGCAGGGATTTCAGTACAACCGCTGCGCCGGCTGCACCCACATCTACGTCAGCCCGCGCGTACGCGACGAGATCGTGCAGCAGATGGCCGCCGAGGAGGGCAGCGATCAGTACGACCCATTCCTGGAGATCCAGAAGATCTATGCCGAGCACCTGTGCCGCGTGCTGCGCGAGCAGGGCAGCGGGCCGCGGCTGCTCGACGTGGGCCACGGGTCGGGCTACCTGATGATGATGGCCCGCGCGTATGGCTTCCAGGTGTACGGCGTGGACAGCTCGGCGCGCAGCGTGGAGGCCATGAAGCCGGTGTTTGGCGACCGTGTTACACAGCTCAAGCTGGCGGCCACGGCGCTGCCGTGGGGCCAGTTTGACCAGGTGGTGATGAATCACGTGCTGGAGCACCTGCCCGAGCCCTCCAAAGCGCTGCCGCAGGTGGAGGCGGCGCTGAACGATGGCGCGCTCTTCTATGTGGCTGTGCCCGACTCCGAGTCGCTGCAGTTCCGGCTCTACGGCAAGCACTGGGAGGCGGTGCATCCGATCGCGCACCCGCAGTTTTTTTGCGAGGCATCCTTGAGTCGACTATTGCGCGGCGCGGGCCTGGAGCCGGTGGTGCGGCTGCGCTCCCCGGCGCTGGTTGGCCCGGAGCAGCAACGATGGATGCGGCTGTTCCGCAGGCTCGACGGCGACGAGGCCGGAGAGCTGGCCATGGTGGCGCGGGTGGTGCGGGGCGGGGATTTTTCCGTTGTGGCCTGACCCGTAGCCCGCCCTTACCGCTTCTTCGCGGCTCTTTTCCTGGTGGTGGCGAGCGAGGGCTTGTCCCCGTGTGTAGCTGGCTCCGTCTGGACCTGCTCCTCCTTGATGACACTCGGAAGGTGCTTTGATGCGCACGAAGCGTCAATCCCTAGGAAGCGAATAAGCTTGCGAATATGCCCGCTTTCAACCGGGTCATGCTTGGGAAACGTGCGGTATACCTTCCCGCCGAAATGAATCACCCGGCTATGATTCGCAAGGCGGATCGTATAGCCGGGTGCACAAGCTTGCAGCATTTTCTCGACTTTGGACAGCGGCGTAGACGCTGACATTACGCGGCTTTAGCCAGCGAGTCCTGGATGTTGTTCGACGGTTTCAGCGCCGCCTCAGTCATTTTTTCAAGGCGATCGATCCGGATTCCCACCTCGTAGTCCCCCGGTTGCTTCCTCGGCAAATTCTTGAAGGGCTCGCTGATGGATCTCTCGTTCTTGCGCAAGACTTTCAATGCTTCATCCCAGCGCGCATTCTCCTGCGCATCTGTTTGATCGAAAAAGCTCCGCACAGAATCTCGGAAGGCCGGAAAACCGGCGCACTCTTCGGCCATGTCGAACAGAGCCTCTTTGTATCTGTTTCGGAAGTCGACGAATGCCTCATTGGGCGTATCGCCAGAGCCGGCGATTGCACCTGGGCACACGCCATACATCCACCATTTTCCGTCTTCATGCTCCATGACAGCTTTGCCTGTCACGACGATTCCTGCGAGGAATCCGCATCCCGTGACAACATCCTGTAACGTGAACACAAGCGGGTGGAGGTGTATCAACTCATTCATGATTCGCTCCAACTCGGTTTGAGCTTGCGTTGATTTTCGGCCCGTCAGGCGACAAACATTAGCGATTTGGAGAACATTACCACGCACAATCCACATCTGTCGCTTATTTTGCGCCTTGTCAAGTATAAATCCTTATGCCGGTTCTCCTATCGGAATTCGACACGCTGCACTACCAAGGTTGTAGCCACGTCGGAACCGCGCGCTTGCAGATGCCGCAGGCCCCACGCGGCAGGGGCGACGCATATAAATTCCCCAGCGTTGGCAAAATGTGTCAAAACGCTCTT
>Ga0302324_100023246_pt1 | contig 11998 bp, 13 predicted proteins | sample Palsa_T0_1_FD_201949 | JGI IMG/M metagenome (GOLD analysis project Ga0302324, IMG submission 201949) | Peat permafrost microbial communities from Stordalen Mire near Abisko, Sweden - Palsa_T0_1 | ecosystem: Environmental > Terrestrial > Soil > Palsa > Peat permafrost | place: Sweden: Abisko... | reverse complement strand
ACGCAGCCGGCGTCTCAGGCCCTCTAGGCCACCCCAGCAAGTGTTTGGAATCGATACTTTAAGCGCTTAGCGCGCCAAATCAATGCCCCCGAACGGGGGAATTTCAGTGCCCGGCGAGGCGCATCCCCGCTCCGACCAGCCCTCCCAGGACCAAGATCAGCGTGGGCAGCGCGCTCAGGCCGTAACCGGCGCTGCGCGAGGCGGGATCTTTGACGTAGCTCGCGGCATAGATCTGCCGCCCGATCAGATAGACGACACCCAGGCCCGCCGCCCACAGCGGGTTGAAATAATGGCTGAATAGATAGAGTCCCGGGACGAATAGGATGAGCAGCTCCAGGGTATTTTGCTGGACGCGAAAGTGCCGCTCGAAAAGCTCGTTGCCCGTCACCGCCGGTGCCTTGATGCCATACTTGCCGCGCGCCTGACCGACAAGCATCCCGAACCACACGAACTGCAGAAGTGCGAGCGCAGTCACGATATCCGTATAAGGCATGAGCATCCCTCCCCCGGTTGTTGAAGTCTAGCACTCCGTCGCCGCCCGGGATTGCGTAAGCTTGCGGGAATGAGCCTACCCCGCAGATCCGCCCGTTCCGGCAACCGCGGCTACGCGCACCTGGTCGAGGTGCGGGTGCCGGTCGCGCGCGTCTGGCGAGCCCTCACCGATCCTGCACTGGTGCGCATCTGGTCGGGTCAGGACGCGGAAATCGACGCACGCGAAGGGGGGCTCTACCGCATCGGCAAGCGCCACGCCGGCGGACGGGAAGCCCACATCGATATCTTCGACGTCAACCGGCGCTTGCGGCTGATCTACCTGAATACTCCGGACTTGCCCACGAGCGATAGCGCGGTGGTCGATGACTTCCTGCTCGATGCGCGCAAGGGCGACGGCATCACCTCGCTCCGCCTTTTGGGTTCGGGCGTGCCAGAGACGGCGAGCTGGGATCCTTTGTACGTGAAAATCCGCATGGGCTGGGAGAGGTACATGGCGCGGATCAAGGTGGCGCTCGAGAGCCCGCCGAAGCCCAAGGTCGAGAAGAAGCCCGAGCCGCCCAAGGATCCGCCGCTGCCGGGGTTGGATTACTAGCCGCTTGCAATTTGCTCGCTCGGTGGCATAACTCCCTTAAGGTTACCGTGATCCCCGGAGGGCCCCGTGCTCGGCTTCTTTGCTCGCGCGATCATCGCCGCGCTCGGCCTGTGGCTGGCGACGGCCTGGGTACGGGGCGTGCACATCGACACGCCGACCACGCTGATTCTGGCGGGCCTGCTGCTCGGCGTCGTCAATTCCGTCGTCCGGCCGATCGCCATCGTGCTCACCCTGCCCATGACTTTGCTCACGCTCGGCTTGTTCCTGCTGGTGATCAATGCCGGCATGGTGGCGCTCGTCGCCTGGATCCTGCCGGGCATGCACCTCGCGGGATTCCGGTCGGCGTTCTGGTGTGCGGTGGTCGTGAGCCTCACCAGCATGGTCGGCTCGTGGTTCATCGGACCTAAGGGCAAGATCGAAGTGATCGTGCGCCGTCGGTAGGCGGGCTCTTCCCGGCTATTGAGTCTTCGGCTCCTCGAGGGTCTTCGGATCGGTGAGCGTGCCCCCGGGCAGCGTCAAGATGCCCACGGCGAAAATGATGGTCACCATGCCGAGGAGCTGCATGTTCGACAGGTGCTCGTCCAGGAACTGCCAGCCGAGATACGCGGCGATCGCCGGGTTCACGTAGCCGTAAGTACCGGTGAGCGCCGGCGGGGCGTGCAGGCTCAGCCAACCGTAAGCGGTATACGCCAGGCACGAGCTGAAGAAGGTCAAGTACCCGAGGGCGATCAGGCCCGGGACGTTGAACGTCCAGCGCGCCGGATCTCCATCGCTAAGTGCGACGGTGAGCAGCATGAGCCCGCCCATGCACATCTGCAGTGCCATGAACATCAGCGAGCTCAAGCTAGTATCGATGCTGCGGTAGTAGAGCGTACCGAGCGCCCAGGCGGAGCATGCCACGAGCGCGCCGATCTCGGCGAGCAGGCTGCTCGTGCGCAGGCCGCCCTTCGGGATCAACATGAGCGCGGTGCCCGCGAAGCCGATGATCATGCCGACCACGGCCCAGCGCGTGAGCGGATGACCGCGCTTGCCGAACACCCCGAGCCCGGCGATCCAGAAGGCCGCGGTCCCGTTGAGGAGCGCCGACAGATTGGTCGGGATGTAGTTGATCGCCCAGATGTTGAGGCCGTTGCTCGCGAACACCATGAAAAAGCCGGTGATGCTCACGTGGCGCCATTCCAAGGCACGGCGCGGAAAGGCATGGCCGCCGACGAAATGCGCGAGCAGCGCGAGCAGCACGCCCGCGGTCAGGAAGCGGACCGCCGAAAAGAGCGCGGACGGCAGGTGATTCACGGCGATCTTGGAGAACAGGAAGCTCGATCCCCACACCAGATAGATGGTCACGAGACACACCGTGAGCTTCGCTGAATAGCGGGAATCGCGCATCGGCCTCTCGTCTTCAGGCGCCGGCGGGCCTCGAGACCACGCTCATCGTGCGCCGATACAAAAGACCGATCGCGGCAAAGAAGATGACCGCGCCGCCGATCAGCGCAGGAGTCGCAAAGCTGTCTCCAACGAGAGCAAAGGGGGTGCTCTGGCCGGAAAGCACGACGATGCCGGCGTACAGCACCCCGAAGAGACTCTCGCCGACGATCATTCCCGTCGCCATCAGCACTCCCATGCGCCGGGCAAACTCCGGCTTAGAGTCACGATCGGCCCAGCGATCATAGAAATGGCCCGTCAACGCACCGATCACCACGGGGAGCGTCGCCCCCATCGGCAAGTAGATGCCCAGTCCGATCGCGAGCGGCGGCAGCCGCATGCGTCCCGCGCGGCCGAGGAGCGCATCGACCGCAATGAGCAATGCGCCCGCGAGCGCGCCGTATTCGATCATGCGCAAGTTCAGATGGCCGCCGAGCATGCCCTGCGCCAGCGCCGAGATCAGCGCTGCCTGGGGCGCGGCCAGCGCGTTGGGTCCCGAACCGGGTGTGCCCGCGAAACCGTAAGCGGTATTGAGGAGACCGAGCACCGGCGGAATGATCAGCGCGCCGAATATCACCCCGAATACGAGTGCCACCTGTTGACGCCACGGGGTCGCGCCGACGAGCTGTCCGGTCTTGAGGTCCTGCAAGTTGTCGTTCGAGATGGTGGCGATGCCAAACACGATGCCGGTCGCGAACAGCGCATAGGCGATCATGGCACTCGATTGTTCCGGATTTGTGGCGCGGCCGACGACCGCTATGAGCATGAGTGCCGCCGCGATCACGCCCAAGATGCCCACGCCCGACACCGGACTGTTCGATGCGCCGATCAGCCCGGCCATGTAGCCGGTGATCGAGGCGATCACGACACCGGCCACCAGCACGAACGCCACGGTGGCGGCGATCAGCGCGGGTGCGTGCCCCGCCAGCGCGCCGCCGGCGATGAACTGCCACAGCAACAGCGCGATCAGACCGAGCGCCACGGCCACCACGGCGCCGACGATCTTGACGGGCAGATCGCGCTCGACGAGCGGCAGCACGTGGCCCTGCCCGCCGCGCGCGCTCGACGCGGCCATCGCGGCGCGCAGGCCGCTGATGATGGGTCCGAGAATTCTCGAGAAGGTCCATAGCGCGGCCACGCCGATGACGCCCGCACCGAAAAATCGTAGATCGGTGCGAAATACCGCGAGCGCCGCATGCTGCGCCGATTCCGTCGCCGGCAATGCCGCCGTCAGCCAGGGCACCAGGATGCCCCAGCCGATGAGGATGCCGACGAACATCGCCATGCCCACCGACAGGCCCACGAGGTGTCCGACGCCCACCAACGCCATGGACAGACTCGCCGATACACCGGTGGAGCTTGCCCCCACGCGGAAGTAGACGGCAGCCTCGTCGACCGCGAGGCGCGTTTGGCTCAGAGCAAAAAACGCGGCGGACGCGATGGAATTGACCGTGATCGCGATGAGCCCCTCGCGGCTCTCCCGGCCGCCCTCGCGCGCCTGATCGCCCACCATCAGCACTTCGGCCGCGGCACGTCCTTCCGGGTAGGGCAAGTCGCTATTGACGACGAGGGCGCGCCGCAGGGGCACGGAAAACATGACGCCGAGAATGCCGCCGAGCCCCGTGGCCGCCATGGTCATCCAGTACGGAAAGCCGTGCCACCAGCCGACGATGACCAGGCCCGGAAGCACGAAGATGATGGCCGCCAGCGTCCCGGCGGCACTCGCCACGGTCTGGACGATGTTGTTTTCGAAAATGCTCGAGGAATTGAACAGCCGCAGCACCGCCATCGAAATCACCGCCGCCGGAATCGACGTGGCGAAGGTCAGCCCCACTTTAAGTCCCAGGTACACATTGGCGGCGGTGAAGGCGACGGTGATCACCCCGCCCAGCACGATGGCTCGCAGAGTCAGTTCCGGCAGACGACGATCGTCCGATGAGCTCAACACCGCAGAACGTCGGTCACTGCACGTCGCCCATGAGTTTTCTGACCGGCCGGGCGAGGGCCAGGAGCACGCTACCCAGACCCACCGCGAAATAGACGATATGCATGTATTGCCCGGGCATCGCCGCGACGTTGTTGGCATCGAATTCGCCGGCTATGAGCCCCGCCGCTAGATTACCGAGGGAGAGCGAAAGAAACCACATGCCCATCATCTGCCCCACGAGGCGCTTGGGCGAGAGCTTGGTCACGTAGGAAAGACCCACCGGACTCAGGCACAGCTCGCCCAGCGTGTGCAGCAGGTAGGTCGCAATGAGCCAGTAGGGCAGCACTTTCGAGCCGTGCGCCACGATCGATGCCGCGATCGCCATGACGACGAAGCCGGATCCCATAAAGATCACGCCGATCGCAAACTTCGCCGGCGCGGACGGATTGAGATGGCGTCTGGCGAGCGCGATCCAGATCCACGCGACGAAGGGTGCGAATGCAATGACGAACGCCGGGTTGAGCGACTGGAACCAGCTTGCGGGAATGGCGAAGGATCCGAGCACGCGGTCGGTATAGCGCTGCGCGAAGAGATTCAGCGAGGAGCCCGCCTGCTCATAGCCCGACCAGAAGAGCACACTGCCGAGAAACAACACGACGATGACCAGCGCGCGGTGCTTCTCCTCGGCCGAGAGGTTGCCGGCGAGGAACAAGTACGCGAAGTAAAGTACCGCGGTCGCGGTGATCACCAGCGCGCTCGCATGCGCAAGGCCCACGGGATCGACTGGCAGCCAGCCGAAGCTCAAGGCGGTCAGCGCGAGCGCCGCTATCACGAGCGCGATCCAGAGCCTGCGCCAGGGCCGGGCCGCTCCCCGACCCTCCTCCGGCGGCGCGACGAATTGGCCGGCCGTGCCGAGATGCCGTTGCGTGAGGCAGTACTGCAGCACGCCTGCCGCCATGAAAAGCGCCGCCACGGCGAATCCGGCACGGGGGCCGATGAGTGTCTGCGCCTCGCCGGTGAGCAAGGGACCCAAGGTCGCGCCCAAATTGATGCCCATGTAGAACACGGTGAAGCCCGCATCGAGGCGCGCGCCGCCCTCGGGATAGAGCTCGGCCACCATGGCGCTCACGTTCGGCTTCAAGAGCCCGACGCCGAGCACGATCACCACGAGACCAAGATAGAAGCCGCGCGGAGTCGTCGATGCCGCGAGCAACGCATTCCCGAGCGCTATGCCGACGCCGCCGATGAGCACCGCGCGGCGCGCGCCGATCAGGCGGTCGGCGATCCAGCCTCCGGGCAACGCGGCGAGGTACACGCCGGCCGTATAGAGGCCGTAGATCGCCGCCGCCGTCTTGTCGTCGATGCCGAAGCCGCCGGAAGAAACCGCGCCGACCAGGAACAGCACCAGCACGGCCCGCATGCCGTAGTAAGTGAAGCGCTCCCACATCTCGGTGAAGAATAAAGTCGCAAGGCCCCGCGGATGACCGAAGAAAGTCGCGCTCACGAAGCTCCGGCCTCGCGCTCAGCTTCCTCTGCTTTGGCGCGCGCGGCGATCTTGTCCTTCAGCAACAGTCCCGCCATGACGATCCCGATCTCGTACAGGAGGTACATGGGTACGGCCATGGCACTTTGCGAGACGGCGTCGGGCGGTGTGACGAAGGCTGCAAAAATGAATATCCCCAGAAGCACCAATCCGCGATTTTTCTTGAGTGTCGTTATCTTGACGATACCGGTCCAGACCAACAGTACCGTAGCCACGGGCACTTCGAATGCTGCGCCGAACGCGAGCAGCAAGACCATCACGAAGTCCAGGTAGCTCCCCATGTCGGTCATCATCTGCACGCCGTTCGGCATGGTCGAGACGAAGAAGCTGAGCATGACCGGGGAGACCACGTAGTACGCGAAGGCCGCGCCGAGATAGAACAGCAGAATGCTCGAGATGAGTAGCGGCACCGCGAGCTTTTTCTCGTGGCGGTACAGGCCGGGCGCGACGAACGCCCACGCTTGGTACAGAACGAACGGCATGGCCAAGCCGATGGCGAGCACGATGGCGAGCTTGAACGGCACCGTGAAGGGCGCGACCACGCTGGTGGCGATCAAGCTGGCGCCGGCCGGGAGTTTTTTCTTCAACGGCTCGGCGACGAAGCTGAACAGCTTGTTCATGTAGGCCGCGCACGGGATGAAGCAAATGCCGACCGCGAGCATCGCCTTGAGGAGGCGATCGCGCAGCTCCAAAAGGTGAGAGATCAGCGTTCCTTCGGCGAGCCCTCCGGGGTCGCCCTCCGGCGCGCTCATTGGGTCGATTGCTGCGGCGTTGGCGTAGTCTGCGTGGCCGGCGTCGCCGGATGCATGGCGGCGGGGGAAGTGGGATGCGGATCGTTAGCGTGCATGACTTCAGGCGAGTTCGGATGCGGCACACGGCGCGGGGGCGTCGGCGCCGCGGGCACCATCGCAGCCTCTTCGGTCGCCCCTGTCACCGCGGTCACCGCGCTCGCCCCGCTCACCGCGGTCGCTGCGCTGGGCGCGCTCGGCCCCGTCGGCGCCGGCGCCGGCAGCACGGCCGGCGGGTCCGGAACGGAGCTCTTCGTCTGCTGCCTCAACAATTCTTCCGCGTTGACCTCGCGCTCGAGTTGCTCGGAGAGCTGACGGGCCATCAGCCGCGCCCGCCCCATCCAGTTGCCGACCTGGCGGGCGACCCTGGGCAGCTTTTCGGGTCCGAGCACCACCAGGGCAATCGCCGAAGTGAGCAGGACTTCAGAAAATCCGAAATCGAGCATGAGAAATCAAGCGTTGGTTTTCGGGGGAACCTTGACCTCGGCTTCGCGCGGTGCTGCGCCGGGTGCGGCCGCCTCGAAATCGGCGTCTTTATCCTGCTTGAGCTGGCGCACCTTCTCTTCGGTCTCGCCCTCGTTCATGGCTTGCTTGAAGCCCTTCACGGCGGCGCCCAGATCCGAGCCGATGGTCCGCAGTCGCTTCGTGCCGAAAATCACGAGCGCGATCGCCAGAATGACCAGTAACATTTTTGAGTCGAACATGTCGCTACTCCGAACCCCAGGGATCAGCTTCGGCGTGGATGATACGCCTAAAAACATTATGACATTTGACCCCGGGACTCTATGCGTGTTCGGTCGCATTTAGCGGCTCCGCACGATAGCCGCGCTGCGCCGCGCTCGGCCCATCAGCCCTCCAGCCAGAGCGTGACCGGGCCATCGTTGGTGAGGGACACCTGCATGTGCGCGCCAAACACGCCGCTCTCTACCGGCGTATGGCGCGATGACGCTGTTTTCACCAGGAAATCGAACAGCCGATGCCCCAAATCGGGCGCGGCCGCTCCCGAAAACCCCGGCCGCAGGCCGTGCCGCGTGTCCGCTGCGAGCGTAAATTGTGGTACCAGCAAAAGATCTCCGCCGATCTGGCGCAAACTTAAGTTCATCTTGCCGGCTTCATCGGCGAAAACCCGATAATCCAGCAGTCGATCGACAAGTTTCGACGCGCGCAGCTCGTCATCCTCGGGCTTGACCCCAATTAGGACCAGCAAGCCGCGGCTGATGGAGGCGCGGCGCTCGCCCGCGATGTCGACGTGGGCCTGCGTGACGCGCTGTAGTAAAGCGATCACGGGCCGGGGCGCTTTCGAGCCGCCACGCCACAGAGCGCGTGAAATCCTGAGGCCACGAAGGGCGCCAGGCGCTCATGCACGCTGTCGAGATCCGCCGATTTGCAGAGGCCCCCCGACAATCGATCGATGCGCCCGGTCTCGGCGAAGGTGAGCGTGAGCGCGCCGGTCAGGAACTGGTAACCCCAGTAGATCTCGCGCGGCTCGCAGCCGGGCAACGCCTGACGCAGCGCCTCGATGAACTTCTCCACCAGGGGATCGAAATGCTGGGTCATGAGAACAGGTCCCCACTCGGGTGAGTTGTTGACCTGGGCGACGAGCGCGAAGTAGCTCTTCCATCCGGCGCCGCCGCGCGCCGAGCGCTCGAGCATGGGGTAGGTGAAGGCGTAGACGATCTGTTCCACCGTGGGTGTGCCCGGCAATGCGGCGCGCCGGACCTCCTCCAGCATTTCGAGGCGCTCGGGATTCATGAGCTCGGCGCGGCGCCGGAACACGGCGGCGAACAGCTCGCGCTTGCTGCCGAAGTGGTAGTTCACCAGTGCGACGTCGACTTCGGCCGCGCGCGTGATATCGCGAATGGACACCCCGTAAAAGCCGTGCCGTGCAAACAGCCGCTCAGCGGCATCCAGAATACGGTCCTTCTTGGGCTTCGCTTGGGCTTTCTTGGCTTTCTTCTTGCGACGCGCGGCCATGGGGCATTGTCCCAGGGTTCAAGCGAGCCGTGCAACGCCGGCGGCGCCTTGAGCGTCATTCAACAATCGTTGAGTATCGAGCGGCGACCGCCTGGCTCGCGCGGGTGGGCACGACGCTGATCGGTGCCATCTCCGACGCGCTGCACGTACGAAGCGGTGCCGGGGTGGAATCCCGCGTTATGCGATCCTCGCCGGGCTTTGGCGCTGGACAATCCGAAAGACTATCCCACTTGATCCCTAGTCATGCCCAATAGCGGGCATACGAAACCCACTTATTATCTGAAGTACCTATAATACCGGACAAGTGGGAAATATGCGACGCGTCCTCCCGAACTCATGTTACGTTCTCTCAAAATAAGCGCTATTTTCTCCACAAAGTGGGAGTGAACAGCACCAACAGCGTGAAAACCTCCAGCCGCCCCAGCAGCATGGCGGTGGCGCACACCCAGGTCTGAAATCCGGTGAGCACGCCGTAATTGCTCCCGGGGCCGACGGCCCCGAGCCCCGGGCCGGCGTTGTTGATGCAGGCGATGACCGAGGAAAGCGCGGTCATGAAGTCGAGGCCGCTCGCAAGCTGCACGAAGATGAGCGTGACGATGCTCATGAAGTAGAGGAACACGAAGGCGAGCACCGCGAACACCACCCGGTTGGCGATCACGGCGCCCCCCACCTTCAAGGGGCGAACCATGTTGGGGTGTACGAGCTGCGTGAGCTCGCGATGCGCTTGCTTGGCGAGCACCAGGGTGCGGATCATCTTGATGCCGCCGCCGGTGGACCCCGAGCTTGCCACGATGCAGCTCAGGAACATCATCCACATCGGCGCGAAAATCGGCCACACCGAGTAGTCCTGCGTATGCAGGCCGCTGTCCGTGGCGATGGACACGACGTTGAACGTCGCGTGGCGCAGCGCCGTGGGGAAATCCGCGTAAGCGCCCTTCACGAACAGGAACACGGCGATGCCGACGCAGCTCACGGCGAGCACGGCGAGCACGGCTTTCGCCTCCGCATCGCGGAAATAGGCGCGCACGCCGCGCTGACTCCACGCGAGGTAGTGGGTCGCGAAGTTCAACGCGGCGAGCACTTGAAACACCGTCAGCACCAGCTCGATGGACAGCGAGTTGAAGTGCCCGATGCTCGCGTCGTAGGTGGAGAATCCGCCGAGCGCGAGCGCCGAGAATCCGTGGCACACGGCGTCGAACCAGTTCATGCCGGCCCATCGCAACGAGAGAATGCAAACGCCGGTGAGTCCCGCGTAGACCGCCCAGAGGAGCTTTGCCGTCTGTCCGATGCGCGGCGTGAGCTTGGTGTCCTTCATCGGGCCAGGCATCTCGGCTCGGTAGATCTGCATGCCGCCCACGCCGAGCATCGGCAGGATGGCGACGGCGAGCACGATGATTCCCATGCCGCCCAGCCAGCTGAGCAAGTGACGCCACATGTTGATCGAATGCGGCAGATACTCGAGGCCCGAGAGAACGGTTGCTCCCGTGGTGGTGAGCCCCGATGCCGCCTCGAAATAGCTCCGGGTGAAATTGAGCGGCAGATAGATGAGGAGAGGCATGGCCGCGACGGCGGGCAGCGTGACCCAGGTCAGCGCCACCAGCATGAGGCCGTCGCGGGTCTTGAGCTCGCGCTTGTAGCCGCGCGTCGCCAGCCACAGAAGCGCGCCGAGCACAAAGGTCGCGAACCCCGAGATGACGAACGACCACATCGCGGCGTCGGCCTCCCAGAAGACGAGGAGCACGGGGGCGAGCATGATCGCGCCGAACACCGCCATGACCATGGCGAGGACATGCGCGACCGGCAGCAGCGTATCTTTCACAGAAACGAGGCGGAGCCTTGAAAGAGCTTTTCCACGGCCTCGATGTGCCGTCGATCCGTGAGGAACAGGATCAGGTGGTCGTCCGCCTGAATCGAGGTGTCGTGGTGGGCGATGATGACGTCCTCGCCGCGCACCACCGCGCCCAGCGTGGTGCCCTGCGGCAGCTTGATGTCCTCGATGCGGCGGCCGATCACCTTCGAGCTGTCGGTGTCGCCGTGCACGACCACCTCGATGGCTTCCGCCGCTCCGCGCCGGAGCGAGTGCACCCGCACGACGTCGCCGCGGCGCACGTGTGCGAGCAGCGAGCCGATGGTCACCGTCTGCGGCGATATGGCGACGTCGATCGAGCCGCTCTCGATGAGCTCCGCATAGGAGGGCTTGTTGATCAGCGCCATCACCTTGTGTGCGCCGAGCCGCTTGGCCAGCATGGCCGAGAGAATGTTGGCCTCCTCGGAGTTGGTGAGCGCCGCGAACACGTCGACGCTGTCGATATTTTCCTCAAGCAACAGCTCCTCGTCGGCGGCGTCGCCCAGGAGCACCGTAGTCCGGTTCAAGAGCTCCGACACCCGCCGCGCGCGCTTGCTGTCGCGCTCGATGAGCTTGACCTGGTTCTTGTCCTCGAGCTCGCTCGCGAGCCTGAAGCCGATGTTGCCGCCGCCGGCGATCACCACCCGGCGCGCGGGCGCCTCCTCCTTGCGCATCTCGCTCATGACCAGCCGGATGTCCTTGCGCGCCGCCAGGAAGAAAACCTCGTCGCCGTCCTCGATGACGGTGTCGCCCTCGGGCTGAATGCTCTTGCCGGCGCGATAGATCGCGGCGACGCGCGCATCGGCGCCGGGGATGTGCTCGCGCAGCGTGCGCAGGGCTTGACCCACGAGCGGGCCTCCTTGCAGCGCGCGGACGCCGACCAGCCGCACGCGCCCGTCCGCGAAGTCGAGCACCTGCAGTGCGCCCGGATAGCGGATGAGGCGGGCGACGTACTCGGTGACCAGCTGCTCGGGACTGATCCACACATCGACCGCGACCGCATTCTCGCCGAACAGCGCCTCGCGCTCGGTGAACGCGGCGGAGCGCACGCGCGCGATTTTCTTCGGCGTCCGGTAGAGCGTCCAAGCGATGTGACAGGCCAGCATGTTGACCTCGTCACTGTTGGTGAGCGCGACCAGAATGTCCGTGCCGGCGATGCCGGCGGCCTCGAGAATGCGCGGGCTGGCCGCGTTGCCGCTGACAGTGCGGATGTCGAGCCGATCTTGCAGATCGCGCAGGATGTCCTCGTTCGAGTCGACGACGGTGACGTCGTTGGCCTCTTCCCGTGAGAGGTGATACGCCGCCGTGCGGCCTACCTGCCCGGCGCCCAGGATGATGATTCTCACAGCGGCTTTAGTCTACACGACCTCGAGATTGGCATAGGAAATCATCAGCCACTTCGTGCCCTGCCTTT
>Ga0302324_100023240_pt1 | contig 12000 bp, 8 predicted proteins | sample Palsa_T0_1_FD_201949 | JGI IMG/M metagenome (GOLD analysis project Ga0302324, IMG submission 201949) | Peat permafrost microbial communities from Stordalen Mire near Abisko, Sweden - Palsa_T0_1 | ecosystem: Environmental > Terrestrial > Soil > Palsa > Peat permafrost | place: Sweden: Abisko... | reverse complement strand
AGGATGGCGGCAACGGTCGTCGTCAGAAGAACTAAGCAGGAGAAGTAGACTGCTTTCGGGTGTTCCAGCACGAAGCGCGCGACAAGTTGCTTCGGTTTAAGTCGCGCCCGACATACTCGCTCTAGCTCCCCGAGCCCGGGGCGCTCCAGATAGTATCCGACGTACGCGCGCGGGCCTTCTCCGTGTCGGCTCGCCAGCGCGATGACCTTGCGCGCAACGGCGACCTCGGTCATACGGCTTTGGCGCGACAGGCGCTCGACGGCTCTACGGTACCGATCGCGACACGCCGTCTCCGTTGCGGCGTAGACATTGTCCTTGTCGTCCCTGAGGACCATCTCGACGGCGCTGGTTCGCTCGAAGAATTTCCGCCACTCGTACGCATCGATCGTTCGCATGCTCGTAATTGCATTTGCGATCGAGACTTGATCTGCAGCCCGCCGGAGGTGAAGGCGCCGTCCGAGCTCCTCTGGCGTGGCGCCGAGCCGCGAGGCTTTCGTGCGAATCCACTCGACGCTACTCGGCGCCGCGTCCTGGTCCCGGAGCAGGCGCAAGAGCTCAACGAGAAACGATGCGTCTACCGGTTGACGGTCGAGGCGAGCCAGCATCGCGATGGGGTCGCGTAAGAGCTTTTCCGCCCATTCGTGCGCGCGCGCGTAGGCCGTGTCTTGTGCGACCATGGTCGCGATGCCGCTGACGACTTGAAGGAGCCCCATGCGGAGCATGATCGGCGCTGCCCACAGCTCTCCGATCGTGAGCGGGGCGTCCGTCTGATAACCAGTCATGTAAATGACCAGTGATTCGGGATCCAATCGGGTATCTGTGTGTCGGAGATAATCCAAACACGCCAAATAAATTCTCGGATAGCCCGCCATCGGGCCCGTCGTAATTCGAGGAAGCTCGACTAAGTAACCGCGCGGAAGGCCCGCTTCGATCTCACGAACTTGACCGGCAACGACATGAATGTTGTCGAGAAGCCACTCTTCTGCGGGGATGGCATTGCGCCGGGGTCTCTCCTCGGCGGTTAGAAGCTTGTATGCGCCCGCGAGCGATTGCTTCAGCTTTTCGAACTGCCCGCGGAGGGGTCCCGCTCGTAACCGTCGGACACGAGCGGGCTGCGCAGCCGCGACCTCGGCGGCGCGAATGCGCAAGCGGTCGCCATCGAGAATGGGACCGCGAAAGATGTGAACGTCGCCGCTTGGGGTATGCTCCGACAGGGTCGCAGAGACCTCCTCCACCAGAAGGCTCGATTCGTTCATCTCGGCGCTGCGAGGTTCGTCGCTTGGACGTCGACTCGATGCAGCCAGTCGCCGCTTGTTAGAGGCCATTCGGACGGACGACTAGTACAGCTTGCGAAGGGCTCTTGTGAGTGAAAGCGACAGCCGGCGTCGGCGCCGCAAACACGGCAGGGGTGGGAACCGGAGACACTGACCCAGTCAGCATCCGTCGACCAAGAGTGAGCTGCGACGTGCATGAACGTCTCAGCAGCACATCGCGTGCCACGAAGCCCTCGATGCTTTCGCCTCAGATCGAGCGCTGTGCAGTGCATTTTCGACGCAGCATGTGGCAATTTGCCAGGTGCCAAAGTCCGTTGCAATTGACCAAAAAACAACGCCACCCGACCCCTTGCGGGGGGGAGGCGTCGTCCAGTCCAAGTCAGCGAGGGATAGATGCGTCAGATATCAGTGCGCAGGTTGATGTTGGTCGACGGGGCCAGGCATCGAGCCTCCGCCTTCGTTCGCCATGGCATCTTCGCCGTCGCGATCCCGAGGCACGCCCGTCTCGCCGAGACTGGCAACGAAGCTCCCGATCCGACTTCGCAGATCGGCCCCGCGCGGAGCCAAAAGAAGGAAAGCGCCGCCCGCAAGTGTCGCGCCTGCAGCAAACCAGAGGGCGGGGGAAAGGCGACTGGGCTCGCGCCGCCTTCCGATGTGCGCCAAGAGGACGCCGTTGGACTCGCGCTCGCGGATGTTGTTCAGAAGCCGTAGCGCTTGGGATCCGAGCTCGATGAGCGACCCTCGAGCCAAAAGGGTCGCATTCCTCGCATGATCGGCGACTTGATCGGCAGTCTTCGAAATAGAACTCATAGCAGACTCTCCTTCTGAGCGTGCGATTCAAGGGAGGATTTGCAACCCGCTGCGCCTCAATTGTCCGCGTGGTCTACGCTGCTGCGCAGCGCGTCCCACTCCTTGTCGAGATTGGCCTTTGCGGAGTCCCAAGTTGCAGCCACGTTGGTGTCGATTGCAGTCATGTGGTGCACAAAAGTGTCTCGCTCGGTCAGAATGGTCTCGATTCGCGCATCGAGGTCCGTTCTCGCCTTTCCTGCGAGGGTGCGCGCCTTGGATTCGAGATTCATGATCTTCGTATCCAAGCTGACAAGATCGAGTCGCTTGGTGTGCAGATAGTCTTCGCGTGCCTTTGCGAAGTCCGCACGGGCCGCGGCGATTTCCTTGTCGGCTTCGACCTGGGCGTTCTGCGCTCGCTGCTCGGCTTCGTTTCTTGCGTTCAGCGCTTGCTCGCTCGCCTTGTTCTCTTTCTGAGCTTCGGTTTGTCCAGGCTGGTCACACGCGCCGAGCAACGCCAAAATAGCCGTCATTGCGGTCAAGGAAACGATAGGACGTGCCATTGGAATACCTCTTTTTCTTTTCTTTCGGTGGTCCGCCAGACTCAGCAGTGCCGTTTCGGGCATGGCGAGTCTAAGCAGGCATCGTGCCAGTGCATCGCGTCGTCTTGGAGGCGCCTTTCTTCGCTGCTAGCTGGACCACTCGCTCCAACTTGCTGGACCGCTCGTTGCAAAGGGGCTTGTGCAGAAGGAGATCGGTTCCATGACACGCACCCTAGTATTCTGTCTTGGGCTCGCGGCTTTCGGGATGGCATTTCGGCCCGGCGAGGCATTCGCGCAAGAGGCTCCCGTCGTGGCGGTCGATACGACGACGTACTCGACCGGGCCCAACATGGAAATGGTCGGGAGCGGTATTGGCACTTTTGCTATTTCGTATTTGCCCGCTGTCGTGGTCGGAGCCACGAGTGGCCTCGATGCCGACCGCACGCTCTTCGTGCCTGTGGCTGGTCCGTGGCTGGACCTGACCCAGCGCCCGCACTGCGGTCTCGTGGTGTCGTGCGGCTCAGAAGGTGCGGCGAAAGTGCTCCTTATCACCGACGGCGTCTTCCAAGCTATTGGCGCAATATCGATTGTAGGTGGACTCTTGACGACCACCCACGAGACGAGGACCGTACATGCGGCGGATGTGGGGCCGACCGTTCGGATTTCGCCCGCGAGCGTGGGGTGGCAGGGCTATGGAGTCGTGGCGTTGGGCACTTTTTGAGTTGCCCTCCGGGGACGTTTCGAAACGGTACTTGTGAAGTGCTCCAGCCGGCGTCAGCTCGCCGTAATCCAGCCTGAGCCGGATCGTTGCGTGGCTACTGTTGGGCTGCTAGCGTAAAAATACACGTGCAAAGGTGTTGGTGAGGCTCCACCGCGATCCGCGTCGCCACTTGGTTCGCCTGCTCCTCGCGGTGGCCCTGCAGGTTGGGTGCTACGCCGGGGACATCGCCACGCCAGGCGTCGAGCTATCGGGCGAAGACAATGCCGCTGCCTTTGCGCCCACGGTCGGCCCGTCCCCGCTTCGGCGAATGAGCGATTCGGAGTACCTGAACGCGCTGGGTGACCTCTTCCCCACGCTCAGTCCGGCGCTGCCGCCGCTGCCAGCGGAAGTGTCCGTGGCTGGCTTCGACAACGCCGCGGAGGCCCAGGAGCCTTCCGACGTCCTCGTGGCGCGATACGAGACCGTCGCCAACCTCTACGGGCAGGCGGCGACCGTGGGTACACCCTCGGTCGTCGCGATCACAGGGTGCGCCAACTGGTCCACGTCGGAGCTCGCGGAGGCGTGCGCGACGCAGTTCATCGCGCAGGTCGGTCGCCGCTTCTTCCGGCGCCCTCTCACGGACGGCGAAAGTCAGCGTTTTCTGACGCGCTTCCAGGCCTGGCAGACGGCCGTCGACTTTCCCGGAGCCGTCCAGTTGACGCTCAGCGCGATGCTTCAGTCCCCGCAGTTCCTCTATTTCCCGGAGCCAGTGCCGAGTGGCACCCCCCTGGGAACCACGGTCCCGATCGAACCTTACGCCCTAGCGACGCGCCTCTCGTTCTTCCTCTGGCAGAGCGTCCCGGACGACGTGCTTCTCGACGCGGCAGAGCAGGGTGAGCTTGCGACAGACGACGGCCTCCGCGCTCAGGTGTCGCGAATGCTCGCCGACCCTCGCAGCAAGCGTGCGCTTTGGAGCTTCCACCGCCAATGGCTCGGGCTCGACCAGATCCTTCTGCCCGAGGGAGCGACCCGAACGGCCGCGGTCGATCCGTTATGGACGACCGCTTCGCAGACCGACTCGGTTACCGAATCGGAGCTCTTCGTCGAGAACGTGCTCACCCAGGGAGGAACCTTCGACGGCCTATTGACGAGCCCCGCGGCCTGGGTCAACGGGGAGATGTCGCGCCTCTATGGCCTTACCGCGCCGCTCGACCCGACGCAATGGACGCAAGTCATGCTGCCTGCCTCGGAGAGGGCCGGGCTTCTTACGCGTGTTGCGTTTCTCGCCGGCTACTCCCACGCCGGCGCGACGTCCCCTCCAGTGCGCGGCAATGCCATCGAGCTTCGACTTCTCTGCCGCCTTCCGATCTCGCCGCCTCCAGGTGTCGACCTCTCGCAGCCTACAGCGCCTTCAGGGTCGGGCCCGGAGACCAACCGCATGCTCTTCGAGCAGCGGACGAGCCCTCCGGCGTGCCAATCGTGCCACCAGTCGCTCAACGGCTTCGGGTTCGGGCTCGAGAGCTACAACGCCGCGGGGATCTACCAGGCGACTGACGACGGCCTGCCGGTCGACGCGACCGGCATCATCATGGGAACGGATGTCGACGGGCCCTTCAAGGGGGGCATCCAGCTGTCCGACATCCTCGCGAACAGCACCGTCGTCCACGCGTGCGCTACGAATGAATGGGTCCGGTTCGCGATGGGCCGGGCGCCGGTCGCCACCGAGCAGAGCTACCTCACCCAGATGGCTGGCGACTTCGAGAACAGCGGTGGTGACGTGCGCGGCCTGCTCGAGGCCATCGTCCTTTCGCCTATCTTCCGCACGATGCAGGTGGATGACTGAGATGATCGATCGGCGCCGGTTCTTGAAGGCACTTGGTCTCGGCGCGGTCGCGTCCCTGATCGAGCACGAGCGCATCGCGGGCGCCGACCCGCTGACATTCCCGACTCGCATCGTCTTCTACGTGCAGCCCCATGGGCACATCCCGGCCGCGTGGAACATGACGATCCCGAGCGCTCTGCTGCCCGACCAGTACGCCGAGATGTCGCTCGCGGCGCTGACGCAGGCGACCGACCTGTCGCAACCGCTGCAACCCCTCTTCCCGTTCCGGGACAAGCTACTCGTCATCGAGGGGCTCTCGCACACGGCGGCCCTCGCCGACATCGCCGGCGTTCTCGCGGCGGGCACGGGCGACCTCAATAATCATCAGGTGGCCGTCGCGGATCTGCTGAGCGGATCGCGGGCACTGCAGCAGCCGGGCACGTACTGCACCGGAGGCGCGACAACGGTTGACCAAGTCCTTGCCAAGCGCTTGTCGGCCCCGGGGCGGTTCGACTCTCGCTACTACGGCTTCGGCTACGTCCCCAACTCCGTCGTATCGCCGTTCTCGTACCTCGGGCCTGGGCAGGCCTCGCCGCTCGTGTCTGACCCGCAGACGGCCTTCACCGATCTCATTGGGTACTTGAATCCTGCGAGTACTTCGGGGACGCCGCAGAACCGTGCGGCTCTTCTCAGCTCGCTGGGGCCCTCCGTCCTCGATGCCGTATCGACCGAGTACGCTCTGCTCGCGCCGCAACTCGGCGCCGAGGGCCGGGCAAAGCTCGAGGCCCACCAGCAACTTGTACGCGAGCTCGAGCTCAGCCTCGCCGCCACGTCTTCGACTTCGCCGACCTGCAACAGCAACTTCGACGGGACGCCCGACGGCACGACAGCGACGACGGTGCGCCAATTCATGAGTCTCGTGCGAATGGCGTTCTCATGCGACCTTACGCGCGTCATTACGATCTCGGCGCCGGTTCCGTTGTGCCCTGAGCTCGGGTACCCCGCCAACGCCACCTTCCACGGGTACGAGCACGAGTCGATCGAGGGGGCGACATCGTGCGGTGCGATGTACAGCCCGATCGCCGAGCAGGCGATCCGCGACCTGGACGTCTGGCACGCGGGGCATGTCGCCTACTTGCTCGAGCAGCTCGACTCGATCCCTGAAGGGTCGGGCACGGTGCTCGACCACACCGTTGTCGTCTGGATCGCGGAGCTCGCGACGGGGACCCACCTGCACTACGACTCCCACGTCGTCCTTGCTGGCGGGTGCAACAGCTTCTTCTCGACGGGTCGCTATGTGCGTTACCCGCGAACGTTCGTGAGCCCGCTCGCAAATGAGCCGCTCATCGGCCCGGCACACAACCGCCTCCTCGTCAGCCTGATGCAGGCGATGGCGCAGCCCGACACGACGTTTGGGATGACACAGGCGACGGCGATCGACGGGTCGACGATCCCCATGACGGGAGCGCTGACCGAGCTGCAGGCGTCGCCGTGAGCATGAAGGAGGTTCGATGCAAAAAGCAGCAGCTTCTTTCCTAGCGCTCTCTCTCGGTATCGTTGACTGCGCCGGGCGTGGCTCCGCCTCTCTGTCGCTGAGTGACGCGGGCGACGGATCAACGCAGGTGCCGGACGCTCAAGAGGGGCCCCTCGAGGCTTCGATACAAACGCCCGAGAGCGGCGAGGGTCCAGTCGAGACCTCGGACTCCATGGATGGCGCGACGTCCGACGATGTCGCCGAGGCGGCGGCCGTCGCAGACGCCGCGTTGGATGCCGCATCCAGCCCGGCCGGCACCTTTGTGGCGGTCGGGTACGGCGGCCGTCGCGTTCGATCCATCGATAGTGGCAAAACATGGATCGACGATCAATCGCTTGAACCCGACGGGGGCGGCGACGACCAGGACTTACTGCGCACGATTACGTTTGGCAACGGAGTGTTTTTCGCCGCGGGATGGCAGACGCTCACGTCGCCCGATGGCAAGACCTGGGGGCCCGTCATGAACCCTCATCTCAACTGGTTTGGCGCCCTGACGTACGCGAGCTCGATGTGGGTCGGTGTTGGCGGATACGGAATGCGAGTCACGAGCGTCGACGGCGTCAAATGGACCGATCACTCGATCGACACGACCGCATCTCACCCTCACGGTTGCCTCACGGTAGCCACAGCGCCGACCACGGCGTTCGTCGCTTGTAACGATCTCGGTCAGCGCAGCTACGCTCCGGACGGCGCCACTTGGAAGTACTCGACGGGCGTCAGCGATGTGATGTCGAGTCAAGTCATGTTCGGAAATGGCGTGGTGGTCGGGACCGACGGGACAACGATGGTCCTTTCGCGCGACGCGGGCGCGACTTGGAGCAAGGCAGCTGCCCTCGACGTCGCGGGCGGAGGGATGGTCTTTGCTCAAGGGCACTTCACGATTCTTGCGACCGACTTTGTCTACACGTCGACCGACGGCAGCGAGTGGACCAAGAACCCCTCCCTGGGCATCCATCCCGGTGCCCTCGCCTTCGGCGACGGGACCTACGTTGCGATCGTGAACGGTCATACGTTTCAGCGATCGACCGACGGCATTGCGTGGGATGCGGCGGTGCACGACACTTCCACGATCAATTCGCTCGAGTGGGTAGCCTTCGCTCCCACCCAGTAGCCGGCTCGATCGGCTTTGGGGCAGGCTGACCCCGGCGGCGGGGGCTTGAGACCCGGGGATCCGTTCCAAGGGGCCTGATCGAACCGGAAGGCGAAGAGCTCCAGAGCGGCGCGGAATTTGTATCGCGAGCAGCAGGGTTTGCGCATCCTTGTGAGAAATAGGCGCACACGTCGACGTGAGAAGGCGCACACGTCGACGTGAGAAGACGCACAGATCGTCGACCTGAGCAACGACTTAGGATTGTAATCCAACACCAGCAAACTTAGGATTGCAATCCAACACCAGCAAACAATGCGAACGTCAATCCAAGCACTTTCTGCCCAAGCACTTTCTGCGCACGTGCGTCGTTGGGGCGTCAGCGGCTGCCTTGGTGTCGCAATCGTCGTCGCTGCGGCTAGCGCGTGCAACGGAGACTTCGGCCAGCCGGCTTCCCCAGGCTCTGGCGAAGGTAGCGGTGGTGGTGCCGGCGGGGGGGGCGCAAGTCTAGGTGCGTCCGGCGGCGGCGCAGGCGCGGGCAATGGCGGTGGCGCCGTCGGAAAAGGCGGAGTGGTCGTCTCGCCGTTCGACGCGCCCGCGTCGTTCACGTGCAACCCGACCCTGAAGCCCGCGATGGACCAGATCCGCGCCCTCACGAGTAGGCAGTACCTCAACACTCTCGCGGACCTCATCGCGGCCCTCACGGGCTCGAGCTCAGTCGGGCCTTCCGTCCTGAGCGCCCCTTCCGTCACGGCCGCGCAGGCGCTTTTGCAACCCAACACGCCGACCATCCCACTACCCCTAGTCGATGCGACCGCGACGTCGACGCAGAACGCCAACACTCTCGGGACTGCTTTTCCGGATGGCGGCTGGCTACGCGCAGACCAGAGCGTTCAGCAGAGCCGCATCAACGGCTTTTACAACTTTGGTCTCGCACTTGCGCAGGTGCTCACGTCACCCACTTACCTGGGCAGCGTCGTGGGGTCGTGTGCGCTCGGGGCCAAAGCGGGTAGCGACATGGGGTGCCTAACCTCGTTTCTCCAGAAGGTCGGGCCTCTCGTGCTGCGCCGCGCGTTCAACGACTCGAATCACTCCTCCGACCTGGCGACCTATACCGCCATGTTCACGCTCAACGGCCCCGACATGACCGCGACCAACCCCGCGGCGGCGGCTTATCAGGACGTCATCACTGGGCTGCTCAATGCGCCCGAGTTTCTTTACTTCGTCGAGAACGATCCGAGCGACCCACCCGCTCCGGGCGGCATCGCGGGCGTTTACCAGCTAAGCGCCTACGAGCTCGCGTCGCGTCTCTCGTACCACGTTTGGGACACCATGCCCGACCAAGAACTCATGGCTGCCGCGGCGAACGGCAGTCTGCTCCAGCCCTCAGTCTACGAGCAAGAGGTCAACCGGCTATTTGCCGACCCGCGCGCACAGGCGACGCTCAACCAGTTCTTCATCGACTACTTCCAGACCGAAAGCGTCGGCGGCCCGCGCGGCACCGGAGGGCTCAACTATCACTTCCTGGCGGACCCAAACGCGCTGGCTTCGCCGCAATTTCAGGCCTTCGCCGGAGCGAATCTACCGCAAGCGTCGCTCTACAATAACATGGTCGACGACGCCGTGGGGATGGCCAACTACTACTCGACCCACCAAGGGACGCTCAACGATCTGCTGACGAGCCCTCTGTCGTTTGCGCAAACGGCCGACGTGGCGCGGATCTACGGGCTTGCGCCTTGGGACGGCATGTCGGCGCCCCCGTCGTTCCCTGACAGTCAGCGTCCTGGCCTATTTACGCGCGCTCTTTTCACCTCCGCCGGTATCGACACTTCGCCCATCCTCAAAGGCGTCTTTCTGCGCCGTTATGTGATGTGCGATACACTCGGCACCCCGCCGGCGGCTGCAAACGGCGCGTCGGTTCCGCTGACGACTGACGAGACGACGCGTCAGGCGACGACCGCGCTGACGAGCAACGCCCCATGCAACCTCTGCCACGCGAACTGGATCAACCCGCTGGGCTTCGCGACCGAGAGCTTCGACGGTCTGGGCCGGTACCGTACGACACAAACTCTCTATACGAGCACGGGGGCGGTTGCAGCCATGTTGCCCGTCGATACAGCCGTGACGCCCTATGTGATGATGGCGGACGGAACGACGCAGGCGTCCAACGCCTCCGACCTCATGAACCTCATTGTCGCGAGCGACAAGCCCGCGGCTTGTCTCGCGCGCAACTACTTCCGATACACGTTCGCGCGATTCGAGGATCTCACCCTCGATGCGTGCACGCTCGAGAGCATACGAACGACCGTCGCCAACGGCGGTCAGATCGCGAACCTGTGGAAGTCGGTCACCCAGACTCCGCTCTTCATGCGGCGGACCATCCAGTGAGCACCGGAGAAGTTCAGACCTACCATGTCCTCTAGCTCGGTCATCAAGGTCGGCCGCCGCCACTTTCTCGCGGGCGTAGGCGGCTTCGCGCTGGCTGTTCCGTTCCTCGGGTCGCTCGAGAAGCGGGCGAGCGCCGGAGCGCTCGCCGTTCAACCGCGCTACTTCTACTTCGGCACCGATCACGGCGGGTGTTGGGACTCGAGCTTCTTCCCGCAGGTGACGACGACGCAGATGACGACGGTCCCGGGCGTGCCGGGTCACACCGTGTCCGCCGGTCCGTTGGCCGTCACTGTGGCGGGCAGCGCTGCCACCATGGGAGGTTCCAAGGTCCTCACCGCGAGCTCTTCTACGCTCACGGCGGCGCTTGTCGCGAAGATGAACGTGCTGCGCGGCCTCGACGTCCCCTGGTATCTTTCTCATAACACCGGGCTCCTTGGGAACTTTGCACGCAATGACAACAACGGATCGGACGGGAAGGCGGTAACTACCCTTGGCGGCCGGCCCACGATCGACCAGGTGATGGCCAGTTCGAGTAGTTTCTATACTCAGGCGAACATGGCCACCACCAAAGCGGCCTCCTTGATCGTCAACGGGGGCACGCAGCCCCACTCCTGGGCGCTCACGACACCGGGAGCCCCCAACGGTGGCGTCACGCCGGTGAGCAACAACCTGAGCTCGCTGGCCCTCTTTCAGAGCATCTTTGGTACGACGACGTCCAAGGCGGCGCGCAAGCCCGTTGTCGACCTTGTGAATGCCAACTATAAATCGCTCGTCCAGAGCAGTACGCGTCTCTCGAGCGCGGACGCGACGCGACTGAGCCAGCACATGCAGATGCTGAGCTCTATGGAGAGCCAGCTCAGTGCGACCATCGCGTGCGTGGCCCCGCCGACGCCGACCATGGACAACAGCCAGCTCAGCCGGTACGGCTCGGCGCCCAACGCGGCGAAATGGGGGCAGCTTTACGCTGACGTCATCGCGGCGGCGTTTGCGTGCAACGCCTCGCGCATCGGCGTTTTCGGCTTTGGCGACACGAGCGGCTTTTCACCCGGCTTCGCGAGCTCTGGGAATACCGACTGGCACCAGGAATGCGCCCACAAGTGGTTTCTCGACCAGGCCCAAGGGTGGCTCCTCGAGTCGTACCAGGGGTTCTTCGAGACGGTGGTTCTCTACCTTGCCGCCGCGCTCGACGGGATGACCGACTCCAACGGTCAGACGGTTCTCGACAATTCGCTCGTCGTCTGGGGTCAAGAGTGCTCCATGGAGACGCACGCGCAAGCGGGCATCCAGACGGTGACGTTCGGCGGCGCCGCTGGGGCCATGAACACCGGCCTTTATTGCGACTATCGCCAGAACGGGCAGATGACCAACCGGTCGCAAATCTCGCCTTACAACGACGCCGGCGGCGCATCGGGCGGGGCGTCGGCGATGATCGCCGATTACGTGACATATCCGGGCCTTCTTTGGGACCAGTGGTTGGCGACGCAGCTGCTCGCGATGGGCGTGCCGGCGACTGAGTGGGAGCTCTGGAAGGACTCGACCGGAACTACGCAACACGGCTACGGCACGCCCTACGTCGGCGCCGACCTGAACTACGGTTCGAACTACGCGCCGCACTATCTGCCCAACAATGAGCCCTGGTCGGGCGGCAGCCCCCCGGCCGATGCCTCGCCCTACTTCGCGAACGCGAGCACCGGCATCCCGTTCTTACTCAAGTAGCGCAGTCACGCCGCTCACTTGAGGCGTTCGTATGCGTTCGGCCAATCGCGTTCCTGAATTCACGCGGCAGATGGCGTACGTCGTGGAGGGATGGCACGAGAGACGCGGGAGACTTGGGCGTCGCGAGTCGACCAATGGCGCGAGAGCGGCC
>Ga0302324_100023236_pt1 | contig 12001 bp, 7 predicted proteins | sample Palsa_T0_1_FD_201949 | JGI IMG/M metagenome (GOLD analysis project Ga0302324, IMG submission 201949) | Peat permafrost microbial communities from Stordalen Mire near Abisko, Sweden - Palsa_T0_1 | ecosystem: Environmental > Terrestrial > Soil > Palsa > Peat permafrost | place: Sweden: Abisko... | reverse complement strand
GTTCGAGCAGGCCGGGATCATCGCCACCCCCAGCTTCGGCGAGCTGATGGGGGTGACCGCGCTGCTCGCCACCCAGCCGCCGCCGGTCGGGCGCACGGTCGCGATCGTCTCCAACGTCGGCGGCGCGGGCGTGCTCGCGGCCGACGCCTGCACCGACCTGGGGCTCACGGTGCACCACCCGCACGGCCAGACCGAGCGCCGGCTGCGCGCCCTCGTCCCCGACGGCGGCTCGGTCAGCGGGCCGGTCGACACTGTCGCCACGGTCTCGGCCGACGGCTTCCGGCAGGCGCTCGAGGTGCTCGCGGCCGACGACGAAGTGCACGCGATCATCGCGCTGGTGCTGCGCACCGGCGCCACCGGCGACCTGCTCTCGGCGATCGAGGACGCGGAGGTCGGCCTGCCGCTGGCGGTGGTGGTGCTCAACCAGCCGGAGGCCGTCCGGACGCTCGACACCCGGCGCGGCAAGGTCCCCGCCTACGCCTACCCGGAGGCCGCGGCCAGGGCGCTCGCCCGGGCCGCGCGGTACGCGGAGTGGCGCGGCCGGCCGCACACCGCCCTGCCGGTGTTGACGGATGTGGACGCCGAGCGAGGCCGCGAGCTCGTGCAGGCCTTCCTGGCCGCCCGGCCCGGCGGCGGCTGGCTGCCGCCAGCCGAGGTCGTCGCGCTGCTCGGGCACTTCGGGCTGCCGCTGGCGCCCGCCGCCGAGGCGCGGGCGGGTGAGGACGTGGTCGCGATCGGGGTCACCGACGACCAGATGTTCGGGCCGCTGGTAATGCTCGGGCCGGCCGGGCCCGCGGCCGACCCGGCGGCCGGCCGATCGGCCCGACTAGCGCCGTTGACCGGCGTCGACGCCGACATGCTGATCGACTCGATCCATTCCGGGCCGCTGTCGCAGAGCCACCTGGGCCCGGCCGCCCGCAGTCCGGCGGCCGGGGGCTCGGCGCTGCGCGACGCGCTGCTGCGGGTCTCCCGGCTCACCGACGACCTGCCGGAAATCGCCGAACTTGACCTCAGCCCGGTCATCGCCCGCCCCGACCGCGCCGTTGTCGTTGACGCCCGTATCCGCGTCGAGCCGCAGCTTCCCCAAGACCCGTTCCTGCGCAAGCTGCGGTTAACCGGCCATTCTCACTCGGAGCGCATGTCGGCCGGGATCGCGAACGCCAGCAGGCCCGCCTCCCCGGGGGCTGTATCGGCCCAGGAGCCGGGCACGCCCAGGACCGCGACCGCAGCGGTGGGGAACGCCGACGGCGGATCCGACGACGGGTCGGCCAGGCCTGCGGTGAGCTCCGCCATCCCCGGGTTGTGGCCGATCAGCAGCGCCGTCCGCCACTGCGAGGGGAACTCGCGGACCAGCATCAGCAGGCCGAGCACGGTCGCCTCGTACACCCGGGACTCGTAGCGGACCTCAGGGTCCGCGCCGGGCGCCGCGGCCCGCAGCTGGGGAGAGGCGAGTTCCCAGGTCTCGCGCGCTCGCAGCGCCGTCGAGCAGATCACCGCGTCCGGCCCGTACCCGGACTGGCCGAGCCAGCGGCCGACGGCGGGCGCGTCCCGACGGCCGCGCTTGGCCAGCGGGCGGTCATGGTCGGCGACGTCGGGCCAGTCCGACTTGGCGTGCCTGAGCAGGACCAGCCGCCGGCCGCCGCCCTGCGGTCCGTCGATCGCCGCCTCGTCAATCGCCGTCTCGTCGTTCACGGGACCACCGTCACCGGCCATTTGCCCGCCCGGACCAGGCGCACCGCCAGCGATCCGAGCAGCCGGTGGCCGGCCTTGAGCGAGGCGCCGACGACGATGGCATCGGCCCGCGTCTCCTGCGCGATGCGGGAGATCTCGTGAAACGGGTCCCCCTGGGTTGTGATGAAGGTCATAGAAATACCCAGCTCACGGGCGCGCTCGTCGGCCAGGGCGGACAATTCCTCCGCGATTTCCTGGTGTGCCTCAGCCTCCGCCGCGAGCACGCTGGCCCCGGCCGAGCTGGTGATGACGTACGCCCCCGGGCTCTGCACGTACACGGCGATCATCCGCGCGCCCTGCCTGCGGGCCAGTCCGGCCGCGTAGGCGCCCGCTCGCGAGGCCGTGACCGACTCGTCGATGCCCACCAGAATCACGGAAGGACCGTCAGTGCCAAGCTCGAACTCCCCCGGGGCCACGATCAGCAGTCTACGTTTCCGGTCAGCCTATTAACCAGAAGCGATTACGCTGGACAGGATGCAACGGGTGGCGCTGCGGGACGTTGATCTCGCGTCCTTTAAGACGTCGGTGGGAGCCGATGGCTTTGCCGACGGCACTGCGGCCGTCCAGCGCGGCGCAATCGTGCAGATGGCCTGGGAGGCCTCGCAGCAACTGCTCACCGGCACGGTCAAGGATGGCGGCGGGGAGATACGGACGGTCTCGGCCTCATTCCGCGCCTCCAACGGGTTCCCGCTCCGATTCCGCCGAGGGTACTGCAGCTGCGCCGTGGGCACCGATTGCGTGCACGTGGCCGCCCTGGTGCTCGCCGCCACCGACGAGACCCTGCTGCCCGCGAGCGCGCAGGCGGGCGGCACCGCCCGCCGGTCGACGCTGCCGTGGGAGCAGTCGCTCGACTCGCTGCTCGGCACCCCGCAGGGGAACTCCGCCCCGCCGGCCGACGAGGCGCCCGCGATCGCGCCGCTCGCGGTCGAGCTCTCCCTGGTGCAGAACACGTCCGATAACAGCCGCTACCCGAGCTACTCGACGCAGGTCAGGCAGCAGCAGATGGCCGACGACGCCACCCGCAAGCTCAAGCTCCAGGCGCGGCTGGTTCAGCCCGGGCGGGTCGGCGGCTGGGTGGCCGGCAATCTGTCCTGGTCGCGGCTCGACTACATGCTGCTGCGGGACGAGTTCCCGCCGGCCCACGTCCGCCTGCTGCACGAGCTGTTCGCGCTCTACCGGGCGAGCACCACCCAGCAGGGCTACTACACCAGCTACTCCTACGGCGGCTACGGCGGCGACCAGAAGTACCTGGACCTCTCCAGCTGCGAGTCCCACCAGCTCTGGCCGGTGCTCGACCAGGCCCAGGAGCTCGGGCTGCCGTTCGTCTACCGGGGCAAGCAGGGCACCGTGCCGCCGCCGGGCACGGCCGAGCTCACCCTGGACGTCACCAGCGACGAGACCACGCTGCTGATCGCCCCGGTGATCAAGACCTCCGACGGCGCCGACGCGGTGCCGCTGCGCTTCATCGGCAGCGAGGGCCACGGCGTCATCTACACCGACCGAGGGCAGGCCAATCACGGCGAGCTGGCCCGGTTCCGGCTGGCCCGGCTGACCCATCCGGTGCCCGCCCAGCTCCAGCACCTGGCCCTGGTCGACGAGCGGCTGGTGGTGCCGGAGTCGGGCCAGGCCGCGTTCCTTTCCAAGTACTACCCGAGGCTGCGCCGGATGGCCGCGGTGACCTCCTCCGACGGATCGTTCACGGCGCCCGAGATCTCCGACCCGGCGCTGGTGGTGCGGGCCGGGTACGCCCGCGGTCACCGGCTGGAGGTCCGCTGGGAATGGGCCTATCAGGTCGGCGGCACCGAGCTGCGGGCCGGACTGGGCTCCGCGCCCGACCCGTTCCGCGATTCGCAGGCCGAAGCGCGGGTTTTCGCGGGCCTCGGCCTGCCGTCGACCTTGCCCGGGGTTCCCCGCGGACAAGACCAGGCTCGGATCGAACGGTCCCGGCCCTCCGCCTTCACCCTCAACGGTCTCGACACGATGACCTTCACCACCGAGGTGCTGCCGCTGCTGTCCGGCCGCGACGATGTGCGCCTGGAGGTGATCGGGCAGGTGCCCGACTACCACGAGGCCGGCGACTCGCTCGAGATCGAGGTGTCGGCGGGCGAGCGCGACGGCGACCCCGACTGGTTCGATCTCGGCATCGACATCACCGTCGAGGGCAGCAAGGTCCCGTTCACCGAGCTGTTCGTCGCGCTCGCGAGCGGCCAGTCGCACCTGCTGCTGGCCGACGGCGCGTACTTCTCGCTCGACAAGCCCGAGCTCGCGGCCCTCGCCCGGCTCATCGACGAGGCGCGGACGCTGCAGGACCAGCCCGACGGGGCCCTGCGGATCAGCCGGTTCCAGGCCGGGCTGTGGGAGGAACTGACCGCCCTGGGCGAGGTCAGCCACCAGGCGGCGGACTGGCAGCGCCAGGTCAACGGGCTGCTCGACATTGGCGAGATCGAAGCCGCGCCGATCCCGGCCTCTATCTGCGCTCAGCTGCGCCCGTACCAGCTTTCCGGCTTCCAGTGGCTCGCCTTCCTCTGGTCGAACGGGCTCGGCGGCGTCCTCGCCGACGACATGGGGCTCGGCAAGACGCTGCAGACGCTGGCGCTGATCCAGCACGCGAAAGACGTTCGAGGACCAGAGTCGCCCGGGACCGTTCGACCCCGGCCTTTTCTTATCGTCGCGCCGACCTCGGTGCTGGCGAACTGGGCGGCCGAGGCGGAGCGGTTCGCGCCCGACCTGAAGGTGGTCACGGTCTCCGACACGCTCGGCCGCCGCGGGGTCTCCCTGTCCGGCGCCATCGACGGCGCCGACGCCGTGGTCACCTCGTACACGCTGCTGCGGCTCGACTTCGAGGCCTACGGGGCGGCGGAGTGGGCCGGGCTGTTCCTCGACGAGGCCCAGTACGTCAAGAACCACCAGTCCAAGGCGTACCAGTGCGCGCGGCGGCTGGCCACCCCGTTCAAGGTCGCGATCACCGGCACGCCGATGGAGAACAACCTGATGGAGCTGTGGTCGCTGCTGTCGATCACCGCGCCGGGGCTGTTCCCGAACCCGGAGCGGTTCAAGGACTACTACGCGCGGCCGATCGAGAAGGGCGGCAACGCCGAGCTGCTGGCCCAGCTCCGCCGCCGGATCAGGCCGCTGATCATGCGCAGGACCAAGGAGCAGGTCGCGGCCGATCTGCCCGCGAAGCAGGAGCAGGTGCTCGAGGTCGAGCTGCACCCGAGGCACCGCAAGCTGTACCAGACCCACCTGCAGCGGGAGCGGCAGAAGGTGCTCGGGCTGCTCGACGACGTCAACCACAACCGGTTCACGATCCTGCGCTCGCTCACCCTGCTGCGGCAGCTCTCGCTGCACGCCGGGCTGGTGGACGAGGAGCACTCGGACGTGCCGTCGGCCAAGATCGACTCCCTCATCGAGCAGATCGAGGACGTGGTCGGCGGCGGGCACCGGGCCCTGGTGTTCAGCCAGTTCACCCGGTTCCTGCGGATGGCGCGGACCCGGCTCGAGGCGGCCGGGGTGGAGTGCTGCTACCTGGACGGGTCGACCACCAACCGGCCGGCCGTGATCTCGTCGTTCAAGGAGGGCACCGCGCCGGTCTTCCTGATCAGCCTCAAGGCGGGCGGGTTCGGCCTCAACCTGACCGAGGCCGACTACTGCTTCCTGCTCGACCCGTGGTGGAACCCGGCGACCGAGGCGCAGGCGGTGGACCGGACCCATCGCATCGGCCAGACCAGGAACGTGATGGTCTACCGGCTGATCGCGTCCGGCACCATCGAGGAGAAGGTGATGGCGCTCAAGGCGCGCAAGCAGGAGCTTTTCTCCAGCGTCATCGACAGCGACGGCGCGTTCTCCTCCGCCCTGTCGGCCGACGACATCCGCGCCCTCTTCGCCTAATCGTCAACCTCGGGTTGACTTCTCGGCCAGCGTCAACCTAAGGTTGACCCATGGCTGAATTCCCTGTCCCGCTGGACAACCTCATCGCTTACGTGAAGACCCTGCACCCCGAGGGCGGGCCGCTGGAGAACGTGTCGGACGCGTTCGCCGTCTCCGAGCAGCTCGACCAGCAGTCGGACGCGCTGATCGGGTACTTCGTCGACCAGGCGCGCCGGTCCGGCCTGTCCTGGAGCCAGATCGGGAGCGCCATGGGCGTCTCCAAGCAGGCCGCGCAGAAGCGCTTCGTGCCCGGCCAGCTGAGCGAACAACTGCGCGCGGCCGGCCACAAGCCGTTCTCCCGCTTCACCGACCGCGCCATCCGCGTCCTGCTCGCCGCCGACCGCCTCGCGGCCGTCAGCGCCGGGGCCGAACCGGCGCCGAGCCCGGAACACCTCCCGATCAGCGCGGCCGAGCTGTCGGCCGCGTTCCTCTCCGAGCCGGAAGGGCTGGCGGCGAAGGCCATCGGCAAGGCCGGGCTGACCCCCGACCAGGTCTACGCCGCGGTCGGCGCCGGGCCCGCCCCGCAGCTGCCGAACCAGGACCGGGCGCTGGTGCACGAGCTGGCCTTCGACGATTCCGCCAAGGCCACGTTCAAGGAGGCGCTCAAGTGGGCGCTGCGGATGGGTCACAACTACATCGGCACCGAGCACCTGCTGCTCGGGGTGCTGTTCACCGGCGGGCCGGTCGCCGAGGGTCTCGCCGGCCTCGGCTTGACCCCTCAGCGCGCCGAGGAGCTGGTCACCGCCGAGCTGACCGACTACGTCGCCCGGCTGCAGGGTCAGCTCGGCTCGATGGGACGCAACCGCCCCGCGCCTGAGCCCGGCGAGTTACGTCCGCGGGGGCGGCTAGTTTGCATCGCCCTGGGTGGGTAGCAGGTTGGGGCACTAGCCACTCAACGGGAGGTATCCCCCATGTACATCAGCATCGGAGCCGTGATTCTCGTCATCATCATCGTGGTCGTCATCCTGGCCCTGCGCCGATAACGCACCCGACGGGCGGGAGGTCCCGGCGCGGAGCGCCCGCCCGTCGTGAAGGGCCCGTCAAGGGCACGGTCCGGTAGTTACATTGTGACTACATTAGATTGACCGCGTGAGCATACTTGGCACCCGGGTCCTGAGGACCGAAGATCCCGGCTTCCTGTCACGGGGGGCCATTTACACCGAGGACGTCCAGGACGAACGGCTGGTCGGCGCCTGCTACCTGCACTTCGTCCGGTCGACGGTCGCGCACGCGAAGATTAGCGGTATCGACACCAGTGCGGCCAGGGAGGCCGAGGGGGTCATTGCCGTCTACACCGGCTCGGATCTCGCGGCCGCCGGGCTCGCCCCGGCCAAGCCGCCCATGCCGAACATGAACCAGGCGATGCTGGCGCCGCTGCTGGCCATCGACGTGGTGCGGTTCGTCGGCGAGCCGGTCGCGGTCGTCGTCACCGAGGAGATGTACCAGGGCGAGGACGCGATCGAGCTGGTTGACGTCGATTACGATCCGCTGCCGGCCGTCGTCGACATGAACGACGCACTTTCCGGGGCGAAGGGGCTGCTCTTTCCCGAGGCTGGCACCAACGTGGTCTGCACGTTCGGCGATGCCGCCGCGAGCAACCCCGACCTGTTCGCCGGGTGCGAGGTCGTGGTCAGCGAGATCATCCAGAACCGGCGGGTCGCGGCGGCCCCGATGGAGTCCCGCTCGGCCGCCGCCTCCTGGGGCGAGGACGGCAGGCTGACGGCCTGGATCCCCAACCAGGGCGCGCAGGGCACCAAGGGCGCGATCATGGGCCTGCTCGGCCTTGAGCCGGAGAAGGTCCGAATCATCACGCCCGACGTCGGGGGCGCCTTCGGCGCGAAGTTCGGCGCCGACGCCGAGCACGCGATCACCTGCTGGATCGCCGGGGATCTCGCCCGGCCGACCCGGTGGTCGGAGACCCGCATGGAGAACCTGCTCGTCATGCCCCACGGCCGGGCCCAGCAGCACAAGATCACGATCGGCGGCATGAAGGACGGCACCGTCCTCGCCTACCGGATCGAGATCCTGCAGGACAGCGGTGCGTACCCGAAGTTTGGCGCGTTCCTGCCGTCGCTGACGATCCTGATGACCCCGGGCCCGTACCGCATACCGCGGGCCGAGTCGTGGTCCACCTCGGTCGTCACCAACACCACGCCGGTTGGCGCGTACCGAGGGGCGGGCCGCCCGGAGGCCGCCGCCGCGATCGACCGCGCGATGGACCTGTTCGCCGACGCGGCCGGGGTCGACCCGGCCGAGGTCCGGCGGAAGAACCTGCTGCCCAAGTTCACTGAGCCGCACACGACCGCGTTCGGCGCCAAGTACGACTCGGGCGACTACGTGACCGCGCTCGAGAAGGCGCTCGACGCGGCCGACTACCCGGGCCTGCTGGCCGAGCAGACGCGGCGCCGGGCCGCGGGCGACACGCTCCAGCTCGGCATCGGGCTCTCCTCGTACGTGGAGATCACCGGCCCGGGCGGCGAGGCAGGCGGGCCGAACGAGAACGGCACCGTCGAGGTCCACCCGGACGGGACCGCCACCGTGCTGACCGGCACCTCACCGCATGGCCAGGGCCATCAGACGGTGTGGGCGATGCTCGTCAGCGAGGAGCTCGGCATCCCGATCGAGAAGATCACCGTCAAGTGGGGCGACACCGACCTGATTCCCAAGGGCGGCGGCACCGGCGGCTCGCGCTCGCTCCAGCTCGGCGGCGCGGCTGTTCAGCAGGCGTCACGCGAGCTGCTCGACGTGGCCCGCGAGCGCGCGGCCGCCACCCTCGAGGCAGCGCCGGCCGACCTGGAGTACGACGTCGAGACGAGCACGTTCAGCGTCAAGGGCGACCCGGACGTCTCGGTGCCGCTCACCAGCCTGGCCGAGTCCGAGCGGCTGTTCGTCCGCAGCGTGTTCACCGCCCCCGGCCCGACATTCCCGTTCGGCACGCACGTGGCCGTCGTCGAGGTGGACACCGATACCGGCAAGGTGTTCTTCCGCCGGATCATCACCGTCGACGACGCCGGAACGATCATGAACCCGCTGCTGGCCGAGGGGCAGCGGCACGGCGGCATCGCCCAGGGCGCCGCCCAGGCGTTTCTCGAGGAGGTCGTCTACGACGAGGACGGCAACCCGCTCACGGCCACGTTCGCCGACTACCCGTTCCTGTCCGCGACCGAGGTGCCGAGCTTCGAGCTGGTCGACATGGAGACGCCGACCTCCTACAACCCGCTCGGCGCCAAGGGCATCGGCGAGGCCGGCTCGATCGGCGCGACCCCGGCCGTGCAGAACGCGGTGATCGACGCGGTGTCGCACCTGGGCGTCACCCACATCGACATGCCGACCTCGTCGCAACGGGTCTGGCGCGCCATCCGTGCGGCCAGCAGCTCCGCCGCCAACGGTACGAAGGAGGCCTGATCCGGTTATGGAGATCAAGCTCACGGTCAACGGGGTCACTCGCAGCGATGAGGTCGAGCCGCGGCTGCTGCTCATCCACTACCTGCGCGAATCCCTCAACCTCCGCGCCGCCAACATCGGCTGCGACACCACCTCCTGCGGTGCCTGCACGGTGCTGCTCGACGGCGAGTCGGTCAAGTCCTGCACGGTGCTCGCCGTCCAGGCCAACGGCCGTTCGGTGACCACCGCCGAGGGCCTCGTCGCCGACGACGGCACGATGAGCGTTGTCCAGCAGGCGTTCCGCGAGAACCACGGCCTGCAGTGCGGCTTCTGCACCCCCGGCATGGTGATGGCATCGACCAGCCTGCTGGCGGAGAACCCGCACCCGTCCGAGCAGCAGGTGCGGGAGGGTCTGGAAGGCAACTTCTGCCGCTGCACCGGCTACCACAACATCGTCCGCTCGGTGCTGGCAGCGGCCGAGAAGCTTTCCGGGGCCGCGCCGTCGGCCGGCTCCGCGTCGACCGACGCTTCCGAGGTGACCGCATGATCCCGGCGGCGTTCGACTACGAGGTCGCCGACTCCCCCGCGCACGCGATCTCGCTGCTGGCCGAGCACGGCGAGGACGCCAAGCTGCTGGCCGGCGGCCACTCGCTGCTGCCGATGATGAAGGTCCGGCTGGCGCAGCCGGCCGTGCTGGTCGACATCGCCCGGGTGACCGAGCTGTCCGGTATCAGGCTCGACGGCGACGAGGTGGTGATCGGGGCGACGACACGGCACGCTGAGGTCGTCGGATCGTCGCTGCTGCGGGCGGAGGTGCCGATCCTGGCCTACGCCGCCGCGCAGGTGGGCGACCCCCAGATCAGGCACCGGGGCACGATCGGGGGCTCCCTCGCGCACGCGGACCCATCCGCCGACCTGCCGATGACGCTGCTCGCGCTGGGTGGCGCGGTCGAGATCACCGGGCCGTCGGGCGCCCGCGTGGTCGGCGTCGACGATTTCTTCGTCGGGCCGTTCGAGTCCGCGCTCGCGCCCGACGAGCTGCTCACCGCGGTCCGGGTGCCGCGCGGCGGCTCGGTCCGCTGGGGGTACCAGAAGTTCGTCCGGCGGGCCAACGACTGGGCGATCGTGGGCGTCGCCGTCTACGACGGCCGGGTCGCGCTCGCCTCCATGGGCGGCACCCCGCTGCGCGCTTCCGCGACCGAGCAGGCGCTGAGGTCGGGGGCGTCCATCGAGGAGGCCGCCGCCCTGGCGGCGGACGGCACCTCCCCCGGTTACGACCTCCACGCCGACGCGGACTACCGCGCGCACCTCGCGCGCGTGCTGACCAGGCGCGCCCTCGAAGGCAAGACCGGCTGACCCCGGCCGCGCCCGCAGATCCGCAACCTCAGCCCAGGGCGGGCGAGCCCGACGGCGACGGCGACGGGCTCGGCGACGGCAGCTGCACCGGGGACGGCGACAGGGTGGGGAAGGCCTGCTCGTCGGCGAGCGCGATCGCCAGCTGGCCGGCCGCGTTCGGGTGCAGCGGCGCCGGGTCGGACGGCCCCTGAACCCACGGGTCGGCCGTGCACAGCTCGTGCCCGGTGAACGTGGGCGCGGCCACGCCGAAGCCGAACAGGCCGGCCCCCTGCGCGAGCACCGCGTTCAGCCGGCCGAGCCTGGCCAGCAGCACCCTCGCCTTGGCCGGGGTGATCCCGTACTTTCCCAGGCACCCGACGTCGGGCCCGAACGGCAGGTAGTACTCGTTCACCAGCACCGCGGGGTGCGCCGGGAGCCCGTCGAGGTCGCTCAGCAACTCGTAGTAATTTCTGGTGAACGCGTCCAGGATCTGGTCGAAGTAGGCGGTCGACACCTTGTCGTCGCAGACGGCCGTGGCCGCGCAGAGCTGGGTCAGCACCGACCACGAGAGGTCGTCGGCGCCGACGCTGACGATGACGACCTTGGCGCGCGTGGCCGCCTCGGCGCGCGGCAGCTGCGGCGGCGCGATCTCCCCGTTGTACAGCACCTCGGGCCCGATCAGGCCGTTCTGGATCGTCGCGCTTCCGCAGGCGAGGTTGAGCACATTCCACTGGTTGGCGGCGGCCAGGTCGGCCGCGTAGGACTCGGGGGACCGGCCGCACGCGTCGTCCTCCGCGCTCGGGTTCGACCCCCACGGCAGGCCCCAGCCGGCGGCGGTCGAGTCGCCGATCACCACCGCCTGAACGCCCGGCTGCGGCCCGCCGATCGGCCCGGGCTCGGCCAGCGGGTCCGCCCCCACCAGGTCGTCGAGCGTCTTGACGCTGCGCAGCACCCTCGGCGTGCTCGCGGCGGTCAGCGCGATCCCGCCCACGTTGACCAGGCAGACCACCGCGACGCCGGCTGCCAGCATCCTCCAGAGCGCGGGGCGCCTGCGCACGGCGGCCACCGCGACCAGCGGGATCACCGCGAACCCGACGGCGATGAGCGTCTCCCAGACGAAATACCGCTCCCAGCCGGCCGCCAGCTGCTGGCTGAGCGTCAGCTCGACCTTGGCCGGGCCCTGGGCCCGCAGCATCTGCACGACCTGCGAGTCGATGGTGATGTGCTCGAGCGCCAGCTTGGGCCTGATCACGCCCGCGAACTGCGGTTTCGTCGCCATCACCTGGCCGAACAGGTCGAGCTCACCGGGCCCGCGGAGGCTGGCGTTCGGCAGCGTCGCGCCGACCTGGGCGGTCTGCCCGGCCGCCGATACCGTCTGCAGCGGGGTCACCCTCAGCGCCAGCCAGATCGCCCCAGTCGTCACGATGGCAAATACGGCCACGTAAAACGCGGCCGCCCGACTACACGACAGAGCTCGCGAAATCGCCCGATCCCCTCTTAGTCGGTCAGAGTTGCGTTGATACCCATCGAACTAGGCCCTATTCAGCAATTCGCGGTCGGACCAGGCGCGGCCCCGGCCACATCAAGCCGGCCCAATGCAAAAGCGCGCGGGGAACGGCCAGTC
>Ga0302324_100023233_pt1 | contig 12002 bp, 3 predicted proteins | sample Palsa_T0_1_FD_201949 | JGI IMG/M metagenome (GOLD analysis project Ga0302324, IMG submission 201949) | Peat permafrost microbial communities from Stordalen Mire near Abisko, Sweden - Palsa_T0_1 | ecosystem: Environmental > Terrestrial > Soil > Palsa > Peat permafrost | place: Sweden: Abisko... | reverse complement strand
TTCCGCCTAACAGCGGAAAAAAGAATGCCGTTCGTGTCCTGATCGTGGATGACCATCCTCTTTTGCGCAAGGGTGTCAGCCAATTGATCGAGCAGGAAAAAGACCTGACGGTGGTGGCGGAGGCCGAAGATGAGCACAAGGCGATTACGGCTATTGAAACGACCAAGCCCGATGTGGCGCTCATCGACATAACCCTCAACGGCACGAGCGGCCTCGAACTGCTCAAAAACGTTAAGGCGCGATTCCCCAAGCTCAAAATGTTAGTGCTCTCCATGCATGACGAATCGGTTTATGCCCAACGCGCTTTGCGCGCCGGCGCTTCCGGTTACATTATGAAGCAGGAAGGGCCGGAAAAAGTCCTGATCGCCATGCGCAAAGTTTTGCGCGGGGAGGTTTATCTCAGCGAACGTCTCGGGGAGCGCATGCTTCATACTTTGGTTAATGGCCATGCGCCCTTGCCCAGTTCACCGGTCGAAAGCCTGAGCGACCGCGAATTGGAGGTTTTCAATTTGATCGGCCAGGGGCACGGCACGAGGCCCATCGCTGAGAAATTACATTTGAGCATTAAAACGATTGAATCTCACCGCGCCCACATCAAGGAGAAACTAAACCTCCGCAGCGCCAGCGAACTTGTCCATCATGCCATTCAATGGGTGCAAAGCGAACGGACTCCAAGCAGTGCCGTTGACGAGGTGGCGCCCGCAGAACCAGCCAATGCCATTTAACTATGAATAATTATGGATCTCTCCCAGCGGCCGAAAGTAAGGCCGAAGACCCAATTCCCAAATCTCAAGCCGGCTTCCTAGACGGCCCCCAAGAAAACGGCGACTCCAAAACTTCCCCGGATTCATTGGAGCTTCGCCAGCTTCTCCGCGTGCTAGTCTCGGCGCGAGACGGCGACTTTACGGTGCGGTTGCCGTCTGATTTGACCGGTATTGAGGGCAAGATTGCGGATGTGTTCAACGAGATCATGCTCACCAACCAGCGCATGGCTGAGGAACTGGAGCGCATGAGCCGCGTCGTCGGCAAAGAAGGCAAGCTGAGCAACCGAGCCAGTTTTGGCGCCCATGGCGGCGCATGGAGTGAAATGGAAAACTCGGTCAACACGCTGGTTTCAGACCTCGCCTGGCCCGTGGCCGAGATCACCCGCTCGATTGACGCTGTCGCCAAAGGGGATTTGACCCGTGATATGGGCCTGGAAGTCGAAGGCCGCCCGCTCAAAGGCGAATTTTTGCGCAGCGCCAAAATCGTCAATACGATGATCGGCCAATTGAATCTGTTCACTTCGGAAGTGACGCGCGTCGCGCGCGAAGTCGGCTCTGAAGGCAAACTGGGCGGCCAGGCCCAAGTGAAGAAGGCCAGCGGCGTCTGGAAGGACCTCACCGAGAGCGTTAATTCCATGGCCTCCAACCTGACCGCTCAAGTCCGCAATATCGCTGATGTAACAATCGCCGTCGCCAATGGCGACTTGTCCAAAAAGATCACCGTGGACGTGCGCGGGGAAATTCTCCAACTCAAGGAAGCCATCAATACAATGGTGGACCAACTACGGTCGTTCGCCTCAGAAGTCACCCGCGTCGCGCGCGAAGTCGGCACCGACGGTAAACTGGGAGGGCAAGCCATCGTCCCCGGGGTCGCCGGCACTTGGAAAGACTTAACCGATTCGGTCAATTTCATGGCCAACAATCTCACGGCTCAAGTCCGCAATATCGCCGAAGTTGCCACCGCCATTGCCAAGGGCGACTTGTCCAAGAAAATCACGGTCGATGTCAAAGGTGAAATTCTCGAACTCAAGAACACCGTCAACACGATGGTGGACCAACTAAACTCGTTTGCCTCGGAAGTCACCCGCGTCGCGCGTGAGGTCGGCACCGACGGCAAACTGGGCGGGCAGGCCATCGTCCCCGGGGTCGCCGGAACCTGGAAAGACTTGACGGACAACGTCAACTCCATGGCCTCCAACCTGACCGCCCAAGTCCGAAACATTGCCGACGTCACCATCGCCGTGGCCAACGGCGATCTTTCCAAGAAAATAACCGTGGACGTGCGCGGAGAAATTCTACAGCTCAAGGAAGCCATCAATACGATGGTCGATCAGTTGCGCTCTTTCGCCGCCGAAGTCACACGCGTCGCCCGCGAAGTCGGCACCGAAGGCAAACTGGGAGGACAGGCCATCGTGCCCGGTGTGGCCGGGACCTGGAAGGATTTGACCGACTCTGTCAATATTATGGGCGGAAATCTAACGGCCCAGGTGCGCAACATCGCCGAAGTCGCAACCGCCATCGCCCAGGGAGACTTGTCGAAAAAAATAACGGTCGATGTCAAAGGCGAAATTCTTGAACTCAAGAACACCATTAATACGATGGTGGAACAGTTGCGTTCCTTCGCCGCCGAAGTGACCCGTGTGGCGCGAGAAGTCGGCACCGAAGGCAAATTAGGCGGGCAAGCGCAAGTCCCCGGCGTGGCCGGAACCTGGAAAGACCTGACCGATAACGTCAATTCCATGGCCTCCAATCTAACGGCGCAAGTCCGCAATATCGCCGAAGTCACCATCGCGGTGGCCAATGGCGATTTGTCCAAGAAAATCACGGTGGACGTGCGCGGCGAAATTCTCCAACTCAAGGAAACGATTAACTTGATGGTGGAACAGCTCAGATCCTTCGCCGCCGAAGTGACGCGCGTCGCACGAGAAGTCGGCACCGAAGGCAAATTAGGTGGACAAGCGCAAGTCCCCGGCGTGGCCGGAACCTGGAAAGATTTGACCGACAACGTCAATTCCATGGCCTCCAATCTAACCGCGCAAGTCCGCAACATCGCCGAAGTCACCACCGCCGTCGCGCGCGGCGACCTTTCGCGCAAGATCACGGTGGACGTCAAAGGCGAAATTCTGGAGTTGAAAAACACCATTAACACGATGGTCGATCAACTTAACTCCTTCGCGTCCGAGGTTACGCGTGTGGCCCGCGAGGTCGGCACCGAAGGGAAGCTGGGAGGACAGGCGGAGGTTCCCGGCGTGGCCGGAACATGGAAAGACTTGACCGACAACGTCAATTCCATGGCTTCCAACTTGACGGCGCAAGTCCGCAACATCGCCGACGTCACTATCGCCGTGGCCAACGGCGATTTGTCCAAGAAGATTACGGTGGACGTGCGCGGAGAAATTCTACAGCTCAAGGAAGCCATCAACACGATGGTCGATCAATTGCGCTCTTTCGCCGCCGAAGTCACACGCGTCGCCCGCGAAGTCGGCACCGAAGGCAAACTGGGCGGGCAGGCGATCGTCCCCGGCGTCGCTGGCACTTGGAAAGACTTGACGGACAATGTGAACTCCATGGCTTCCAACCTGACCGCCCAAGTCCGAAATATCGCGGATGTTACCATCGCCGTGGCCAACGGCGATTTGTCCAAGAAGATCACGGTGGACGTGCGCGGAGAAATTCTGCAGCTCAAAGAAGCCATTAACAAAATGGTGGACCAATTGCGCTCCTTTGCCTCCGAAGTTACACGCGTCGCCCGCGAAGTCGGCACGGAAGGCAAACTGGGCGGGCAAGCGCAAGTCCCCGGCGTGGCCGGAACTTGGAAGGATTTGACGGACAATGTCAACTCGATGGCAGGAAACCTGACCGGCCAAGTTCGAAACATTGCCGACGTCGCCACCGCCATCGCCAAGGGTGACTTGTCCAAAAAGATTACGGTCGATGTTAAAGGTGAAATTCTGGAACTCAAAAACACCATTAACACGATGGTGGATCAATTGAACGCCTTCGCCTCCGAAGTCACGCGCGTCGCTCGCGAAGTCGGCACGGAAGGTAAATTGGGTGGCCAGGCTCAAGTCCCGGGCGTGGCCGGAACATGGAAGGATTTGACCGACAACGTCAATTCCATGGCCTCCAACCTCACCGCCCAGGTGCGCAACATCGCGGACGTTACTACCGCTATCGCCAAAGGCGACTTGTCCAAAAAGATCACCGCCGACGTCAAAGGTGAAATCCTCGAACTTAAGAACACCATCAACGTCATGGTGGATCAACTGAACGCTTTTGCCGCTGAAGCCACGCGCGTGGCCCGTGAGGTCGGCACCGAAGGCAAATTGGGTGGCCAGGCCCAAGTCCCCGGCGTCGCCGGAACGTGGAAGGATTTGACCGACAACGTCAATTCCATGGCCTCCAACCTCACCGCCCAAGTGCGTAATATCGCGGACGTGACCATCGCCGTGGCCAATGGCGACCTTTCGCGAAAAATCACCGTGGACGTGAAAGGCGAAATTCTGGAACTCAAAAACACCATTAACACGATGGTGGATCAATTGAACGCCTTCGCCTCCGAGGTGACGCGGGTGGCCCGCGAAGTCGGCACCGAAGGCAAGCTGGGCGGGCAAGCCCAAGTTCCCGGCGTGGCGGGAACCTGGAAGGACTTGACCGATAACGTCAACTCCATGGCCTCCAACTTGACTGCTCAAGTTCGCAACATTGCCGACGTCACCATTGCTGTCGCCAACGGCGATCTTTCCAAAAAGATCACTGTGGATGTGCGCGGTGAGATTTTGCAACTCAAGGAGGCCATCAACACGATGGTCGATCAGTTGCGTTCCTTTGCCGCTGAAGTGACGCGTGTGGCCCGCGAGGTCGGCACCGAAGGCAAATTAGGCGGACAAGCCATCGTGCCCGGTGTGGCCGGAACCTGGAAAGATTTGACCGATTCTGTCAACGTTATGGCCGGCAATCTCACAGCCCAGGTCCGCAACATCGCGGAAGTCGCAACTGCCATCGCCAAAGGCGATTTGTCGAAAAAGATCACCGCCGACGTTAAAGGCGAAATTCTCGCGCTCAAAAACACCATCAACGTCATGGTGGACCAACTCAACGCCTTTGCCGCCGAAGCCACGCGTGTGGCCCGCGAAGTCGGTACCGAAGGCAAGTTGGGCGGGCAAGCCCAAGTGCCCGGCGTCGCTGGAACCTGGAAAGATTTGACGGACTCCGTGAACGTCATGGCCGCCAATCTCACCGACCAGGTGCGCGGCATCGTCAAGGTGGTTACCTCCGTCGCCAACGGCAATTTGAACCAGAAGCTGACCGTCCAAGCCAAAGGCGAAATTGCCGCGCTGGCGGACACCATCAACAACATGACCGATACGCTGGCCATTTTTGCCGAGCAAGTCACGACGGTGGCCCGGGAGGTCGGCGTCGAAGGACGTTTGGGCGGTCAGGCGAATGTGCCCGGGGCCTCTGGGACCTGGAAGGATTTGACCGACAACGTCAATTTGCTCGCGGCTAATTTAACGACGCAAGTACGCGCCATCGCCGAAGTCGGCACGGCGGTGACCAAAGGCGATTTGACGCGTTCCATCCAGGTTATCGCTCGTGGCGAAGTGGCGGAACTGAAGGACAACATTAACGCGATGATCAGCAATTTGCGCGATACGACCCAACGCAATACGGAACAGGATTGGCTCAAGACCAACATCGCCAAATTTACCCGCATGTTACAGGGCCAACGCGACCTTATCACGGTCGGCCGCATGTTGCTTTCTGAACTGGCCCCATTGGTCAGCGCCCATCAAGGCGTTATCTATCAAATGGAAGCTAAGAACGACGTGCAGCACCTAAAACTATTGGCTGGCTATGCCCATCGTCGTCGGGGCGGAGCCGGAGAAACCATGCAATTGGGAGAAGGCCTTATCGGACAATGCGCAGTGGAAAAGAAGACCCTGCTCCTGGATTCCGTGCGCGACCACCAAATCGAGATTAGTTCCGGTTTGATAGAGACCGAACCCGCCAATGTGGTGGTATTGCCCGTCCTTTTCGAGGGCCAGACCAAGGCCGTGATCGAATTGGCCTCCCTGACCGCGTTCACCCAAACGCACATGGCCTTCCTGGAACAACTGACGGGCAGCATTGGCATCATGCTCAATACCATTGAGGCCACCATGCGCACGGAAGGGTTGCTCCAACAATCCCAGGAACTGGCCAGCGAGTTGCAAACCCGCCAGATCGAACTGCAGCGCACCAATGAGGAATTGGCCGAGAAAGCCCGCCAACTGGCGGAACAAAACGCGGAAGTCGAACGCAAGAATCAGGAAATTGAGCAAGCCCGCCGCGCGGTGGAAGAAAAGGCTTCCGAACTGGCCTTGACGTCCAAATACAAATCCGAGTTTCTGGCCAACATGTCCCACGAATTGCGCACGCCCCTCAACAGCATTCTCATTCTCGGCCAGCAATTATCGGAGAACCCGCAGGGCAATCTCTCTGGCAAACAGGTGGAATTCGCCAAGACTATTCACAGCGCCGGGACGGATTTGCTCAACCTCATCAGCGATATTCTCGATCTGTCCAAGATCGAGTCCGGCACAGTTACTATTGAGGCCGAGGAAGTCACTTTCGCCTCAGTGCGTGACACAGTCGATCGCAATTTCCGTCACGTGGCCGATACGCGCAACCTGGGGTTTGTTTTGAGTTTGGATCCGCATTTGTCACGCCAATTGATCACGGATGCAAAACGCTTGTTCCAAATTCTCAAGAACCTGCTTTCCAACGCTTTCAAATTCACCAGCCAGGGGCGAGTCACATTCAATGCCCGTTATGCCCCACAGGGCTGGTCCACCGACCATCCTGTGCTCAAACGCGCGCCTGCGGTTTTGGCCTTCGAGGTCTCTGACACAGGCATCGGCATTCCGCCGGAGAAGCAAAAGATTATTTTCGAGGCCTTCCAACAAGCGGACGCGGGCACAAGCCGCAAATATGGCGGCACGGGATTGGGCCTGGCCATCAGCCGCGAACTAGCCAATCTCCTGGGAGGCGAGATCAAGCTAACCAGCGTCCTGGGCCAAGGCAGCACGTTTACCTTGTATCTGCCGCAAACTTATGCCGGCCCATCCGTGGCGCGGCCGGTGGATTCTGAGATTCCCGTCATGAAGGTCCTGCCCACGGCCAGTTCGGAAACGATGGCGGATGATCGTGAAAACATTCAGGAAAACGATTCTGTTCTCTTGATTGTTGAGGACGATCCTCATTACGCAAGAGTCTTGCTCGGGCTGGCTCGTGACAAGGGCTTCAAGGGCCTTGTGGCCATGCGGGGCAGCGTCGCCTTATCGTTGGCCCGTGAATTCAAGCCGACTGCGATCAGTTTGGATATTTTTCTGCCGGATATGCTGGGGTGGACCGTGTTGAGCCATCTCAAGCAAGACCCCACAACACGTCACATTCCCGTGCAAATTATTACCCTGGAAGAAGAGCGTCAGCACGGACTGGAACGCGGGGCCTTCGCTTATTTAAACAAACCGGTCACGACCGAAGGCTTGGAAGCCGCCCTCACGCGCATCCAGGAATTCACCAAGCCGCGCACCAAACAGTTGTTGGTGGTGGATGACGACCCCGGGGAACGCAGCAGCATTATCGAATTGCTTTCGCACCAGGACGTCGAAGTCACCAGCGTCGGTACTGGCAGTGAAGCCTGGCAGTTAATGCATGATCGTTCCTTTGATTGCGCTGTCTTGGATTTACGCCTGCCTGATATTTCGGGGTTTGAGCTGCTGGCGAAGATCCAAGGCGAACCCGCGTTGCGCGAGCTGCCTATCGTCGTCTTCACAGGCAAGGAGTTGACGCCGCAAGAAGAAACCCAATTGAACAAAATCGCCAAGAGCATCGTCATCAAGGGTGTTCAGTCGCCGGAGAGGCTCTTGGACGAAACAGCCTTGTTTCTGCATCGTGTCGTCACGGACCTGCCTCCGTCCAAACAGCGCATGCTTGAGCGTTTGCACCAAACCGACGAGGCCCTGGCCAACAAGAAAGTGCTGGTCGTCGATGACGACGTTCGCAACATCTTTGCGCTTACCGGGCTGCTGGAACGACATAACATGCAAGTGCTCAGCGCTTCCAATGGTCGCGAGGCCATCAACCTGCTCGAGCAGACGCCGGACATTTCCCTCGTTCTCATGGACATCATGATGCCGGAAATGGATGGTTACGAAACCATGCAGGTTATTCGCGGCAATCCCAAGCACAAGCTTCTGCCCATGATTGCTCTGACGGCCAAGGCGATGAAAGGTGATCGTGAGAAATGTCTTGAGGCAGGAGCGTCGGATTACATTGCCAAACCGGTCAACAGCGAACAGTTAGTCTCATTAATGCGCGTTTGGTTGCATCGTTGATTGAGAATTTTCGCGAGCCATGCACGAAACCACCATTCCTGAACCGGTCAAGGCGGAGAAGAGGATTCCAGCCAATCCCAAGGAAGTCGTCAATATCCTTTTGGTTGACGATCAACCGGGAAAGCTGCTCGCGCACGAAGCGATCCTTTCAGAACTGGGTCAGCGCATTATCAAGGCGCGAAATGGCGTCGAAGCGCTCGGGCATTTGTTGCGCTACGATTTCGCCGTCATTCTCCTGGACGTCAACATGCCGAATATGGATGGGTTCGAGACGGCGTCCCTGATTCGTCAGCGCCCTCGGTTTGAGAAGACCCCCATCATTTTCATCACCGGCTACAACACGACCGACCTTGACCGCCTCAAGGGCTACGAATTGGGGGCGGTGGATTATTTATTTCTTCCGGTCGTGCCTCAAGTTCTCAAGGCCAAGGTCACTGTTTTTGTGGAACTGGCCCGTCAGACTCAAATCATCAAGACCCAGGCGGAGGACTTAGCCGCCCATAACCGCCGTCAAGGCGAGCAATTGGAGGTCATTCAAAAACTTAATGAAGACCTCAAAGATGCCAACACTGAGCTGGAAGCTTTTTCCTACACTGTTTCCCACGACTTGCGCGCTCCGCTCCGTTCCATCACCGGTTATGTGAATGTTTTGTTGGAAGATTACGGGCCGCAATTGGATGATGCTGGCCGGGGCCATCTCCTCGCCCTTGACCGCGCGGCCAAACGCATGGACGCTTTGACCCGAGATCTGCTGGCCTATGGCCGGGTCGCGCGCGAGGCGGTCACGTTGGACCGGGTGTCGCTTCGACCATTGTTAGAGGCTATTATTTCCCTCAACTCCGTTGGAAACAAGCATCCGGCCAAAATTCATATCGCGCCAGATCTCCAGGATGTTTGGGGGCATCACTTCTTGTTGGAACAGTCCCTGAATAACCTGATCGACAACGCCACTAAATTTGTTTCGCCTGGGAAAACGCCCGAAATTCATATTCGCACCGAGCCTCGCGATGGATGGGTGCGGCTATGGATCGAAGATAATGGGATCGGCATCGATGCCAGCTATCACCATAAAATTTTCGGCATGTTTGAGCGCGTGGGCGATCTGCACAAATACGACGGCACAGGAATCGGTCTGGCCATTGTGCATCGCGCCGTGCAAAGAATGGGGGGAGCATGCGGCGTCGAATCCGCCACCGGCTTGGGCAGCCGCTTTTGGGTCGATCTTCCTTCTGTGCCCAATGCCCAGGAAACAAAAACGCCAGCCAAGCCGTGACCGCCGTTGAACAGCCTATTCGTATCCTGCTGGTGGAGGATTCTTCTGACGATGTATTCTTCTTTCGCCGTGCGATTCAGAAATGCGGGCTCTCCGCGGTGATGAGTGTCGTTATGGACGGGGTTGAAGCTATCGATTATCTGCTCCACCAAGGTAAATTTGGCGACCAGGCGGCACATCCGCCGCCCGACATCATGTTCCTGGACCTCAAACTGCCTCATGTTAACGGGTTTGAAGTGCTGGAACGGATGAAGCAACACGCCGAATGCCCAAGCCCGCCCGTGGTGGTGTTGACGTCTTCGAGCCACCCAGAAGACCAGGAACGGGCGGAAGCGCTGGGCGCGTTACTTTTTTTGACAAAACCTCCGACACCCGAACAATTGCGTCAGGTATTGCAGAAAGTGTCCTTTGACTCCACGCTGAACCTTTAGCCGCCCCGGCTTGCAGAAAAGCCCTTTTACGAAAAGGGCGATGCTGAAACCTTGTCGCCATTTTTGGCATCATCGTTTACGTTTTCCGCCTTGAATTTGCCTGACCTCACTACACAACAGCAAGACGCCGTCAACGCGCAGGGGAACGTCCTGGTTGTGGCCGGGGCAGGCACCGGCAAGACTCGCACCCTGGTGGAGCGTTGCCTGGCTTGGCTGCTGGATGAAAAGAACTGCGGGAATGTGGACGAGATTCTCATGGTGACATTCACCAAAGCGGCGGCGGTGGAAATGCGCAAACGTCTGCGTGCGGGTCTCGAACGCGCCCCATCCTCTTCGGCCAGGCTGGCCGAACAATTGGCTTTGTTGGAGACGGCTCACATTGGCACGCTGCACAGTTTCTGCTTTGAGTTGGTTCGTCAGCATTTTTATGAATTGGGCTTGGACCCCCAGTTAAGAATTATGACGATCGAAGAATCCAATGCGCTGGAGCGCCGAACGCTCGATGCCGTGCTGGATACGGTTTACAATTCGGAAAATCCGGCCGATCTGGCCATCCAACGATTGATTCAGCAAACGGGCGGCGATAAGGACAAGCCCCTCCGCGATCTGATTACGCAATTGCACAGGTTTTCGCAAACGTTGCGCGATCCGAGTCACTGGTTTGCGGTGCAGGAAGCCGCTTTTAAATTGGAGGACCCCACCCCATGGCGGACCTGGCTCATGGAGGAACTGATTCGTTGGCGCAATGCCTGGCTTCCCATTTTGCAGCATCAGCCTGCGGAAAATAAAAACGCGGGCCAATGCGCAGCGGTCTTGCAAAGCTTGGCGGGTCATCCGACTCGATCGGAATTTACGAACACGCTGAGAGCTATCGAGCACATAGACCAATTTTGGCCGAAACCCAAAACTCCATGGCGCGAGCCGATCAAAGATTTTTTCGACGAGGCCGAATTTTTTAAATCGGTCTGCTCCCAAGAGGGCGGCGTGGATCCATTAACCGAGGATTGGCATTGGACACGGGTCCCCATGCTCGCCTTGCTGGATGCGGCGCAACGATTCGCCACGGCGTTTGCCCAAGCCAAGCGCCAGGCCGGCGACGTGGATTTTCAGGACCTTGAGCAATTCGCGCTGCGTTTGCTTTGGGATCAGGATCGTCCGAGCCGGATCGCTCTGGCCTGGCGGCAAAAATTGCGCCTCGTCTTCGTGGATGAATTTCAAGACATCAATGCCGCTCAGGAAGCCATCATTTTGGCCCTGGCCCGGGAAGGGAATGAAGCCAACCGGTTCCTGGTCGGAGATGTCAAACAAAGCATTTACCGTTTTCGCCTGGCCGACCCGCGCATTTTCGTCAAATATAAGGAGCTGTGGGGGGAGGGCGGAAAGGACGGACAAGTGCTGAATCTTTCCAAGAATTTCCGCAGTCACGAGGGCATCCTCAATTTCGTCAACGCCCTGTTTGCGCCCCTCATGCGGCAGGCCATCGGCGGCGTTGATTACGATGAATCCGCCCATTTGCGATTCGGCGCGAGAGAGCAGCGCGCGTCCATGTCTTGTAACTCTCTCATTTCGCCGCCAGTTGAGTTGCTGCTGCGCCGGAGCGGAACTGGCGGCGAGGACGACGAAAACACCTCGGATGCGGAGAAAGAGGCGCGCCTGGTCGGACGCCGTTTGTGGCAATTGCATAACGATGCGCAACAAGCCACCCCGTGGCGTGACATGGTCATTCTTTTGCGCGCGCCGAAAAACAAGGCCGCCGCTTATGCCAAGGAGTTCAACCGCCTCGGTATTCCCCTGGTGGCCGCGCATGGCGGCTTTTACGAAAGCGCGGAAGTGCGCGATTTGCAAAGCCTGTTGCAACTGCTGGATAATCCATTGCAAGACTTGCCGTTGCTGGGCGTTTTGCGCTCGCCGTTGGTGGGAATGACGGACAGCGAATTGGCCGCCGTCCGCATCGCGCGGCCGCAGGGACGCTTTTGGGGGGCGTTGGTCGATTGGCAACGAGAGGAAGCCAGGAAAGCGCCTGGCGCCCAGGCGGAGGCGAAGGCGGCCCGCTTTCTGCGCCGCTACCGCCGCTGGCGGCGTCAAGCCCGGCAGGAGGCCGTTTCACAATGCCTGGAAAATGTCATTGACGAAACACATTACGCCGATTGGC
>Ga0302324_100023232_pt1 | contig 12002 bp, 6 predicted proteins | sample Palsa_T0_1_FD_201949 | JGI IMG/M metagenome (GOLD analysis project Ga0302324, IMG submission 201949) | Peat permafrost microbial communities from Stordalen Mire near Abisko, Sweden - Palsa_T0_1 | ecosystem: Environmental > Terrestrial > Soil > Palsa > Peat permafrost | place: Sweden: Abisko... | reverse complement strand
CTGCTAAAATCCCTTGTAGAATCAAACGCTTGGCTTTCCGGAACAGGGCTTTCGTGCCCTGCCGAAACGCCTGGCGATGCCCCGGCCGACGGCGCCTTCTTGAGATGCGGAGAGACGTGCGGCCAGTAGGGATTGGCCAGCCGCTCTTCTTCCTCCGGCGACAACACGCGGCCTTCCGGCGTCACGAGATGTCCGTGCGCATCGCGCCGGTATGTCGACGCATCCTCGGGCGGCGTTTTTCGCGGAGCCGCCGCAGGCTGCTCGCGCGCAGCCCGGCTACGCCAAGGCTTCGCCGGGCTGTGTGGCTCGTCCCCCGAAGCTTCAGCGAAGGCGGACGCAGGCGTCGCGGTCGGTTTGCGCGGCGCCGTGGTGGGTCTCACATTCTTGACCACCTGCTCGTCTTCCGCCTCCGGCTCCAGAGGCGGCATGGGGGCCGAAATCTCGTCGGCCTTCGCCTCTTCGAATTTGCGCAGCTCCTCGCTCTTCGCCTTTTTGGCGTTGCGCTGGGCAATCTCCCTGCGGCGGTCGCCGCGCTCGACAGCCTTGAGCAGAAACATCCGGCATTGGCGATCGCCCGCATCCGCGCACCGCACGACGTCGATCATGTATTCCGCAAGCCGCGTGTGGCGCTCGCCGTCCGCACCTTCGACGGGCCGCTCCATCATCGTGCGCGCGAGCGCGGTGAGCGTGAGGCCCGCACCCCGCAGCCGCGGCCGGCCTTGCGGATTGCCGGACTGTCCCTTCTTCCAGCGCGTCTTGATGTCTGCGCGCTGTTCCGATGTTTCTGGCGATGTCTCTGGCGATGTTCGTTCCATGTGCAAACTCCACTCGGGAAAACACCCAACATGGCGCTGCAAACGCGCGCGCGCAATTGCAGAAAATGTCGATTCGAAAAGATTTTTGAACAAACATAGAATCTTTGCCGCGAATTCTCGGCGAATGTTTTTGTGGGTCAGACGGTTAGGAAGGGGGGCGATTTTTTCCGAACTATTCTTGATCCAGCGAGTGTCGGATTTCCATCCACACGCTTGCGGATCATCCAGTATGGTTCGGCGATTGCGGCTTCGAATCTGCTCGAACGAGACCGGGTGCTCGGCGTTGCGAGTGTATGGGTTCAAGCTGGGATGTTCGGTCGATGGCTATTTTCCCAGGTTCGTGCTCGCAATGCTTAGGGTGAATTCGTATGGTGTCGCCGTTAGCGACCCCGCGTCAGTAGCAGCAGATTTTTCGGTTTGAGCCTTCAAGATAAGCCGGTTCTCGAGCGCCTCTCTGCGGCGCCGCAAGCATTCCGATTTGCCAGCCAAAACCACACGGCCACTGCGGCAGTAGCGATTGAAGCAAAGCTGGCAAGAGCGCTTAAGAAATTCATCGCGAAGTCTGCTTCATCAATTTCTCAAGCTTCCAGAGCCTATCAGAAACGGCCGCCGCCATGGCTATGATGCCGCGTTGGCTCAATCGGAGTCACAGTAAGAACGTAGGCTGCCGGGCCCGCTCCGATCGCGACCTTGCCGGTACTCCTAATACGCGGAACCTTCGTCGAAGAACCACAACGACGAGCCCGCGCCGTAAGCCTCGCCCGCTCCGTTGTGGTTCGCTTTCGCAGGAGCAGTTTCCGGAGTCGCAAAACTGTCCGAGATCGGCTTGGAGTTGCTGTCGACCATTGTGAGGCTGTAGAGCTTGGCGCCGCTCGGCAGCGTCGTGTCCGTCGGGTCATAGGAAGCACCGGAGACCGCCACACTCGCATTATACCATGGCGCGCCGATATAGTTCGCCAGACTCGATATCGAACCGTTCACCCCCGGGGCTTCCACGATCCATTCCGCGGAATCGCCATCCAGCTTGGTGCCGGCCGGCGCATGAAACGTCAGAGACGAGGAAACGCCTTGCGTCACGTTCACCATGTAGTAGTCGCCCTGGGTCAGCGACCTGTTCCAGACATACACATAGATCAGATCGCCGGGGGCAACGGCAGGCGATGCGACGGCAACCGAATAGTTCGGATACCATTCGTACCACGCATAATAATTCGACGTGGTGACGCCGGAATTGCAGATGGCATCGCCTTCGATACCTGCCTGCAGGACGTCGTCGCTGTCGAAGCCGTCAATGCCGACCCAACTTGCGGAATAGCGTTGCACGCCGTCGCAGGAGCCGACCGTTGCCGCGGCGACAGGCACGACGAACGAGCCGAAAATCGTGGTGTTCGCGGCACGGAAAATATGTGTGCCGTCCGCGATGGCATAGCCGCTCCAATTGGTGCTGGTCTTTGGGATGGCGGCCGGATTGACAAGGCGCGCAGCGCCCGACCCAGGCACCATCGGGCCATGTTTGACGGAGGTCACCAGCTGCTGCGGGGCGACGCGCGTAACCGGCAGCGTGACAACCATTTCCCAGTTCGCGTAGTCGCCGAGCGCGGTGGCGGCGTCGGGCCGCGGCGGAAAGCCGTAATAGGCGAGTTCTTCGTCCGTCGCCGTCAGCGGATCGAAATGCGCAGGCGGCGTGGGCTCGGGCAGGGCGTAGGGCTGGCCGCAGGCGCGGCAAAGCGATTGGCTGGGCGGCGCCTGCACGGCGATCGGGTGCTTCGGCACCGCATTGCTTTGCGCGAGCGTCGCGCTCGCGAGCGCCGAAAGACCGAGCAGCCCCAGGCCACAGACAAGATCACGTCGGGTTGAACGCATATTGCCCCCGTTGGACACACATTTGTTGGAACGCGAAACAATTGTGGCGATGTAATGATCGAACGGTAGCGGAGTGGTGCGTGGAATTCCAGTTCGTCGGCAAATTTCCTACCCCGCGAGCTTCCGGAACCTCTCCAGAAACAGCGCCTGAGCATCCGCCACCGCCAGCGGCGTCAATCGCGGTGTCCGCATCCCTTTCGGCGGGACCCCGAAAAAACTCCGCGCTTCTTTCTGTTCGAATCCCGCAAGCTGCGTCGCTTCGAAATAGGCGGCGAGGATGTCGGCGCGTTTGATGATGGCCTCGAGTTCGTGCGGTGTTTTCGGCGGCAGGCCGAAGCGGATGTGGATGGCCGCCAGTAACCGCAATTCGAAATCCTTGTAGTCGATGCCTACCGCTGCCTTGAACGGGCTGATGAGGTCGCCGATCACATATTCGGGCGCATCGTGGAGAAGCGCGGTGAGGCGTGCCCCGCGGGCAAGGCGCGGGCGCAGCTCGCTCGCCAGCCGTTCCACCAGCACACAATGCTGCGCCACAGAGAAGGCATGCGCGCCGGACGTCTGGCCGTTCCAGCGGGCGACGCGCGCCAGCCCATGGGCGATGTCTCCGATTTCGACATCGAGGGGCGAGGGGTTCAGCAGGTCCAGCCTGCGGCCGCTGAGCATGCGCTGCCAGGCGCGGGGTGGGTCGTTTGCGGGCATCTTTGGAGGAACTCGAAGGGCGCGCCCGTTTACCCTGACTTGGGCACCGTGACCACCAAGCCCTGTCGCATGGCGCAAGCCTTGCTATAGTGAGTGCGTCGAAGGGTTAAACCGGCAGGCTGTCCCAGGATCAACGCTGGGCGGCCCAAAACGGGGCGCCAAAAAGGCGCAATGGGGTAGTATGACGGTCAAGCCGCTGGCTGCGGAAAAACTGCGCCTGAAAACGGATCCGGCGCGTCTGCCGTTCGAGACCACGGCCAATCTGCCCGAGTCCGACGGGCCGGTGGGCCAGCAGCGGGCCATGCGCGCGGTGGCGTTCGGCGCCCGCATCGCCCAGCCGGGCTACAACATTTTCGTCGCGGGGCCGCAAGGGTCCGGCAAGCACACCTCCATCCGCCGCGCGCTCGAGAAGATGGCGGCCGCCATGCCGCCGCCGCCTGATTGGTGCTACGTCCATAATTTCGCCGCCCCCCATCGCCCGCTGCCGCTGCGCTTTCCTGCGGGGCAAGGCGCACAGTTCAAGGCCGCGATGGGCGAGTTCGTGGAAACGCTCAAGGCCGCGATGCCGCGGCTCTTTGCGAGCGAGGACTACCGTCGACGCAAGAGCGCCATCGAAGAGGAATTCAAGCAGACCGTCGAAGGTGCGCTAGACAAATTGCGCGGGCTTGCGGAAGCGCAGGGGCTTGCGCTGGTCGAGCGCGACGAAGGCGGCTTCGATTTCGCGCCGCAACGCGACGGGCTCGCACTGTCCGAAGACGAATATCGCCGCCTGCCCAAGTCCGATCGCGAGCGGCTCACCCAACGCACCCGCGAGCTTCGCGCGCAGCTCGAAAAGACGATGGAGGCCTTGAGCTCGCTGCGCAACAAGACCGTCGAAAAGGTGCGCGCGCTCGATCACGAGCTGGGCGAAGCCGAAGTGCGAAAGCTGATGCGGCCGCTCTCGGCGCGTTTCGATTCCAATCGCGAAGCGCATGGCCATCTGGAAGCGATGTTCCAGGATGTGATGACGCATATCGATGCGCTGCAGGCGAGCGCGCGCGATGCGGGCAAGGAAGAAAGCCGCAACGAAGTTCCGTTCCACCGCTATGAAGTCAATCTGCTGGTCGACAATACGGGCGCTTCCGGCGCGCCGGTCGTGTCGCTGGCGCTCCCGTCCTTGTCGAACCTTGTCGGCAAGGTCGAGCATGTGCCGCTGCTCGTCACCATCATCACGGATTTCATGTTCATCCGCCCGGGCTCGCTGCACAAGGCCAATGGCGGTTTCCTGCTGATCGATGCGATGGATCTGCTGCAGCAGGACGTGTCCTGGGAGACGTTGAAACGCGCGTTGCGCGAGGCGTCGATCAAGATCCAGAACCTCGCGGAGATTCTGGACCGCAGCAACACGGTGACGATCCAGCCGCAGCCCATCCCGCTCGATCTCAAGATCGTGCTGTTCGGCGAGGCGTGGCTTTACTATCGCATGCGCGAGCTCGATCCGGATTTCGCCGATCAGTTCAAGGTGCATGCGGATTTTGCCACCTCCGCCGACCGCGACGACGCCAATTGCGGCGCGCTCTTGCGCCTGTTCGCGAGCGTGTCGCGCACCGACGGGTTGAAACAGCTCGACCGAGCGGGTGCTGCGCGCATGATCGACGAAGCCGCGCGCCAGGCGGGCGATGCCGAAAAGATCAGCGTGCGCACGGGACGGCTCACCGATCTGCTGCGCGAGGCCGATCATTTTGCGGGCGAAGGCGGGCGCTCGCTGATATCCGCCGACGATGTGGGGCGTGCCGTCGCCGCCCGCGAGGACCGCGCGGGGCGTTTGAAGGCGCTCGAGCATGAGCTGGTCAAGCGCCGCATCATCTTCATCGATACCGAGGGTTCCAAGACCGGGCAGGTGAACGGGATTACCGTCTTGAGCACGCCGGGCTTCGCATTCGGCTTGCCGGCGCGCATCACGGCGCAAGTGCGTCCCGGCAATGGCGGCGTGACCGATATCGAGCGGCTGGCAGAATTCAGCGGCCCCACCCATGCCAAGGGCGTGCAGATTCTCACCGGTTATCTGAACGGCCATTATGCCATCAATCGTGCGCTCTCGCTGTCGGCCAGCGTGGCGTTCGAGCAATCCTATGGACCCATCGACGGCGACAGCGCGTCGGCCGCCGAACTGATCGCGATCCTGTCCGCCATTGCGGATGTGCCGCTCAAGCAAAGCATCGCGATCACGGGCTCCATCAACCAGCATGGCGCAATTCAGCCCATCGGCGGCGCGACCGAAAAGGTCGAAGGCTTCTTCGATATCTGCGCCATGCGCGGACTCGCCAAGAGCAATGGCGTCATCGTGCCCAAAGCCAATGTTGCAAACCTGATGTTGCGCGACGATGTGGTCGATGCCGTGCGGGCCGGGCGCTTCGCGGTTTATGCCGTCGAGACGGTCGACGAAGCGATCGAAGTTCTCACAGGCATGAAGGCCGGCGCGCTGCGCGCGGGCGGCGGTTTTCCGCGCGGCACCTTCAACCGCAAAGTCGCGGACCGCCTCACCTGGTTCGCCCGCCCCCGCATCCTGCGTCCCATCCGCCTCGACGGCTGGTGGCCGTTTTAGTTTTTACTCGGCTGCGCGCGTTGCCATCGCCCGTCGAATTGTGCGCGAAAGATCCTCTGCGGAATAGGGCTTGTGCAGCAGTTCGAAGCCGTAATTTCCCTCTTCCGCCAGCACATAGCTGTAGCCGCTGGTGAGCACGATCGGCAAGCCCGGCAACCGGCGGCGAATTTCGTGGCCGAGCGCCACGCCGTCGATGCCCGGCATAACGACGTCGCTGAACACGAGATCGAACTTCTGACCGTTTCGTTCGAGAAGCTTCAATGCTTCTTCAGCATTCGGCGCCAGCACCGCGTGATAGCCAAGCTCCTTCAGAAGCTGTGAGGAAAACTCACCGACTTCCCGATTGTCTTCGACCACAAGGACCCGGCCTTTGGCGGAGGGCAGAGATTGCGCGGTTTCGGCCTCCTCCCGTGCTTCGATCGGCTTGTTGCTTCGCGGCAGATGAATCGTAAACGTCGTGCCGCGTCCGATTTCGCTTTCGACCGTCACGGTTCCGCGAGATTGCTGTGCGAAGCCGTAAACCTGCGATAGTCCGAGGCCGGTGCCGCGACCGACATCCTTGGTGGTGAAGAACGGCTCGAAAATCCGCTCGATCTGTTCGACTGGAATGCCGCAACCGGTGTCGATCACGGAAATCGTGACAAAGCCGTATGCGGTCGGACTGCTCGCGCCTACCGGTGTTGTTCTTGAATGGCCAAGACGAATTTGCAACCTACCTTTGCCGTCCATCGCGTCGCGCGCATTTGCGACAAGGTTGACCAGCGACGTTTCGAACTGGCTCGCATCCGCTTCGACGGGGAGCGGTCGGTCCGGGATATTCAGTTCCATCGCGACGCCGGATCCCAACACCGTCTTCAGCATCTCGGCGATGCCTTCGACCTGCGCCGCGGCATCGAACACACTGGGGTTCAACGCCTGGCGCCGCGAGAATGCCAGCAATTGGCTCGTCAGCTTTGCGGCGCGATCGGCCGTGTCAGAGATCGCGTCGACGTAACGCCGCCGTCTGTCCTCGGGCAGATCGCGCAGTCTGAGCAAATCGGCGGAGGACCGTATGATGGTAAGCAGGTTGTTGAAGTCGTGGGCGACACCGCCGGTGAGCTGACCGATCGCTTCCATTTTCTGCGCATGACGCAGCGATTCCTCCTTGGCCCGCAGCTCGGACGTGCGCTCTGCCACCCGCGCCTCCAGCGTTTCGTTGAGCTGGCGAAGAGCCTCTTCGGAATTCTTCCGCTGCGTGATGTCCTGAAAATAGATCGACAACCCGCCGTCGCCCGACGGACTTACGCGCAGTTCGTACCAGCGGCCATAGGGTTTGTAATAGCGCTCGAATGTGATGGGAATCTGCTCGTCCATGGCGCGACGGTAATTCGGTTCGAGGATTGAATCGGGCTCTTCGGGAAAGACGTCCCAGCGGCATTTTCCGATCAGCTCTTCGCTCGTCCGCCGCATCATGCGTTGGGCTGCGGCATTGACATAGGTGTAGCGCCAGTCTCGGTCGATCACCATGAAACCGTCGCTGATGCTGGTGAGGATGGTTTCGGCGCGGTCGCGTGCCATTTGCGCTTCGCGCCGCAGTTCGTTCTCGATCTTCACGGCCTCGCGCCGCAGCGCGGCCATGTCGATATTGGCGCGCACGCGCGCGAGAAGTTCGCGCGCGCTGAACGGCTTGGTCAGATAATCGTCGGCGCCGGCATCGAGGCCTTCGACGCTGGCCTCCTCGCCTGCGCGCGCCGAAAGAAGAATCAGCGGTACGTCGCGCAGTTCGGGGTCTTCCCGTAGCGCGCGCAGCAATCCGAAACCGTCAAGACGTGGCATCATGATGTCGCTGAGTACGAGGTCCGGCCTGCGCTGCCAGGCCGATTCGAGTGCGGCTTGTCCGTCGCCGGCAAGCTCCACATCGTAGTGCGGCGCCAGCAGCCGGCGCACATAATCGCGCATGTCGGAATTGTCGTCGGCCAGAAGCACGATGGGGCGCCGCGTGGCTGCCGTGCCATGCGCAGCGAATTCCGGCAGATCCGAGCCCAAGTCGCGTTCAGTCGAGATGTCGCCACCGGGTAACCAGCGCAGCGCTTCGCTCACGAACGCGTCGGCCGTGACCGGCGACGTCGAGGTCGTTCCTTCGTGACGAATGTGATCGGCCGGCAGATGCGCGGAGCCGGTTGGGATCGATACGATGAATCGCGTGCCTCGACCCACGGCGCTGTCCACCTCGACGGTTCCACCATGCAGCCGCACAAGTTCCTGCACCAGCGCAAGTCCGATGCCCGAGCCTTCCTGTGTGCGGCCGGGCTGACCTTCGATGCGATGAAATCTCTCGAACAGGCGGGGCAGTTCCTGTGCCGGGATGCCGACTCCGGTGTCGCGCACGGTGAGCACAACATTCGCGCCGTCGGCGCTTGATTTCAACGCAACTTCGACTTCGCCGTCCATCGTATACTTGAAAGCGTTCGAGACGAGATTGAGCACGATTTTTTCCCACATTTCGCGGTCGACATGGGCTTGTTCGGGTAAAGGCGGGCAATCGACAATCAGGCGAAGTCCGGCCTTCTCCATTGCCGAGCGGAAGGTGCTCACGAGCTCCGCGGTGTACGCCGCCAAATCGATCGGCTCGAATACCGAACGCATACGTCCCGCCTCGATGCGAGAAAAGTCGAGCAGCGTATTGACCAGCTTTCGCAGCCTGACGCCGTTGCGGCGCATCAGTTCGAGGTCGCTGCGCCGTGCCGTCACGTCCCGGTCGCCCGGCTGTTGCGCAAGCATGTCCTCGAGCGGACTCAGGAGCAGAGTCAGCGGTGTGCGAAATTCGTGGCTGGCATTGGAGAAAAACGCCGTCTTGGCACGATCGATTTCCGTCAGCGCCTCGGCACGCCGGCGCTCGTCCTCATAGGCGCGCGAATTGGCCAGCCCGGAGGCGATCTGGCCAGCGACCAGATTGAGGAACCCGCGGTAGATTTCGTCGAACTTACGGTGCGGATTGATCCCCGCAATCAGGAAGCCTGCAGGCGTGTCCTGGCCCTGCCGCGCGATCGGCGCCATCGCAGCTTCACGGGGGCGACTGTCCCAGGCGCCCGTAGGAATCGCGGTCAAGCGATCATCCAGGTCGCCGACCGTGATGATCTTTCGGCGCACTAGAAGGTCCTCGACCGGCCAGGGAGAGTCGCGTGCGCCTTTTGCAATGGATGACGGCGCGATGACGGTGCCGGAAGGCACGCCTGTCGCGATCGCGAGGTTGGCAGTTCCGTCGTCGTCAAAGAGATAGGTCAGCGTGAAAGGCAGATCTTTGAGATTTGCGCCAAGTCCGCGCTTGGTGCCGGCGAGAACTTCCACTTGCGTGTTGTTGCCGGCGATTTCGGAGGCAAGCTCGCGCAGGCTCGATAGACGGCGCTCGCCGATAACCCGCTCTGTTTCTTCGGTGACGACGCACAGCATGCCGACGATTTCGCCCCGATCGTTGGAGAGGGGCGAATAGGAAAAGGTATGATAAGTTTCTTCGGGATAGCCGCTGCGCTGAAGGAACAGAAGAAGCGCTTCGTCCCACGTCGCCTCGCCGCTCTCGAGCACATGATCGATGCGCGGACCGATATCCGGCCAGATTTCCTTCCAAACTTCGCTCGCAGGCGCTCCCAGCGCCCAGGCATGCTTGACCCCCAGCGTGGGCCGGTAGGCGTCGTTGTAGAAGAACGAGAGCTGGGGGCCCCAGCCCATCCACATCTGATAACGGGAGGTCAGCAGAATCCGGACAACGGTCTTAAGACTCTGGGGCCAGGACTCCGGCGGTCCAAGGGGTGTCGCAGCCCAATTATGGGCACGCATGAGGGCGCCCATTTCGCCACCGCCCGACAGAAACTCGGGAGCCCCCTCCCTCGAATCACGCGGCATGCTTCGCCCGAGAGATTTGTACGAAAACGAACATAAAACAGCACCCCCACGATTGCCGTCTTGATACACCGCCCTGTCGGACTGTGCCTCATATTTCCGTTGCCGTTCAATATTTTACAAGGCGATGTTCGCTGGAAGTATAAATGTGTTCGCCATTCGCCCCAACCAGCTCGCCCGTTGAAACTTCCACGCGTGCAATTGGTTCCAGGTGTGCGCGGAGAGATTCGTCACGCGCGCGCAGTGCTATGTTCGGACGAGTCGCAAGGCTTGGGAGATCGGTCATGACGATAGGCAAGATTCTGGCGCCGCTGACGGGCGGGGCGCGCGACGCGACCGTATTGGCAAGCGCGTTCGCGGCGGCCAAGCCCTTCAACGCGCATGTGGTCGCGCTGTTCGTGCGGCCGGATCCCGCTGAAGCGATGCCGTTTTTCGGCGAAGGCGTCTCGGGCGTCGTCGTGCAGGAGATCGTCGATGTCGCGAAAGACGCGGCCGACAAGGCTTCCGAAGAGGCAAAGAAATCGTTGCGCCTGGCGGCCGAGGCGGACGGCATACTGGTGCTGGATGCCCCCGCGCACAGAGACGCGCCCAGCGTGTCGTTTCGCGATGTGCCGGGAAACTTCGCCGATCGCGTGACCCAGGCCGGACGGCTCTCCGATCTCGTTGTGTTCGGGCCGCTGAAGGAGGGCGACAAGCCCGGGCTCACGGAAGCTTTCGAAGCGACCTTGCTGGAAACCGGACGTCCCGTGCTCCTGACCGCGCAAGTGCCGCCGCGCGACTTCGCCCGCAATGTGGCCGTCGCCTGGGATGAAAGCCTCGCCAGCGCGCATGCGTTGAGCGCGGCGCTTCCTTACCTCGCGAAAGCTGAGTCGATCGAAATCTTGGCCGTCCGCCGCAGCGGCGCCGGCGACATTCAAAGCGCCGAGATTGTCGAATATCTCGCGCTGCAGGGGCTTTCCTGCACGTTCCGGGTGCTCGATGCCGGCTCGCGACCGATCGGCGAAGTGCTGCTCGAAGCGGCATCGGGGGCAGGCGCAGGGTTACTCGTGCTCGGCGGCTACGGTCACAGCCGGCTGCGCCAATTCTTCGCCGGCGGCGTGACGAGGCATGTCGTCAGCCACGCAAACCTGCCGTTGTTTCTCGTTCATTGACGGATAGTCCCGCATCGTTGGGAACGCCGGGCTGAACACGCTCCCCACAATGTTACAGGTTCGCACGCGCCCATCGCTTTCGCGTGGTATGGCGAGTCGTTAGCATCTCCGTCCGGGTGGGGACGACGGCCATGAACGATTTTGCACGCAGCGCGAACGGGCGGGAAAAATGGGGCGCGGGCAGCAGCGTTCTGCGCCATCGTCACGATCAGGCCTATGCCGCAATTGTCCTGTCCGGCGGATATGAGGAAAGCGGCAGCCGCGGGCGATTTCGCGTGCGTCCGGGCGATGTCCTGGTGCACAGGGCTTTCGACGCGCATCTCAATCGTTTCGCCGACAACGGCGCGCAACTTCTCAACATTGTGCTTCCGACTCCTCCGCCTTTCGCCCTGGGACAATTGAGCGATACGGACGCAGTCGTGCGCACGGCCGAGCGCGATCCGGTTGCGGCGAGCCTGCAGCTCGGCGAGCAGCTTCGCGAAACCACGCACGCCGCAGAAGACTGGCCGGACATTCTCGCCGCCGATCTCATCGCGCGTCCGAATACAAGGCTGGATGTCTGGGCCCGGCGGCACGGACTTTCGCCGGAAACCATTTCGCGGGGTTTCCGGAAATTGTTCGGCCAGACTCCGGCAGCCTTCCGTTCCGAAGTCCGGGCGCAGCGGGCTTTCGCGCTCCTCATGGGAAGCGCCATGACGCTGGGCGGTATCGCGGCTCAATCGGGTTTTGCCGATCAATCCCATATGACACGCGCAACCAGGGCGCTAACCGGCGCGTCGCCGCGGTTTTGGCGCCTGAAGTCAATTCCGTTCAAGAAAGACCGGAGCAGTTTCGCTTAGATCGCCGCATGACAGATACGGCAACAGGCGATGTGCGCTTCCGGTTGAAGATCGTTCCGATCGTTGTTGTGGCACTGCTCGGCTACGGCGTGCCCTATGTCGCCGCATATTGCGCGTTCTTTTCCAGCAAAATTTTTCATACGGCGTCGCCGCACGGGCCCACGCTGCCGTGGCT
>Ga0302324_100023230_pt1 | contig 12003 bp, 17 predicted proteins | sample Palsa_T0_1_FD_201949 | JGI IMG/M metagenome (GOLD analysis project Ga0302324, IMG submission 201949) | Peat permafrost microbial communities from Stordalen Mire near Abisko, Sweden - Palsa_T0_1 | ecosystem: Environmental > Terrestrial > Soil > Palsa > Peat permafrost | place: Sweden: Abisko... | reverse complement strand
ACGCTGGTGGGATAGAATGGTTTCAATCGGGATCGGCGGCTTGATCCCCGCCGAAGGACTTGAACGGTATCCGCTCCCTCATCGGCGGTACCGTTCTTGGCCCGCCCGGGAAGATGAGGAACAATGCGAAGTGTCTCACTCAAGGCGGTCGTGACAGCAGTTAAACTTGCGGCCGTTGCAGCCCTTCTGGGGGACGATTCGAGCCGAGCCAGCGGGTTGTTATCGGAAGCTCGCCATAAAGCGATTCTCTTCTGCAGCGCAAATCCCGGCACACCTAAAATACCTATCTTCATCGCCGACCGCGAACAAGAAGCGCACTCATTGAGGGCGTGGTGCGTCTGCATACAGGAATCTGGCAAGCCGGGCGATGACGACCCGGCGCTTTGCGGCATAAAGCAGGAGATTTTGATTTCGCTTTTGGAACTCAAGGCTTTTGATTCAAACCACAGGGCGACCACTGGGGGAATCGTCTCAAAGGCAAACCCAACATCTGACGACGGAACCTACAAAAACCCGCTGGCCCAAATGGTGAAAGATGGCCTTATCCACTCGAAGAAGGGGCGAGGCGGCGGCTTCTGGTTGACGACAAACGGCAAAAGCCTCGCGGAACGGCTCTAAAAATGGTTCTACCAATTACCAACCAATCTCCTACCGATTCCGCCTGAATAATCGCAACGATAGCAACCCGTCTTATACACGGAGTTGCTAATGATCGACGTTTTTAGTGAACAACTGATCGACCTGCATGCGGCATGCAGGCTCCCGCCATTCCGCAACGTGCAAACCGGGAAACCCGCGCACATTTCGAGCATGTACCGGAACATCCTGCGCGGGGCGGTGGGTGCATGTGGCGAGCGGATCAAACTTGAAACCGTTCGCACGCCCGGCGGCATCCGAACGTCACTGGAGGCTGTACAGCGGTTCTGCAACGAACTGACGCATCCCGATCATTGGCGATCTACAACAAAATCGCGGACGCCGCCTACTGTGAAATCTCTCCGAGCCTCACCGGGATAAAGGCGTGGGTGCGTGCCGCCGCACTTCCGAACGGCAAAGGTCGAACAAAGGGCAAGCTGGGTGAGGACAAAACCGGGAAGGTCGAAGTCTACTCACAGAAAAGATTCTTCACCGTGACCGGCCGAATATTCGAGGGGGGAGCGGCATGATCGGCGAAGCCACCCGACTCCCGGAGGTGCTCAACGATGTCTTCGGTGACAGGCCGAAGCCCATTGTCCGCACCGCCAGCACCGCCGCCGTCAATCTCGACGATGATGTGCTGATCGACAAAGCCAAAGCCGCGACAAATGGGAAATCCTTCAAACAGCTTTTCGCCGGTGATACATCCGCTCATGGCGGGGATGTTTCATCCGCCGACCTCGCCTTGTGTAATCACTTGGCTTTCTGGTTCGGTGGAGCCAGCAACCGCATCGACCGCGTGTTCCGACGATCCGGCCTGATGCGCGATAAATGGGATTCACCGCGTGGTTCATCCACCTACGGCGCGATGACGATCGAGACGGCCATCGCCTCATGCCGTGAATATTATGATCCCGCCAAGGCCAACGGCCGGAAGCATGAAACCAACGGCGATGGTAAGCCGACCGATGATGCACTGGCCGCGATCGCAACCGGCACAACCGACGTGGCCAATTCCGCGCGGTTCACCATTCAGCACCGCGAAAATATCAGATACAGCCATGAGCATGGTGCCTACATCGTCTACACCCGGAAGCGGTGGGAGTGGGACAAGAGCGGTCGTGCTGTCGCACTGGCAAAGCAGACAGCACTGTCGATCTATCAGGAAGCGATGCAGGCGGCAGAAGAGGCGAAGAAAGCGCACGCCGCTGGCGATGAACAAGCAGAAGCAAAACACGCGGCGAGAGCCGGGGCACTGGCGAAACATGCCGCCGCAAGCCAGAAGCGGGAACGTATCTCCGCGATGCTGGCACTGGCACAGCCTGACATTGCCGTGAAGTTGGACCAGCTCGACGCCGATCCGTGGTTGCTCAATGCGCTCAATGGCACGATCGATCTACGCACAGGCGAATTACGACCACACTGCCGCACCGATTTTCTCACGAAGTTATGCCGAGCCGAGTATCACCCGAACGCGGCCGCAGGTGTCTTCATGGCGTTCCTGGCTCGGATCTTCCGTACCCATCCACCATTGATCGGTTTCATGCAGAAGGTCTTCGGCTACACCGCCAGCGGATCAACCCGCGAGCAATGTGTGTTTTTCCTGTTCGGACTGGGTGCCAACGGTAAGACGACGCTGATCGACGCCATCATGTACGTGCTGGCCGATTACGCGGGTAAGGCCGATCCCGATCTACTCATGCAGCGCGATGGAGCATCGGCACACCCGACCGGCATCGCCGACTTATTCGGATCGAGGATGGCGGTATGCTCCGAAACAAACGACGGGAAGCGATTCGATGAATCCCGCCTCAAAGACCTCGCCGGCGAGACACACATCAAGGCACGTCGGATGTACGGCGATTTTTTCTCTTTCGTGATGACCGCGAAAATCTTCCTGTACTCGAATCATCGTCCGATCGTGCGTGGCACCGATTTTGGTTTTTGGCGTCGGATGAAGCTGATCCCATTCGCAGAAAAGATCGACGACGATGAGAAGGATAGAAACCTCGCTGAGAAGCTCAAAGCCGAAGCCGATGGAATCCTCGCGTGGATCGTCGCTGGTGCGGTGGCGTGGCAGCGGGACGGCCTGAGCGACCCATTGGAAGTCGTCAAAGCCACCGAAGCGTATCGCACAGATATGGATTCGGTCGGTTTATTCGTCGCGGACAACTGCATTAAAGGCACCGACCTGAAATCCTACGCCGCAGACCTCTACGCCGCATACACAAAGTTTGCCATCGACGCCGGCGAGCACCCGCTGTCACAGAAGCGGCTCGGCACCGCGTTGGCCGAAAGAGGCTTCAAACCCGACCGATGCACGTACTCGAACCGCCGAATGTGGCTTGGCGTCGGCCTGAAGGCGACTAAAGCGCCGGAAATCCCAGAGTTTAACCACGATCGTTCGGAATGACGTAATTGTCGGAATGGTTGTTAGTTATGGAAATACGACAGACAAAACTCCGAACGATCCGAACCTTATTCCCGGAAAGTGTTTTTACGTTCACATACGTAGAGGACTTTATCGGAATACGGTTCGGATGGTTCGGATGGTTCGGAAACGGGGTATCGCGATGAGCGTGGAAAGCTACATCATCGAGGTTCGCCCGCTGGCCCACCGGAGCGGCAACACGCCCGGACGGCGGATGGCCGCATGGCTCAAGATCGGGCTTCGATCATTCGGCTTGAAATGCATCGGCATGCAGCAAAGTCCGCAGGCGGGTTCTGTCCCCCAAGCCCCCCCGAATCCCGTGAATTTGTCCGCAAAACCACTAGCCGCCCGCAGGACGGGCAAGGAATCGAAATGAACATGAGTTCGTACATTATCCAGCACCATCGGCCGTGTGCCCAGCCCGGTGTGTCCATTTCCGCTCAGGCGAGCGCAGAGGCGACGGTGAGGCAGGATGCTCTAACACTTGAAGCCAAGCTCCTCCTGTTGGACGTGGCGCTTGCCAGCAACAGCGGCGTGAGTGCCGCCCAGGCAGCCGTTGCCAGCGCGGCCAGCGCGTTCGATATCGATTACTTGGCCCATGCCGCCTTAGCCGGTGTCGGCCTCTCGGCAGCCAATTTGGCGCTCCTTTCGGATCAAAGATAAACCCCAAACGCCGGAACCCCCGGCAGAATGTGAGAACTCATGAACAGTCAACACCTTAAACTTGCCGATCTGCTTGAGCAGGCCCGCAAATCGGTAATCGAGCACGCAGTCTTTGCGAAGAATCTCGCCAATGCCCGCGACGATAGTTCGATCCAGACGATGAGCGAGAAAACCACCAAACGCGACGAAGCGCTGAGGCGGGTGTTCGCGGAAATCGAGAAATCTGGCGTCACCGCCAACCCTCTATCCCGCGCCGCCGACTCACGCTCATTGGTGAAAGAGCGGCTGGAAAAAACCCCCGCGACGGTGCTGTAATTCTCTCAACTTCAAACGCAAGGAGCTTCACATGATCTCAACTCTCGAATCAATTTCGCAGGCCGAAGCCGACCAGAAATCGGCGGAATTGGAAACCTACGCCCGATGTGTTCACTCGATGGCGAACAATCCGGTGCTGCCCGCACCCGATGCCGTCGCATTCAAAAAGACGATCACAGCGCTCGGCCTAAGCGTGGATGAGGCGAAAGCAGACGTGGCGGCCGTTGTTGCGGTTGCAGCAGCGCAGAAGAGCATGGTCGCTGCCTCGGAGATCGAGCAACTCGCCGCAGAGCACGCCGACGCCGGCGCTGCCTTGAAGCAGATGGTTGAAATCGACCATCCGGCGCAGTTGCTGGCCGCGCAGACGAAACGGAGGCGAGCCGCAGGAAAACGCGGATCCGCCGAATCGGCCACACGGGATGCGGTGGAGACGATCCGCCGGTTGAAACAGGAACACCCCCGCGCGTTTGGCGTGGATAGCTGATCCATGTGTCCCTTGCGGGTCCGCGCGTTTAACAGACGCGCCGGCCCAATATCAGCCGGTGTGTGCCGGCTGCTCCTGGCTCGGCTGTCGGAGACGGCGGCCGAGCTTTTGAAACCAGTTTCGGTTTTGCCCCTCGGAACCCCTTTGGGGGCTGGAACACCGCAAAACCATTGGAATGTACAAATGAAGAAGAAGCGTAAACCAGCAGTCCCCCGCCTAAAAACCGTTCTCCGGCGGATAGATAACATCATCGACATCTGCCGATCGGGTGCCGTCGAAGACAGCCGGCTCCATCACGTCGATGGCTGGTTCACCACCAGCCTGGCTGAGTGGCAGGCCACACGGACGGTGCTCATCGAGGATCCCAGCCGCACGGGCCTGATCGAAGCCGCAAGGCGGGCGGATTCGTGGAACGATTGCTTCCTCGCATTGAAGCGGGCGGCCATCTTTGAACTTACCTTTCAATTTAACCGACGCAACAGCACGTTCGCCCTGATGGCGATGGCCGCGTTCGATGTCGAAACGATGGCAGTCGTGAACGCGCTGGCAAAGGATACCAATGGCACGCCCACGCAAAAAAATTGACTGGAAAACGGTTGCCAACCTCTGCGGCATCCAATGCACGCTCGCGGAGATTTCCAGCGTGCTGGATGTATCGGATGACACCATTCAGCGGGCGTGCCAGCGTGAGCACAAAATGCCCTTTGGCGATTATCTGAAACGGCATCGGCTCAAAGGTTTCGTCTCGATCCGCCGCAAGCAGTACGAGGTTGCGACCGCCGGTAATGTCAGCATGCTCATCTGGCTCGGCAAGAACTGGTTGGACCAGCGCGACCAGCCGGACCCGCCCATGCCGGACGAATCGGAGTTCTACGAGACGGTTTCGCAGGAGATGTGCGATGCGGTGTTCCCGCCCGGATCGACGCCGGCCACTGCGGTGCCACGGCCGGACCTTCCGCCGGGGGCGATGCCAAGCGTGGGGATTGGTAGGCCGATCGAACAGCAAGAGGCGTAGCGGGCACGCGGCGGATGAGACGATTCCCCGGCTCGTTGACACGCAAGAAGGTCTACACGTGGAAGCAGCTCGCTCGGATGTTGAGCGTGTGATCGGGAGGATAACCGGGCTTTCGGCGGGTGCGATGCCAACCGACAAACGCGCGTCACGCATTAAGGCGTTCGCCAAGGTGTTTGGAATTTGAATTCTCGTACAGACATTTTCTTTGTCTTTTGTCTCCGCCGGCATATTTCCGATGTAACAACATGGAAAAGGCTGCGGAGGAACTGCGTCACGAAATCGCGGCATACTTCGTGGCGTTCGGGGAAGGCGGTCTATCGAAGATGAGCGGACCGCTCTCTGTTGTCATCGCTGGTATTGGCCTGTTCTTCCCATCAATTCCAGGCCGCGTGTTGTTCTTCGTTCTGGCGGCGGTCGCATTCGTGGTAGCTTCATTCGACGTGTGGCGTCGTGAACGCCTCAAAAACCTCCATCCTCCCTTGTCTCAGGTCGTAGTCGAAAGACGGAAATCCATCAAAGACAAATACGATAAGCTTGGGCCAGACGGGCAAGCGGTCATGCGGCAGATAGTCATTGATGGCAGCGTCCCTGACCCGATGCTACACATGGGATCGCCAGACTTTTGGTGGGCGATTACTTCTTGGGGCTTAGCCGATGTAGACCACCTGAAGCGATATGTGCTGGTGAAGGAGATATCCGACGACATTACTGCTGTAATCGAAGATGAGATTAGATCGTCGCAAGCAGTTCCTCCAAATCCAGAACAAAGTCCATGACGCCTCGGTCGCCGTTCTATCGGTACTCGGTCACCACGCTGACGATTGCATTGGCTAGCGCACAGCAAGATACCTGTATCGGGCATACGGCGATGGTGCGCGTCGGCCGGTGTCAGCCTAAGACGAATTCACAAAAAAGAACCCCTCGCACATGCGAGGGGGTGAGTCCGTAGCCGGAAACAGGGAAATTAAGTCACTTCTTCGGACCAGGCCGCGCCGTTCCGCCGGGACTGATTCGACCGGCAAAGGGATCGGCACCACGACCAACCGCGCTCTCTAAAACTACCGCGATATTGTCGCCGACAATCACACCTTCCCCAGCCAAAATCTTCCCCTCATCGGGTGAAACCAACTTGACAGGGGCGGCTAAAGCAAATTTACCGCTCTGCGTATTCTCCATGATTTTGGCCGCTGGCTTGTCCGTTGGTGCCACAGACGGCCGTTCATGGTTGAGTGCCGCCAGAATCTTTCCGACGGCCTCACTTGCCTCGGTCGTGCTGCTAATCGCCTCTTCGGCCTCTTTTGCAAGCTGCTCTAAGAGCGTGGGAAGCTCTTTGAACGTTTTCAGCTTCATGGCTCTCGGCGATTCACTCCAGGCCGAAGTTTCGACGCTCATGAGAATTGGTTCAGGGTTTCCAAAATCGTCGGTAAAGGGGGTGCCATCTTCATCGCGCACCTTGAACCATCGAGTCGTCACGGCAATCCGATATTTTCCAGCCACACGCGCGTAAGCAAGCGACGTGTCCGAGTGTTCGTCGTCGTTCTCGATGGCGAGAACTTCGGCGGGAACGCCAAGGCGGCATTCGTCGTTGAGGAAGGTCTCAACGGCTTGGACAACGTTATTTGCGTCGTCTGTTGCTTTGTTGAGTTTAGGGGATAGCGATCGAAGATTTTCGATCGACTCACGAAGGGTTTCAGTCATCTGATTCTCCTGAGCCTTCTGGGCTCGGTGAAGGTTTTCTCGGGTCCGGCTAAAGACCAGTGAGAAAAATCCTACCGCCAACGCCGTGAATGTCAACTCACGAACGTACTGCGGGACGGATTTGCGATGCGCTTCCGGAATGAATGGCACTTCCGCGAATCACAACCCGATTCGCTTCAACAAGTCGCGCGGAATGAATGAAAGGCAATCATACAAGCCGAGCCGACCGGGTATCTCGATGCGCTGCTTGAGCGCGATCGGGTCAGCGAGCATCCACTCGTAATCACCCTCGCACCCTTCGATGTCCACCAGCTTCACAAGGCAGACGGCACGGCCGGCATCGGCACCGCTCTCTGGACGGCGCGCGGCAACGATTGCCAACCACCCACGATAGTTGCACTTCCAAACGCGATTTTCGACGGTCTTCTCACCGCTGGCAATTTCCCCGGCCCACGGACTCCTAACTACCAGCGCTTTCACCGTCTTCGGCTGTGGCCTGGCTGGCTTCACTACGGGCACGCGGGGCTTATAGCCGGGAGTGAGCGAGCGGATGTACTCTGCGGCCTCGGAACGCTCCCAGAACGACTCCTTGCCCACCACGAAGGACATCTTCCGCACCCCGATGCCGTAGTCCTGGAATTCGGTGCGGATCTTCGGCCTGGGCATGGTGTTCATCCCTTCGTTGATTTCTTCGGCCGGCCGGGCTTGCGTTTGCGGACGGGGGCCAGATCGGCCCGCCTAATCATCCAGTCGCGCCCCATTTTTTCAGCTTTGAGCCGTCCAGCGCCAATCATCGCGACGATACGGACGCGGGAAATGCCGAGTTCCTTCGCGGCTTGCGTGGTGGTGAGAACATCCATAAGCCAAAAGCATATAGCGCATAAACTGCATTGCAAGAAAAATATTTATCTTACGCTTGCAATCGCAATCGCATACGCTATAGTTTCTTCGTCGGACAGCAACGTGCTGCCGAAAACAAATTGGGCCTGAGTGCTGATAACACCCAAGCCCGGTTGGCAAACCTGAATAAGAGGTTCACCATGTTCGAGTCTACCACACGTCTTGACGATTGCACCCTTGAACAACTAGCAGCCGATGAGCGGGCCGATGCCCTTCGCTGCGAAGCCGATGCAGCCGAGCGGGCTTTGTTCCTGAGCGAAGCCACAGCGGCCGCGCGCCGCGAGCCATCCACTGCGGAAATCCGGGCCGATGAGCGCCGGCACCAGCTTGAAGAGCACGTCGTCACACTCTGCACGGCAATCAACCGTCATATCCCGCTTTGCACTGGTGAGTGGGATGACGCGATGAAGGCAGCCATCCGCTTGGCCAATGAGCTTGGCATCAACGCGGCCTTGGCCGTCCTGGGCACACCAGCGCTGCGGTTGCCGCTGATTCCCGGTGACAACCGGCCAGCGGCCTGATCCGTCCATTGATTGCCTTGCCCGGCATCACAACCGGGCGCGGCTTTTCATTTCCCACACGCAAGAGGTTCAAGATGTCCACAATCACCTGCCACGTTGGAATCGCTTCCGGGCAAGCCTGGATCGAATCACCCCGCACCGGCAAAAGGGTTTCGTTCACGCGCGAGATTCTGCCCGTGCTGCCCCGCGTCTACGGCCGGATCGTCCAGAGCGTCGCATCGGGCACCAGAGCCGTCCCGTTCACTCCCGATGAACTGCGGGCCGTCAAAGCCTTCACCGATGCCAAGGCAGAACATGAAGCGGCCAAGCTGGATAATCCGGCGCTTCACTTCGGGATGAGCAAAACCGGCCTGAGCGATTACAGCTATTGGCTGTTCAACCATCCCGGCCAGCGCGATGCGGGATACGCGCTGCGTGCCGACGACACATTCACCATCGACTGCCACACCACGGACTGGCCACCCTTCGGCCTGGGCCTATGGCTCCGGCACCCGTGCGGTCCCGCGATGGTCGTTGCCGGGCCGAGCAAGGAATCGTTGCCTGCTGGCCTGGCAGAGAAGTTCAACGGCAAGTCAGCGATGTTCACGGGTGCGGAACTGAACATCCTGTACGCGGCCTGCACCGCGACTCACAAGCAAATGCGCCCCGCGTGCCGTCCGCGCCGTCGCTATCGCGGGTTCTGAAGGATCGACCGTAGACTACGGTTTCTGATCCGCGACTACTGCGAATATGCACTACGTCATGCGTCTACGTGCTATGACTTGCGAAATGAAACACATGGGCTAGAATGCCTTGAAATATAGGTGTTTTCGTGCGTTTCGGCGGGCGTTCTTGTCGAATTCCCAACGTCAATGTCGAGGGTTCGAATCCCTTCGCCCGCTCTGTTCCCTCTTTCCATACAAGGCGCGCCTCGCTTTTAGTGACCGGAAATGCGTCCTCCACTGCCGATAAGCCGGTTCCCAAGTGTTCCGGTGACCGCCGGCACGATTCTGCTGGCGACGGGAGTGAGTCTCGCTTGCTGGGCGAAAATCGACATCGCTCCAATTGAGGCCAGTCCCCTGATTGGCCGTGGAGAACTCTGGCGACTGTTGACGGCCGCGTTGCCGCATGCCGATCCATTTCATCTTTTGTTCAACGCCTTCTGGGTCTGGACCTTCGGCGCACTCATCGAAGTCACTTTCGGGCACATGGCGACGCTGGGCATCTTTGTCTTGCTCGCATCGGGATCGATGGCCGCCGAGTGGGCTGTGCTCCGCGGGGGCGTGGGTTTGTCGGGTGTGGGCTACGGACTGTTCGGCTTGATCTACATTCTGGAGCGCCACGATCGGCGCTTCACCGACGCGATCGATCGGCAAACGACGATCATCTTCATCGCGTGGTTTTTCCTCTGCATTCTCACAACTATTCTGGGCATTTTTCCCGTAGCGAATATTGCCCACGGCGCCGGCTGGCTGCTTGGAATTCTGCTGGGACTGGCAATCGCCGAAAAATCGACGCGGCAATTCTCTGCGATCATCGGCCTCATTGCGATGCAAATCATCTTTCTCGTCGGCGCAACGATTGCTCGACCCTACGTCAACCGCTCATCGGATGCGGCGTTGGAAGTGGAAGCGATGGGATACGACGCTCTGGAGGAAAATCGCAATGCCGATGCGGTTTACTGGCTCAAGCAGGCGGTGCGGATGGAGCCGGGCATTCCGCGCGCTTGGAACAATCTTGGGATCGCGTACACCCGAGTCGATCAAGAAAACGAGGCTGCCGATGCATTTGCCACCGCGGATCGGCTCAAATCCCAACCCGATCTCGCCCCGTGACCCTCTATCTTTCACCAGCGGCTCTTTGAAGTAGGGACAGGTGCGCCCGATGCTCGGCGAGATGTTTGTCCAGTAGCGCAGCGGCTTGGGGCGAGCGATCGGCGAGCAGGTATCGTGCAGTTTCCCAGCGAACGATTGCCAAGTTCTTGGCGCCGATCAGACGGGGAAGTAGGAATTTAAGGGAGAGATAGGCGAGGTACTGGTCCTCGGTCTGCAATCCCCGTGGGATGGGTGTGTCGCCGAGATTCTCGATCAGATTTGATAGCTCACCGGCCCGGCGACGACTGGCGGCGATCATTTCCGCCAAGGGCCGGCGGAAGGCGGCGGTGCTTCGGTTTACGTAAAGGGCGCTGTCGCCGAGGAACTGAAACACGCTGCTTGATTCCAGATCCAGCAGATCATTGAGGATGTCGCTTACGGCGGACTGAGCGGCTGAGTCATTCATCGGCTCTGTGCCTATCGAACCCGCGCCACCGCGACTTGGGCTGTGCGCGGATTCATCAGGAAGAGTTTGCTATGAGAGCCAGTCACGCTGCCCAGCGGGCCGTACCCGAAGAAGAGCACCACCAGCATGACCGCACACCCCGCGGCCACGGCAAGGCCGATCGGGTTGGGGAAGAAACCAGGCGAATCGCTGTCGCTGAAATACATCACCTTCACTACGCGGAGGTAGTAATAGAGGCTCAGAACGGTATTGATGCCGATGACCGCGACCAGCGTCCACCACCAGCCGCCGGCGGCGCCCAGGGCGAGCATGATATTCAGCTTGGCGTTAAACCCACCCAGCGGGGGAAGGCCAACGAGACTGAGCATGAAGATCGCCATGCAAAGCGCCAGCCACGGCGAGCGCCGGCCCAGGCCCTGGTAGTCGGCGATCTTCTCACTGCCGGTTTGCCGGTAGATCAACGCTGCCGCGGTGAACGCGCCCAGATTCATGAAGAGGTAGACCGCCAGATAGAAGAGGATGGCCTGGGCGGCCGCAGCGGTCAAATCCAGATCGCCGCGAACGCCCGGTCCGCGCACGATCATGGAAATGGCGCACATCATGTAGCCGGCGTGGGCGATCGAGCTGTAGGCGAGAAGGCGTTTGATGTTGGTTTGCACGAACGCGCCGGTATTGCCGACGACTGCTGTGATCGCTCCGAGCGCGCCGATGACGACCGAAAGCGTCGTGAGCGAAAAGCCGGGAACGCTGTGATATCCCAGACCCGCTGAGAGCGTTGAGACGAGGCGGAGCAGCAGCACAAGTGCGGCGCCTTTGGAAGCGACGGAGAGAAATGCGCTGACATCAATCCCCGCCCCTTCAAACACATCGGGGCACCAGAAGTGAAATGGCACGGCGGCGACTTTGAATCCGATGCCGATGATCAGCCCCGCCATTGCCACTGCCAGCAGGGCTGATCCTCCGGCGCCGATTGCACTGGGTCTGGCCATCGCGGCGGAGATATTCTCCAACTGGAGACTGCCGAACAATCCGTAAAGAAGGGAAAGCCCGTACACCATGATCGCACTGCTGGCGGCGCCGA
>Ga0302324_100023225_pt1 | contig 12004 bp, 12 predicted proteins | sample Palsa_T0_1_FD_201949 | JGI IMG/M metagenome (GOLD analysis project Ga0302324, IMG submission 201949) | Peat permafrost microbial communities from Stordalen Mire near Abisko, Sweden - Palsa_T0_1 | ecosystem: Environmental > Terrestrial > Soil > Palsa > Peat permafrost | place: Sweden: Abisko... | reverse complement strand
TACCTGGCCGTCTCCGACATCGGGGCGGCGCGCGCCGAGTTCGTCGCCCGCGGTGTCGAGGCCAGCGAGGTGTTCCATGAAGGGGCGCCCGGCGCTCGGTTCCATCAAGGCACGAATGGTCGTGTCAGCGGCCCTGCGCCCAATGGTTCCAGCTATAGCTCGTTCGTCTCGTTCAGCGACCCCGACGGCAACGGCTGGCTGTTCCAGGAAGTCACCACCCGGCTTCCCGGGCGGGTCGACCCCGCCGTGACCTCGTTCGTCTCGGCCAGCGACCTGGCGGACGCGATGCGGCGCGCTTCGGCCGCCCACGGCCAGCACGAGAAGCGCATCGGCCACGCCGACGCGGACTGGCCCGACTGGTACGCCCAGTACATGGTGGCCGAGCAGGCCGGCACGGAGCTCCCGACCTAGCCGACGCCGGCATGGTCGTCACCGGATCCGCGCCGTCTGGTTATCGAGGCCACGGCGAGCGCGTGATCGCCCCGCCCTCGCCCCTGTATGTCACAGCCGCCACAGAAAATCGCTACCGTCACGCCAGGCGGAGAGGTTCTCCAGTTACCGCGGTTGATCCGGGCTCCGCGGTGCATCCGGTGCACTGGGATACCCCGGATCAACCACAAAGCCCGGATCAACCACGATAATAAGCGACATAAGCCATAAAAGGGACAGAAGCCTGCCCTGCGAGCGCGCCGAGGCACCGCAGCCCGGGGCATGGGTGGAACGCTCAGAATTCTCGCGGTCGGTAAACGTCGGAGCGGTGTTCGATAGCCAGGACAGTGACCAGGTGGCGTTGGTCGTCGATGCGGTAGATGACGCGGTAGTCGCCTCGCCGGGCGCTGTGCAGCCCGGCCAGGCCGAGCTTGAGCTCCTTGCCGACCCGGTGGGGATCGGCAGCCAGGGAACCGTAAAGGAATTCCACCGCTGCCGTCGCGACCTTCTCGGGGAGCCGGGCCAGCGCGCGGCGGCCCGGGGCCCTCCAGGCGATCGCGAAGTCGCCCTCGCTCACCGGTCGGCGATCAGGCGCAGCGCCTCTTCCTTGCTCAGCACCTGCGCGTCGCTGTCGGCCAGCGCCTCGCGGATGTCGTCCAGGAGAGCCGCGCTGTCCATGACGTCGAGTGTCTCCTCCAGAGACTCCAGGTCATCCAGGCTGATGACCACCGCGGCGGGATGGCCGTGCTTGGTGATCACGACGCGGCCGTGCTCTCGCTGCAGGCGGTCCACAACCTCCGAGAGCCGATTCTTTACGTCCGCGAGCGACATCGACTCTGTCATCGACATGGCCATAAGTATAGCTAGTTTTATGGACGTTGACCACGCCGCGCACATCCGGGGATTTACGGCGTTACCCGAAGTTCCGCGAGTGCCATGTCGGCGGCGCGGTCCAGCAGGGGCTGGCAACGCAGCAGGCCGGCGATGTCCCGGGCTTCTTCGATGGCGGCCGCGGCCGCCTCGCGCCACCGAAGCGACAGGACTCGTCTATGCGCCGGGCCCGACCTGCCCGATTCGACGACCGGTAGTTTGCTCGCGGGCGGCGCTCTTGAAATGCTTCGCTTATGCCCTCCCTGCCAGCGACGTTCGCTGAGGATGTCATCCATCAGCACGCCCGTGGCCAGTTCGAGGCATTCCTCGACGACCACCGCGGTCAGCTCAATCGCTGCCTGGACGGGCTGACGGAGGAGCAGGCGCGCCAGTCGCTGGTGCCTTCTCGGACCACACTGCTCGGCCTGGTGAAGCACGCGACCTTCCTGGAGAAGGTCTGGTTTGACGAGGCTGTCACCCGCCGGTCACGTGCTGACATCGGTATCCCCGCGACCTCGGGCGAGTCGTTCATTCTGCGTGACGACGACACCATCGCCAGCGTCCAGCAAGGACACCGCGAGGCATGCGAGTCATCCCGGCGTGCGACGTCATCCCTGGGGCTGGACGACATACTCTACGGCTACTGGCGCGGCCCGCTCCCGCTGCGCTGGGTGTACCTCCACGTACTGCGCGAACTCGCCCAGCACTGCGGGCACGCAGACATCCTGAGGGAGCAGATCCTCAACGGTTAGCCCCCCGGGTGCCCGGCCGTCGTGAACTCTTCCCGTCGAGGCGCCCTCACGCCGACTTGCCGGTCTCTGCCGGCGTCGACGCCCTCACCCCGACGTGCCGGTCTCTGGCGGCGTCGCGGAGCGAGGGAATCAGGGCGGCGACCCGCTCGAGTTGATCGCGTTGCGAGTGCAGGTCAAGGGCGCCGAGGCGGACGACGACGTGGCGCGCTCCGGCCGCGATGTAGCGGCTGAGGCTCTCGATGACGCGCTGGGGGGTGCCGGTGATGACCGCCTGGATCTTCTCCAGTTCCTCCAGCGGCATGCCGTAGTTGGCGATGGCGTAGTCGTCGAGCGCTCTGCGGCCGGCCTGCAGGCTGCTGTCGACTCGCACGGACACGAATAGCGCGGGGGTGATGCTGGCCGGGGGGCGTCCGGCCTGGGCCGCCGCGTTCCGTATGTCCCGGAGACCGGATTCGTAGTCGGCGGGGTCGGGCGGGTAGGGCAGCCAGCCGTCGTAGAGCCGCCCGGTGCGGACCAGCGCGGCCGGGGTCGCGCCGCCGAGCCAGATCGGCGGCCCGCCCGCCCGGAAAGGCAGGGTCGCAGGCGGGATGCTGTCGAATTTCAGGATCTCCCCGTGGAAGGAGGTAGCGCCGCTCCACAACTCGCGCCACAACGCGACGGTCTCGTCCAACCGGGCGAAACGGCGCTCCCATGGCACCCCGGACAGCGTGTAGAACGGCTGTCCGAAGCGGCCGGGGAAGCCCGTGCCGACCGCGACCGCGAGCCGGCCGCCCGACAGCAGATCGACCGAGGCCAGGGACTGGGCGGCCTGGATCGGCCGGCGCAGGAAGGGCAGCAGCGCGCCGGTGCCCAGCGTGGCCCGTTCGGTGGCCGGGGCGAGTGCGGCCAGCATCGTGAGTGCCTCGATGCGCGGGCTGATCAGGGTGTCGTTGACGAAGAGCGAGGAGAAACCCAGCTGTTCGGCCCGGACGGCGAAGGCGACCAGCTCTCGCGGGTCGCCGTCCGCGCCCCACTGGGCCTTGCCGGTCGGGAGAAGCACACCAATGTCCATGCCGCTGATCCTGGCCACCAGAAGTAATATCCACAATTCCCTCGAGGGAATGGCCGGCAGGCCGCGCCACGGGTTACAACGGGCAGGTGGACTTCCCTCACGCGCTGCGCGAACGCCGCACCCGCCGTCATCTCAGCCAGCTCGATCTCGCCTTGCGGGCGGGCACGACCCAGCGGCATCTCAGCTTCATCGAGTCCGGCCGGTCCGCTCCGGGCCGGGACATGGTCGTCCGGCTGGCCGAGTCCCTCGAACTCCCTCTGCGGGAGCGTAACGAGCTGCTCTTGGCGGCCGGGTACGCCCCGGCCTATCCGGAGAGTTCCCTTGACGATCCGGTCCTGGCCCCGGCGCGCACCGCGATCGGCCATATCCTCACGGGTCATCTGCCTTACCCCGCGCTCGTCGTGGACCGGCACGGGGACGTGGTCGCCGCTAACGAAGCGCTCGATCTGCTCACCGAGGGGGCAGATCCCGGGCTGGTCGGCCCGGGCACCAACGCCTACCGCCTCGCGCTCCATCCCCGCGGCATGGCGCCTCGCATCCTCAACTTCGCCGAATGGGCCCGCCACATCCTGGACCGCACCAGCCAGCTGGAGGACCTGCACGCCGAACTCACCCAGTACGTCCCCGAGTCGGAGCCGCCGACCGGCCACCTTGGCTTCGCGGTCCCGCTCCAGCTCCGGACCTCGCGCGGGGAACTAAGCCTGATGACCACCGTGACGACCTTCGCGACCGCCGTCGACGTAACGCTGGCCGAGCTGAAGCTAGAAGCCTTCCTCCCGGCCGACCAGCCCACCGCCGAAGCACTGCAACGATCCGGGCACGCGAGCACCGGCGGTCCTCCTCCTTGAGTCCATCGGGACGCTTTTCGCGGCTTTTGGCGGTAGTGCGGCCCGCGCTCGCGTCTCGGGACTGCGGTCAGGGATGTCACCGATGCCGTCAGGGTCGCATCAGGGTGTAAACCGGGGCTGATCCCGATCGACGGCGGCCACTGCCGGCGGCAGTCTTAAGGCATGGACGCGACCACCGCGACCAGCTCGACTTGAACGGAGACCGATCACCATGCCCGGGATCATCGTCCTTGCCTTCATCGCCATCGTGGCCCTCATCGTCGTCAGCTTCGCCGTGCACCTTCTGTTCTCGCCCTGGCTGCTCGTGGCCGTCGCCATCGTGGCCTGGATCAAGTTCGGCCCGCGCCGCGCCCGGCGATAGTCTGCTGCCCGGCCCGGACGAGTCCCGGCATCCGGCCAGCTCTGTCGATGGGCCCCACTGCGGACGATACGGCCGGTATTTCAGTACGTGATGCCGGGGAACTGCTCGCGGGCGTGCTCCAGCTGGCCGGCCCACTCGCGGGGCCAGCCGAAAGCGCGGGCGGCCTGGCCGCTCAGGTCGGCGGCCGCGGCACCGCTGGTGAAGTGGACGTACTCGCCCCAGTTCATCCGCCGCGTGTAGGTCCCGCCGGAGTCGCGCGGGAAGTGCCGGGCCAGGTCGCGGAAGAACCGGTTCATGACCTGAGCCCGCCCGCAGTCCCGCCAGAGCGGGTAGAACCAGTCGCGGAACCAGCGGGTCCCCCGGCGCGGGAAATCGTCGGTGTTGCCAGTGAACCGGCGGTAGACGCCCTTGGCCTCGCGATCCATGCCGAGCGCCGTGTAGAGGTCATAGATGTAGAACTCGGCCCACTTGGAGTCCCCCCAGACCTCATACGCCGGTGAGCCGTGCACGCCGTTGTTGGCGCTCTCGACGGAATGCCCGATCTCATGAGCAGGCAGCTCACGAGCGAGGGTGTTGCCCTCCCGCCAGGTGTCAAGCCCGCAGTCGCTGACGTTGTGGTGGTCGTGGACCGGGCTGACGTAGTAGCCCGCGTGGCCACCGCCGTGCCGCCCGGCGTGGTGGATGGAGTAGATGCGCGGGTCGGGCCCGAACGCGTCGCCGTAGGTTGCCTTGGAGTACTGCCAGGTCACGTTGATGAACCGGGGCAGCCACCGGACCTGCGCCCGGCGCACGTCGGGGTCTAGGTAGATCGCGCAGTGCTCGTCGCTGTGGTACAGCTGGAGCAACTGGCGGTGGTCGAACCAGTGCTCCTGCCAGGTGGCAGGCGGGTCAGCCAGCCGACGCTCCGGCTCTTCCTCCACCAGGTCCTCCCACCTCTGTCCGGGCCCGGCCCGGCGGTTGTGGTCAAGCCCTCATCAAGGCGATCGTATGGCCAACGAGCTCGCTGGCCGTACCTCGGCATCTGCCGGGCTCGGCGGACGGGCCGGGGTATCAGCGGTACCCGCTACCCGCCCTGCATTATTAAGCAGGAGAACAGGGACCATCGTGGCTGTCCTGACCGCCAGCCAGGCCGGTGCCCGGCTGGCTACGGCCGGGCCTGACGGGCGATCTGTGCCCGCGAATGCTAAGGAGGAGCGCGTGCAGGACCAGACGATCGGGCTCGCCAGCGGCCGCACGGTGGGATTCGCCGATTACGGCATCCCGGGTGCTACCGCGGTGCTGTGGTGCCACGGCGGGCCTGGCAGCAGGCTCGAGCCGGCCTACCTGCGGCGCGTGGCCAGCGAGGCGGGTCTTCGCATCATCGGCATAGACCGGCCCGGCTATGGCCTGTCGGCACCGCAGCCGGGTCGCACGATCGCCGGCTGGGTGCCCGAGGCGCTCGCTGTCGCCGATCACCTGGGCATCGGGCCGTTCGCCGCGGTGGGGACCTCGACCGGCGGCGCCTACGCGCTGGCGCTCGCTGCGCTCGCCCCTGACCGCGTCCTCGGCGTTGTCGCCTGCTGTTCGATGACCGATATGCGCTGGCCGGAGGGCAAGGCCACCATGAGCTGGCCGCACGTTCGTGCCGTCTGGGAAGCACCCGACCGCGCCGCGGCCCTGGCCGCGGCGACCGATGCGCACGGCGAGGATGGCGGCAAGATGCGCGGCGATATAGCGGCCGTGCTCGCTCCGTCCGACCTGGCGCTGTTCGGCGATCCGGAGTGGATGAAGGCGGCAATGACAGGATTCCCGGCCATGTTCGCCCACGGCCTGCAGGGCTACACCGACGATCGCCTGGCTGATGGCGCGGGCTGGATCACCTTTGATGTCAGCTCCATCCAGTGCCCGGTGACTGTCCTGCACGGGAGAAGCGATCGCATGGTCGATGTCATCCATGCCCATCACACCGCCGGACTTGTCCCCGGCGCGAAACTGGCCGTCTTCGATGACCACGGCCATTTCAGCATCGTGACCGAAGTCGTGCCCGCGATCAGTAACCTGCTGCAGCGCTAGCGGCTCAGGGTACCGGGGCCCCGGCGCCGCGCTGGTCCTGGACGATGGCGACCGCCTGCCGCTGGGTGAGCCGGGAGCCGGCCGAGAACGCCTGATCGAACTGGTCCGGACCTAGCCTGTGGCGCGTCTGGGTCACCAGATCGGCCTCCAGCCGCCGCAGATGCGGCCAGGCCGGCTGGCCGACCCGCCGGCGCAGGCCGTCGGCCGCGCCTTCCAGCAGCGCCGCCAGGTCCGGGTCTCCCTCCGCGGACGCCAGCTGGGCATACCCGGACAGGCAGAGGGTTACGAACGGGGTGCTGCGGGCCGCCAGGCTCATGTCCAGCGCCTCATCTAGCAGCGTCCGGGCCTCATCGAGCCTGCCCTGCCGGACAGCCAGGATGCCCAGCTGTACCCGGGAGCCGGCGGTGAGCCACTCCTCGCCGGGCCGCTCGGCCACGTCGCGCGCCTCTCGCAGGTGGCGCAGGGCGTCGTCGTAGCGGCCGAGGGCCGTCTCCAGGGAGCCGGCGGTGAACGCGGCCATCGCCGTGAAGACGGGCTCATCCTGGCCGCCGAGCTCCTCCAGCGAGACCGTCACCTCCCGCAACGTCCCGTCAAGATCGCCGGCGATCGGCAACGTCCAGGCCATGGCCAGCTGCGACACCGCGTGCAGGAAGGGGTCGGAGATCCCGGCCAGCAGCGAGGCCAGCCGCTGACGGGCGGCGAGCGCGGCCGCGTCATCCCCGATGTCAACGGCGAGCACTACCGCCGTCCACGCCAGCTCGGCGCTGGGTTGCGGGCTTAGCGGGCCGGCGGCCGGCAGCAGCTGCTCCACCCAGGACCAGGCCTCGCGCTCAAGGTCCTGCGCCGTCCAGAATAGCCATAGGACCCGGAACAGGTGGGGCAGCGGCCCGGGGTCGTGGGCCAGGTACCAGCGGACCGTGGCGGCCAGGTTGCCCGCCTCGGCCCGCAGCTGCTCCAGCCACTGGCTCCGATCGGGGCCGCGCAGCGGCCGGTCCGCCTGTTCGGCCAGCGCCCGGTAGAAGTCGGCGTGCCGCCGCCCGACCTCGGCGGCGTCGGCCCTGGCCGCTAGCCGCTCGGCCACGAACTCGCGGATGGTCTCCAGCATCCGCGTCCGCGACCCGAGCTCCGTACTGTCGGCATAGACCAGGCTGTGCCGGGCCAGCGCCTCAGACAGCTCCAGCACCCGGTCCTCCGCCAGGGCCGCCACCCGGGCCGCGGCCTGGATGGTCCACCCGTCTGTGAAGACCGCCGCGACTTCCAGCAGCGACCTCTCGGCGTCGGTCAGCAGGCCCACGCTCCATGCCACCGTGGCCCGCAGGGTGCGTTGCCGCTCAGGCAGGTCCACCGCGCCGGTCCCGAGCGCGTCCAGCGAGGCCGCGAGCCGGTCCAGCAGCGCGGGCGGGTCCAGCAGCCGGGTCCGGGCCGCGGCCAGCTCGATGGCCAGCGGCAGGCCCTCCAGGCGGCGGCAGATCTCAGCCACCGCCGCTGCGTTGCCTTCGGTAAGGGCAAAGCCGGGCCGCACCGCGCGGGCCCGGTCCACGAACAGCGCCACCGCCGGGGAGGACTCTAGCTCCGCAGCCGGGGCGTCACTAACCCCGGTCGGCAGCGGCAGGACCGGGTATTCCCGCTCGGCCCGCAGCCCGAGCACCGTGCGGCTGGTGGCCAAGATCGCCAGCTGCGGGCAGCGGGCCAGCAGCTCGGCTAGGTCGGGCGCAACCTGGACCACTTGCTCCAGGTTGTCCAGGATCAGCAGCCAGGCGCCGTCGTCGAACGTCTCGGCCAGCGCCTCTGCCGGTGAGCCCGTCCGCGCCAGGTCGGCGCCCGCTGCCCGGCCGATGGCCGCCAGGACCAGCCCGGGATCGGTGACCGCGTCCAGCGGCACGAACACGGTGCCCGCGCCGAACCGGTCCCGCAGCCGCTCGCCTACCACCACCGCCAGCCGGGTCTTACCGACACCGCCCGGCCCGGTCAGCGTCACCAGCCGCACCCCGGGCTGCCCGAGCAAATCGGCCACCTCGCCGATGGCCTGCTCCCGCCCGAACAGCGATGTCGTGCTCACCGGCAGCCGGCCAGGCCCGCGGGCCCCCGACGCCGACGGCGCCACGGCCGGGGCCCGGCCGCCAGCGGCAGCGAACCGCTCGCTCAGCAGCAGCGCCAGATCATCGCGTACCAGCCGGCCCAGCTCGGCGGGAGTGCCGAAATGCCGGTAAGACGCCGACGCCTCATCCCTGATGCGGGCCAGCAGGTCAGCCAGCCGCGGCTCACGATGGGGCGCCGGGGCCTTGACATACAACAGCCGCGGCAGCCCGCCCGACAGGTCGAACTCATCCTCCAGCCCCGAGACTCGCGCGCCGGGAACGAGCTCCCCGTACCGCTGCCAGTACAAGCCGATGACACATCGCCGCGGGCCAGATACGCCCGGTACACCTCGGCCGGTGGATACGGCCGGGCCCCTGCCTCGAACATCACCGGGGTCAGCCGCAGCGCTGAAACGGCACGCGAGACCGCCCGCCGTTCCTCGGCCAGCTCACCGAGCGTGGAGCTCACGAACACCCGCAGCCGCTGGTCCGGAGTCCGGATGACCGTCTCATCCTGCGGTCCCTGGCTCATCGATCGCCCACTTCCCGTGAGCGGCGCTGGGGTCGCTAGGCGAGCGTGGCGATGGCCTTGTGTACCGAGGCGATGGCGCTGGCGCCTTCGCCGGTAGCTGCGGCGACCCGCTTCATCGAACCGGAGTGGACGTCGCCGACCGCGAACACGCCGGGAATGCTGGTCTCGAACGGAAGCGGCCGCCGTCCGGCCGTGGCCCAGGCCGGTCCGAGGTCATCGTCGGTCAGCTGGACGTCGGTCCGGATGAAACCATCATCCCCGGCAGCGATCCCGGTCAGCCAGCCCGTGGCGGGCTCGGCGCCGATGAAGCAGAACAAGCCCGAGCACGGCTGGGCTTCGGCGGTGTCCGCCGTCCGGTCGGTGATGCTGACTTCCTCGAGGAAGTCACCGCCGTCTAGCCGGGTGACCTCGCTCCGGCACCGCACCGTCACCCGCGGGTGGGCCAGCAGCCGGTCGACGAGATAGGCCGACATCTCGACCGCGATGTCCGGGCCGCGGACGACCAGCGAGACCTCACTGCCTCGGCCGGCCAGGTACAGTGCCGCCTGACCCGCGGAGTTCGCGCCGCCGACCACCGTGACCGGGCTGCCCGTGCACCCGCGGGCTTCTAGTTCGGTGGCCGCGTAGTAGATGCCGGCGCCCTCGAAGTCAGGCCAGCGTTCCAGCGGCAGTGCCCGGTAGCGGGCGCCGGTCGCGATGACGACGGCTTTGCTGTCGATGACTTCCCCGCCCTGCAGGTGCAGGCGGAGCAGGTCGCCCTTCCTTTCGGTGTCGAGCTTGACCGCCTGGCACGGGCTGGCCAGCTGGGCCCCGAACTTCAGCGCCTGGAGCACGGCCCGGCCGGTCAGATCGACGCCGGAAAGGCCGAACGGGAAGCCGAAGTAGTTCTCGATCCGGGAGCTGGCCGCGGCCTGCCCGCCGGTGCCGACGGCGTCCAGCAGCACGGTGTCCAGGCCCTCGGACGCCCCGTAAACCGCAGCCGCCAGGCCGGCCGGGCCCGCGCCGACGATCGTGACGTCAACCGGCTTGGCGGAAGAACGGCGGTAGGACAGGCCAAGCTTCTCGGCCAGCGCTCCCGGCGTGGCCTGTTTCAGCATGGTGCCGGGCAGGACGACAGCGGGCAGATCGTCCTCGGTCAGGCCGGAGGACTCCATCATCGCCCGGCCCGCGGGGGTGTCGGCGTCGAACCACAGGTGGATCAGGCGCTGCCGGGCGGCGTAAGTCCGCAGCGCCAGCGCCGCCGCCGACCTTTCGGTGCCCACGATCTCCATCGCCTGGGCGGCGGTGCTGTGCTGCAGCAGCTCCCGGCGAGCGATCAATGCCTTGAAGACGATGTCGGAGAGTTCGACGTCGTTGGCCATGAGCTGCCGCAGGCGCTCCGGCGACACCCGGTAGACCGTGCCGCCCTTCCGCACCTGGCACAGCAGGTAAACATTCTGCCCGGTCAGCAGGTTCAGCTCGCCGACAAAGCCGCCCGCATCCACCGTAGCGACGGTCGCGGCGGGCACGTCAGCCGTTTCCGTCCGGACAACCTCGACCGAACCCCGCTCGACCACGATCAGGTCGACGTCTTCGTCACCCGGCCGGAACAGTACATCGCCCCGGTGAGTCTGCTGCGGCGTGCCGTAGGTCAGCAGCCGCGCGAACAGCTCATCGCCCAGCCGCGGCGATGCCACAGTGACCGGCACCAGCGGTTTGTCCAGCCGGCCGCGGGCGTGGCTGGCGCGCAGCCGATCCAGATCATGCGGTGAGGCCCAGGCCACCGGCCTGGCCAGGCCGGGCTGACTGAACATAGAGCCGCGCGCGGCCCAGGGCGCGGCGGTGGCACGCGACAGCTCATCCATCGCTGTCACGATTTCAGCTCTCCGGCCATCCGGTCAAACGCCGCGCCGCCGCCGCGACCCTTAGCGCCGCGGGGGCAATGGGCAACCAGCGGTTCCGGTCATCTCGAGACTTGACATATGCCAATATGGGAATATGATCGACCGGTGGCCCGCGCTTCCACGACGTCAGATGTCTTCAACGCCATTGCCGATCTGCACCGGCGCGAAGTCCTGGACGCGCTAATCGAAGGCGAGAAGGCAGTCGGGGCGATCGCGAGCGATCTCTCGATGTCCCAGCCTCAGGTGTCAAAGCACCTCCGCGTGCTGAGTGAGGTGGGACTTGTCAGGTGCCGGGCGGAGGGACGTCGGCGGCTGTACCGGCTGGAACCGGCACACTTGCAGCCCTTTCGCGATTGGCTTGCCCAGTACGAGCGGGCGGTGAACGAGCGGCTGGATCGGATGGATGCCTACCTCAAAGAGCTTCAACGGCAAGGAGACCTTCAGTGATATCTAAACGGCACGGGTCCGCAGTCATCGAATACCCGAACGATCTCGAGATCGTCACGACTCGAGAGTTCGACGCGCCGATCGAGCTCGTCTTCGACGTGCTGACCAAGCCGGAGCACGTGCGCCACTGGTTCGCCCCTTTCGAGGACAAGATGACGGTCTGTTCGATCGACCTGCGCGCCGGGGGCGACTACCACATGGTCTTCGTGACGCCGGACGGGAAACAGTGCTCGTTCCGCGGGACCTACCTGGAGGTCGAGCCGCCGACACGGATCGTCCAGACGTGGCTGTTCGAAGGCTGGCCGGACGCGGAGGCCGTCGAGACGGACACGCTGAAAGAGACGGGCGGAGTGACCACGCTGACGGTGACGATGGTGTTCCGTGACAAGGCCGGCCGTGACCACATGACCAAGCACGACGGCCAGGAGTCCAGCTTCGACAAGCTGGAGGATTACCTGATGTCACTGCTCAGTGGACAGGAAACGCCATGAGACTTCTGCTGACGTGTTCTGGCATCGCGAACACGGGGGCATCCACGACGCGCTTCTGGAGCCGCCGCCGTCAGCTGACTTCGGCCCCGAGTTGACGGAGGAAGCTTCGGTTGTCGGTCCTCACGATCTCCTCGACGAGCCGTCCGCGGTCATCGAACCTGAACATGTTCATGAGGTCCCAGACGACCCGTGCTCCGTTCGGCTCGAGTT
>Ga0302324_100023224_pt1 | contig 12004 bp, 8 predicted proteins | sample Palsa_T0_1_FD_201949 | JGI IMG/M metagenome (GOLD analysis project Ga0302324, IMG submission 201949) | Peat permafrost microbial communities from Stordalen Mire near Abisko, Sweden - Palsa_T0_1 | ecosystem: Environmental > Terrestrial > Soil > Palsa > Peat permafrost | place: Sweden: Abisko... | reverse complement strand
CTGGTGCCGGCTCGCCGGGCCAAAATAAATGTCCTGGAGAAAAACTTCGTAGAGGTGGCCTTCGACGTACCACCAATGCCGCGTTTCAGCATTCGATGGCAAACTCGACAGGACCTGCGGGAAGAAATCCTGGCCTTGCGCCGCCGTTATCTCCGGCGGAGAGGCCTGCAATGCCATAACCTTCCCGGAGGAATCGGCAAGGAGCAGCAAGTCGCTGCCCACCATTTGCCAATAATCTCGCGATGCATCCTGAATGGTCGCCGGATCGTGGGTGGTCATCAGTGCGCGGACCGTCGGCAGATCGGCCAGGAGGGCGGCCGAACGCTCGAGCGTCACTTCCCGTTGTTTTTGAGAGTTGTGGAATGCGGAAACGGAATTTTCGAGATCGCGCTGGATTCCCAGCCGCACTTCCTGCTGCACGGTGTGCCGCACAACCAATAATGTGGTGAAGGTTAATGCCGCCGATACCACCACCATGGAAAGCAGGAACTTGGTCCGCAGCCGAATTCCACCCATGATCCATGCCTCGAATAGGATTAACGCCAGAGATTATGGAAGGTCAGAGGTGAGAGGTCAGATCGCAGATGTGAAAATCGCGACGGCTTTACCTTTGCAATCTTACCTCTTACCTCTGACCTCGTTTTCACTCACGGCACAAACTTGTAGCCCGAGCTATGCACCGTGCGGAAGTGCAGAGGGTTCGCGGGATCCTTCTCCAGCTTCTGCCGCAGCCGCAGAATGTGATTATCCACCGTCCGCGTACTCGGATAATTCCGGTATCCCCAAACCACGTTCAGCAACTCCTCCCGCGATAGCACGCGCTCCGCGTTCTGGATCATGAACTTCAGCACCTTGAACTCCTGCGAAGTCAGCTGCACGATTTTTCCGTCGCGCCATAATTCCATCTTCGTGAAATCAACCTTCACGTCGCCAAACGCGAAGGTCTCGGTCAGCGGAACACGCGTTGAGCGCCGCATCGCGGTACGTACGCGCGCCAGAAGTTCCCGCGGACTGAAGGGCTTGGTCACATAGTCGTGCGCGCCCAACTCCAGCAGCAGCACTTTATCCATAACTTCCGTCCGGGCGCTGAGAATGATGATCGGCAACGAAGGCGCTGCCTGGCTGATTTCACGGCACACGTCCTGCCCCGGCGTCCCCGGCAAGCTCAAGTCCAGCACCAGCACGGACGGCATTGCCGCGCGAAACATGTCCAGACCCGCGGCGCCGTTTCCCGCGACATCCACCGCGAAGCCTTCGCCTTCAAACAATCGCTTGAGAGCTTTTTGAACGGCGCGATCATCCTCGATCACTAGAATGCGCTCCGAACTGGCCGGAACCCCTTCTATCGTCATCGTGGCCGCTGCTGCTGCTGAAGATATGTTCCTGTGCACAACCGCCCCCTGCGCCCAATTGGCATGAATCATACCCTTAAACTCTAGCCTGATATCAGGTTAATGGCACATTTCGGCATAGAAAGTGACATGAATTTGACAATTTGTTGACAAGTGCGCAGTGGTGCAGTTACGAAGGGTTCAGTGGAGACACGGGCGCCCTCGCCCGTTCACGCCAGGCATTGACATCCAGTCATTTACTCCGCAGAATAGAAGTAGTTCTTTAAAGGCCAATCCCACCAGTGGGGGCGTCACGGCTTCGACGGAGATGCTTGCGGCCAAGAGGCATGCCGGGGTGCACACACCCGTAATCGCGTGCAAAATGATAATTGCCAATCAACAGATGGCATACGCAGCTTAATTAATTAAGTTGCCGTCTTCCGCAGCTTCGCCCGTGGGCTGCGAGCGGACGTCACACAGCGGGCTGCTCTTCTCTGCTACGTCTGGGCAGGGAGGTTAAGATCTCAGGCTAGCGGCTAGCGTTTCTTGTCCGTTCTGAGCGTGGGCCGCGAACGTCCTGGGGTAATGCCCAGGGCATGAACGTGAATAAGCATGTAGTCTCTTGACCAGTAACATTTTCGGACGCGGGTTCGACTCCCGCCGCCTCCACCACGAAACTCAATTACTTAGAAGGCAATTCAACTCTTGTGACGTCAGACTTGTGTTCAGGGCGTAGCCGGTGCTCCGCCCGCCCTCCGGGTTCCGGACAAGAATGCCGCGCTCGACGAGGGGCAAGATATCGCGAAGGGCGGTGTCCTGTGAACACTTGGCGAGGGCAGCATATTTCGTCGTCGTGAGCTTGCCTTCGAAGCCGTCGAGCAGCCGGTTCAGCACGGCGCGTTGCCGCTCATTGATCGGAAAATCGGCAATGCGTTCCCAGAAACGTGCCTTCGCGAGGACAGTGCCGAGTGTCGTCTGTGCGCCTTCAATGGCGCGGCCCAGACAACCCAGGAACCATTCCATCCACGGCGTAATGTCCAACGAGCCGTTCTGCGTCTGTTCAAGAATGTTGTAGTAAGCAGTGCGTTCCTGCCGGGTTTGCGCAGACATGCTGTAAAAGCGCTGCGGAGAGTTTTCTGAACCTTCTCCTGCGTCCGCCGTTTCTATGCCACGCTTTCATTTTGATATTGAACCTTGCGTCTACATTGAGGACGCTGCGGGTACCGGTTTGTCTGCCGGCGCGGAAACGTGCGCGAGATGCTGATAGTTGAGGATAGCGTTGAATACCAGCGCATACGTCCCGATGGTCTCGCCGCGATAAACCGGGTTGTTGCCGAACAGCAGCACGTTTCCCTCGCCGAGGTGAGCGTTCACCACGACGGCATGTTCGGCAATCGATCCACCCTTGTCAAGCAGGCCGTCGAGCAGCAAATTCTTGCCATCAGAAAATCGCAGGATGACATCCGGCCGGCTTGGCACCGGAATCACCAGCGGATTATTGCGCGTTTGTTCCTCATCCAACGGCTTCGGCTCCCATGGCTGCTGTTTCACGAGCGGCTCGGGCTCGGCGATCTTTCTACCCTGTGGCTCGTCGCTGTCCTCGACGCCTCCGCGCCCGGTCGCGCGTTTCGCGTAGGGGTCGAGCGGATCCGTTAACGGGTCCATCAGCATGCGGCCTCCCGTGCGCCCGAGTATGCTGCTGATGTTGAAGGCCATGCCGCCGGCGCTGATCACAGGAACGCCAGGACCATAACCAAAGGCGACCGGATGCTCGCGGTTAACAAAAACCGTATTCAGCACCGTGCCGACAACGCGCGCGTCGCCTTGAGGAGCAACGCTCACGCCGGGCGCAAGACCCGTATCGATGGCGAACTGAGCCGTGTCTTCGCAGGTGATCAGCAGCCCGCCTTGCTCAACAAACTCTTTCAGGTGAGCCAGTCCGTCGTAACCCAAGCCCGGACGAATGTCCGAGGTGCTGTCGATGGCTCCGAGGTTTGGAGTCAGCTCAGATTTCTGCCACGGCATCGGATTATTCCAAAGCGGAATGCCGTTGAGAATTTCAAGCGTAGACGCATGCCCCACCGGAGCAAAGATAATGACATCGTATTTTGCGCGGAGGTTCGGTTGTTTGGCCACGGTTTGCGTGTTGATGTAATCGAAGGGCACGCCCGCATTATCGAAGGCATAGCGCCACCAACCTTCGGTTTGAGTGCCCAGCCATGTGTGCATGAACGCGATGCGCGGAGCGCTTACGGCATGGACCGGCACCGACGGCAATACGCCGAGTCGCGATGCATCGAGAGACAGGTCATGCAGAATCTTGGTCACGCCGTCATCCGCAGTATTCGTGATCAGCAGCGAACCGGCCGCGAAATGTTTGCCGTCAGCGTCGAAAGACTTTTCCGCGACTTGAACGGTCGCACCTTTAAGTTTGTAGACCAGGGGCAAAAGCGAAATCTGGCCCGTGTTCGCCACGGCGAGTACCGCGCCCGAGCCAGACACCTTACCGGCGAGCGTCGACGGATCGTCGAGCGGCGTCATCTTCGACTTGAGGATAGTCAAATCGACAACGCGCACAACCTTCAGATTGAAGAGATGCGAGAAAGACCATCCCGTGTCGTCGTAGGGATGCTTCTGCGGGTCGCCGGCAGCCCAGAACTGGTGATCGAGCAGCGCATCGGCGACGCGGGAGTAGGGCTGGTCCATGCGGATGACAATGCTGCCCGCAGGAAACGCTTCTTCCTTCGGCTTGTCTCCGCGCTTTTCCGCCGGAACAGTGGCAGTCACTGCCTCGGATAGCTGTTCAATCTCGACATGCTGGCGCTTCAATACCTTGAGCAACTCGACCTGGCGATTCGAATCGGCGGGGTCGGCTGGGATCACATAGGCCGCAGGCCCTTCGAGCGACGGCTTTTCAACGGCGCGCTTGCTCTTGGCGTAGTAATTCTCGAGGAAATGGTGCGTGTTGCGCGAGAAATAGGAGATGGTAGAAAGCAATGCGCTTTCTTCGTAGTTGTTGTTATCGCGCTGCGACCATTTCACCACCGGAAGCGGCGGATTCTGGCGGTACCAGGTGCGCGCGTAATCCTCCGGCCGGAGGATGCGCTTCTCCGTATCGGCGCCACCGTTGCCAAAAGTTTCATAGAGGCGGCTGATGCCGTTATGCAGGCTGGCCAGAAACATCAGGTAGCCGGGACTCCAGGTATCGAAATCGCCGTGAGTAAACACTCCGGGCATTCCGAAGCTCTGCATCTGGGCAACATTGTTCCAACCCAGTTCTGCCCACTCGTCGGCCAGAGTCGGATCGACCCATGCGTTGTAGGGTCCATCCCCCACCGTGTTGTCGTAAAGAAAAGGAACCGACTCGTGCAGATCGTGCAACACTTGCGCATGCCAGCCAAGATAAGTGTCGAGAACGTTGCGCGTCAGTTCGAGGGTCATGGCCATGGCGTCGCGGTTGTTATCGTGCGCGACATAGTGTCCCCAATAAAGAAGGTGCGGCCAAACTTTGTCGGGATTGGCTTTGTGCCATTTGTAGATATCGACCATGCGGTCGCGGCCGTCCACTTCGACCACTGGAGTGATGAGCACGATCATGTGCGAGCGGATGTACTTGATATAAGGCGCATCGTCGACGGCCAGACGATAAGCGAGTTCCATCAGGGCCGTGGGCGCCCCCGTCTCGGGTGAGTGAATGGTGCCGGTGATGTAATAGACGGGCCAGGATTGGTCGATGAGCTGGCGTGCCTTCGCGTCATCCAGGCCGATCTTCCTTGGGTCGGCGAGCTTGGCAAGACGCGCGTCATTCTCTTTTGCGTCGGCTAGGAGCTTGGCGTCGGCGATGGCCACGGCGATCATCTCTCGTCCTTCCTCGGAGTGTCCGATGCTGAAGACCTTCACTCGCGGACTGCTTGCCTCCAGCAGCCGGAAATACTTGTAAACATCTTCGGCGTAAGGCAGCATGTCGGGCGCTCCGGATACGTCGCCAAGTACTTTGGCCGGCGTGGGCACCGTTTTCGACGCCGGCAGGTAATCGACCAGCGGAGAAATGAAGGAGGGATCGGTGGTGTATTTGTGTATCTGATCGGTGTACTGCTGATCGATGGGCTGGCCAGGATCGCGGGCAAAGTTCGCGTTCAATTCCTGGGACAAGGACAGCGTGCAGGAGAGCAGTATGAAAACAACGATCAAGTTCAGTTTGGAGCGCGTCATTTTACCTCGTTTCGATTCGCGTTCGGGGTCCAAGTGTCACACAAAAGGGCCTTTCGAGGGAAGAAAGAGTCCTGTCGAATCCAGGAGACCCGGCGCAGCGGCTGCGGAAATTAAGACCGAAGCTTCCACAAATTTCTGGCGGATTCAGCAAGCTTTTCCAGAGGCCATTCTGCGATTCGAAACTGAAAAGACGCTGACTCAAGCAGTGGAGTGGAGTCTGAATTACGAAGGTACATAGGAAAAGGAATGCCACGGACACTAAAGTAGCCGACAAAGGCCGCCGACGTTCTCATTGAACGTGAAAGACCGCGAAGCAGGCCGGAATTGCGAGCTTGCTTCGACTCAAAGGAGAGGGAACCTCAATGATCAGAAAGACTTGTACTGCTTTAGCTATGTGTCTCAGCGTAATTGTGGCGGCCAGCAGCGGAGCGTTTGCCACCACAGTTACAACCACGCTCAGTGTTACCGCGATTGTGGGATCTACCTGCAACATTTCCACCAGCGCGGTGTCATTCGGCACCTACGATCCATTGGTGGTCAACCTGGCAAACCCGCTCAATGGGCAGGGTACGGTGTCTACAACCTGCACCAACGGGCTAACCAACACGATTGAGCTCGATCAGGGCTTGAACGCGGCAACCGGGTCCACCGTCGAAGTGCCGCTGCGGCAAATGAGGAGCGGTAGCGCCGTGATGGGCTACTTCCTCTATCAGAATAGCGGTCGCACCACGGTATTCGGTGGCGATGCCCCCACGGGAGTTGGTCAAACCGGCACCGGTGGGAACGCGAACCTCACCGTTTTCGGCCAAGTGACGGGCGGGCAGAACGTTGCTCCGGGTTCGTATGCGGACACCGTTACTGCAACCGTAGCGTTCTAACTGAACGTTGCGGATTAACTTTGCGGAAGCCGGGGCATCGGAATTTCCGCAAAGAGTAAAGAGTGAAACATGGCCCGGCGGGCGGTTTGCGCTTTCGAGACCGCTTGCCGGGGTTTTACCAAGGTGCCTAACAATGCGAACGTGGCAATCGAAACTCAGCAAACTGGCGGCCGCCGCTCTTCTCGCTGCAATCCTGCAAGCGATCGGCTGGGCCAGTTCTTTCAGCGTCAATCCGGTGCGCGTCGAACTATCGACCGGTAAGCTGACCTCCGTCGTCAAAGTCAATAACTCCGGCGACGAGTCCTTAATGATGCAAGTCTCGGTGTTGCGCTGGACCACCGACGGAGAGAAAGACATGTATGCTCCCGTCGACGACATTCTTCTGAACCCGCCCGTTTTTAGTGTTCCCGCCCATGGCACGCAGGTTTTGCGACTGGGGCTGCGCAAGTCTAACGGAGCGCCCGATGAGCAGGCTTATCGGCTCATCGTCGCTGAGGTACCGAAGCCGCTCCCCGAGGGATTTGTCGGATTGCGGACCATTGTGCGGGTCAGTATCCCGATCTTCATCACGCGGCCAGCCATCGCCGCGCAACTCTCGTGGGAAGCAAAGACAGACGCGGCAGGAGCCCTCATCATCACGGCGGTGAATCACGGACACGCCCATATACAGATACGCAGCATGGATCTGCTGAGCGATCAATCGGCGGAGCGCCCCAGCAAGGTTCTCAACGATTACCTCCTGCCGGGGCAGAAACACGAATGGAAGTTTGACGAGCCCCAACTCCGCGGCAGCCTCCAGATCGATCTGACGGCGAAGACGGACACCGAGGATGTCCATGCACACCTTGCGGTCGCGGCTCGTTAAACTTCTATGCTGCGCTTATGGATTGCCGCTGGTTTCAGCGGTCAGCTTCACCCAGACAACCGGCAATTTCGCGCAGTCGGCCAATATTTCCAGTAATTCGCTGGCGCAATCTGACGCGAAATCCGGCTGGGACCTGGTGGTTGAGATCCACATCAATGGTGAAACAGTAGGAGACATGGCGCACGTCCTGCAACCCGAACCGGGGAAATTCTACGCCACCGCCGAGTCTTTTGCGGACTGGAGATTGACGGCTCCGGCGAAGCCGGGCTGCGTGGTGGACGGGGTGAAATACTATGCGATCGATGCGCTCCCCGGCGCCACGGTAACTCTGGATCCGGTTCTTCAAGTGCTCCTGATTTCGGTTCCGCCCGGTTTATTCCGCGGGCAGCGTGTTGGCGGTGGACGGCCTCCCGAGATGAAGGCGGATTCCGGGCTCGGGATGTTTGTGAATCACGATGTCCGGCTGACCGAGTTTGAGGGACATACCCAGCTCGCGGGAGTAATGGAAGCCGAATTTTTCAGCAGCGCGGGAGTCCTGACCAGCCAGTTTTCGGACGCGAATGTGGCGAAAAATTCGCGGCCGATTTGGCTCGACACCAGCTTCCAGGCCGAATTTCCGGACCAGCGGGCTGCGTTCACGATCGGAGACGCCACCAGCGCGCCAGCAGTCTGGGCGCGGCAGGTTTACTACACCGGGGTGCGGTGGGCCAGTAAGGACTCAATCCGGCCGGATTTTGTCCCTTTGGTATTGCCATCATTTGCCGGCACAGCCGTGCTGCCTTCCACGGTCGATATTTACGTCAACGATATGCGCACCATACACGACACCATCGATCCCGGTCCCTTCACGGTGCCGGATATCCCAGTGATCGGGACAGACGGAAACATTCGCATGGTGGTCACCGATGAAATGGGAAAGCAAGAGGTGGTCAGCCGGTCGTTCATCGCGTCTCCCAAGATTCTGCCCGAGGGCGTGAACGAATACACCTATGAAGCAGGCACGATGCGGCGGAACTTCGGCCTGGCCAGCTGGCAATACGATTCCTTCATGGCCGAAGCGACGCAAAGCCGCGGGATGACACGATCCTTGACTCTGGACGCGCGGGCGGAGTTCCTCACGACCACCCAGACAGTGGCGGCTGGAGCCGACTATGCGCTTGCCAGGGTTGGAGTAGTCACAGCCGGGGCGGGCGTTAGTCACGATGAAACCGCAGGGTTCGGAACCATGGCCTACGGCCAGTTCACGCGGCAAGGACATCGGCTGGGTTTTTCGGCCAGCGCGCAGATGACAAGCAACACTTTCCGCCAGCTTGGCCTCCTGCCCAGGGAATTGCCTCCGTCGATTGTCGCCCAGGCTCAGATCAGCCGTACGCTGGGCAAGACTGGATCTCTGGCCTTCGGTTATCTGAACCAACTAAACCGCACCACAGCCCACTTCAGCGCGGCCAGCGCATCGGCGAACTGGCGCATCAAGATGGGGATCTATATGGCCGCCGCTCTGAACTACACTCCGGGCATCGGAAATCCCATGGCAGTCAGCATCAGCCTGGTAAAACCGCTGGGTATGCGCCGGACTCTGTCGCTTTCGACCGACGTCACAGGAACGGGCGCGTCGACGGGGGTGGACGTAATCCAGCAGTTGCCCGTGGGCACCGGCTATGGTTATCGCGTGCACACCGACGACGACACGTCCATCAAGCACACTGAAGCTGACCTCACCTACCAGAACGGAACGGGAACCTACCAGGCGCAGGCAATCGAAGGCGCGGGCCAGTCTGCGCTGGCGCTGGAAGAAAGCGCATCGTTAGTCTGGATGGGACAATACGTGGCGCGTTCCCGTGCAATCACTGACAGCTTCGGAGTCGTGGAGGTCCCGGATTTGGGCGGAGTCAAAGTCTTTGCCAATAACCAGTTGGTTGGCACGACCTCCGGCCACGGTGTAGCCGTCATCCCGAATCTGGTTCCCTACCAGCAGAACACAGTACGTCTCGACGATGACGGCGTACCGGTGGATATCAATCTGGACCTCAACGAGAGGAAAGTTGTACCGCAGTCGGGCATGGGGGTTCTCATGAAGTTTGCCGCCCACCGCGAGCACGGCGCAATGCTGGTGCTGACGACGGAAGAGAAAACGCCTCTTCCCCTCGGCGCCCAGGTGCACGTCGCGGGCGAAGACAATAGTTACGAAGTGGTGCTTGGCGGGGAAGTTTACATCCCTTCCCTGTCGTTCCCCGCTCACCTTCTGGCATCCTGGGATAAAGGGCAATGCGAGGTGACCGTGAATCAGGCGGCTTCAGGAGAATCGTTGCCGCGAATCGGACCCTTGCTATGCGCGCGAAAAAAGTAGCGAACAAAGTAGGGAATAAAGTGACTGCCATTTTGAAACAGAGTCTTTGGATCGGTCTCTGTCTAGCGGCGGCTGCGGTCGACTTGCGCGCGGCGGTCGCTTGCGAGGTTTCGACTTCCGGAGTTCCCTTCGGCTCCTTTGACGTCATCAACAATGAATCCAGGGACACGCTGGTCAGCCTCACGATGTCCTGTACGGGCAAGATCGGAGAGTCAGCGCGTTACACCATTGCCTTGAGTCAGGGAACGAACCCTTCCGTGACGCGTGCGATGAGATCCGGAGCGGGCCATCTGCGCTACAACCTCTACTCCGATAGTGCCCGCACCCATATCTGGGGAGACGGGACTTCAGGCAGCTCCACGGTCGGCGGAAATCTGACGATTGGCGCGCTTCCTACGACCCGCGTGTTCACCATCTATGGCAGAATCCCAGATGGACAGCAAGTGGCCGAGGCCGGCGCTTACACGGACTCCATCAGCGTGCTGGTCTCATACTAGAAAACCACGTCACGCGCGGCCCCCGCAGACCCGCTTTACATGCTTGATCTGTCGCTGACCGAAGAGTCGGCGGCGCGCGACCGGAAGAGCATTGCGCCCAAACAGATGGCCCCGGCGCCAACCAGGTAGACTAAGGAAGAGCCACCCTCCGGCACCGACTGCTCTGGCACCCCCTGTCTTGACCAATTTTGCCTTGGGTCGAAGTGCTTGGGATTGACACCATTTGGTAATGCGAAAGTGGCCGGCGCCAGGTACAGCAACGCCACCAATGCGAGCCACCATTTCGTGGGTTTCATATAGACTCCTTCTCAATTACAACCGCATGGGACTGCTTAGAGGGGGAGAAGGGGCCAAGCTAGTTCCGTCTCCGAGTACTAAAGACCATGCACTGAAGACATCTCTATTTAAACTTATAGACTAGCCCTTGTCAAGAGGACACTTCGTGTAACCAATGCGACTTTTCCGGGGGCGGCGAGTCTAACGGAACGCGCCAAGATCCATGATAACACCCTTATTATACATCTACTTATGACGAACAAGCACCAATTCGACCAAAGGAACGCTCCCCGCCACGGCCACGACTCAGGGTGCCAGGAACTACTTCATAAGAAGTAGCCGCCCGGAAGCCGTGTGGGGGGCCAAATGGGAGGGTGTAAAACAGAGCCGAAACCTTCATAGAGGAACAACTACCGTCCCCGAAGATTCCAGCACTCGCGCGCAATTGCCCAGTCTTCCTGCGCGTGGATCACCAGCACCCGCACCGAGGAGTCAACCGAAGAGATGTCCCTGTCGAAAGAAGACGCGACGTTCTTTTCAGGATCGAGCTTCAACCGTAAATATCCAAAATTCCCACACGCCGCGGCGCGAACCTCGGCGGAGTTTTCGCCGACTCCGGCTGTGAATATGACGGCGTCCACGCCACCGAGCACCCCAGCCATGGCGCCGATGCCCGACTGCAGCCGATGGATATAGATGTCAAACGCAAGTTTGGCGCGTTCGTGACCACTTTTGACAGCGTCGAGAACTTCCCGCATGTCGCCGGAGATTCCTGAAATTCCGAGCAGGCCCGACTCCTTATTTAATATGTCATCGATTCGCGCGGCTGATATTCCCTTCTGCCGCATCAGGTACGTGACAATTCCAGGATCAACCGAACCGGACCGCGTACCCATCATCAGGCCCTCAAGCGGCGTAAAGCCCATGGTCGTGTCGGTACTGTGACCGTCGCGAATGGCCGCCAGCGAACAACCGTTCCCCAGATGGCAGCTCACGAGTTTCAAGGAATTCAATTCCCTGCCCAGCAATCGCGCCGCCCGGCCGACGCAGTATTGATGATTGATGCCGTGGAATCCGTAGCGGTGAATTCCATCCGCCAACCATTCGTAGGGGCCGGGATAAACCTTCGCAGCCGGAGGCATTTTACGATGGAAGCCGGTATCGAAGACGGCAACCTGAGGCACTGTCCCAAGCAACTTCTCCACAACTTCCATACCTTCCAGTTCGTCGCGATTGTGAAGTGGAGCGAATGCGGAAGCCCCGGCGATAGCCGATTTAACCTCGGGCGTAACAAGCACGGGATCTTCATACTGCGGACCGCCATGCACAACGCGGTGTCCGACAACATCAATCTCGGAAGGTGCAGAAATGGCTCGAGCGTCGCCGTCCCAAAGGCCGCCAAGCAGCATCGCAATTCCTTCAGCGCGAGAAGAAACTTTTGCTTGATCTTTTCGCGCGTCCCCCTTCGCATTCTTCACCGACAGTTCGGCGATGCCGTTCTTCCACTCGATTTTTCCTTCCCACAGGCAATCGGATGGGTCATCGGGAACGGAATCGCCAATCTCATAGAGACAGGTCTTCTGACTGCTGGAGCCGGA
>Ga0302324_100023223_pt1 | contig 12005 bp, 10 predicted proteins | sample Palsa_T0_1_FD_201949 | JGI IMG/M metagenome (GOLD analysis project Ga0302324, IMG submission 201949) | Peat permafrost microbial communities from Stordalen Mire near Abisko, Sweden - Palsa_T0_1 | ecosystem: Environmental > Terrestrial > Soil > Palsa > Peat permafrost | place: Sweden: Abisko... | reverse complement strand
CGATAGATATGTCAGACACCACCATAAGCATCAAGAGGGACAAAAGGAAATGACGGGAGGCGTTCATTATGCCTTTCGTTGTTTATAACTGCACATACCCTACATGTTAAGGTTAATCTCTGGTAAAGACACCGAATTTTCCTAAATCTCATACATAAAGAATGTCCGCTTTCGACCCGAACCAGTCGTGACTCGCAGACCCACTGAGGGAACCTTTATACCCGCACTTGATGATCTCCCCCGTTATGTGCGCTAACGCACGGAGTCAGCAGATGAGCAGGAATATGGTGTGCGTCTTCCTGTTTCCGTTAAAGCGTAGGCCGTTTCATGCGTGATGACATTTTACTGGGGTCAGAGGTGATGGGGTGTTCCCCGAGGGAATTTGCGGGTCCTTGCATTTGGATGGATGGCAGTGACTACCGCATAGTTCTGCTAGGTGGCTAGGAGTGGCTAAAACTAACTACGCTCCTCAACGGGTAGCCATCGGTCGATACTCCTACGGTAAATTCAGACCCGCCTTACAGCCTATGACAGTGTCCTCAGTTACTGTTGGCAGGAATAAAGGGATGCTTGGCCTTAGAAGAACCGATCATGTATAAATATGCGTCGCTTGCCTGTCTGCTGATTTCACTGACAGCTTGCCATCAGAGCGCTCCGGCGCCGATCAGTTCTAACGACAACCCGTCGAGTGCCGATGCCACCGGAACCAGTCCCGCATCCAATGATTTACCAACGTCCGGCGGAGAAAATTCGACGCTCCCCGCGATAGCACAGTATCCTGACTTAGTCCAAATTCCGGACTTTCCCGTTTACTATGCCCCGCAATTAAATTCGAATTATTTTTTCTACGACGGCTCCTATTGGGTCTATGAAGAGGATAACTGGTATACGAGTTCCTGGTACAACGGTCCTTGGGACGTAGTCGAGCCCGAGGACGTACCGCTATTTATCTTGCGTATTCCTGTCGGCTATTATCGACAACCTCCGGCATACTTCCAGGCTTGGTCATCCGATGCAGCGCCGCACTGGGACGAACATTACGGCGACGCCTGGGCGCAACGCCGCAGCGGGTGGAACCAATGGAATCGCGATGCCGCCCCCAGGGTTGCCCCGCTGCCTGTCTATCAGAGACAATATTCCCAGAATAATTATCCGGAAGCCCAGCAACAGGCGGAACTTCAAAGCCAGCATTATCACTATCGTCCGCGCAACCCCGCAGCGAGGAAGCCATCGAAAGAGAATGGGCGCGTACCCGTTGAGAGCGGAGCATCAGCGACCCATCGTGAAATCAATCGAACGCCAATGCCCGCACATTCTGAAGCATCGATGCCGAACCGGCCGCTCAGTGCATCACAAAGTCATCCACAATCGTCGCAACCCGTACATCGTGAGAATGCGCTCCCACCGATAAATCGTAGCGTGCAAAACGGTGAACAATTCAGACCACCCCATGCAGTCGTTCCCTCGGCGCAGTCGCACAGGGTGGCGCCAGCAGCACCTCATCCCGGACCTGCACCGCATCCTGCGCCGCCTACGCAGAAATTATCGCCAACCCAGAAAGCAGCAGTTCCACCAGCGAAACACGGCGATACTAACGACAAGAAAGATCAAGAGAAGTAAACCACGCAACCGTTACAGCGCTGTGTGTCGAGAAAGATAGTTACCGATAGTTAGGCTGCTGATAAAGCGTCTGCTTTCGATCCAAAGCGGAAAGGTGTTCCTCTGTTGTGCTCATGCCGCAGCCCGGTGCTCGTCATGATGCATATGCCTAGCACGGATGGTGTCTATTAACTGTTGGAGCCCAGGTTGGGTTTGACGGCGGCTGGGATAGTACATGCAAAACGGCGGCCCCATCGAGGTCCAGTCTGCCAAGACGATTTCAAGTTTGCCTGCCTTGATTTCTTCACTGACGCGACGCTCTAGGCAGTAGGTCAACCCTACTCCATTTATCGCGGCCAATACGTCAGTTTCGGTTTCATTCGCGCTCATGGCTCCAGGAACATCAATCGTACAGGCTTTGTCACCATCACCCAATTCCCACTTGTAGATGGAGTTATCTCCGAGTCGCATGCGTATACAGGAATGTTGCAGTAGATCCTGAGGGGCTTTCGGCCTGCCATGTCGGACCAGATAATCCGGCGATCCCACCACAACCCAGCGCAATTCATCGGTTAGCGGTACAGCAACCATGTCTTGTGGAACGGTTCCGCCATAGCGAATGCCGGCGTCGTAGCCTTCGGCCACAATGTCTACCGGACGGTCCTCCACAGTAATTTCGAGTTGTATATCCGGATAGGTCTTGAAGAATTCAGGCAGGATCGGCCCGAGCACTAGCCGTGATGCATCTCGCGGTATGTTGATTCGCAGCCGGCCCACGGGGGAACTGCGGTAACGGTCCAGTTCGCCCAGTGCGTCACCAATCGTTTGGAAACCTCGTTCCAGTTTCTCCGCCAACGCACTCCCAGCTAATGTCGGTACGACTGATCGGCTGTTACGGTTAAGCAGCTTCACCCCGAGGCGTGACTCAAGGTTTCTTATTGAGTGGCTAAGTGCTGATGTGGTAACACCCAGTTCGATAGCCGACTGTCGGAAGCTCCGACGTCTGACAATGGTCATTAACACGTTCAAATCAGCAAGTTCAGCGCGGGCAAATGCGGGCATGGATAGCCCTCCATGTTTGCTTTTTAGTTAACGTATTGTTGAAATACATTCAACATTATATGAGTTATATTCACATCATGTAAAGCGGCTCCTAGCAGAATGCGTCGCTACTAGTAAAAGGAGTTGAGCATGAATATTGAGACTATTCACATCGAAGGCATTAGTACACCCGTATCACGTATCGGGCTCGGTACCTGGGCGATCGGCGGCTGGATGTGGGGAGGCACAGATGATGTGACTTCCATCGCCACCATCCGCTACGCGGTCGATTCCGGCATTAACTTAATCGACACCGCTCCTGTCTATGGTTTCGGTCATTCTGAGGAAGTTGTTGGCAAGGCTCTGGTGGGCATACGCGACCAAGTGGTCATCGCCACGAAAGCGGGGCTAGAGTGGTCGAATGGAGAAATATGGAGGAACACGACTGCCGCCCGTATCAGAATCGAAATCGAGGATTCGCTGCGTCGTCTACGCACCGATCGCATTGACCTGTACCAGATACACTGGCCCGATCCGCTAGTGCCGCACGAAGAGGCTGCCGCTGAACTGGAAAAGCTCAAGCGGGAAGGAAAGATTCTCGCCATCGGTGTCAGCAACTATTCACCTGAACAGATGGATGGGTTCAGCCGGAGTGCGCGAATCGCTACAGTGCAATCGCCGTACAACCTGTTCGAGAGAGCAATCGAACAGGATGTAATTCCCTACGCCAAACAGCATGGTTTGACGGTGCTCGCGTATGGAGCGCTGTGTCGCGGTCTGCTATCGGGTCACATGCGTGAATCCACTCGCTTTAGTGGCGATGACTTACGCAAGTCTGATCCCAAGTTCAAACACCCACGTATCCTCCAATATCTTGCCGCTGTCGAAGCTTTGCAGCGATTTGCGCAAGAACGTCATGACAAACAAGTGCTGGCCCTTGCGGTGCGGTGGATTCTTGATCAAGGACCGACGATTGCCCTCTGGGGAGCGCGGCGGCCCGACCAACTCAACGGCATTGATGCCGCATTCGGCTGGGAACTCAGTGCCGAAGATATGAATCAGATTAACGTTCTGCTGGCGGAGCACATCACCCGTCCCATTGGACCCGAATTTATGGCGCCCCCGTCACGGCAGTCATCGAAATCAACCTTGAATAGAGGAGACGCATTATGAATATCTCTGTCTTAGGTTTGGGAATTATCGGAAGCGTGTGGGCAAAAAACTTAATCGCCGACGGTCATACAGTGCGTTGCTGGAACCGGACTCCAAAAGATTTTCCCAATTTTCACGCATCAATCCAGGATGCCGTTGACCAAGCGGAGGTCATCTTCATCATAGTATATGACCCACCAGCTGTTCAGTCCGTTCTCAACCAGATACTACCTAAACTCGGTCCGGGACAATTAGTAATTCAGTCGACTACGATATCCGCTAAATGGACTCAGCTCTTTGCCAAGGAGGTGCAGAAAACGGGCGCAAGATACCTTGAGGCCCCATTTACGGGAAGCAAAACCGCAGCGGAACAGCGTAAGACTATTTACTATTTGGGCGGCGACCAAGAAACCGTTGAAAAGGCACGCCCCATTCTTCACCCTCTCTCGAGCGTTCTCTTATACGTCGGTCTGCTGGGCTCAGCCTCAACGCTGAAGCTTGCCATGAATCTTAATATTGCCGGAATTGCTCAAGCCCTGTGCGAAAGTCTTATGTTGTGCAGAAAGTTTGGAATTCCGGACGATATCTATTTCAGCGCATTGATGCCTAATGTCGCACATTCTGGGGTCTCCGATTTGAAGGAGCCCAAATTGCGCCAGCATGATTACAGCCCACAGTTTTCGCTCAAGAACATGGCGAAGGATCTCCGCCTAACACTGGAAACCGCTGAGGAACTCTCGCTGCCACTGGAACAAACCAGGCTCCTCAAAAGCATCTACGATAAAGGAATTACTGCTGGCTGGTCGAATGATGACTTCATCGGACTGATGCGACTCCTAGACAAATAATAAGTCCACCTTTGGCCGTTAGCGGCCATATTAAAAGCGTCTGCTTTCGACCCAAAGCGGAAATGTATGATTGACATAGCGGTGGCAATACACACTGGGATAGACTTTTGCTTTTATAAGTGACCTCATGTAGGTAGCAAGATAAATAAACTTAAGTTTAATTAAATATACATTAACAATTATTCAGAATTCATACCTTGATAAGAACAATACTTTTATCCGCCTTTCAAAAATACAACATATTCATGTGACAGATGAGATGTAAGGATTTTTGTTAATGCTATGTTAGCGGTGGAAACTATTTGTAAGTCACGTTGTTCTGAGTCAATACGATCACTTAATCTTGCAAATACTACAGGGAGCCAATGTTATTTCTAGGAGAGATAAATGAGGCTTAACAAGTTATTTATGATCGCCGCTATTGCTACAGCGTTGTCATTGCCAGCGGTTACCTTCCTGTCATCTTGAGTTGTAGCTTTTCCGGAGCAAAGTCCAGGACATTGACTGAGATAAATAACTAGGCCCCCCGAATATGTCTTATGTTTACTCGAGCCAAATTATTTGCATGGATATCTCATTCGGCAATTGTCCCTATTTTATTAATAGTGGTAGTCCCGGGAGGTCTTATTCTTTTGGTCGTCAGATGGCTCTATATACGTTGGTTTGGTGCCAACGTAACTAACAAATCGGAGTAGCGCTTATGAACAAATCTTCGTTGATTGATTTTAAGAAAGAAATAGTCGAAATACCGCTCGATAGCACGGCTCCCTCCCAGAGGAAAGCCATTGCCGAGCCATTGCCGGCACATGGCATAGACGTCAATGCCAGGGGTAGTAACGGCAACTCCTCTCTCCACGCGGCGGCGCATACTGGAAACAAAGATGTTGTCGAAGTGCTGCTGGCACATGGGGCCAACATCGAAGCTAAGGATACCAACGGCAATACACCGCTCAACTGGGCGGTCCCATATGGTTATCGGGACATCATCAAACTGCTACTGGCGCATGGTGCCGACGTAAATGCCAAGAACAACTTTGGTGTCAGTCCACTCGACAATGCAGTGTCATTCGGAAATAAAGAAATTGTCGATGTACTGGTAGCTGCCGGTGCGAAGCATGGCGATACTCGAGTAAGCGTTGCAAGGTTTTCTCGCCGTTTCCAGGATTGCCAGTCAGGTCATATCAGATCGGACAGTGCGGCCAGAAATTCGCAATTGATTTAGGCATCTACGGGCACTTTGTGATACAAAGCAGCCGTTCAACATCTTTCAATAAGCTAGGAATGGAGAGGATCGGGAAATCCGCTTTCCTTCTTCGTGACTTTTGGACTGGGTGGCGCCTTTGGACCGCCTGGTTCCTCTGTATCAGTGCGATCCTTCTACTTGGTACGATTCGGATAGCAACTGATGCCGAGTTTTCTTTTGCAGCCTTGTTGTTGCTGCCAGTGCTAGTCATTGCATGGATCGGTGGCACATGGGCGGGTTTGTTTATAGGCGTTCTTGCGACCGTGATGTGGGCCGTGGGCGATATTGTTACAGAGCGACATTTCAGTGCTTCTTGGATTCCATGGGCAAACGCCGTTACTCGTCTAATTACTTACAGCCTGATGGCCATCCTTGCCGCTCAGCTTCGTCTGCAATTTGAAAAAGAGAACGAATACGCTACACACGATATCCTGACCGGACTGCATAATCGACGGGCATTTTTCGACGCTGGAGCCTTCGAAATCGAACGTTCGAAGCGCTATGCTCGCCCTTTAACCGTGATATTTCTGGATCTGGACAACTTCAAACAACTTAATGATAGCCAGGGCCATGATGCGGGTGATGCTGCTCTCGAGGCGACTGCCAAGGCTTTGCTCGGGGCATTACGGTCAAGTGATCGGGTTGCACGATTGGGTGGGGACGAATTTGCCGTCCTGCTTCCGGAAATTGGGTACGAGGAAGCTGTCGAAACTGGTAAAAAGATTTTCAATGCTGCGAACGATGCACTAATAAACTTTCCGCCAGTAAGAGGAAGCATTGGTGTTGCGTGGTTTGGGGAAATTGATCGTACGTTTCCTGCAATGCTAAAAGCGGCAGATAAATTGATGTATGAGATAAAACATAGCGGCAAAGACGGCATGCGTTCATTGCGATTCACACACAATTAACGAATCGAACTCGTGCTGTCCAAAAGCTCGGCCGACGCATCTCACGCTGTTTCTCGGTATATGACCCGATGGCCTAACTGACGGGAACAGAAATCTAGATGTCGAGAATAGCAACTCTCGTCACCCTGGAAGCATCCGCCTTCGAGCCAAAGCGGACATTCAAGCCAAGGGTTATTACGACACTAGATGTATTGATGGAACCGTTTTATCAGCAATCATTACGCAGTTTCGGCCACTCTCCTTGGCTCGATACAGGGCGCGATCGGCCGCTCGTGCGACTTCTTCCCACTGTGAACCGTGATCTGGATACAGCGCAATACCAAACGACATAGTAATATTTTGACTAATCGTGCGATTACTTTGAATAACTATCATTTTTTCAACGGCCAGTCGCAATACATCTGCACGATTCTTTGTTCCGGATAGTGTTGTCCCCGGTAACAGCAACAAGAACTCTTCGCCCCCATAACGACATACAATATCTTCGCCACGGGTTTGTGCACGCAAGAGGCTACCAACCTCCTGTAAGACGCGATCGCCTGCCTCGTGACCGAGCGTATCGTTCATTTTTTTGAAATGGTCAATATCCATCATGATAAAACCAAGCGACTTGCCTGCGCGTTTTGCTCGGCTGATTTCTTTTTCGACAGCGGCTTCCAAATAACGTCGATTGAATAGCCCGGTCAGCGCATCTTTCAGTGATTGGCTGCGCAATGATTGCTGCAGTTGTAATGTCGCCAACGACATCCCAATCTGCTCTGCAATACGATGCGAGAAATCAGTCATGGATTTATCAATTTGGCTTCGTTTTGCCTCAATATACAACAGACCGATCATCTCGCCATGTACTATCATCGGCGCGCAAATACTCGACTCCACCGTCGCAGCTGAAATATGAGCACATGCGATATCCGTATGCGAATTACGCATCAAGTGAAGTGCACCTCGTTTGAGCGCCCAACAATCTTCCGGCGCAAACGATGTCTCTTGTGTCAAGGCAGAAGGGGTGTTCCAGCTTGCGGCCATTTCCAAATGATTACGCGATGACCGGTATAGATAAATTGCGCCCGGCAGTCCGGATAGCATCCTTGGCATTTCCTTGCTGATTACTTCGCTGGCCTCCTCGATAGTTGAGCAACTGTGTAGCAATCCATCAAGCTCATCGATCAGATTCTTTTCGTTCATTAATTGTTCGGCCTGATGCAAACTCACGGCAAGCCGCTCGTTAATTAGGACGACCTCTCGTTCCGCGGTAGAACGCCGGCGGTTCTCACGTCGGACAGCCGCGAACACCAAAGTGATAATCAATAATCCCAATAGCATCCCCGAACTGCTGATCCACAACGCATCACTTCGCGTATTAAGAGAAACGGCCCTGCGTACTTCAATCAAACGGTCTTCCTCAGTCCTCATTTGCGCCGCCAGAGCACGCACCTGATCATCGACTGCCTCTTCCTCTTTGTTTCCCTTCATTATTGAAGATAGGGTTTCCGGAAATCCGTTTTTTTCTCGTGCTGTAACGATCTGCTTGGCAATTCTTACTTTCTCAGAAACTGCCGTACGCAACTGCTCTGCCCGTTGATGTTGAGTCGGATTGTCCTCGACCAGCTTCACAAGGTCGTCAGTTTTCTGGGAAATCGTGGCGATTGCAGAAAAATAATCATCAAGAGTGGAAAGTTGACCCGTGATTACATAATCGCGTTCGCTGGAATTAATGTCGTCTGCAGCAATGCGAATATCGTTGATCAAATTGACAACGCCGCGAGAATGCAGTACCCACTTTCCTTGGGCATCCAACCGCTCGAACGTGTTGATCACGACAATAGTTACGCCCACCATCACAGTGAGTGCAAGTGCGAACCAGACACTAAGTCTTACTCTCAAGAATTTATTCATAAATTGGCATAACCAAGTTTGTTACCCAAGTGGATGATTGCCGCTTCAGTATAGCTGACGCAAGCGCTATTAGACTTAGCATTTTGCGTTGCGTCAAATGTCCGCTTTTGGCCGAAAGCGGACACTTTACTTTGTATATCTGACTTCGGAAACATCGCTTCCCTGCCACGGGATTTCCTAGGTGTTGAGAAACGTTGCTCCCGTCACCCCGAGTATCGTAATAATCTAGAACTGACACTTGTGTGTTGAGATGGCTTCTTCCCATCACCTAGAAGGCTGATATGCGAAAATCTGGGTGACGAGCCGTATTGCTCTCATCACTAATACGTATGGAGTCATTAAAAATGATAAAGTATTTTAGGCATGACTGATGAGCGGCTCGATATAGTCAAAGTAACACCTCACATCGCAAAGCGGCGCGCGTTGCGCGCAATTGCCCTTTTTGAAGCTATCAAAGGTATCGCTGCGCTCGCAGCCATGTGGGGCGTGATCGATTTGATGCATCGCGATGTGCGTCATCTCGCGATAGAGTTGATTGGTCGATTCGGGTTAAACCCTAATGATCGCTACCCTTCAGTTCTTTTACATTATGCCGACCTTTTACCCAATACAAACGTGCGGCTACTTCTGTCGATTGCGAGTGGCTACATCCTTCTACGATTCATAGAAGCTTACGGGCTCTGGAATGACAGGATTTGGGGGGAATGGTTTGCTACATTATCAGGTATGGTCTATATACCTTTCGAGATTCATCACCTCATACATCGACCGTCAATCATTAATGCTTCAGTACTCGCAGGGAATTTCCTGGTGGTTGTCTTTCTGGTATTACAGTTGTGGCGAAAATACAAGAATTAATAGGTAATTACATATTATTTGAAATTTAAACTATCAACAAATACAGGAAGAGTAATGTGTGGCAGATAATTATGTGTTGAGAAATTAGCTTCCCGTCACCCCAACTGTCGCAATAATCTGGAAGTGACACTTATGTGTTGAGAACACCCCTTCCCCTCACCTAGAAATTCCCTGCTAACAGGGAAAATACAGGGAATTTTCTCGAATTTTCCTATATTCATTTAGGATAATTCCCCGCAAACGCCCGTACACAGCCATTCTTGAGGTTTCTGTCCGTTTTAACTGTTGCAATAAACAGGGAATTTCAGTGTGGATATGCTGAATCTCAACTTGGGTCGTTAACGGCATTAAAAAGTGTCTGCTTTCGACCCGAAGCGGTCAGTCAGGTTTCACGAAAGCGGACATTCAGCGTTTGAGATGAGAGGCGCGACGCGGCCTGTCAGGGCACGCTCCCTCGATCGAAGGGTTATCCGGCTGATGGCAAAGCGCACAGAAATTAGGGTTGGAGTGGCAACTTCAACGAGCGAACGCGAACCTTCTTGCCTGTAAGCGTACTGATTCGGGCTGCAACAATTGAAGCATCGACGTCGTTAAGCGTGTGACCAATGATAACGGGAAGAAACGAGCCTTTCACATTTAGTCTTACTGACCAGTATTCTGGCTCATCATCATCGTAGACATGCGCGACATCAATAGTTTCGATTGCGTCAAACCGCGCAAGCACTCGCGTTCCTGACTTCACGGTGCGGTAGCGCTTGCTGACTATGAACTGCCGACTATTGTTCTTCAGTATTAGTTGATCGTCGTCCTGCTGAACGATCTCTAGAGAAGAGAATGGCGCTAGCACGCTCTTGGCCTGAACGAAGAATGCGTTGAGAAAGTCTCGGAGAGCGCTCAGCATGGGTGGTAGTTGCGCAAGACGGCTAACCGAGATCACGCATTCTCTTAGAGAATCAACTGTAAATGTCGGAGCCGATGAAATGCGATAGCTTTCGACCCAAAGCGGACATTTACAAAAATAAGAATGCAATATAAGCCAGTCATGGTGGAAGGGGCACTCATCCTTCTCCTTTAGCACGTCGCAACGTCTCGTACAGATCATCGTTGTCAACACCCATGTCATATAATTTAATCGGTTTATTTCTGCTATTTATATATACAAGCGTCGCATCGACTGGTTTTAATGCGGTCACGTTGCCCATAGACACACATATATCAATCGATTTCTTATCGATTTTTTCAATATCGGCAAATGCGATTTCCAATATCGAGTACGGATAATAGACAATAAGCCTCGACTGCTCGACCACAAGCTTCCAAACATCATATGGAAACTCCTTGGTCGTTCTCATTATCACAAACAATACCCACAGAACGTATATCGCTTCAAACGTGATTACTGTTAGTGCAAATCCCAGATAAGGATGGTTGTCGCCCACCCAATATCCAGCTGCTAATTCGATCAAGGGCAATATAACAATAAGAATCGGAACAAGATTTCGTCCGCGCCAATAAATATGCGGATAAATGAGAGTGGCAGAAGCTCTGGCTTTAGTTACATATCCCATCACCATTTTATTCAGCTTATGATAATCGAGCAGGTCATAATCAAGAGTTAGTCTCAGCTTGTGATTTCTATCATATATGTCAGCCCTCAAAATTGGAGCCTTCCTGTGACGGACATTCCCGATATCATTCCATGAGAGGTAAGTCTTAGTGGGATGGCATGTACGCCATAATCCTTGCTCACTGACGCTGATCGAATAATCTTCGAAGATCCACAGTCTCCGTGCACAATAAAAAGCGTAGAACCAGAAAGGAGAAAATGCAGAAAATAGGACGATTGCGTTCACCATGTCCATGGATGGCCCGTTTTTATAAGCATAGGCGGCATATATGAAGACCGGAAATGCCAAGGCTATCGCGATGCCATACCATGACCACTTACGTTCATACGGATTGAGAGGGAAAACGTTCGGATCAAAACGGGATGGCGCACGATCCCTGCCATCCGAGGAATTCCCCTGCATTGGGCTTCTGGATTTAATTTTTACTCCCAGAGTTTTTTGATCTCAGAAGATAGTCAGATTACTGCATAAAACTAGGCTATTCAAACGTCGTGCGTGATCCCTGTTTGCGCTGCGCAATATGTCTGCTTTCGACCCAAAGCGGACATTTCCGAAGAACTAATTTAAGCCGTTTTCGTAAAGGTTATGATGATCCTCATAACAGGTGTGCGGTCTGCGGGAATCACGCGCTACCGGAAGAAACCGACATCCTGCCTCAGACATAGTCCGATCTCATCGTCTGAACGCCGCCGCGCCTTGAATGGAAACAGTACTCGAAAGCGTTCCACCCACCGTTGCCGGCGTCGAATACGTCAACCCAATGAGCGACGCATTCGGTCCCGCAAAAAATCCGCTGACCTGATTCAAATTGGGATTCCCTACCGCCGCTAAA
>Ga0302324_100023222_pt1 | contig 12005 bp, 9 predicted proteins | sample Palsa_T0_1_FD_201949 | JGI IMG/M metagenome (GOLD analysis project Ga0302324, IMG submission 201949) | Peat permafrost microbial communities from Stordalen Mire near Abisko, Sweden - Palsa_T0_1 | ecosystem: Environmental > Terrestrial > Soil > Palsa > Peat permafrost | place: Sweden: Abisko... | reverse complement strand
TGGGGCCGCCATGAAAAGCCCGGCAGCATCTTTTACGACATCACCTGGACCGGCGTTGTTGGCCGCGAACCAACCGAGCGCGAACAGCTCGTCTTCGAGACCGTTCGCAACGCTCGTGATGCGTCCATCGCCGTAGTCGAGCAGGCCTTTGCCGCTGGCCGCCCCATCTACGGATACGAAGGCGACGATGCAGCCCGCGCAGTGATCGAGCACGCCGGCTTCGGTCAATACTTCACCCACCGAACTGGCCACAACATTGCGCATGAAATCCACGGCCCCGGCGCGCATCTTGACAACCTTGAAACCCACGACGTGCGCCGCATCCTGCCCAACACCTGCTTCTCCGTCGAGCCCGGCATCTATCTGCCTGAGTTCGGCGTCCGCAGCGAGATCGACATGCTGACTTCCCCCGGCAAGGCCTGGGTAACAGGAGCAATTCAACGCGAGCTGGTAAGAATCTAGAAGCAGGGGTCAGGGACGGGAAAACAGGGACTAGGGACATAGGGACTAGGTTCGGTTGAGGGTGGTGGCTTTCCCTCTGCCATGCGAAGGCGAATTACCAATCCATTAACCGCTATCGTCGTCCACTGCTCTTTAGTCTCTGATCCCCAGTCCCTGACCCCTGACCACTGGACACTGGCCCCTGGCTTCGTGCGATATAGTCAAGAAGGCATGGCAACTTCCCCAAACAAGAAAAATCAGGCGGAAAGCGGCTTCGTTTATCTGCCGCTGATCGCTGGCTGGCTGGTGCCCGGCGCAGGACACTTTCTGCTGCGCAAGTGGGGCCGCGGAGCGCTCCTTTCGCTCTCCATTCTGGCCATGTTCTCCATTGGCATCGCCATGCAGGGCAAGATATACGCGGGCGCGCACGACATTCTGGAGATACTCGGAATGGCCGGCGACCTGGGCAATGGGTTGCTCTATTTCGTTAGCCGCGCCGCTGGCTGGGGCGCTGACCAGGTCACCATCACTACCGGAGACTACGGCACGCGTTTCATCGTCGTCGCAGGCTTGCTGAACGTGATTGCTGCCGTCGACGCGCACAACCTCCGCACCGGGAGGAAAGTCTAGTGCTGCATCTCGACCATTTTGCAGCGGTGGTGCTCTTCGCGCTCTTCGCTTCCGTAGTCTTCGGCATCACCCAGCGCGACACCCCGCCGCGCATGTTTCGCTATGGCCTCTACTGCTTTGTGCTTTTCGTAGGCGCGGTCATCGTCCTCAGCTGGGTGATGCACTTCATCGCCCACTAGCGTCCTGTCTCTAAAGATCGCATCAAAAAATGACCTTTCATCCTGAGCGAAGCGTACTTTAGCGGAGTCGAAAGCCTGCCCTGAGCGTAGTCGAATGGGGACCTGCATTTGGGAAGAACGAGCCTGGGTGCCCCATCCTTGCTTTTCTCCAGCGAAGGGTGGCAGACCACAAACCTCAATTGCATCTACGCGAACTGATGCCGCTGCCACACCGCCGCGTCAAATTTGTGCACGCAGGTATACCCCTCCGCCAGGTAAAGATCGATCGCCTGCGTGTTCGATTCCGTCACCGTCAGCGATATCTCCGTAGCACCATGCCGCATGAAGTGGTAGGCAGCCAGCGCCAGCAGCATCCGCGCCAGTCCATGCCTGCGGTAGTCAGGATGCACGCACAATTGCGTGATATGCCCACTCTGCGTGCTCACCCGCGACCCCAGCACCAGAGCCACCATCTCCCGGTTATGCCGGTTGACCACCACGTGCGACACCTGCGGCGAAAACGTCCCGCACCCCGAGTAGCGCACAATGTTGTGCAGAAACCGCTGCGAACCGTGGATGGATCTGTACTGATCGTTGATCACGCTATCCGGGTGCCCGCGATAGGCTTCGGAGATCAACTGCCCTGCCGGTGTCAGATCCTCGTCGCGCCATGGCCGCAGTTCAAAGTCGCGCGGCAAATCCACACGCGGCAGATTCCAAAGATTCTGCAGCGGCTGCACCATGAACAAACGGCGGAACACATCGAACCCAGCCTGCAGAAAGCTGCCCGAATGCATCCCCGAAGGATGCAGCAAAAGCTGCGACTCAATGCGATCCACTTGCGGAGAATTGATCAGCGTTTCAAACAAATGCTTCAGAAGCGTCTGCTCAATCTCATGCGCCGATGCGGGAATCTGGTTCGCGGAAGCCCCTGGGGCCAAATCCAGTCCGGTTGCATGGCTGCTCAGCGCAAACACATCGCCGATCACGGCCTTCGTTTCTTCGTACACGCAGAAGGCGTAGCCGGTCACCTGTCCAGCCTCCAGCGCCGCGTAACCCGGCAGCATGTGGCTGTCAAGATATTGCATCAGCAGCTTCGACGAGGTGCGATAGTCCCAGTGCAGGCGCTGCTTCCATATCTCGCCCTCGGCGTCCAGCACAGGGCGCAGCACCGGCGCGGCGAAGTGCCGCAGGTCGAGAATCTCGATGGAAACTCCGGTCGCCATGCACCTCCTGCGTATTGGACTGCTGCAACTCGAAGTCGGAAAGCCGCAACTGGCCGGACCAGCGAACTCAGTGGAATCCGGGCATGCCCTGCTCCGCTTGATGGAAGCTTATCAGCTTCAAGCCTTTTATTTAACTGCCTTTGCCTTAACGCCTGCCCACCATATAGACCACCAGCCCCTGTTCCGGCCACGTGAACAGTTGCTCGTAATGCCGACCCTCCAGATATTCATCCAGGGCAGGCAGCGTATGCAGATCGACACCGTTGCGCCCCGTCACCCGCACCACAAGGAAATGCTGCCCGTCCGGCACGCCGTCCTGCTCGTAGTTGATGACCTCGCGATTGCGATAGAACGATAACCCATACTCGATGTCGCGGCGCACCCGGAAAACCGCAACCGTCTCATCGGCGGGCGCCAGCGTAGCCAGGCGATCCGCCAGCGGCCGTGCGGAGTAGGCCCGGTCAAGCAGGTGAATCACCCGCTCAGTAGCGCCAACTGCCGGTATCCCGAAGAAGGGACCCACGCCATAAAGAAACAGCACCAGCACCACAAGAATGCTCGTCGTAACCAGCCTCAGCTTGGCCACCCCGTAAGCCTTCACCACAATCAGGATCAGCAGCACTCCACCCGCTGCGGCCACGCCTGCAATAGCCAGCGCGTGCGCCGGCGGCGTCTTCGCTCCATGGGCCACAAACCAAGGCAGCAGCAGCGCGAACATGGTCATAATGCCGCAAACCGCGGCATGGCCGCCCAGCACCCAGCGGTTCAGCCCCAGCTTGCGGCGTCGGAAAAGATAGTCTCCCGTAAGAATCGCAAGCGGCGGCAGCGACGGAAGAATATAGCCCGGCAGCTTCGACTTGGAAAACGAAAAGAAGACAATCGGAATCAACGCCCACAGCACCAGAAACTCAGGAAACGCATCGCCCGGCCGGTTCGGTGCTCGGCGGCTCAAGCTCGCATGCCGCAGCCGCCACTCCGCCACCGAGGTCTGGATTCCGTCTACCAGCGCCCGCCCCGCAATCACCGTCCACGGCATCATGGCCAGCACCACCACCACCAGGTAATACCAGAATGGCTGTGAATGCTGGTAGAGGTCTGTCGTAAACCGCTGCAAGTTCTGCCGCACGAAGAAATCGTAGAAGAAGGTCGGATTCTGTATCTGCACCGCGATAAACCAAGGCAGCACCATGGCGAAATAAAGCATCACGCCCGGCCACCAGAGAGACCGCCAGATGATCGACCACTCGCGCCGAAGGAAGGCGAATGCGGCTATGACCAGAAACGCCAGAAACGGCGCCACCGGCCCCTTGGCCAGCGTGGCCACGCCGGTGAAGAAGTAAATGTCGAACAGCCAGAACTTCGACCCCGTCTCATACCATGCATACCAACCCAGCAGCCCGATGGCCAGCGGCGCGGCAATCTGCATGTCCGTCGAAGCCCCGCGCGCAAACCCGATAATCCCCGCGCAAGCCACGGTGATGATCGCAGCATCCAGATGTCCGCCCGCTCTGAACCGCCGCATGTGCAGATAAATCAGCGCCGCCATCACAAATGCGAAGCTCAACGACGGCAGCCGCGCGCTCCAATCATGAACGCCAAAATCCTGGAACGTGAACATTGCCCGCCAGTAGTAGAGGGCCGGCTTCTCCAACCAGGGATGGCCGTATAGGTACGGCGTTACACAAGCGCTCAGCCGTTCGCCCAGCGAATGCGCGGAGTCAAACCGGACCAGCATCTCATGCGCTATCTGCGCATAGCGCGGCTCGTCCGCGCCCACCAGACCAAGTCCGTCCCCACCCAGCAGCGGCGTAAGGCCATACCCCAGAAAGAAGACTGTGAAAAGAAGAAAGACGGCTCCCTCGCGCACCGCAGCCCAGCTGGGCAGCCGTTTGCGCCAGCCTTCAGGAATCGCTGGGACGCTTGATTCCGTATGAGTCTCCACTACGAGGGTTTCTCCAGTTCCAGCATACTGAGCGCGGCCGGGGCTTTACAGACTCTAAGATTCCCCGCCTGAACACTACCGGCCCGAATAACCAGCCGGCCAAGGCTTTGGGGTAGCCTTGCCGCCGGTTGCGGTCCGCACAATACGCGGAGGTAGTCTCGGTTTCGGCAGGGTCAAGGCTAACAGATTCGGTCGGAATCTCAAGCGTCCGTAAATTGAGAAGCTAGAACTGCCATCAGCTAACTTGCTATGCCCGCGGAGCGGGCGCTAACTCGCTGCGTTTGCATCGAGCACTCTGCGGCCTCTTCGCTATTCCTGCTCTTCGCCATAGTGGCCCCGAATCAAAGCCCCCCTCAAGTTTCGCTCACCGGCGCCTCGACCTCAGCCACCTTCGCCTCCGGCGCATATTTGTTCCGCTTCCGCGACCGATCCATCAGCTCTTCAATGCGCGCCTGGAAACGCCCCGACCGGTCAGCCAAAAACGCCAGGTCAGGCACATGCCGCACGCCCATCCGCTCCTTCAGCTCATAGCGAATGTACCCCTTGGCCGCTTCCAACCCCGCAATCGTGTCCTTCTCCGCCAGCACAATGTCTTTGACGTTACTATCGACGGCCACGTACACCCGCGCCGACTTCCCGCCAGGATTCAGAGCCACTTCACTCACATAGCAATTGCTGATGCGCGGATCGGAAAGCTCGCCGTCGATCATGGTCCCAATCTCCAGCCGCAGCGTCTCCGCCACTCTGTCCTGATGATGCTTCCGCGCCCTGTTCTCCGGCATAATTCCACTCCTCAACATCCTCAACCGCACCGGTCGAAGTAAACGGTTAAGGATACCAGACACCGCTTCGCAGCCAGGCGGTTCTTCACCCTCCCCACTTCACCCTCCCCACTTCGCCCTCCCAGCAGGTCAGATGATTCACGAGAGCCCAAACTGTAGAATGCTCCTTGGAAGGCCCTAACCAGCGGTGCAACGCTTCTGTCTAAGACTTGCGCACCGATCGTGTCAGATTCCAGGCTGTCCAAAAGAGCGCAGCGAGACGGGGCTGGGCGGGGCCAAGATCGTCTAAATATGGGAGTTCTCATGCGATATCGATATCTGGCTTTTTCCCTCACATTTCTCGCTGCAGCCTTCGCATCCCCCCAGACACCGGCCGCACCCGCTCCTGCTCAGCCCGCAGCGCAAAACCCCGCTGCGCAAGTCCCGGCCGCTCAAGTCCCGGCGGCTCAAGATCAAGACCTCGCCGCGCCGCAGCCCCCTTTGTTTCGTCTCGATGTGCGCCGTGTCCCCGTCGACGTGGTGGTTCTCGACAAGCAAGGCAAACCCGTCCGCGGACTCACCAAAGACGACCTCATCGTGAAGGAAAATGGCGAAGTTCAGAGCATTGCCTCCTTCGACGCCATCGACGGTACCGTTCCCAGCTTTGTCCCTCCCAAGCTGCCGGCGCTTCCAACCAACACTTTCGTCAACCTGCCCACGGAGCCGGAGCGGGGCCCGCTCTACATCCTCTATTACGACATGGTCAACACTCCTCAGGAAGACCAGATGGCCTTTCACCGCCAGCTGTTCAAGTTTATTGACGATGCACAACCCGGCACCCGCATAGCAATCTTCCTGAACGCCGCTGGTCTCCACCTGCTGCAAGGGTTCACATCAGATCACGCCTTGCTTCACGCCGCCCTCGAAAGAAAAGGGCCAGGCCCGCACATGCCCGACGTCTTTCTCTCCGGCAGAACTTTCGGCGCCTCCGACTGGGGAGCCGCTCTTTCCAACCTGAAATTCATGGCTGAATACGTCGACGGCATGTCCGGCCGCAAGAATCTGCTCTGGCTGGCAAGCGTCTTTCCCATCCCGGTCGGACCAACGCTGGTCACCGCTCCAGGCGGACTTGCCTCGCAGGCGACGCAATCCGGCTCTGTCGGATTGCAAGGGGGCCCGCAGGTTCTGGACCTCTATTCCCTGGCGCCCGAAACAATCAAGCACGCCTACGCGGCCCTCATGCGCAGCCAGGTCGCGCTCTATCCCATCAGCCTGCGCGGCATTGCCGGAAGTTCCGACGCTGGCGGAGCGTCGGATTCGCTCGCCGACTACCGCAACATGGATGTCATTGCCAGCGCCACCGGCGGCCACGCCTACTACAGCAACAACAAGCCTGAGGTGCTCATCGACCAGGCTGTCGCGCACGGCGAAAGCTTTTACACCCTCAGCTATGCGCCCACCAACGCCGATTACGACGGCTCCGAGCGAAGAATCCAGGTCACGATGAAAGATGGCCAGGACTACACGCTCACCTATCGCTCCGTTTACTACGCCCTGCCCGACGATCCGGCACCTGCGCGCAAAGGCGACGCCAAGACCAATGCGCTGCAGGCCCGTTTTCTTGCTGCCAAGGCGAAAGACACGCTCTACGCCAACGTGGAACACGGCGCGCCCATGTTGCACGACCTGCTCTTCAGCGCCCACCTGGCCCCGACCGGCTCTGCCGTGATGGCCACCTCCGCGCAAATGCTTGAACTCCAGGACTCGCCCGCCTTCTTTCGCACCCGCCACAAGGACCGTCCCCTCACACCCCTGACACCCGTAAAGCTGCAGAAGTACACCATCGACTACGGGGTGATCGACCCGCAGTTGAAGGTGGAGGCAAAACGTAATGGATCGCCGGCAATTCTCGAGTTCGCCGCCGCCGCCTATGACCCGGACGGAAAGATGCTCAATAGTCAGCTGAATGACGGCGTGGCTTCAACCGACGCCAAGCATGCAGACAAGACATCTGCGACATTCCGCGCCGAACAGCAACTTTTAGTCCCCGCCGGCGCAGCCTCCATCCGAATCGTCGTCCGCGACAAAGCCACAGACCGCACCGGCTCCCTGGAAGTGCCTCTACCCCTGAAGACCGGCACGCAAACAGCAAACGCCGCAAAATAACAGCGCGACCAGCCACTCTCTGAGCCGCAGCCCTCATCCGCACCGGTCGAAGCAAACGGTGAGGGATACCAGACACTGACCAGAAGTCTCATACCTTATGGGCGCACGCAAAAGCTCAATTGCCGGCTTCACCTCCAGCCAACCGCAGCTCGAAGTCCAGCCGGCTTCGCGCTCCCGCCGATCACAATGGATTTGGCGATTATGCCCACCCAAATCTCGGATTTCAGAAGAGATGTCCAGATTGGCGACCATTCACTCAGGACTGTAAAGTCCGCACCTCACGGGCCGCCACGAAAGGCCCTTGCTGGGGGGCGAGGCAGAGGTTCATCCATTGCGCACTTGCTTCGTGAAGCTATGACAATCGCCCCGTGAACCCCCCGTTATGCGCTACAATCTCTCCAATTCATTGAAGAGACCCATAATGAGAGCAAATGCTGCCGTCGCACTACTCGCGGTTCTAGGTTGCCTACCCTTTGCGGAAGGTCAGGCCAAGGACGATCCATGTTCAAAACTGAAAACGGACCGTGAGGTCCAGGACTGCCATACTGTATCCCAGATAGCCCCGGAAATTCGCAGTGCGGCTCAAAACGGCACCATCGGAACGGTCGCGAGCGATCAGAGAGGGACAGCAGCAGGTCTCAGCTACAACGTCCATATGTCCGATTGCGAAAACCGCTGGGTGGCCCTCTATCACGGACCCGAGGATCGTGACTACACTTACGGTTTCGTCTACATCGACCCGGAAGCGGGATTCACGCTGCATTACTTCGGACATTTCATCATCGATAGCGATCACAAGTATCACGAAGCGCCGAATCCGATACCTCCAGACAAGCTCAGTTTGAAGATTCGCCTGGAGCAAAACGGAGTTGCCGCTCTGCTCCCGTCCAGTGCGATAACACAGCTTGGACTGGCAGAAAAACCGGACTGGCTGAAGTCCTATGAAGACAAAGCCGACCCTGTAACCCACGAAATTAGTTGGGGGTTCTTCTACAACGCCATCGGGGACTCGCGGCGAGCAATCGATTATCTCGAACCCGCATACAGCGAAAGTCCGGATGCCCCCAGGGTGGACTTTGAGCTTGCATACGCTTACAACGCGGTCGGGCGACCGGCAGATGCGATTCGAGTCTCAAAGAGTGAATTTGCCAGGAATCCGAAAAACGAATTGTTGTGCCGGGAAATGGCCTTCGCCTATCTCCATCTCAAAAGTTACAAGGAGGCGACGGAGCAATACCAATCTTGCATTGCTTTGTGCGACGACTCAGATAAAGCAAGGGCCGAGAAGAGCGAATTAGCGATGAATTTGAGTTCAACATACGAGCGCATGGGCGACACGCAGAGCCGTGATGCGTGGATCAAGAATGCGCGGGACTGGGCACCGAAGGGCTCGCCAGTCTACAAGTACTTTCATCCGGATGAGCAATAGTCATTTATAGATAACCTGATCATTTATGGAAACGAGTCTCGGGATCCGAGCGAATCACCGGCTGACCACAAGTAACCCCGCTTGACAAACATCATATACATAATTATCTTATGCCTATGCCCAATACGCCTAATCAGGAAACCCCTAAACCCGTGACCCCTTCCGGCGCGCTCCCCATGCTCATCCTCCGCGTCCTCCAGTCCGGCTCACTGCACGGATACGCCATAGCCCAGCGCATCCACCTGCTCTCCAGCGAAGTGCTTGGCGTCGAAGAAGGCCTGCTCTATCCCACGCTGCAGAAGATACTCGTCAAAGGGTGGGTCACCGCCGAATGGGGCATCTCCGAGACCAATCGCAAGGTGCGCTGCTACCGCCTTACCCCCGAAGGCCGCAGGCATTTGAAGGCCGAACTCTCCGGCTACGACCGCGTAACGCAGGCCATTCAGGAGATTTTGCGCACCGCTTAGCACTCGATCCCCGGTCTCAAGATCGAGACCGGGGGCACCCAACTCCCTCTGTGCCCCATCCATTTCGCGTTCTTTGCGGAATGGGTGGGAAACCTCAACCCTCCACCGTCCCCGTAACAGGAGGCCCACCATGGCCGAGCTCTTCCGCCGCATCAAGTATCTGATCAACCGCCGCCGCTATGATGCCGAGCTCGCCAACGACATGGAATTCCACCGCGAGATGGCTGCCCGCGCCGGACGCAGCAACTTCGGCAACACCCTGCGCATGCGCGAGCAGGCCCGCGAAGCCTGGGGATGGACCTGGCTCGACCGCCTCATCCAGGACCTCCGTTACGGCGTCCGCATCCTCGCCCGCTCTCCCGGATTCACGCTCATGGCCACGTCAGTGCTGGCCATTGGAATCGGCATAAACGTAGCCGCCTTCAGCCTGTTCGACATGATTGCTCTCGAGCCCCTCCCAGTGCGCGACCCCGGTTCTCTGGTGCGCCTTGAGCGCCGCGCCCCCACTGCCTACACCAGCGAGATGCCCTATCCCTCCGTGCTCTTCTACGGAGCGCATGCCAAGACTCTTTCCGCGGTGATGGCCGTACTCGGCGTACCTCCCATGCAGGTAGATAACGATATTCAACAGGCGTCGGCCTCCTTCGCCACATCGAATTATTTCACTGAGCTCGGAACGCCCGCGGGTTATGGCCGCCTGTTCGATCCCGCGCGCGAAGATGCATCGGGCGCTGCCCCAACCGTTGTGCTGAGCTATGGCTTCTGGCAGCGCCGCTTCGGTGCAGACCCATCCGTCGTCGGACGCATCATCCATCTCAACGGCAAGCCGGCCACCGTCATCGGGATAACTCCCTACGCATTTGCAAGTCTCGGCGGCCAGACCCCCGACATCTGGCTGCCCATGCCCCAGCAGCCCTACTTTGTGGAAGGCAGCCACGTGCTCACCGACACCGGCGATTCAAGCACCCGGATGTGGGGCCGCTTAGCGCCGGGCGAGACCCAAAAAACCGCCGCGCAGGAATTGCTGGCGCTCACAAATGAGTTGCGCCGCCAGCATCCCAAAGACATTTGGGACAACGAGTACATCGACATTCATCCCGGCGGCCGCATGCAGGTCATGCAGGAGATGATGTACCAGGTTGCCGCCATGGTTGCCGTGCTCACGCTGCTCATTCTCGCCGTGGCCTGCGCCAACCTGGGTGGCCTCATGCTGGCCCGCGCCGTCACCCGCGAGCGCGAGATCGGGATCCGCGTAGCCATTGGCGCCAATCGCGGCCGCATCTTCAGACAGCTATGCACTGAGAGCCTGTTGCTTGCCGCGCTTGGCTCGCTTGCCGGCCTGGTGCTGGGCAACATCGTGGTGCGCGTTGCCCTCAGCAAAATGGACGCGCCCAAGTGGCTCAACCCTTCGCCGGACTGGCGGGTTCTTCTTTTCACCCTTGGCCTCACGTTGCTGGCAGCGGTCTTCTTTGGCCTTGCACCGGCTCTGCAAATCGCCCGCCAGCGCCAGCACAAAACCATCGCCAGGCAAGTGCTTGTCGGCGCGCAGGTAGCCGCCAGTTGCGTGCTCCTCATCGTCGCCGGGCTCCTCGTGCGCGCCTCGCAGCACGCACTCTACACCGATCCCGGCTTCGGCTACCAGCAGCTGCTTACCATCGATGCGCAGCTCAGCCAGCACGGCTATAACCCCGCCGCGGCGAAAGCGTATCTTGCCCAGATGCAGTCCCGGCTTCGCGCCTTGCCGGGAGTTCAGTCAGTATCTCTCGTCAAGCTGCCGCCGCTGGGGCACGCCGTTATTCAATTGAGAAGAGAGGTCGACGGTCACGCCATTCTGGTCTATCCCAACTGGGTCGAGCCGGGCTTCTTTCAAACCATGGGCATTCCCCTCCTCCTGGGCCGGACCTTTTATCCCGGCGAGAAGAAAGCCGTAGTCGTGAGCGAGTCGTATGCCCGCTGGCAGTGGCCCGGACGCAGTCCGCTCGGCCAGCAACTGGGAGACGACGACAAGAAGGACATCGTCATCGGCGTGGTGGGAAATGCGCGCATCAACGCCCTCAGCGACGACGACGCAACCGAGCAGTATTGGCCCGCCCAACCAGACGACATGCCCGGCATGACGGTGATTGCCAGGACGGCCGGCGCGCCCGACAGCCTTCCCCCCATTGTTAAATCCATCAGCGAAAGCATCGATCCCAGAATTTTTCCCGAGATCAGGCAGCTCAAAGTTCTCTACCAGGACAACATCTCTCCCGTTGGGCGCGTGGCGACGATCGTCAGCCTCATCGGCATGGTGGCCGTGCTGCTGGCAGGCGTCGGCATCATTGGCCTGGTAGCCTTCACCGTCTCCCAGCGCACCAAGGAGATAGCCATCCGCATCGCCCTGGGCGCCAGGCGCGTGCAGGTGTTGTCAGCAGTCCTGCGCCAATTCGCCTGGCCGGTTGCGCTTGGCCTGGTGGCCGGAACCGGAATCGCGGCGGCGGGCTCCAAGGTGCTGCGCAAAGCTCTGTTCGGCGTCAATAACCTTGACCCGCTCAGCTACGCAACCGCACTGTGCATCCTTGCGGCAATTCTGGCGGCAGCCGCGCTGCTGCCTGCCCGCCGCGCGCTGCGGCTGGATCTCGCAAAGATCCTGCACTACGAGTAAGGTGGGCACCCCAGTCAGCGCTACTCTGTCTTCATCTTGAGGTTCCGCACCAGCCGGTGCAGATACTTGGGATGAATCCCAAGGATTCGCGCCGCCTCGGCAACGCTTCCCTTGGCCTCGCTCAGCGCATTGCGAATCAAT
>Ga0302324_100023220_pt1 | contig 12006 bp, 5 predicted proteins | sample Palsa_T0_1_FD_201949 | JGI IMG/M metagenome (GOLD analysis project Ga0302324, IMG submission 201949) | Peat permafrost microbial communities from Stordalen Mire near Abisko, Sweden - Palsa_T0_1 | ecosystem: Environmental > Terrestrial > Soil > Palsa > Peat permafrost | place: Sweden: Abisko... | reverse complement strand
TGACGCTGACGTGATTCAACGTCACGGTCTGGTTCAACGTCGCGCCGTTGGATCCGAGGGCATAGATGTCGATGCCGCTCACTTTCGTTCCGCTCACATAGACCTGGTTGAGGTCTATCGTCTGATTGAGCGTGCCGCCGTCGGCGATGCCGCCCAGCACCAGCCCGTATTGGCCGCCGGTCAGGTGGGTGGGGTCGATGACGAGCGTCTGGTTGAGCGTCGAGCCGGCCGAGGTCAAACCGGTGACAATGACGTCGTTTGTGCCACCCGAGATCGTCGAATTGTGAATGCCGACATATTCATTAGTCGTCGACCCGCCGCTTACCGTCGCCGAGACGTCGACGCCGTCAGCGCCCGCGCTGATGGTCGATTTGCTGATGTTGAGGGCGATCGATTGCGTGCCGCCGGTCGCGTTCGTGGCGGTCACCTGCACGCCGTCGCCTGTAACGCCGGTGATGGTGGTGCCGGAAATGTTGATGGTCGAACTGCCGGCGGCGCTCTGATTGATGACGATGCCGTTCGTGCCCGTACCGCCGCCATTGATGGTGACGTCGGTGATATTCACGTCCGAAACGTTGTGACCGTAAATGCCGTTGGTGAACGGCCCCGAAATGGTGACATCGAAGAGATTCGTCGTGCTGTCGAGCGTGATGACGTTTGGACCAGTCGAGGTAAGCGAGACCGGGCCATAACCGGGCGCGAAGTCGTGTGCGAACACGCGGCCGCTATCTACGCCACGAACGTCGAATTCACCCGGCGCCGTTATGGTCTGGCCACTCTGCACGACGACCCCGGTGGAATTCACGGGCCCGTTCTTGTCCGTCAACACGATGAAGGCGTTGGTGGTGGGTCGCGACGTGGCGTCCTGCAGCGTGGTCGGATTCGCAAGGGTGCCGACGCCCGGCGTATTGTCAACGTAGAAGAGCGTATTGGTCGGCTCCGACGTAATTGTCCCGTTGTAGATGATGACGGGTTCGGGCTTGGTGTACTGCCAGCGCGTCAGGACGTTGTCGCTCGCGCGCACGGGGTCGACCATGCGCCGGTCGAGTTCGTCGAGCGCCTGGGCGCCGCTGCCGGTCGAGATTTCTTCCAGCGGTATACGCAGTGCGGCGCCGAAATATCCGGTCGTGCCGCGCACATCGTCATGACCGATCTCGCCCTCGACGGTAAGCCGCGATTGCGGACCCAGAAGGTCGAGATCGTAGACAGTGACCTCGGCGCGCGCCTTGGGCCCGGCGATGTCGCGATAGGCGATATCGAAGTTCTGCCCCGTCGATAGCGTGTCGGCATCGCTGTGCGAGAAATAGAAGCCGCCCACGAAAACCCGGAAATCGATCGAGTCCGTGCTGAACACGCGGTAGCCGACTTCGCCGTCGAGGCCGGTATAGCCGACTTCTTCACCCTGCAGGACCGCGATCTGCGTGTTGTTGATGTAGAGTTCGTATTTGCCCGGCACCGTCTTGCGGTCGGGATTGGCGATATAGCCGTTGAGGCGCACGTCCCAGTCGGCGCTCATCAACTCGGCGTCGAGTACAGCCTGGTTGAAGGTGTTGTTGTAGTCGGTCTTGGTGCCGTCGAAGCCGGCATAGGCGCCGAGCACCCAGTCGGAGTCCAGTTTGGCGCGATAGCCGAGCCCCAGATCGTAGAGCATGTCGGCGCCTTCGCGCACGCCGGTACCCAAATTGATGAAGATCAGCGAGTCGAGGTTCTGCCAGACCGGCGCGAATATATCGGCCTTGCCCTCGGTCATGCCGCCGGAGCCGACCTGGCCGCCGAGATCGGAATAGGGGGCGTATTTGTCCGGGTCCGCCGGTGGAGCAGTGGGTGCAGTATCGGCAAGGGCCGCCGAACTCATGGCTGCAGTTGCGCCTGCGACGCCCAACAGAAGACTGGCCCGCAGCGTTACGCGTTGACCGCCGTCTACCTGCCGCATGGAACCCCCAAATTCGAAGTAAGGCGCGAAACGGATTCCGCCGCGCCTGACTTATCCCCTCTAGGTTTTCAACTATGGCGGGCCGTTGGCAAGACGTGGGGAACGCTTAACTTTCGGGCGTGGCCAAAACGCCACGATACCGACCGCATGTGCGAAGGGTCTTGGATGGCTCCGCCCCCGGACGACAGCCCCCTTACAAAGCGACGATCCCCAGGAGAATCTCAATCTCGCCACCCCCGTCTGCGCAGACGCAAGTCTGCCCGGCCCCGAGTTTTCAGCACGCCGGCCGGAGCATCCTGCCAGGGATTTGCCGCGATCCGGCCCGATTCACGGCCGTTTCCCCGGGCTGCTGCGGGTCGGAGCACTCGCTCTTCCGCGGCTCCCGCGTACCCTGGACTGGACAGCGCGACCGGAGCTTGCGAAAGAGCGTGTCGCACCGCACATTGGCTCGGCTTAATCCATGCCGTATGCGTTGTCTTTGGCACGCGACCTGTGCCGGGCGACCGTCCTTCCGACGGAGCCCAAATGATAAGGGGGGTCCGAACGAGTTCTCATGTCCGGCCTGTCTTTGACCCTGCAATCCGTCCTGGCTTGCGTCCTTGTTCTGCTCGCGCTGCTCTCGGCCCAGCTGGGAGCGCTGACGCTGTTGCGCTATTTCCGCAACCCCCGCAGCATCCGCCTCCCCCTCCTGCCGGACGAAGCCTTGCCCCGCGTGCTGGTGCAGCTTCCCGTCTGCGACGAGGGCGATTTGGCGTTGCGGGTGGCTGCAGCCGCCTCCCGGCTCGACTGGCCCAGCGACCGGCTCGAAATCCAGCTGCTGGACGACGGTCCGACCTATAAACACGAAGCGCTAGTCAAAGCGGTCGCCGACATCGCACCGACCGGCGCTACGATCAATGTCCTTCATCGCGGCGAACGAGTTGGGTTCAAGGCCGGCAACCTTGCCTTCGGGCTCAAGCACTCCAACGCACCCTATGTCGCCATTTTCGACGCGGATTTCGTGCCGCCTTCCGACTTCCTGCGCCGTACGGTCCCCGCCCTCGTTGCCGATACCGGACTTTGCTTCGTCCAGGCCCGCTGGGGACATGCCAACCGCTTCGCGAACTGGCTGACCCGCGCGCAGGGCTTCCTGCTCGACAGCCACTTTGCGGTTGAACAAGAGGCACGATTCCGCGCCGGATTGCCGATGTCGTTCAACGGGACGGCCGGGGTATGGAACCGCGCGGCCATCGAGGGGAGCGGGGGCTGGACCGGCGACACACTGACCGAAGACCTCGACCTGTCGATGCGCTGCGCGCTCAAGGGCTGGCGGGCCGCCATGATCTCCGATCTGGAAGTGCCGGGTGAACTTCCCGAAACCGCGGCCGCCTGGCGGGCCCAACAGGCGCGCTGGACCAAGGGACACGCCCAGGTCGCGCGCAAGCTCCTCCCGAAGATCTGGCAGAGCAACCGTCCCTTGTGGGAACGCGCCGCCATGACCCTGCAGATCTGCCAGTTCGCGTTTTATACCCTTGCCATGGCCAGCGCCTCGATCAGCCTGACCTTGATGGCGATGGGCGTCGTCTATCTGCAGTCGGTCGCCGAACTGGGCCTGGCCGTCACCGTGCTTGGGCTCTCGGTCAGCGTGATTTATCTCTATTCGGGCCAGGTGCTGCTCAAGCGCGCCGAGGAGCCGAATTTCGCCCGCGCCCTATTGCTCGCGATCATCTTCCCCAGCGGCCTCCTCCTTTCGAATACGCGCGCGACCTTCGATGCCTTTTCGAACGCCAGTATGGTCTTCGTGCGGACGCCCAAGGCCGGCGCGGCCTATGCAGGCGGTTGGCGGGGACGGCCGGAACTCGCTGCGGGATTGCTGGTTACCGTCTTCACATTTGCAGAACAGGCCTGGAGCGCGCCGTTTTTCGTATTCGCTGCGACGGGTCTGTTTTCGATCGGCGCCATGGGCTGGGTCGGCACCGGGCGGGTGCCGGCGCGCGACGCCGCCATTGCCAACAACAAGCAATCCTGATTCGAATTCCGCTATTACCTGCATTCATTCAAATTTGATCGATTGGCCTAACGTGGCTTTCGCGACTGGGGGCGTAGTGTTCCGGGCATGGCCGCCGTCGCTGGAGCGGCAAAAAAACCGGAGACTGGTATGGTGGGGTCTCTCTTTCGGCTCGCGGCGGCGGCCCTTTTTGCAAGCGCGGTGGCGGGGTGCGCCACCTCTCCTGCCGTGCGCCTCTCCAACTATGGCGCGCGACCTTCCTACGGTGCCGAGATCGAACGGCCCACGACACCCAATCAATGCGTGCCTTATGCGCGCGCGCGCTCAGGCATCGCCATTCGCGGTGATGCGAATACCTGGTGGGCGCACGCCGAAGGCCGTTACCAACGCGGCAGCACCCCGCTCCTGGGCTCCGTGATTGTGCTTACTGGCTATGCGCGCGACGGGCGCAATCATTTGGGAGTGGTGAGTTCCCTGGTCTCCGACCGGGAGATCCGCATCGATCACGCGAATTGGCTGGATGACGGCAACATCTACGTTGACGATCCCGTCGTCGATGTCAGCGCCAACAATGACTGGAGCCAGGTGCGCGTCTGGAATCCGCGGACCCGCGCCTGGGGCATAAAGGTCTATCTGGTCGAGGGATTTATCGGTCCCGGCCCGGAAGCGGACGCCGAAAAAGTCGCCCTCAACTGACACATATGTAGTCTTCCCAATAGGTTAATCCCGGCGATGCGCTATTCTGCCTCGCCCCTCTTTTGCGATCGGTACCTCATCCGTATGGTCGCGCGCCTCCAATGCCCTGGAGACCGGATAACGCCTCAAGCGTTGCCAGAGGGGACTGAGCCAGCCCGCCCTTGATGAGATCGATCTCAAGACCATCGTGAACGAACCGCAACGCATCGGGCCTGAGGCCCTCATCAACGCTGCGGCAGTCGAGCCGGTGGCGGCCCATGACAGCGGGCCGCCAGGCCATGGTGTGCGTATCTCCGAGCACGACCGCATGACGGCGCTGACCATCGGCGCGCTGGGTGTCGTGTTCGGCGACATCGGCACAAGCCCGCTCTACGCGATGAAGAATTCCGTGCTGGCGACCGCGGGCGCCCTGCCGGGTTCGCTCGCCGTCATGGCAACCCTCTCGCTGATTGTTTGGTCGCTGATCGTCGTCGTCACGATCAAATACGTCATGCTCATCATGCGCGCCGACAATGACGGCGAAGGCGGCGTGCTGGCGCTGGCGGCGCTGGCACGGCGTTCCGGTCGTCTGAGCAAACGCACGAAATCGCTGATCGGAATTGCCGCGATCCTCGGCCTCGCGCTGTTCTACGGCGACGGCATGCTGACGCCCGCCATCTCGGTGCTTTCCGCCGTCGAAGGTTTGCGCGACCAGAGCAGTTTCTTCGAACCCTTCATCATTCCCGGCACGCTCGTCATTCTGGTCGGTCTCTTCGTCATGCAGAACCGCGGCACGGCAAAGATCGGCGGGCTCTTCGGGCCGATCATGTGCGTGTGGTTCGTGGCGATCGCGGTGATCGGCGTCGCGGCGATCGCCCAGGCACCGCGCATCCTTTGGGCGCTCAACCCTTATTACGGCGTGATGATCTTCGTGCACGCGCCGGTGATCGCCTTCGTCGCACTCGGTTCCGTCGTCCTCGCCGTCACGGGTTGCGAAGCGCTCTATGCGGATATGGGTCATTTCGGCAGGTCGCCCATTCGCCGCGCCTGGCTGATATTGGTGTTGCCGGCGCTGATCCTGAATTATTTCGGTCAGGGTGCCACAATCCTGCGCAATCCCCATGCGACCGCGTTCCTGTTCTTCGATACGGCACCCCATTGGGCGCGTTATCCACTCGTCGCCCTGTCGACCGTCGCAACAGTGATCGCGTCGCAGGCCGTGATATCGGGCGTCTATTCGATCACGCGCCAGGCGGTGCAGCTCGGCCAGTTGCCGCGCATGGAAATCCGCCATACCTCGGCAACCGATTTCGGGCAGATCTACGTGCCGCGCACCAACGCTGTGCTTTGCGTGGGCGTCGTTCTGATTGTCCTCATTTTCCGCAGTTCCGATGCGCTTGCGGCCGCCTACGGCATCGCGGTCACCGGCGTAATGGCGATCAGCACCTTCCTCGCGGCCACCGTGGCGATGCGACAATGGGGCTGGAGCTGGAACTGGGCGATCGCCATCTTCGGATTCCTCGGCCTGATCGATCTTGCCTTCCTCGCCTCCAATTCGCTCAAGATCGTGGAAGGCGGCTGGCTGCCGCTCGCCATTGCTGCGGCGATCTTCATGATGATGGAAACCTGGCGGCTTGGCCGCCGCGTCCACATGGAGAAAATTCGCAGCGAATCCCTGCCGCTCAACCTCTTTCTCGAACGCGCCGAAAAAACGCCCGTGCGCGTAGCCGGCACCGCCGTCTTCCTCACGGCGCGAGCGGACGCGGTTCCCGGTGCTCTGCTGCACAATCTGAAGCACAACAAGGTGCTGCACGAGCGCGTCGTCCTTTGCCACGTGACTGTCGACAACACGCCCATCGTCTCCGACGCCAAGCGCCTCGAAGTGAAAAAACTGGGCAAGGGCTTTTACGACGTGATCATCCATCACGGCTTCTTCGAATCGCCCGACGTGCCCAAGGCACTTTCGCTGGCGCGCCCCTTCGGCCTTGCCGTCGATGTCGACGCGACGACGTTCTTCGTCGGCCGCGAGACACTGGTTCCGGCGGAGCATCCCGCGCTCGGCCAATGGCGCACCTGGCTCTATATCCGGATGGCCTCGAGTGCGCTGTCGCCGGCGCGATTCTATCACCTGCCGCCCAACCGCGTCGTCGAACTGGGCACGCAGGTTACCATCTGATCGAACGTGTAAAATGGTGCTGTTAATTCGCGCCGTGCCCATTGATGGTTGCGTCGACAAGATGAGATTTTTCGGCAAAGCTCCGTCGGTTTGCACGCCGAATATCCCCACCCGGAGATTATCGATGCATCGTTTCGCTTCAGCCCTCATCTTGATGCTGCTCGCCTGCGGCTCCGCAGTGGCGGACAACACGCCGGTTGCGCCCGTGCCGTTGACGATTGCGCAAGGCGCACTGAGCGGCACGACCGAAGCCGGCATCGCGGTCTTCAAGGACATCCCATTTGCAGCGCCGCCGACCGGCGCCTTGCGCTGGCGCGCACCGCAACCCGCGCCGTCATGGGAGGGCGTCAGGGAGGCGGACAAATTCGGTCCGATCTGCACGCAACCGAAGCCGTCCCTGCTGGTGCGGATGGTGTTGACGCCGCCGCCGCAAAGCGAGGATTGCCTGAGCCTCAATGTCTGGACGCCGAGGGTCGAGGCCGGCGCCAAGCTGCCGGTGATGGTCTGGATCTATGGCGGCAGTTTCAAGTCGGGCAGCTCCGCCCTGCCCTTCTACGACGCCACCGATCTTGCCGCACATGGCGTCGTCGTCGTGACGTTCAATTACCGGGTAGGCCTCCTGGGTTTCTATTACGACCGGGCGCTCGCAGCGGAAAATCCCAATGAGGCAGTCGGCAATTACGGGCTGATGGATCAGATCGCAGCGCTCGGCTGGGTGAGGCGCAACGTTGCGTCTTTCGGCGGCGATCCGGGTAACGTCACCATCTTCGGCGAATCCGCCGGCGGCATGAGCGTCAACGATCTGATGGTATCGCCGGCCGCGCGCGGATTGTTCAACAAGGCGATCTCCGAATCGGGACTCGGCTTTAATAATCCGCCGACGGCCGAAGCGGCGCAGGCCGCCGCGACGCGTTTTGCCGAATACAATCATGCCTCGCTCGACGGCGCGACGGAACTCGACCGCCTGCGCGCCCTCGCCCCCTTCGAAATCCTCAAGGAACAGTCGAGCCTGCCCGAATTCCGCACCATCGGCCCGATGATCGACGGCAAGATCATTCCCGAGAGCATCGGGAAGGCTTTTGCGGAGGGACATATCGCGAGCGTGCCCTATATCGCCGGCTCGAACAGCAATGAAGCGAGCCTGATGGACGAGGTGAATACGTCGACCGACGATTTGTTGAAGCCCTGGGGCGAATTTCGGCCGCAGATACGCAAGCTCTACGACCCGGAGGGAAAAATCTCCGACGATGTGCTCGGGCAGAAACTGTTCGACGACGAATGGTTTGCGGCGCCCGCGCGCGCGCTCGCGGGTTTCGTCACCAAAACCGGAGCGCCGGCCTACGTCTATCAATTCGGCTACCTGACGCAAAAACAGAAGAGCGACGGCGCAGCCGGCGTCGTCCATGGCGGCGAGATTCCCTATGTATTCGGTCTGAGGGGCCCCCTGAACGATCCGGTCTATTCGACCTATGTGAAGGACACGACAGCGGACGATCGCGCCGTGGTGGAGACGATGCAGCGCTACTGGACGAATTTCGCCAGGACCGGTAATCCGAACGGAGAGGGCCTGCCGCAATGGAAGCCGGCATCGCCGGGCGCATCCATAACTTTGCTCGTGGACAATGACGGAACGCGAACCGTCGAGGATTTCCACAAGGCGCAATTAGCCCTGATCATTTCGCAATGGCTGCGGCTCGCGGGTTTGTCGGCGCCACAATGACTCAGTCGAGTGCGTAGACGAGTGCTTTGAGGTAGGCCGATTCCGGCAGATGCGGATGAACCGGATGGTCCGCGGCGGCGCCCGCCTGCCGGATCAGCGCGGCACGTCGCCCGCTTCTCTGGATGCCGATCGCGCATTCCGAGGCGAAACGCTCCGCCGGCATATTGTGCGAGCACGAGGCGAGAGAAAGAATCCCGTTCGGCGCCGTGACGGACGCCGCCAGCCGCGCGAGCTTTCTGTAGGCTTTGGCGCCGGGCTCCAGGTCCTTGCGCGATTTGACGAAGGGCGGAGGGTCGGCCGCGACGATGTCGAATTTTTCGCTCTTGGCGGAAAGCCGTTCCAGCTCTTCGAAGACGTCGGCCTTCACGAAACGGCAGAGCTTCTCGGCGCCGTTGGCGGCGGCGGCATCCTCGGCCAGTTGCAGCGCGGGCGCCGAGCTGTCGATGCCGCTCACGTCTTTTGCGCCGGCGCGCGCGGCCAGCACGCCGAACCCGCCCGTGTAGCAATAGGCGTCGAGCATGGTCTTGCCTTTCGCCAGGGGTGCGAGGAACGCGCGATTGTCGCGCTGGTCGAAATACCAGCCCGTTTTTTGGCCGCCCGCGAGATCGGCGAAATAGCGCGCGCCGTTTTCCTCGATCGCGAGATGATGCGGTGCCTCACCATCAAGCACGCGCAAATAGGTTTCGAGGCCTTCGAGCGCACGCACCGGCGTATCGCCGCGCAACACCATGCATTCGGGTGCCATCACCTTTTTCAGCGCCGCGAGCAACGGCTCGAGCAGCTTTTCCATGCCGGCCGTCGTGATCTGTACGACGCAGGTTTCGCCGAAGCGGTCGATCGTCGCGCCCGGCAGCCCGTCGCCTTCGGAATGGACGAGACGATAAAACGGACGATCGTAGAGCGAATTGCGCAGTGCCAGCGCCCGCGACAGACGCGCTTCGAAGAATGGCTGATCGATGGCGGTCTCCGCCGCGCACTCGAACAACCTGACGGCTATCAAACTTTGCAGATTGAAATAACCCGCGCCGAAAGCCTTGCCGTCGTCGCCTTCCAGCCGCACGAGACTGCCCGGCGGCAGCGCTTTCGCTTCGGCATCGAGCGCGAGCTCGTTGGAAAACACCCACGGCGCACCGGCACGGACACGCCTGCCTTCGCGAGGCTTGAGACGGAGCGGGGGAAGTTTTGTCATGGGGCGTGCGATACGCGTTTAAAGACCCCATGTCACCCCCGAGGCCCCCCCTTCCGTCGCGCTAACGCACGCCACCTTCCCCCACTAAAGGGCAGCGCTGTCGCATATGGTTTTTTTTCGACAAACCAAAATTGTCATGGCCGCCCTTGAGGCGGCCAATCATCGCGCGCGCGTTTGCGCGCGAATTAAGGTCTTTTTTGATGGGCGGCCGGGTCAAGCCCGGCCGTGACAACAGAGGGTCAAGAGCCGAAAAAGCCCATATGCGATTGCCCTGCACTAAAGGGGGGCCGTCAAAAAAAGCTCACCGGATCCACATCCACCGCAAGCCGCACGCTGTTCGGAAGTTTCACCCTCTCAAGCCAGGTTCGCAGATAAGCCTGTACGTCGACAGCGCGGTCGGCCTGGACGAGAAGCCGCTCGCGCGTGCGGCCGCGCAGGATCTGATAGAAGGCGGGCGTCGGACCCCACACCGTCACGCCGCGGGCGGCAGGATGGGCGCGGGCCAGTGCGCGTCCGGCTTCGCGCACGGCGTCGCCATCATGGCTCGACAGGATCAAGGCCGCGAGCCTGCCGAAAGGCGGCGCGTGGACGCGTTTTCGCTCTTCGCATTCGCGCGCGAAGAAGGCGTCGCGATCCCCGCTTGCCAGCGCCTGCAGCACGCGGTCATCCGGATTGCGGGTTTGGATGAGGACGACACCGGGTTTCGCAGCACGGCCGGCGCGCCCGGAGACCTGATGCAGGAGCTGAAACGTCCGTTCGCTCGCCCTGAGATCGCCGTCCGAGCCGCCCAGATCGGCGTCGACCACGCCGACCAGCGTCAATTGGGGAAAGTGATGACCCTTGGCCATGATCTGCGTGCCGATGAGAACGTCGATTTCGCGTTTGGCCATGGCGCGAATGGCAGCCTGCGTTTCGGCAGGTCCGTGAAACGTGTCGCTCGATGCGATCGCCATGCGCGCTTCCGGATATAGCCGCGCAAACTCCTCCGCCACGCGTTCGACGCCGGGTCCGCAGGCGACGAGACTTTTCTCCGCCTTGCATTCGGGGCACTGAACCGGCGTCGGCATCTCGAAGCCGCAATGATGGCAGGCAAGCTTCCTGTGATAGCGATGTTCGACCAGCCACGCCGAGCAATTGCGGCAAACCATCTTGTGGCCGCAGGCGCCGCACAGCGTAAGCGGCGCATAGCCGCGCCGGTTCAGAAACAGCATGGCCTGCTCGCCGGAGGCCAGCGCCATCTCGAGCGCTTCCTCGAGCGTCGGAGAAATCCAGCGCCCCGGCTCGGGCGGCGCCTTTCTCAGATCGACGAGCCGGATCTCGGGCAACACGGCATCGCCATGGCGGTTCGAAAGCTTGAGCCAGAGATAACGCCCGCTCGAAGCATTGACGTAGGATTCGAGGGACGGCGTGGCGCTGGCGAGAATCACCGGGCATTGCTCAAGCCGACCGCGCACCACCGCCATGTCGCGGGCGTGATAGATGACGCCGTCTTCCTGCTTGTAGGCCTGCTCGTGCTCTTCATCGACGACGATCAGCCCGAGTTCGGAAAACGGCAGAAAGAGCGCCGAGCGAGCGCCCACCACCACGCGCGCTTCGCCGCGCAGGACCGCGCGGTAGATACGCCGTCTTTCCTTCTGCGAGAGGTCGGAATGCCATTCCGCCGGGCGGCAGCCGAAGCGTTCCGCAAAGCGATCGAGGAACTGAACCGTCAGTGCGATTTCTGGCATGAGAATGAGGATCTGGCGATTCTGGCGCAGCGCCTCCGCAACGGCCTCGAAATAGGTTTCCGTCTTGCCGGAGCCCGTGATGCCGTCGAGCAGCGCAACCGAAAAATGATGCGCCTTGATTTCGGCCGTCAGCGCGTTTGCCGCGTTGCGCTGTTCTTCGCTGAGCGTGGGCAATGCGGCATCGGGATCGGGCACAGCCAACGGAGCAAACTCCGGCAGATCGGTCTCAACGAGCGCACCGGCTGCGATCAATCCGCGCACCACTTGCGGCGTGACATTCGCATCTTCCGCAATGGCAGAGACGCTGCGCGCTAATCCATCCTCCACGGCGGAGAACACGCGCGTCCGCGCGGCCGTGATCCGCGACGGTGTGACACTCCCTCGCACATAGGCGGTTCGCATGGTCTCGGGCTCGAATGCCTGACGTGCGCGCAGAGCAAGCGCCAGCACGACGCCGGGCGGGTTGAGCGTGTATTGCGCCACCCAGTCGATGAAATCGCACAAAGCCGCGGGCAAACGCGGCGCGCCTTCAAATGCCGCGGCCGATTTCAGCTTCGAATCGTCTAGAGAACCTTCGCATTCGCACCAAACGACGCCCA
>Ga0302324_100023219_pt1 | contig 12006 bp, 11 predicted proteins | sample Palsa_T0_1_FD_201949 | JGI IMG/M metagenome (GOLD analysis project Ga0302324, IMG submission 201949) | Peat permafrost microbial communities from Stordalen Mire near Abisko, Sweden - Palsa_T0_1 | ecosystem: Environmental > Terrestrial > Soil > Palsa > Peat permafrost | place: Sweden: Abisko... | reverse complement strand
AATTATCTTGAAATCGACTGATTTCAAAAATGACCAGATTGTTATGTCAGGTTTCCGTTTTGGAGGTCAGTATGCATATGGAACCGGGGACCGGTATGCGGCAGAATTCGCAGTTCCGGCTGTCATGCAGATGGGATTAGGCCCATTCTCTCCCAACGACCTGAGAAAAGTGCTGGCGGGTAAGACGGTCATTGTCACACCGCACCTGGGCACGATCTCCGAAGGGTTTACCGGACAGTGTAGTGCCGATGATATGGAGACCCTCCTTCAACTTCTTTATTTGTATTTTACCCAGCCACGGAAAGACGATGAACTCTTCCGGTCATTCATGGACAAGGAGGAAGCTCTTTATCGAAACATCCGATCCGACCCTCAAACAGTATTCAAGGATTCCGTGTTGAGCATACTTTATCAGAACCATCCCCGCGCACCTAAAACACCGTCGGCGGAGATTTTTGCGAAAATGGATGAGCAGCGAGCTCTGACCATTTATCGTGAGCGTTTCGGTAACGCCAATGGATTCACTTTCATCTTCGTCGGAAAAATTGATATTCCGGCCATCAAACCTTTGCTGGCTATCTATCTGGGGAGTCTGCCGTCGACTGAAGGAACCCCATCCATTAAAGATGTCGGGTTAAGGCCTGTCAGAGGAATCGTAAAGAAAGAAATTCATTCAGGTACAGACCCCAAAAGTCTAATCGTACTCCAATTTACCGGCGAGGCGCCTTTTACCGTGGAAGAGCAATTAAGATTGCAAGCCGTCGTGGAAATCCTCAACCTGCGGATCATTGAAAAACTTAGAGAAGACCTGGGAGGCATTTACGGCGGGTCGATATCAGGTCTGCTGAGCAAGTATCCCTACAGCAATTACTCCGTCCGCATTGCTCTGCCGTGTAGCCCGGCGAATGTTGACAAATTACTTAAGGCAACACTGTACGAAATCCGGAAAATAAAGACAAACGGACCTAAGGAAATCGACTTGAATAAAGTAAAGCAAAATTGGAAGGAACAATATATGGAAAACATCAAAAACAATGCCTGGTGGGTTCGTCAATTGCAATTAAGTTTTGATCAGGGTTTCAATCCGGCGGATATTCTGTCCTACGAAAAAAATGTAAATGGCCTTTCTCTCAAAGACGTACAAGATGCCGCGAATAGATACCTGGATGAAAGTAATATCGTCCAGGTTATCCTCTACCCTGACAAAGTAAAGCAGCCATAGACAGGCGAAACGATACTTACTGTCGATGAAGTTTTGTTGATCCGGCGAAGCACAATACTTCAGCCACTCAATTCGGTAATACAGGGTCACGAAAAAATCCGAAGATTAACAAAGTGCACAATGTGTCAGTATTTCTAATTGTGATCTTTGTGTTTGCTTCTTCGGCGCATCGTGCCCGCATTTCGCAATTTTAGACTACCTTGCATAACTGAATACTTGCCATGGTTCAAACCACAAAACCTAATGAGAAGCCCCGAATTGGCATTACGCTTGGAGATTTTAATGGGATCGGGCCCGAGGTAGTTATTAAAGCGCTCTCCGATAACCGGCTTTTAAATCTGATCACCCCAGTCATCTATGGATCCACGCGGGTTCTTTCCTTTTATCGGAAGTTAATGAACCTGGAAGAATTCAATTACAGCCAGGTTAAAACCAAGGGTCAGTTTTTCACCAAGTCAATAAACGTTGTTAATTGTTGGGAGGAGGCCGTGGAGATTAATCCTGGAAATCCATCGCGTGAAGCTGGAAAGGCCGCGTTGCTGAGTTTAAAGAAAACCGTTGAAGAAGTAAAGGAAGGGTGGATCGACGGCTTTGTCACCGCACCTATCGACAAAAATACAATTCACGGTTCGGATTTTCCCTTTCGAGGTCACACGGAATACCTCACCCATGAATTTCAGGCTACCGAAAGCTTGATGCTGATGGTGGGGGATGACTTGAAAGTCGGCCTGGCCACCGAACATATTCCTGTCCGCGAGATTTCGAGTCACATCAGCAAGGAAAGGGTGGAATTAAAAATCCGGCTGCTCGAATTTTCTCTGAAGAGTGATTTTCTTATCCATAAACCAAAAATTGCTGTGTTGGGACTCAACCCTCACGCGGGGGATGAGGGGCTGATTGGAAATGAAGAGAACACCGTAATCCTTCCGGTGATTCAGGACCTGAAAACCAAGGGCAAGTTGATCTACGGTCCCTATCCCGCCGATGGTTTTTTTGCTACGGGTCAACATAAAAAGTTCGATGCCGTTCTCGCTATGTACCACGATCAGGGGCTTATCCCTTTTAAATATATTGCCTTTGAAAGCGGCGTGAATTATACGGCCGGTCTTCCAATTGTTCGCACGTCGCCCGACCATGGAACGGCGTATTCGATTGCCGGAAAAAACCAGGCGGACGAAAGCTCCCTTCGGCAAGCGATTTACCTCGCTGCTGATATCGTGCGAAACAGAGTGGAGCAGTTGGTCGAAAAATAAAGTCGCAGCACGAAGAATACTTTTTCGACTGAACTATTTTTTTTATTTCCGGAGAAGTTGAATGAACCGGTACCATGGACATTGTCACTAAAAAAAAATTAAATATCCTGATCCAACTGGCAGAAGCGGACAAACACTTCGACAACGTTGAGAAGGATATAATTTTACGAGTTGCCCGGGAACAAAATTTTTCGGACGAAAACGTGTACACTCTTATCCGCAATCCTGAGCCTATCGGAACACTGGGTGCCCTTTCAGAGAATCAGAAATTCGATTACATCATCGCCTGCATTGAGTTGGTTTTTGCGGATGAAAAGGTTCATGAAAGCGAGTTAACTTTCTGCCGAGGCATTGCCATCAAACTGGGCTTTAAGAAAAATGTGGTTGACTACCTTATCGAAAACCTGGAAAAAATGAGCCGCGACGAAATTAGGAAAAAGATTTTTCAGGAATTCGTTTGATTTCGACTCTTCCAACCCTTCGAAATCAGGCTGAAATGATAGTCTTCCTGTTGAAAATCAGTTCATTCTGTCTGGCTGACTAAAAATCATTGAAAACCTGGTCGAAATCCAGCAAATCCTGATAAATTTGCAGCCTAATTTTAAAACCCTATTTGTCAGGGGTTGAAAATTGAAGGCGTTTAGTGTCAATATCATCGGCCTGAGTAAAAAGGCACATTCCTTTAGTTTTGAACTGGGTAATGAGTTTTTTGAAAAGCAGGAAAACGGGCTCATACCCGGAGGTGAGTTTACGGCGACCGTGATATTGGATAAAAAGGAAACTTTTATCGACGCCAGCTTCAGGATCAGGGGCCATGCCCGATTGGAATGCGACCGGAGTTTGCAACCCTTTGATCACGAAGTCACAATCGATAAGAACATTGTCTTTAAATATGGAGAAGAGGAAAGTGAATTGACTGACGAAATTGTGGTCATCCGCGAAGACCGGGCGACACTGGACCTGGGCCAGTACCTTTACGAATTTATCGCATTGGACCTACCCATGAAAAGGCTGCATCCCGACTTCAGGGAAGACGACGAAGAAGCAGGAAGGATGATTTACACTTCCTCTACCGATACGACCGCGGAGGATCACGTGATCGATCCACGGTGGGAACAATTAAAAAAACTTAAATAAACAGTTAGGTTATGCCAAACCCAAAACGAAAAACCTCAAAAACCCGCAGAGATAAAAGAAGAACCCACTACAAAGCAGTGGCCAAGCAATTTTCCGTTGACCCAACCACCGGAGAACATCATCTTCCCCATCGTGCCCACTGGCACGAAAACAAGCTCTATTATAAGGGCAATGTCGTGATGGAGAAAGATGCTAAGGCTTAATACGTCTGATGCCTGTGGGAGAAAAGAAATTGAATTTGAGGTGTTGCCTGTTCTTCGAGGCGAAAAGCAGGAAACAATACGCTGATCTCAGACGCATGCTCGGCCGAAGCGCCGGGCATTGTTTTTTATACTGCAATGAAAATTGACTTCTCTTGTCCGGCGCAAACAACCCCGTTAAATACCCATTTATGAGCACCATTAGAGCGGCTATTACCGGCGTTGGAGGGTATGTTCCGGATTATGTTATGACCAACCATGAACTTGAAACCATGGTTGAAACCAGTGACGAATGGATCGTTTCGCGGACCGGCATAAAAGAACGGCGGGTTTTAAAAGGCGAAAACAAGGGCGTATCCGTGATGGGCATTGAAGCCGTCAAAAATATGCTCTCCAAGACAAAGACCGACCCTAAGGATATTGATCTGATCATTTTTGCAACGGTTACTCCCGATATGCTTTTTCCGGCGACGGCGAATATTGTTTCGGCCGCCATTGGCGCGGTCAATGCATTTAGCTTTGACATCAGCGCGGCCTGTTCCGGATTCCTTTATGCGCTCGAGACAGGGGCCAAATACATTGAATCGGGAATGCATAAGAAAGTGATTGTGATTGGAGGCGACAAAATGTCGGCCATTCTCGACTATAAAGACCGCACCACGTGCATTATTTTTGGCGATGGAGCCGGATGCGTGTTGCTTGAACCTACGAAGCAAGATATCGGTATCCTGGATGTTATTCTTAGGTCAGACGGAACCGGAGAACAATTTCTGCACATGAAGGCTGGGGGTAGCCGTATCCCGGCATCTCATGAGTCGGTGGCGGCACGTCAGCATTTTATTTATCAGGAAGGGGCAGCCGTTTTCAAGTTTGCCGTTACCAACATGGCTGAGGTCGCGGCTCAGATTGCTGAACGCAATAACCTGAAACCGGAAGACATTACCTGGCTGGTTCCGCATCAGGCCAATAAACGCATCATCGACGCCACCGCCAGCCGGGTGGGTATTTCGGAAGACCGTGTGATGATGAACATCGCGAAATATGGCAACACAACGGCCGGCACTCTTCCTCTTTTGCTATGGGATTATGAAAAGCAACTTAAAAAAGGAGACAACCTCATCCTCGCTGCGTTTGGCGGTGGATTTACCTGGGGCTCCATCCTGGTAAAATGGGCTTATGATGGATCATTAGTTTCAGCGTGATTTCTTTTTGAGCGCGATGATGATTCATTTCAAACTTGCAATTATTTAATTCATTTGTAACTTAAGACTTTCTTTTTATGGCAACTGTATCTGACCTAAGTAAAGGAAATTATATTCGCTACAACGGTGAGGTGGTTCAGATTGAAGAGCTGCAACACCGCACACCCGGCAACCTCAGGGCATTCTACCAGGTAAAGATGAGAAGCGTCAGAACGGGCAGGATTCTGGAAAACCGTTTTCGTCCTGGGGATGCCGTCGACCAACTGCGCGTGGAAACCAAGGAATACCAATACCTGTATGCGGACGGCGACAGTTTGGTAGTTATGGACAATGAAAACTTTGAGCAAATTTATATTGATAAAGCGCTGCTCGGAAACTCGGTCAATTTCATAAAAGAAGGAGTTACTTTGTTGATCGCCTTTGAAAACGGTGCCGATCCGATTACCGCTGAGGCTCCGTCGCACGTCACGTTCAACATCACATATACCGAGCCGGGCGTACAGGGCGATACGGCCACCCGAACACTCAAATCTGCTACTATCGAAACGGGGGCGGAGATCAGAGTGCCTTTATTCATCAACACGGGTGATACCATCAAAGTGAATACCAGCACCGGCGAATATGTCGAACGTGTTAAATAAACAATATGGCCAGGAGTAAAAGCCCCGTCAAAAAGCCGACACTTTCCGGCGGAATTCTTAACCCAAATCAGCCCGAAATGAAAACAAATGAAATAAGGGACCTCATCGATTTTATTTCCCAATCGGGATTAAATGAAGTCAATATCGAAACCAAGGAATTAAAGCTCCACGTCAAACGCGAGCCCGATCAAAAAGTATTTAAATCAACGCCGGCACCCATGGCGGCTCCTGCAGTCGCACTGCCCGTTGCAGCCGCAGCTCCAGTCCAAGCCTCCAAAACCGAGAAACCACCGGCTGCCGGTAAAAAGACCGTGGATATCAAGTCGCCGATGATCGGAACATTCTATCGCTCCGCCAATCCCGATTCACCCGCGTTTGTTTCGGTGGGCGACAAAATCACCAAAGGGCAGGTAGTTTGTATTATTGAAGCGATGAAACTGTTCAATGAAATTGAATCTGAAGTTTCCGGAACGATTCTGAAAGTATTGCTGGAGAACTCGTCCCCGGTCGAGTATGACCAGTTGCTTTTTGTCGTCGAACCCGATTAACCCGGCTTTAACCTAATTTGATTTATTGTGTTCAAAAAAATATTAATCGCCAACCGTGGAGAAATTGCATTGCGTGTTATTCGTACCTGCCGGGAAATGGATATCAAAACGGTTGCCGTTTACTCTACCGCCGACCGCGAAAGCTTGCACATCCGCTTTGCCGATGAAGCGGTTTGCATAGGAAGTGCCCCCAGCAAGGATTCGTATTTGAACATACCCCACATAATTTCAGCCGCTGAGATCACGAATGCCGACGCGATCCATCCCGGATACGGATTCTTGTCGGAGCGCGCCGAGTTTTCGGCCGTTTGTCATGAGTATGGAATAAAATTCATTGGCCCCACACCCGCCATGATTGAATCCATGGGCGACAAAGCCACGGCGAAAGACACGATGAAAAAAGCCGGAGTACCTGTGATCCCAGGATCGGATGGACTGCTCTCGTCAATGGAAGAAGGTATGGCACTGGCCAAAGAAATAAAATACCCGGTGATGGTGAAGGCAACGGCCGGCGGCGGAGGCAAGGGAATGCGGGTCATTAACGAAGAATCCGAATTCAAAAAAGCGTGGGACGATGCGAAGCGCGAAGCCGGCGCTTCTTTTGGAAATGATGGTTTGTACCTTGAAAAATTTGTAGAGGAGCCTCGTCATATTGAAATCCAGCTGGTCGGCGATCAATATGGAAAAGTCTGTCATCTCTCCGAACGCGATTGCTCCATTCAGCGAAGACATCAGAAGTTGGTAGAAGAAACTCCATCGCCTGTCGTAAGCCAGGAACTCCGGGAACGAATGGGGGAAGCGGCTATCAAGGGCGCCAAAGCAATCAACTATGAAGGCGTTGGGACGATCGAGTTCCTGGTCGACAAGCACGGTGACTTCTATTTTATGGAAATGAACACGCGCATCCAGGTGGAGCACCCCATCACGGAAGAAGTGACGGACTATGACCTTATTAAGGAACAAATAAAAGTAGCGGCGGGAGTGCCGATTTCAGGAAGAAATTATTTTCCCAACCTGTTTGCGATGGAATGCAGGATCAATGCCGAAGATCCTGCCAACGGCTTCCGTCCGTCGCCCGGTAAAATTACCAATTTACACATGCCCGGAGGCCACGGCGTCCGCGTCGACAGTCATGTCTATGCCGGCTACACGATCCCTCCGAATTACGATTCGATGGTAGCAAAGTTGATTGTCACCGGCCAGTCCCGGGAAGAGGTTATCACCCGGATGAAACGTGCCCTCAGTGAGTTCGTCATTGAAGGTGTAAAAACGACGATACCGTTTCACTTAAAATTGATGGATAATGCCGTCTTCCGGTCCGGAAAGTTCACGACGAAATTTTTGGAAACTTCGTTCGATTTCTCATCGCTGAAATGACCAGAATTGGAAAATTAAAGGATTAGAAATTGAATGGCTTAACCAACCATGAACAACCCAACCTAAACGTACTGATTCAGCATCACCGGCATCACGAGCATAAGAATATCCTCGTCCTTTTCTTTATCTGCTGGCAGGATTACTCCCGCTTTATTGGAAGCGGTCATGTTGAGTTTGATCTGGTCGGTGTCCAGGTTACTCAGCATTTCAATCAGAAACCGCGCATTAAATCCAATCTCAATGTCCTCTCCTTCGTGTTCGCAGGAAAGACGCTCGTTGGCTTCGTTGGAGAAATCCAGGTCTTCTGCCGAAACTTGCAATTCACTTCCCGTAATTTTCAACCTGACCTGGTGGGTCGTTTTATTAGCATAAATAGAAATACGCCGGAGGGATCCTAAAAAGTCCATTCGGTTGATCGTCATCCGGATCGTGTTGGTTGAAGGGATTACATTTTCGTAATCAGGGTATCGCTCGTCGATCAACCGGCAAATCATACGGATCGTACCAAACTTAAAAAATGCATTGGCCATGTTAAAGTCCAGACTCACATCTGCATTTTCAGCAGGCAGCGTTGCTTTCAGTAAATTCAAGGCCTTGCGGGGGATGATAATCGCGTTACCGGTTTCCGACTGAACATCGGTTCTTCGGTAGCGAACCAGGCGGTGCCCGTCTGTGGCTACAAACGTTGTATTTTTCTCGGCCAAATTCAAATAGACACCGGTCATAGCAGGGCGAAGCTCATCACTGCTGGTCGCAAATATGGTATTATTGATCGCCCGGGCAAGGACTTCCGAAGAGATGCTGGCGGAAAAATCATTAGAGACAGTCGGTACTTTCGGAAAGTCGGTGGCATTTTCGCCCGAAAGCTTATAGCGACCGTTATCGGAACTGATCTCAATGCTGTAGGTAGACTCATCCACAGAGAATGTGACCGGTTGGTCAGGAAGGTTTTTCAGCGTATCCAGTAGAATGCGCGCAGGGACTGCAATATTCCCGCGTTCTTTGGATTCGACCGTGATCTCTGTAATCATCGACGTTTGTAAGTCGGACGCCGTGACGGTCAGCGTTGACTTATCAATCTCAAAGAGAAAATTTTCCAGGATGGGAACAACCGGGTTTGTGGTGATCACCCCGTTGATATTGGACAATTGCTTCAGCAGATAGCTTGAATTAACGATGAACTTCATTTCAAATCAGTGGTTTTTACGTGTACCCAGGATGCCGGTAAAGGTAGAAAGAAAAAGCAATTATGGAAACGCAGTGAGGTTTGGGAGACCAATTAAATCCCGCATTTATCCAGCGTAACGGGTTATCTACTTCCCTTTAAAATAACCGCGCTTTTTATAAATGGCAAATGCCTTTTTGCGATCAAAAAGGACTGTCTCACCATCAAATGCCTTTCCGATTAGGTATCTGTCGCCCCGCAATCCGGAAAACAAGACAAGCCGATACGATCGATCCATAATGTCCCGAACTTCGAAGGCAAGTAAAGGAGTGGATTTGACAAGACTATCGTACACCCGCGAGGAACCCGCCACCACAATTTGATCAGCCGCCAGCAACGAAACATCGTCCAGGAAAGTATTGACTTTTGCCGTATCCGGCTTATCCAATCCGATCACCCCAAAGAACCGGCCTTGTTTTCCGATCTCAAAGTCGGATGCCGGATCGGAAGGAAATTTCACCGTCAGCGTTTTAAAATTTCGCCAGTTAAAATTAAAGATTCTCTTGTCGCGCCAGACGTTTTCATCTAATTCAAAAATCTGCGACACATAGGCCCGGTATCCCGGAAATGCCATCAGGTAGGCCTCACTCTTCTTGCCCGTCTTAAAATACGCCTCGGTTTTAGAGGCATTTCCCCCGGCCCTAAACTGCATTTGCAAAACCGATCCTTCGAAAAGACTAACCGTTGTGCCGAAAATGTCCAGCCTCTGGTAAACGGAGTCACGTTGATGAAGGGCCACCGGATGTTTGGGAACGGCTTTCTCCAGGGTGGCAAACAGAAAGTCGATTAAATGCGCGCTCGCATCGAACCGGTCATTTACTTTCCATCGCTTCCCGTCGAAACGCAAATCGACTTTCTTATTTTTAGATTCCAGGACGACGTGGTCAATTTTGGACAGGTTTTCAGCTCGGAATAGCGCAGGGTCAACGACCGCCCGGTCTCCATCCTGTAAAAAAAAATAAGTCATTAGTGTAGCCGCGGTGAGTACCCCAAGCAAAATCAGCAGTCGTATGTTTCTCTGTTCCTGCATAATCAAAACCGGGAGTACCTTCTTTTCCGCAGCAGCGTCCTGATTACTCCAAAAATGATCAGCACGATAACGGGTGCCGTCAAATTGACGGTCTGCCAAAACAATCGCTCGTTTTTTACCTTCTCTTTGTCAAGAGGTCTGATCTTTACTTCTTTGCTGCGGGCACTGATCAGGCCATGTTCATCCGCAAGAAACGCCACCATATTCAGAAGCAGATCCTGATTGGCAAACGTATATCCGGAAACAGGATCGAATCCCAGCGGTTGCGGCTGACCCGTGCGCGGGTTCACATCATTCCTCGCCACGTCCCCGTCTGCGATGACGATGATTTTTGTTGGCTTACTTTTTTTTGAAAATTGGGACGTATCTACACCAGCCGGGGGAAACCGGTTTTTGTAAACGGATGTAAATTCTCCTTCCAGTAAGTACGCCACCGGAATAGGTCCTTCCATAAAATTCTCCGGCGAAATTTTTTTTCGCAAATCATCGATACTGATTTTTACGGGGGCACCCGATTTATGGGTGTATTGAGACGTAAAAAGCAAAGGGGTTTTCTTTATTCCTTTTGCCTTCACGGTGTCGATGCTGCTGACAAATCTCATCCAGGTGGCATCCAGGTTTCGGGTGATCGGATGGACGGCATAATGGGTAATCAACGGAAAGAAGGGCCACTCCATTTGCATCAGCTGCGGCTGATTACCGTTTTGACCCACCACTACAGGATATGTGGCCGAACTCTTGTCCTGGATTAAATCCTGATTAATCCGGACTCCGTAGCGGAAGAGTTGATCGTCCAGCTTCAATTCATAGGGAAAAGCGTAGTAATTATCACGTGAGGCACTGTCCATTGCGGCATCCAAGCGGTCGAGAAGAAAAATAACTTTTCCCCCTTTCATGATGTACTGGTCAAGTTTGAATTTATCGGATTCGGAAAAAGTTTCCGTGGGCTTGGCAATAATCAGCACGTCATAGTTGAGAATCGATTTCTTATGAAGGAGTGTAACATCAAATACATCATATTGTTCAAACAGCGAACTGTTCAGCCCGGCAATTTTCAGGCTGTCCAATTCCCCATGACCCTTGATGAGGCCAATTCGTTTTCGATGGGCATTGGTCAGCTTGTGGATGGCGCTGGCAAGTTCAAATTCAACTCCTTCAATCGACTGATTGATCACTACCTGCGCATTTTGAGTACGGTTGCCCTTCAGCAACATTACACCGGTTTCCATACCGCCGTAGGATATCAGAACGCCGGGAAAAACAATTTTCTCCACTCGCTCACCCTCTTTATTGTCAAACACCCGCATGGCTTGAATACCTTTGGCCGTGAGTCCCTTCATGAATTCATTTTTCGCCTTTTCGCCGACAGCGGAAGCAGGATCCGTAAAAACGTAGTCCACTTTGTTGTTGGAATAAACTCTGAACTCCTCCAGCGTTTCTCTCACCGAATTTTGAAACCGCCTGAATTCAGGATTCAGATCTCCGGTGAGAAAAACTTCTACATAGACATGGTCATCGAGGTCGCGCAATAACCGCTTTGTGGATTCCTGTATTGTGTAACGTTTTTCTTCGGTGAGGTCCAACCGGAAAAAACCGGTGGAAGCCGCCAAATTGAGGAGCCCCACAAAGACAATCCCATTGGCCAGCAAGAGCCAGTCGCCAACTTGTTTGCTTTGTTTCCAGGTGCTCATGATCTTCGTGGCGTACATCGCATTAATGCCATTGCCGGCTTCCCAAGACTGTTTTGGTGCACAAAATGACAAGACCGATTAAGCTAAAAAAATAAATTACATCGCGACTGTCGACAAGGCCTTTGCTCATCGCCTCATAGTGATAGACGATCCCCAATTGTTTCACTTGTAGCGCCTGGGATCCCGAACTCATCAGCGACGACAAGGAATCGAAACCCGAATAAAGAATAAAACAAAAAAAGGCTGCCAGAATAAATGCAACGATTTGATTGGTGGTGAGTGATGAAGCCAGTATGCCAATGGAACAAAAGACGCCGCCCAACAGCGTCAACCCCAGGTAGGAACCGATCACACCCGGCGTGTCGATATTCCCCGACGGGCTACCTAATTGCCACACGGAAAAGTAATACATCCATGTCGGAGCCAGGGCAACGAGAACGAGGGCAAAGGAGGCCAGAAATTTACCCATAATAATTTGGC
>Ga0302324_100023216_pt1 | contig 12007 bp, 15 predicted proteins | sample Palsa_T0_1_FD_201949 | JGI IMG/M metagenome (GOLD analysis project Ga0302324, IMG submission 201949) | Peat permafrost microbial communities from Stordalen Mire near Abisko, Sweden - Palsa_T0_1 | ecosystem: Environmental > Terrestrial > Soil > Palsa > Peat permafrost | place: Sweden: Abisko... | reverse complement strand
TCGATCTGGCCGGCGGCTTCGGCGATCAATGGTCCCAGTTGGCGCGCCCGCGCGACGGGATCGATGCCTCGAGACGTGGCGCTGACGTAGTTCATGGGATGCGGTCCGTGGTGATCTTTCGAAGCGATTACCGCCTCGCCGCCCATGGTTTGTCAAACAGTCGCGGATACCGGGCTTTGGGTGACGGGTGGAACCCGTTGACGCGAGTTTTTGGTTAGTTTTATTAACGTGCGTTGGAAAGCTTCAAGCGGGATGAGATTGTTTTGATGGACACACAGCCGGCATTCGGGACGAAGGACCTGTTCACGCACCTCGTTGGCGACATCGCCAAAGCGGTCTGCGAGCGTGCCGGCGAAACGCGGCAGCAGCAGATTGGCCGCACCGAGGCCGCCGCTCACACGGTGATGGGCTTCATGCCTCGCGATGTGATCGAGGTCTTGCTCGCCAGCCATTGCGTGATGTTCCACGAGATGATCGTCGACAGCGTGCATGGGACGCTGCGCGGCGATCCACAGACGACGCGACGCGCCACGCGCGGCAATATCGTCGCCATGGACAAGGCGTTCGGCAACAACCTCGACCGGTTGGAACGCTATCAGAACCGCCATGCGGAGGGCCGGCGTGACGCGCCGGAGGAGGCCTCGACGGAGGTGGAGATCGCCGAGCGGGTGCGGAGGCACCAGGCGAGTGCGGCAACTCCTCCGTCCTCGGCGGCGAAGGAAGCCGCAGCGGGCGGCACGCCGGCGCCCGAACGTCAGGACGCGGTGGGATCGGTAGCCGTTCCGTCCGGTCCGACGCCGGAGAGGATCGCGGCCTGCATGGACAGTCAGGAGGCGATGGACGCGTTGGACGCGGGCGACGCAGAGGGGTTCGCCCGGGCCATGGGCGTGGACGTGCCGGGTGACGCTTATCTCGGGGCAGCCGCCGCCGAGGGGAGCCCGTTTTGTCGTCCGGGTTCGGGAAACGGGTCGGGGGGCCGGACTGACCGGGTCGAGGGGGCGGTGCGTCGGGCGGCGCAGGCACGATCGTGACGGTATTGTCCAGCGCGGCCACCTTGCGAGGCACGTGCGGCGATTGATGGCCGGGTCAAGCCCGGCCATGACGAGTACGCGAGCCCGTCCATGACGAGTACGCCAGCCCGGCCCGGTCCGGTCCGGTGGGATACCGCGATCCCCGCGAACGCCTGTATAACCCCCCGCACGTGCCCAGTAAGGATTTCTCATCATGCGCCCATCCGGCCGATCCGCCGACGCGTTGCGCGACGTCTCGCTCACCACCGGCTTCTCGCGTCACGCCGAGGGCTCCTGCCTGATCCGCATGGGCCGCACCGAGGTGCTGTGCGCGGCCTCGGTCGAAACCCGCGTTCCTCCGTTCCTGCGCAACTCCGGTCTCGGCTGGGTCACCGCCGAGTATGGGATGCTGCCGCGCGCCACCCATACGCGCGGCGACCGGGAGGCAGCGCGCGGGAAGCAGTCCGGCCGAACCCAGGAAATCCAGCGATTGATCGGCCGCTCGCTGCGCGCCGTCGTCGACCGCGCGGCGATGGGCGAAATGTCGATCACGCTCGATTGCGACGTGCTGAACGCCGATGGCGGCACGCGGTGTGCCTCGATCACCGGGGCCTGGGTCGCGCTGTCGCTGGCGTTCCGCCATTTGGTGAAAATGAATGTGCTGAAGACCGTGCCGCTCACAGGCCAGGTCGCGGCCGTATCGTGCGGGATCGTCGGCGGCGAGCCGGTGCTGGATCTGGATTATGACGAGGATTCCTCGGCCGACGCGGATGCCAATTTCGTGCTGACGGATGCCGGCGGGCTGGTGGAGATCCAGGCCACCGCCGAGAAGAATTCGTTTTCCGAGGGCGAGTTCTCGCAGCTGCTGCGGCTCGCCCGCACCGGCACGACGGCGCTGTTCGAGGCTCAGCGCAAAGCGATCGGCGCCTGATGGGGGAAGATTAATCGGGGACGAAGGATGGGCCGCAAACTTTTGCCTGACAGCCGGCTTGTGCTCGCCAGCCACAACAGGGGCAAACTCGTGGAGCTGGCGGACCTGCTGCGCCCGTATCGGATCGAAATCATTTCGGCCGGCGAACTTGGACTGCCGGAGCCTGAGGAAACCGCGTCCGACTTCGCGGGCAATGCTCGGATTAAGGCACTGGCGGCCACGACCGCCACGGGGCTGCCCGCGTTTTCCGACGATTCCGGTTTCTGCGCCGCCGCCTTGTCCGGCCAGCCAGGCCCCCTGTCGGCGCGTTGGGCCGGCGCGGACAAAGACTTTGCGAAAGCCATGGCTTTGGTGAATGAGCGAGTGGGAGACGCGGCGGACCGGCGAGCATGGTTCGTGGCGGCGCTGTGCCTCGCCTGGCCGGATCAGCACACTGAAACGTATGTCGGGCGGGTCGACGGCAGCATGGTCTGGCCGCCGCGCGGCGATAACGGTTTCGGCTACGATCCGATGTTCGTTCCCGAGGGCGGCAGCCTGACATTTGGCGAAATGGACCCTGGCGTGAAACACACCGTCAGCCATCGTGCTCGAGCGTTCGCCCAGGTAATGGCGTCTTGTTTGGGCTGATTGTTTGGCTGGCGTTGGTGAGCGGAGTGGTATTCGCGAGCGACACTCCGTTCGTTCACGCGCCGCAATTCGCTGACGCGGGTCCGGGTGCGGCGAAAGGGGCTCTCGTCTGGCTCCCCGGCACGCATGGCAGGGACCAGACCGGTCCACCGCCTCCGCCGGATTTTGTCGGCCGTGAGGCTGCTGCCGGCTGGGACATAAGGTGCTTCAATCGGGATCGCGGTGACGATCCGCTCGACCGGGGCGCCGAATTATTGGTGCGCGGGGTCCTGGGTTTGCGGGACCAGGGCTACCACCGGATCATCGTCGCGGGTCACTCGCGCGGGGCGTGGATCGGGTTGACGGTGTTGGCGCATCCCGGTCTCGTCGACGCGGTGGTGGCGTTTTCTCCCGCCGCGCATGGCACCCGAGAGGAACGCAAACCGCAGGCCATGGCGGATTGGGCAGCGTTGTGGGCGGCGGCTGTGAACAACGGGACGCGGGTCGTGCTGGTGCAATTGACCGACGATCCGTACGACTTTGATCCGGCGCGGCGACTGGCCGTCGCGCGGGAGCGGTTTGGCGACAACCTGCTGTCGATCTTCCTGCCCTCAGAGCCACGTGGTCATGCGGGTGTCTACGATCCGGCGTTCGATGAGAGGTTTGGCGCGCGGATCTCGGGGTTTGTTGATTGACCAATCGGCGCGATCACTCACCACGTCGCCCCCGGATTGTCCCCATAGGCGTAAATCAAGGTCGGAGCGTCTCACTTTTCTCGTCAAGCCCGGCCATGACGCGTGAATGGGGTACACGCCCCTTAATTTAGCGCCTATGGGGCTTGACCCGGTGATTGCTGGCCGGCTCGGTCGCGAGCCATGACGTGGTTAACGACTGCGCCGAAGAGTCCGTCATTTGGGCGATCGGTACTCTACCGACAAATTCGGCGGTCGATATAATCTCGTGTTCATGATTTATTTAGAAATCAGGCGCGATATCGGACTCCATTCATCGACCATGGAGTTGCCGAGATGGCCCACGGGCCAGTGACGATACAAACAGCTTCGGCAAGCGACGCCACACCGGTTTGTCGGGATATCCCGGCATTCGACGCAACCCAATTCGCCGAACTCAGCGAGGCGATCGGCGACGACGGCGCGGCGGAGATGGTCGAGATCTTTGAAACCGAAACCAGGCAACGCATGCGACGGCTCAGCGGCGGCAGCCAGGACATCGCCACACAATTGCGTGAGATGCACACGCTGAAAGGCGCCGCGAGCACCGTTGCAGCGCCGCGCCTCGCCGAGCTGAGCCGAATATTGGAAGCCGCGGCCCGTAGCGGAATCGCCCCCGCGCCCGATCAACTCGAAGCGCTCACCGTGGCGTTGGAGGCGTATTTAATGGCGATGCGGGGCTGGATCGGACGTCGCTCTCCGGCGGCCTGAGCCGTTACCGGATCAAGCCGGTCAACGGGCTCGACGGATCGGCGCCCATCCGGCGCGGCATACGCCCGGCGAGATAGGCCAGCCGCCCTGCCTCAATGGCGTGTTTCATGGCCCGCGCCATCAGCACGGGATGCTTCGCATGCGCGATCGCGGAGTTGAGCAGCACCGCGGTACAGCCAAGCTCCATCGCGATCGCCGCGTCCGACGCGGTGCCGACGCCAGCATCGACCAGGAACGGCACGGTGACGTGCTCCATCATCATGCTGATCATCGCCGGGTTCTGCACGCCAAGACCGGAGCCGATCGGCGCGCCGAGGGGCATGATCGCGACACAGCCCATCTCCTCCAGCCGCTTGGCGGCCAGGGGGTCGTCGGCGCAGTAGACCATGACCTCGAACCCATCCTTGATCAGCACCTCGGCCGCCTCGAACGTGCCGCGCATGTCGGGATACAGCAGCGGCGGTGGACCGAGCACTTCCAGTTTGACGAGGTTCCAGCCGCCCGCCTCGCGCGCCAGGCGCAGGGTCCGCACCGCCTCATTGGCGGTGAAGCAACCGGCTGTGTTGGGCAGGTAGGTGTATGCTTTGGGGTCGACGAAATCCTGCAGCATCGGAGCCTTGGGGTCCGACAGATTGACCCGCCGAACCGCGACGGTAACGATTTCCGCGCCGCTCGCGGCGATGGCGGCGCCGGTCTCCTCAAGGTCCTTGTAGCGGCCGGTGCCGACGATCAGACGGGAGCGGAACGTTCTGCCCGCCACGGTCCAGGTGTCTTCCCCGGTGTCTTTTCCGGTGTCTTTTCCCTGGGGGGTGCCATCAGCGGCCACAACCTGGTCCATTTTCAGCCTCCACCGATGAAGTGCACGATTTCCAACTGATCTCCGCTGGCGAGCCACGTTTCCGCGTAGTGCGAGCGCGGCACGATTTCCTCATTCCGTTCCACCGCGACCTTGCGCATGTCGAGGCCGAGTTCGGTCAGCAAACCGAGCACCGACAATGCTCCCCTCGCGGGCGCCTCGAACTGCCGGTTTTCCCCGTTCAGGAGCAGCGTAAGGACGTCACTCATCGGATAAGTATGGGGCGGCGGGACAGTTCCGGCAATCCGCGGCGGTTTCAACGCAGCGCCGCGAAGAACGCGCGCAGCAGAGCGGCGGCTTCCGTCTCACGTACGCCGCCGATGATTTCCGGGCGGTGGTGACAGGACGGCGAGTCGAAGATCCGCGCGCCGTGTTCCACGCCACCGCCTTTTGGGTCGTAGGCGCCGAAGATCAGCCGGCGGATGCGGAACAGGCTGATGGCGTGCGCGCACATCGGGCAGGGCTCCAGCGTTACGACGAGGTCGCAGTCCGTGAGCCGAGGATCGCCGCGGGCGGCTGCGACCGACCGCAGGACCAGCATCTCCGCATGGGCGGAGGCGTCATGCAGCGCTTCGACCGCGTTGCCGGCGCGCGCGAGCGGGGATCCATCGGGGCCAAGCACGACCGCGCCAACCGGCACCTCGCCGCGAGACGCGGCCGCCCGAGCCTCCTCGAGGGCCCACTCCATCGGGGTGACGTCCATGCGCATGGGCTTCCTCTTGCCCGTTCCGGCCGATGGGGTCTAGCAACGGCGCATGAGCAAACGACCGGTCATCGGCGTGACGTTGGACGCGGAGCAGCCGAGGGCATCCGGGCTACAAGGTGGTTACTCAAAGTATCCCTGGTATGCGTTGCGCCGGAACTACCTGGACGCGGTAGCAGCTGCCGGCGGATTGCCGGTCGCGGTGCCGCACGACGCGGCGCTCGCGGCGGACTATCTCGATCATGTCGACGCCCTGGTGGTGACCGGGGGCGCGTTCGACGTCGATCCGGCGCTGTATGGCGATGCCTCGCGCCACACGACGGTGAGGTTGAAGGAGAACCGTACCCAGGCCGAACTGGCATTGACCCTTGGCGCGCTCGACCGGAACATGCCAGTACTGGGCATTTGCGGCGGCCAGCAGTTGCTCGCGGTCGCCTTGGGCGGGACGTTGATCCAGCACATTCCCGATACGATCCCGGACGCGCTGCCGCACGAGCAACCGAACCCTCGGCACGAACCGGGTCACGCCGTTTCAATCGTTGCCGGAACATTGCTGCACCGGATCGTCGGCGCCGCCGAGATGCGGGTGAATTCCGCCCATCACCAGGCGGTGCGCGACACCGGGCCGCATGCCGTCGTCAACGCGGTGGCGGCGGATGCGGTCATCGAGGGTGTGGAAGATGCGCGTTATCGTTTCTGCCTCGGCGTGCAGTGGCACCCGGAGTTCTTCATCGATCCGGGCGACCGGCGGATATTCGACGCGTTGATCGCCGCCTGCCGGTCATGAGCGGCATCGCCGACTCGCCTGTTGAGGGGCCGGCCGCGCCTCCTCGCGGCGACCGGATCGCCAAATACCTTGCTCGTGCCGGTGTCGCCAGCCGGCGCGACGCCGAACGTTTGCTGACCGAAGGCAGAGTCCGGTTGAACAACGTCCCGGTGACACATCCGGCGACGTTCGTGGAACCGGGCGATCTCGTCACGATCGACGGCAAGCTGGTGGAACCGCCGGACCGCACGCGCCTCTGGCGGTATCACAAGCCCGAAGGCCTGGTGACGACACATCGCGACCCCGAGGGACGACCCACCGTCTTCGACAAGCTGCGTCAGCAACTGCCGCGGGTCATCAGCGTGGGCCGGCTCGACCTGACCAGCGAGGGATTGTTGCTGCTGACCAACGATGGGGCGCTGGCCCGGACGCTGGAACTTCCCGCGACCGGATGGATCAGGCGGTACCGGGTGCGGGTGCATGGGAACGTCATGCCCCCGGCACTGGCCGCGTTGGCGAAAGGCGTGACAATCGACGGCGTTCGTTACGCGCCCATCGACGCGGGACTCGATGCGAAAAAGGGCGACAACGCCTGGCTAACGGTTAGCCTGCGCGAAGGCCGCAACCGGGAAATCCGCCGGGTCATGGCGCATCTTGGGCTGGACGTGACGAGGCTGATCCGGATCGCTTATGGACCGTTCCAGTTGGGTACTTTGCCGCGCGGCGGCATCGAGGAGGTCCCCACCCGCGTATTGCGCGAGCAATTGCCGAAAGCCGCCCCCCCGGCCAAAGCGGCCAGCCGGGCGCGACACCGCTGAATGCGCATCGTCGCGGGCGAGTGGCGGGGCCGTACTCTGACCGCTCCGCCGGGAACCGAAACGAGACCGACCGCGGACCGTGTCCGTCAGGCGCTGTTCGATATGCTCATGCATGCGCCATGGGCTGGGCGCTCAGCGATCGAGGGCGCGGCCGTGCTGGATTGTTTCGCAGGTACCGGCGCTTTGGGCCTGGAAGCGCTGTCCCGCGGTGCGGCCCGGGCGGTGTTCGTGGAGCGGAGCCGTCCTGCTCTGGCCTCGCTTCGAGCGAACATCGCTGCTTGCCGGGCGGCCGATCGGTGTGAGGTGCTGTCGGCCGACGCATTGACCGTGCCGGTTGGACAACGAGCGGATATCGTGTTTCTGGATCCGCCTTATGGGCAGGATCTGGTGCCACGGGTCTTGGCTCGGCTGCGCTCGGTCGAGCGTGCCGGGACGGGAAGCCTGATCATCGCGGAAACAGGCCGTAACGAACCGGCGCTCGATGTCGACGCGCTGGCGGAACGAATACATGGCGCGGCGCGCGTGACGGTCTGGCGGGAGGTCTGAGGCCTTTGCTACTTGCCAATGCAGAACTCTCGAAAAATAGAATCTAGAATATCTTCGACCCCTACCTGACCGGTAATCGTGCCAATCGCACGGAGGGCAAGCCGCATCGCCTCACCGCGCAGTTCTGGCTCGATCGCATCCTCTGCATCCGCGAGCCAGCGCGCGGCGGCGAGCAGCGACGTGCGATGCCGCGCGCGAGTCAGCGGCGGCGGGCCGCTCGATTGCGTCAATGCAACGGCCTCGGCGGACAGTCGAGCACGCAACTCAGGCAGACCGGCACCGGTCAGCGCACTGATCGCGAGGACATCCAGGTTCCGTTCCGGGTGGAGATCGGATTTGTTGGCGACGATCAATCCACCGCCCGTGCTGTCGAATGACGACCCAGCCTCGACCACCCCGATCACCAGGTCCGCGGCAGCCGCACGAGATCGGGCGCGGCGGACGCCCTCGGCCTCGACCGGATCGATGGTGTCACGAAGACCCGCGGTGTCCACCAGGGTGACCGGAACGCCGCCGAACACGACACGTGTTTCGATCGCGTCGCGGGTCGTGCCGGGCGTCGCCGAAACGATCGCGACATCCCGCTCCGCCAATGCATTGATCAACGAGGACTTACCGACGTTCGGCGCACCGGTGACTGCGAAGTACAAGCCTTCACGCAGCCGCTCGCCGCGTTGGCCGTCGTCGAGATGACGGTCGATTTCCGTACGTAACCTGTACACCGATGCGAGAAGATCAGCTTCGACTTCCGGCGGCAAATCTTCGTCGGGAAAGTCGATCAACGCTTCCTGCCGTGCCAAAGCGGTGCGCAAACGTTCCGACCAATCGCGGTACAGGTCTCCGAGCGCACCGTCGAGTTGTCGCAGGGCCTGGCGCCGTTGCGCATCCGTTTCGGCGGCGACCAGGTCGTGCACTGCCTCAGCCGCCAGAAGATCCATCTTTCCGTTCAGGAATGCCCGCCGGCTGAACTCTCCAGGCTCCGCCGGCCGTAAGCCGTGTGTCGCCAATGCGGCAGCGGCGGCATCGATCACCGCGCGGCCGGCATGCAGATGAAGTTCCGCGGAATCCTCGCCCGTGTAAGTGCCTGGACCCGGCAACCAAAGCACCATCGCGCGATCGAGCAGCTCTCCGTCGGCATCGCGCAGCGCCCGCACGACGGCGCGCCTCGGTATCGGAAGACTTCCGCACAGAGCGGCCACCACCGCGGCACTGTCAGGCCCACTGATCCGCAGTACGGCGATGGCAGCGCGTCCCGCACCCGATGCGAGTGCGAAGACCGTGTCGCCGTTCACCCGGGCAGCCGCACCGTCGGCAATGGATCGGCCACCGTCAGCGCGGCACCGGTCGCCGCGCGGATCTCGTCAACCGTCAGGCCAGGGGCGATCTCGCGCAGCAGAAACCCGTCGCCGGCCGGTTCGAACAATCCGTAGTTGGTGGCGACAAGTTTCACCACCCCGCGAGCCGTCACCGGCAAATCGCATTCCCGCACCAGCCGGGAACTGCCATCCCGCGTGGTGTGCTCCAGGATGATGAACACTCGCTTCGCGCATGCGGCGAGGTCCATCGCGCCACCGATCCCGCCGCCCTTCTGGCCTTTCAATTTCCAGTTGGCGAAATCGCCGCCGCACGACACCTGATACGCGCCCATCACCGTCACGTCGATGTGCCCACCGCGGATGATGGCGAAACTATCCGCATGGTGAACGACCGCCGCGCCTGGTTTCAGCGTGACGTTCTGGCCCCCGGCGTTGACGAGGTTCAGGTCCTCCTCCCCCTCCGCCGCGACCGGGCCATAGCCAATCACGCCATTTTCCGAATGGTAAACGATGTCGGTGTCGCCGATGTCGGTGTTCGAGCACATCGTCGGAATGCCGACGCCCAGATTGACGACCCAGCCATCCTGGAACTGCCGCGCGATCAGATCGGCCATCTGCTGGCGGTTGAGGCCTTTGGTTCCGCTCATCTGCGTCGCTCCTGGCGTTTGGAGGGCCAAAGACCCTCGGGCGGCGGCGGCACCTGCACCAGGCGCTGCACGAACAGGCCGGAACAATGCACCATATCCGCATCGATCTCGCCGGCCGGAACGATCGGTTCGTCCACCTCGACGATCGTGCATCTCGCCGCGGTGGCCATCACGGGGCAAAAATTGCGTTGCGCGCGGTGGAACTGAAGATTGCCGAATGTGTCGGCGCGGCGCGCCCGGATGAACGCGTAATCGAGCGGCAGAGCGTATTCCAGCAGATACTCCCGGCCGTTGAACACCCTCGTCTCGCGGCCCGCCGCGAGTTCAGTACCGACCGCCGTCGGGGTATAGAATGCCGGGATGCCCGCACCGGCGGCGCGCAAACGTTCCGCCAACGTACCCTGCGGTACGAGTTCGGCGTCGCACTCTCCGGACTCGTAATATTTAGTGAATGGCAACGTATCGGTGGGACGGGTGGCGGCGGTGAACGCGCAAATCACTTTGGCGACCTGGCCATTCTCCACCAGCATTCCCATGTCGGGCATGCGCGGCTGTTGCGCGCCGCCTGTGGTATTGCCGACCAGCGTCAGGCGTTTCGCGCCTTGCTCGAGCAGCGCCTTGATCAGATTGAATGGCGTCCCGGGCATCGCGAAACCGCCGAAAGCGATGGTGCTGCCGTCGGGGATATCGGCCACCGCCTCCCGGAACCCGCCTAGGACTTTCGATTTCGGGGGCATCGTCTCCTCGCTCCGTGTTTACGGGCGATCAATGGGCACGGACCCGGAGGTGTCAAGCCGCTCGGTTCAGCCACCGGGCTCAGGACGCCTCGCGTAACGGCATGAGATGCGACAGGAACAGCTCGGCGCAGGCGCGCCAGGAGTAACGCTCGGCGTGCGCGCGGCATGCCGTTCGGTCCGCGTGCAAAGCGTCCAGCGCGGCCTGGCGCAGGTCGGTGTTGATGGCGCCGACGCAACCCACCGCGCCTCCCAGAACGTCCTTGGGGCCTGTCACCGGGAAGGCCGCGACAGGCGTGCCGCACGCCAGCGACTCCAGGATCACGAGGCCAAACGTGTCGGTCAGGCTGGGGAACACGAACACGTCGGAGCCGGCATAAGCACGCGCCAGAGCTTCTCCGAACCGAGGTCCGGTGAACGTGACGACAGGATACTCCCTGCGTAACGATGCGAGTCGCGGGCCGCCGCCGACAACGACCTTGGATCCAGGCAGCTCGAGATCGAGGAAAGCGCCGATATTCTTCTCGACCGCCACCCGGCCCACGTAAGTGAAGATCGGCCGCGGCAGCTCCCAGTTTTCCCGCGGTTCCGGCTTGAACAGGCTGAGATCCACACCGCGCGACCAGGGGCGGACGTGGCTGAAACCTCGGGAGGTCAGTTCGTCCTGCAACGAGCGGGTCGCCACCATGGTGCCGGCACCGGCGTCATGAAAGCGGCGCATCCAGGCGTAAACCGGCCGCACCGGGATGCGAGTCCTCGCGTGCAGATATTCGGCGAACCTGGTATGGAAAGCTGTCGTGAAACGAAATCCGGTACGCAACGCCCACCGTCGCGCGGCCTGGCCTAGCGGCCCCTCGGTCGCGATATGCAATGCATCGGGCTCAAAGTCTTTGATCATCCGGACCAGCGTGCGCCGTGGCAGAATCGACAGCGCGATGTCCGGATAGGTCGGACACGGAACGGTACAAAACCGATCCGGACCGATCACGTCGACGACATGGCCCATGGCTTTAAGTTCGCAGACCACGGTGGTCATTGTGCGCACGACGCCGTTGACCTGTGGATGCCAGGCGTCGGAGACGATCAGGATGCGGTGCGAAGGGGCATCAGGCAGCATCTGAGCGAGATCCGGGAAAGGGATCAGATCAGGCAGCTTGCGCGATCCGGGTCTGACGTGGTGTGAAAAACGACAGACGGTTCAGCGCGGCCCAGTCGATGAGCTCCATACGGCCGTCGTGGTGCTCGACGAGGGCGGTGCAGCTTTCGACCCAATCACCGTCGTTCATGTACATGATGCCGTCGACCTCGCGCATTTCGGCATGGTGGATGTGGCCGCAGACGACGCCGTCGAAACCGCGCCGGCGCGCTTCCGCCGCCAGAGCGGATTCGAAACGATCGATCGCTTTCACCGCTTCCTTCACCTGGCGCTTCAACCAGGCGGACAGCGACCAGTATGGCAAACCGAGGCTGCGGCGCGCGGCGTTGAACCAGCGGTTGACGACCAGCGCGGTCGTGTAAGCCCAATCGCCAAGCAGCGCGAGGAACCTGGCATAGCGGACGACATTATCGAACTCGTCGCCGTGGATGATCAGGAGCCGCTTGCCGTCGGCGGTGAGATGCTCGGCTTCCTTG